>Ga0326726_10001997_pt1 | contig 18969 bp, 18 predicted proteins | sample MHFenrmetagenome_2_FD_207603 | JGI IMG/M metagenome (GOLD analysis project Ga0326726, IMG submission 207603) | Lab enriched peat soil microbial communities from Michigan Hollow, Ithaca, NY, United States - MHF15MN | ecosystem: Environmental > Terrestrial > Soil > Wetlands > Peat | place: USA... | reverse complement strand
GCAAGTCCTACTTTGAAACCCTTTCGCTCGGACCACCGAATGTACATGCGGAGAAGCATTTCCGCCCAATCCTGGGCTTCCGTTCCCCCCGCCCCGGCGTGAATCGTCAGGAGTGCATTCCGTTCGTCGTCCTCACCGCTCAGCATTCTGCGGAATTCGAGATCTCCCGTGCTTGCTGCAACCCCCGCGAGTTCGGCGTCAAGCTCAGGCCCGAGTGAGGCATCCTGCGACTCCTCCGCAAGATCCACAAGGGAAACTGCGTCCTCGAGCCGTTTCTTAAGGCTATTCCACGCGTCGATCCACTCTTTACGTGCGGAAATCTCCTGCATCACCTTCTGAGCCGTAAGATTGTCGGTCCAGAAGTCAGGTGCCTCACTCTTCCGCTGGAACTCCGCTACTTCCTTCTCTTTGCGGTCTATTTCAAAGATACCCCCGGAGATTCTCTATCTGAAGTTTCAGTTGTTTGAGGCTATCTGCTTGTGTTTCAAACATTTCACACCCCCTCTATAATTTGAATTGCTCTTCGATTTCCAATTCCATCCGGAGCATGGCACTGCTCAAAGTCTTCCCCTGAGCATCCAGCTTGAGCGACTTCGTGCCGCCGCCGCCCAGCGACTCATGGAGCAGGAAGTTCAACGCAAGAAGATTCGGGAGTTCGAAGCGTTCCACAGCCCCCAGGGTGATCCCGGCAAAGTGGGAAGCGACCCGATCTATCGTAAGATACTTCACAATAATCGGGTAGTATTGTGGTTTCCGCGCAATCACCCCGACATTCGCCGTGTCCCCTTTGTCTCCCGAGCGAGCGTGGGCGAGATCGATTAGGCGAATTCTCATGTGCTTTCTCACGCGAGAGTTGCGACAACAACTGACGGTGCGACCGCCTTCTTCTTCATCAACGCTGGCCAGTAGGAGATGACTTCACCGGGTTTCGGCCTCCCTCCAGCAAACCCAGTCACCGTGGGGGGCCCGGTAAGTATCAGGGGGGCGATTTCTCTGCCGAAGCGCTCCACGGCTTCGCGGTCGCCTCCACGAACGCCCACGCGGAGCATCACTTCATTCGGATCGCGGACACGCTCCGCAATAGGACCATGGCAGGCGTTCACTCCCACGTATTCAGTCCGTATCTCGTCGAACGTCAACCCGAGGGAGGCCAGCCGCTTTCTCAGGATTCCGTCTGCAGCCTGCGCCTTCTCCATGGCCTCGGGCCATGCGTACGTCAGGGTGCCCACAGCAGTGTAGCCATCGAGATAGGACATCGATACCTTATATGAATCCGTTGCCGGTCTTCCCTTGATTCCAAAGAGTTTAACCCGATCGGCCCCATCAGATTCGAGGTTAATCGTCGTAAAGTCGGCCACACAGTCGGGAGTGATGTAGGCTCGGGGATCCCCAATCTCGTAGAGGAGCTGCTCGGTCACTGTCTGAATGGAGACCATACCTCCCGTTCCCGCATGTTTGGTGATGACGATCTCCCCTCCGGGCCGGGCTTCCGCAATGGGGAACCCGATGCGGTCGAGCTCCGGCACACTCCGCCAATCTGCCGAGAAATTTCCTCCCGATGCCTGCCCTCCGCATTCGAGAATATGTCCGGCAACCGTTCCGGCGGCAAGCCTGTCCCAATCACCCTTCCCCCATCGGAACTCATGGATCATGGGTGCCAATGTCAGACCGGTATCGGTTGTTCTGCCGGTGATCACAAGCTGGGCCCCCCGGTCGAGCGCCTCGACGATCGGCCATGCGCCAAAATAAACATTCGCGCTCACCAGACGGTCCCTGACGCTGTCGAGAGATTCGCCCGTTTCCATGTTGGAGAGCGCCTCACCTTGAGATCGGAGCGCGTCGATGCGGTCAAGGATGTCATCGCCGAGCACAACACCCACCTGCAGGGAACGGATCCCGAGTTTCCGCGCGACCGCAAAGATGGCGTCCCGGCAGGCCTCAGGGTTGACGCCGCCCCCGTTGGTGATGACCGTGGTCCCTTTTTCGGTGATAACCGGCAACAGGCGCTCCATGAGCGGAACCAGGTCTTTCGCATAGCCAAGAGCGGGGTCTCGCCTCTTCTGCTTCTGCATGATGGACATCGTGACCTCGGCCAGATAGTCCATCACAAGATAGTCGACCGAACCTCTGGTGACCTGCTCGTAGGGAGCGCTCAGCAGGTCACCCCAGAAGCCCTGTCCGCTTGCGATGCGAATGAGTGGTTTCATCAAGAGGGTCAGACAATCCGGATATGGAGTTCACGCAGCTGCGTATCGTCCACATCGCTGGGACAGTCGTCCATGAGGGATACGGCGCTGGCCGTCTTCGGGAAGGCAATGACGTCTCTGATCGATTTTCCCCCCGTCAGCCACATCGCAATCCGGTCGAACCCGAAGGCAATCCCGCCGTGGGGCGGAGCCCCGAATCGGAAGGCATTCATCAGGAAACCGAATTTCTGCTCCGCCTCCGCCTGACCGATCCCGAGCATCGCAAACACGCGCTGCTGAAGGGAGGCATCGTGAATCCGGATGCTTCCGCCAGCAATCTCGGAGCCGTTCAGCACCAGATCATACGCACGCGCCCGCATGGATCCGGGCTCCGCCTCGAGCCGGTCCACGTCATCCGGATGAGGCGATGTGAACGGGTGGTGCATCGCGACGTACCGTTTCTCCTCCTCACTCCATTCGAACATGGGAAATTCAGTCACCCAGAGAAAGTTGAATTTCGATTCGTCGATCAGGTTCAGCCTCTTCCCCATCTCCAGCCGGAGAGTTCCGAGGATCGAATAGGCTTTGGTCCAGATGTCGGAAACAAGAAGAACAAGGTCTCCCCGCTTTGCTCCCATTGCCACGGCGATTGCATGCACGAGTTCCTTTCCCAGGAACTTTTCCACCGCCGTCTCGAGCCCGGTGTCTGTCCATTTACAGTAGACAAGTCCACCCGCTCCGAGACTCTTCGTGAAATCCACGAGGTTGTCCATCTGGTTTCTCGTCAACCCCGCGGCTCCGGGAACGACAAACCCTGCCACGACGCCCCCCTTCTGAACCATCTCGGCAAAGACCCTGAAGCCCGAATTCCGTACAAGATCATTGACGCAGTGGATCGTCATACCGAATCGCGCGTCGGGCTTATCCGTGCCGTACGTCTCCATTGCTTCCCTGTACGTCAGCCGCGGGAAAGGAAGCGCGACGTCAATCCCTTTCAACTCCTTGAGCATTCGGACGATCAATCCCTCGGCGATCTCCCGGACGTCCGATTCGTCGACGAACGACATCTCGAGATCAATCTGCGTGAACTCAGGCTGGCGGTCGGCGCGGAGATCCTCGTCGCGGAAACACTTGACGATCTGAACGTACCGGTCGAGTCCGGCCACCATCAGAATTTGCTTATAGGTCTGCGGCGACTGAGGGAGCGCATAGAATTTCCCCCTGTGGATCCGGCTTGGCACAAGATAATCCCGGGCCCCCTCCGGTGTACTTTTCATCAGGACGGGGGTTTCCACTTCCACAAACCGATGCTCTTCGAAATACTTGTGCACCAGCTGGTACATGGCGTTCCGGACAAGGAGATTCTTCTGCAGCGAGGGACGGCGCAAATCGAGATAACGATACTTCAGGCGGAGCTCTTCATTCGCTGCAATTTCGTCTTCAATGGGAAACGGGGGTGTCTCTGACTTATTCAGGACGGAGGCGCCCTCGACCATGACATCCACGTCGCCGGTTGACAGATCGGGGTTGGCGGTCCCCTGGGGACGGAGCTCCACCACACCGGTCACGGAAAGAACGTATTCACTCCGTACACCTTCCGCGATGGCGTGGGTTGAGGCATTGCGAAGGGGGCTGAAAACGACCTGCGTCTTCCCGTACCGGTCTCTGAGGTCGATGAAAATGACGCCGCCGAGATCCCTGCGAACATCCACCCAGCCGTTCAGTGTAACGCGGCTCCCAACGTGTTCGCGCCGCAATTCGCCGCAGGTATGGGTGCGCTTCTCAAACGATGCCATGGAGGGGTCCGCAAGGTTTCTGAATACTTTAATTCATTAATATACCCAAACTCGTTCTGAGTATCAACAAATCGGGGTTTGCTGATCTTCCCGTCGATCGCTATCTTGAAAGAATCAACGTCACCCCGTCATGGAGCACTGCTATGCCACGCGCATGCCTCTTCCTTCTCGTTCTTTCGATTCTCTTCTCCGATCCTGCAGCCGGTCAGACCCCCGACCAGCGGCGGCGCGATGATGAAGCGCGACGCGACAAGATCGAATCGATTCTTCGGATTCAGGACCTGCGGACGCCACATGATGGATCCTTACGCGGGGCTCTCTCCGACCGGGATCCCCAGGTCCGTCGTAAGGCCTATCTTGCCTACGCGAGTCTCCAGGATACGGCGGAGATTTCCGCTCTGGTTGCAGGCCTTGCCGACCCCGATACGGACGTTCAGGAGGCCGCCGCGTTCGCCGTCGGGCAGACCGGCATGATGCTGAGCGACGCGGGGCGCCAGCGTCTTGAAGATGATCTCCTCTGGAAACGCCTCGACGAAACCTCTGCGAAGGACCGTTTGATCGAGGAGATCGGCAAGTTCGGGACACCCGAGGCGCTCCGCCAGTTGCTCTTGCGCGAGGGGAACGCCTTCCCCGGGCCCCACACCCCGGCTCTTCAGCGGGCCATTGCCCGGTTTGCGATCCGGACAGTAACGTCGGACGACGGGGTGCGGTACCTCCTGCGCTCCATTCGGCCGGCCGAGCGCGCACCCTGGGAGGTGCTGTACGCACTTCAGCGCATCGGTGATCACCCGGAGATCCGTCAGGATCTGGAGCACCTCCTGCTGATCCGCGAGCACCCCGAACCCCTCGCCCGGATGAATCTCGCCGCATTGCTCGGCAAGGTGAAGGAACCACGGCTCGTTCTCACAACGTTACAGAACCTCGCCCTCCGCGATTCTGACTGGCGGGTTCGTGTCAATGCACTCCGTGCGCTCGGGAGTCAGGGACTTCGCGGACAGCCCGTCTGCATCGAGATTGTTCGCACGTCCATGTTCGACGCTCATCCCCATGTCGCTCTCGCCGCGATCAGCGCCGCAGGTTCTGCGGATCTCGGAGGGGATCCGCCTGAACCTTTTGCCGTGCAGCTTCTCGACCAGTTGAAGCTCATCGCCACGAATAGCGGAGGTACGTTCCACTGGCACACACAGGCAGAGGCGGCCAATGCCCTCGCCGGATTGCTCGGACCTTCTGCATTTGGGTTTTGCCAGCCTGGACGCAACGCCGAGCCCGGGCTCACGGCAGAGCTCCTCCGCGTGGCCGGACGCACCGGTGCTCCCGATGCGCTCGCCCTCCTCTCGACGTATCTGGAAGATGAATCTCCGCGCGTCGTATGCGGTGCCCTCGACGGCCTGGGTGCTCTTCTTGCAAAGCATCCTGCCGACAGCGGAATGGCAGTGGCCGTCCTGCGTTCCGCGCTGACTGCTCTGGAGTCGCGGGACGTCGCCGTGGTCTCCACCGCAGCCGGGATGCTACGGGAAAAACCGCTGGTCTCACACACGCCCGTTGCTGCGCTCACCGGAAAACTCGCAGCCCTCCGGGTACCGGACGATATCGAAGCGTTCCAGGAAATCTGCGCAACCCTCGGAACACTGAAAGACCGCGCTGCCCTTCCGGTTCTTCTCGAAGTGCTCAAGACACCAGATCCGTCTGTGGCGGGCGCGGCTGCCGATGCGCTCCAGAGCATCACCGGCACGGACTACCGGAACCGCATCCCCCGACGGACCGAACCCCTGTATACGGATCTCGATTTCGCGTACCTCCGGGCACTTCCCGACACGATCCCCGCCACACTCGAGACCGCACGCGGGACGATCGGGCTCGTTCTCTTTAAAAATGCAGCTCCATTCACTATCATGGCACTGGCGAAGCTGGCGGATCAGCGGGGATTCTTCCGCGGCCGGACTTTTCACCGGGTTGTTTCCAACTTCGTCATCCAGGGTGGCGATCCTCGGGGCGATGGTTGGGGTGGGCCGGGGTTCACACTCCGATCCGAGTTCTCTCCCCTCGCCTACGAAACGGGAACAGTGGGAATTGCCAGCGCGGGGAAAGATACGGAGGGATCACAATTCTTTATCACCCATTCCCCCCAGCCGCACCTTGACGGGAAGTATACGATTGTGGGGAAAGTGCTGCGCGGCCAGGAAGTGGTGGACCAGATTCTCGTCGATGACCGGATCTACGATTTCAAGATCGGACGGGGGGAGTAGCGTGAACCGCCAGCCAGATGCAACCCGGCCCTGCTGAGGTCGACTCAACCCTGTGCTTGCAGTGACGGGGGAGGAACATCCAATCGCCACGCTTCAGCGTACACAGCGTGCCGTTCTCAAATGCGATCGTTGCCTGCCCTTCCATCAACAGCACCCACTCGTCGCCCGGTTGGTCGTACCATTCACCCGGGGCGGTCACCTGTCCTGCTGAGAGGATCCTCTCGATCCGGATCCCAGACCCCGCGAGGAGAGTATCGTACCGCTCGCCTTCCGCGATGGTCGGGAACGGATCGCCGCAGAGTCTGCCAGACCGCACGCCGTGAGGGAGTCCGGCCTCCGTCATGTCTTCCACTCCTCGCGCACAATCCCGTACCGATACACCGCCCGCGGCTCTTCGCCCAGATTCGGGAAGACGAGGTGACGCTCAAGCCGTCCTTCTCTGATCATCCCCGCCTTTTCCATCACGCGTGCCGAGGCGGCATTGTTCACTTCACAGATTGCCCAGACGCATCGGATGTCGGGCTGCTGAAACGCGCAGGTGATGACCGCGCGTACCGCTTCGGTCGTTAGTCCACGGTTCCAGTATGCACGTGCGAGCACGAACCCGAGGTTCGCCTCTCTCTCGAGGCGGAGATCCACCATACCAATGAGTTCTCGCTCTGGCTTGAGGGTCATGGCCCATGTCGCGGCACTCCCCGAATTCCACGCATGGTCCGCTTTCTCCAGAAAATCCTGAATGTCTTGAAGTGTCTGATCGGGTCGGAACAGGACAAATCGTGCCACTTCAGGATCGCGGGCATACGTGACAAACACGTTCTCCGCATCCGCAACGCGCGCCCGGCGAAGCCGCAAACGGGGAGTGTCTAATTCTTCCGGCAATGTCCGGTGAAGGGGCTGTTGCAGCGTCATGCGACCGCAGGCTCCAGGAGGCGGATAGTCCCCTCCCCTGCGACGATTTCGGCCGCTATCCCGATCGGGAGAGTGAATTTGCTCTCGAGATGGCCAATCATGGCTCCCCCCCAGGCGGGGATTTTCAGAGGGGCGACATGATCGTGCAGAACATCGGGGAGCGTGAGCGAACCGTATCCTTCTCCGGGCGAGCAATTCGAGCACTTTCCGAACACGAAGCCGGCGAGACGACCGAGAATGCCGGCAAGTCTCAGCTGCGTCATCATCCGATCGATCCGGTAAATGTCTTCTCCAACATCTTCAAGAAAGAGAATGGCGCCCTCCCAGTCCGGCAGATAGGGCGAACCGACAATTCCTGCGAGAACAGAGAGGTTTCCTCCGGCGAGCGGGCCGCGGGCAGTCCCCGGCGTGATGACCTCGATCCTGTCTTTCGCCGGAGCGAGGTTGTCACCGATCGTCCTGGGATTCCGCATGGTGACGGCCTCACCGCCAAAGAGAACCCGTTTGAACCACTCGACCGAAAACGCATTCCAGGTTGAAATTCCGTCGGGTCCGTGAAAGGTGACCAGTCCCGTTTGCGCATGGACACCGAGAATGAGCGCGGTGATATCGCTATAGCCGCACAGAATTTTCGGATTTCCGGCAATGGCATCGTAGTTGATGAGGGGGAGGATGCGTGCACACCCCCAGCCGCCGCGCACGGCGAGGATGGCGTCGATTCCGTCATCACGAAAGAACCTGTTGACATCCTCCGCGCGGGCTTGGTCAGTGCCGGCTAGATATCCGTGGCGATCCAGGAGATGTTCACCCTCTTCACAGCGCAACCCCAGTGCGGCGAGGGTCTCCTTCACATAGTCGATGTCCTCGCGCAGGTACGTTGCGCCGGCGGGGTTGACGAGACCGACGGTCTGCCCCGCCGAGAGGCGGCGGGGTTTCAGGAGGGCTGGCCTGGGTACCGGAGAGGCCCCGGCCGGGCGCGGCAGCAGAGACGCCGCACCTGCCAGTCCGGCCGACCTCAGGAATGCCCTGCGGTTCATCATGAAAGGTCCTTCCCAGTCAGGAAACGTGTGTAGCCGACGCGGAAATCCTGTCGTTCCAGGTTGTGTTGCGATGTACTCCCGGGCGCAGTGAGCGAATAGACGAACTCGCATTCGGCCTGGGCGGCGAAGCTCACAAGGGAGCGGATGATTTCCGACTGGACGCCTTTGCGGCGGAATCGCGAAAGAGTGCTGGCGCCGTACACGACCCCGATATTGTCATGCGTTGCGAGGGCACCGCCACCAGCCGGGGCACCGTCGACCCATGCCAGAACTGCCGTTGTGTTGCGGCGTTGCTCAAGGCTGATTAAGACCTCGAGATTCTCCCGCGATGCGCCGATGGACTCCGAAAACCCATCGGCGACGGTCCTGGCCCACAGCTCGGCTTCGTTCCCCAGGCAGCGCTGGACGCTAACGCCGGACTCCCTGGGCAACTGCGGACTGTCGATCTTCACCGGCCGGACAAGCAGATTGCTGCATCCTTCAAGCCGATATTCGCGCTTCCCCAGGAGACGGAGCAACGAGGGATGAGCATGGGGGCAGAATTCGATTCGAGCGCTGGATCCGCGGCGAAGGTAGAATTCTTCGAGCCGCACGAGCTCCGCTTCCGTCACGGGCCCGTTCATTCCAAGCCCAAGAGCCTGTGTGAGCGGCGACCGGACGCCGGTAAAGACCCCGTAGCCTCCGCCGAACGGTTCTGCGGCGGCGCCGATGTCGGGGAACATCCTGGTAACGATCACCGCGGACTGCACGCCGAAGTACGCATCGTTGTTTTCAATCCGCCGCGCAAGCTTCTCGTCGGCGAAGAAAGGGATCGTCATTTCGCCTGCGTTCCCTTGAGCGAAATGTGGTACCCGCGGGCCTCAAAGGCAGCGGAGTTGGCGCTCAGGAAGTCCAGAATAGCCTCCACCGGCACGGCCTGTGTCACGCCGTACTCTATATCCGTGTGCCTTTCGACGAAGATCTCCCCGGAGTAGGGAACCGTCGGATCGAACTCCACGGCGCCGTCATCGCGGCGCGGTGTGAGGATGTACGATGATCTGGCGGATACCATCTTCACAATGCCGACCAGCTCGAAGTTGGGAACACCGTCTCGTATCGCGATGGCGATGCCGCCGCTGAATCCGCCCCCGAACACCGCGTCAACGAGAAAAGACCCACGCTTGTCCCTGTTCGGGTTGCTGACGATGCCTTTCGTGACAATACGGTAGCCCGACGGGTACCCGAAAAGATAGACGAAAGACCCCCATTCCAGCTCCGACGCCCTCCCCACCGGATACGAGAAAACCGGAAGGGGGACCGCCGGCACAGATTCGAACTGCTTCCCCAGCACCGCGACGTCGATCCCCGGGTCCATCGCCAGGATCTCCAGCTCCCCTCCTTCCGGCAGAATCCCGACAAAATTCATCTGCCTTTCCTTGACAGAGAGCGTTTTGATGAATGGGGTGGGATGACGGTCCGGACCGATATGGTAGGAGAGCGCGGTGTCCGGGAATGCCACGATATGCGCGCACGTCAGAAGGGCGACCCGCCTCCCCCCGGCCCAGATAATTGTTGCAGTGCCCGACAACGACTTGTTCACATATACGGCGCTTCCATCGTGCTTCTTGATGAACTCGGGGGTGATGTCGGTCGCCCGGACACGCTCTTCCTCTGCGAAGGAGAAGGTCTTATAGTACGCAATCGTGGTGAGCATCTTCACCGTTTCCGCTATTTGCTCAAGCTGTTTCGAGCTGCTACGATAGGGGAACTCGGAGTCGTACTGTCCGTCCAGCAGGGTCGGATAGACATCCTTGAATACGGTAGAAGAACAGGAAAGAGTCAGGAAGGCGGGGAACAGCACCAGTATGCGTCGCAGATATCGGTGACGATGCATGGGGTCTCCTCTGATCACGCTCATGTGTCCTTTTCATCCATCCCGGAGAGCCGGCGGAGCGATCTGAGTTCGGCAGGTGTGAGCTTGCGCATCGCACCGCGCGGTAATCCTTCCTTGGTCACGGGGCCGTAGGCCACACGGTCCAGCCTGGTTACCACATAGTCGAACTGTTCGAACATCCGCCGAACCTGGCGATTGCGGCCTTCCCGAATGGTGATCCCCACTTCCTTCCCCTTCGTGCCGGGAATCAGGAGCACCGCGGCGCGACCGGTGGGACCATCGCCCAGGAGCATGCCCCTGGCAATCGCGTGCAGATGTTCGCGGTCAACCGCCCTGTCAAGGGTGACATGATACGATTTGGGGACATGATGTCGGGGATGCATCAGGTGGTTTGCGAAGTCGCCGTCATTGGTCAACAGGAGAACCCCGGTCGTGTTCCGATCAAGTCGGCCGACCGGGTAGACCCGCTGCTTCGTCCGGACCAGCTCCATGACAGTGTGGCGTCCGCGCTCATCGGAGACGGTGGTGATTGTGTCCTTGGGCTTGTTCAGCACGAGATAGAGCGGGTCATGAACCGCCACAACCTCTTTGTCATCGACGTACACCCTGTCGTGTGACGGATCGATTTTTGTCGCGAGATCGTCGATCACCCGCTGGTTCACGCGCACACGGCCGGCCAGAACGAGCTCTTCGGCCTTCCGCCGGGATGCAACGCCGCAGGCACTGAGGTAACGGTTTATCCGAAGGGTCGGGGTCGGAACAGGTCTCCGCGTTTTCACGAAGTGCCTCCTCCCGGTGCATCTGAGGTGTCGGGGAGGGAATCCATGCCAGCGACCTGATCGTTCCCCTCTTCCTCGGCCCCTTCGACGGTGCGTCGCTTGTCTTCGAGTTCCTTCAGCATCCGCTTTTCAACCTCATACTGCGCCTCGGCAAGGAGTTCATCGATTTCCCGCGGCTTCGGGAGCTCGGAGAGGTCGTTCAGGCCGAAGTGTTTCAGAAAATCGCGGGTGGTGCCATACAGGAGCGGCCGGCCGGGCGTCGCGGCCCGACCCACGATCGTGACGAGATTGCGTTCGAGGAGTGTCCGGAGAACGTAATCGGCGTTCACGCCGCGGATCGCCTCGATCTCCGGTTTGGTAACCGGCTGTTTATACGCGATGACCGCAAGGGTTTCGAGTGCGGAAATTGAAAGCTTCCGCTTCGCCTTCTCCCGCATCATTGCGCCGAGCCAGGCACCGTACTCCGACCGGGTGGCGAACTGATATCCCCCCGCAACGTGGACGATCCGGAAGGCACGCCTCCCTGCGTCGTACTCCCGGTTTAGCTCATCGACGGCCGCGAGAATGCGCTCCGGCGTGAGCCTGCTCCCGGTCCCGGATCCTTCCAGAAGGTCGAAGATGTCGATCACCTGGCGGAGCGTGAGCGGCTCGTCCGTGGCAAAAAAGAGCGCCTCGAGAATCTGTCGGACGGTCGGGGGGGCCGCAATGGCATCGTGCGTCATGCGGTCACCGGCATTGGAAGTGCCACAACCGGGGTCGAGTGATGGATCGCAATGTCGTCCTTGCCATCGACGGCCGCCAGCCCGATGATCTTGTTTTTCGTCAATTCGAGAAGGGCAATGATCGTCACGATCACCCTGATTTTCTCGGTCATGTGCGCGATCATCCGGAGCAGGGTGGTGGGTCCGTGGACGCGGAGGAAATCCATGACGAAGCTCATCTGCTCGTCCACGGTGACATTCAGCATACTGACTTCATGGACCACTTTCCTCGGCATCTGGTCCATGGCCGATTTGAATGCCGATATCAGATTGAACAGCGAGATATCCCGGAGCGATTCTTGCGGATCTTCCGCGGGTTCAAGTTTGGCATCGGCGTGAAAGAACCCGCGGTAGTGAACATTGCGCTGTTCCAGCTCCATCTTCGACATTTCCTGTGACATTTCCTTGAATCGCTTGTACTCGATCAGGCGCCGGACGAGCTCGGCACGGGGATCTTCTTCTTCGGCTGCCGTCTCATCGCGCGGGAGAAGCATGCGCACCTTGATCTGCATCAGTTCGGCGGCCATCACGATGAAGTCGCCCGCCACCTCGAGATCGAGCGATGCCATCAGGCGCAGGTACGAGAGGAATTCCTTGGTGATCTTTGCAATCGGAATGTTGTAGATGTCCAGCTCGTCCCTTTTGATAAAGAAGAGCAGGAGGTCAAGCGGTCCCTCGAAGTCCGTCAATCGAACGCGGTACATGGGGCTCCTCACCCTAGATGCATGGCGGCCCGGACGTCGGCCATGGTTTGCCGGGCGCGCGTACGCGCACGGTGCTCGCCATCGGCAAGGATTTCTGGAATTTCGCGAGGATGCGCTTCGAAATACGCCCTCCGTTCACGGAAGGGTGCAAGGGTCTGGCCCAGTTGCCCGGCAATCCGCCTTTTGCATTCCACGCACCCGAGAGCGCCGCTGCGGCAGTCGCGCTCGATCGACGGAGTCTCCGCCGGGTTGAATTTTTGATGGAACGTGAAGACCAGACAGACCTCCGGTCTTCCGGGATCGTTCTTCCGGATTTTTTGCGGATCGGTGACGGCGCCCCGCATTTTCCTCTGAATCTCCTCCGGCGAGTCGGAAAGCAGAATCGTGTTCCCGGACGACTTGCTCATCTTGCGGTCCGCTCCATCGAGCCCGGGAAGGCGCGCAAACTTCGTCAGCTTCGGTTCCGGTTCCGGAAAAACCGTCCCGTACTGACTGTTGAACCGCCGGGCGATTTCGCGCGAGATTTCCACGTGCGGTACCTGGTCTTCCCCGACGGGGACCAGCTCCCCCTTGTAGAGCAGAATGTCCGCTGCCTGAAGAACGGGATACCCGAGATGTCCGTACGTGATGCTCTCGATCTTCAGGTCCCGGACCTGATCCTTCACGGCAGGGTTGCGCTCCAGGCGCGCTGCCGTGATCAGCATGGAAAGGATCAGGTGAAGCTCCGTATGCTCCTTAATCTGAGATTGCCGGAACATCGGACTGCGCGTCGGATCGATACCCGCGGCAATCCAGTCTATGACCATGTCGAGAGAATTCTGGTAGAGAGCGCTTGAATCAAGGTTCGTGGTAAGCGCGTGGTAGTCGGCAATGAGGTGAAAATTCTGGTATTCCTCCTGCAACGCCACCCAGTTCTCCAGGGCGCCGACGAGGTGACCCAGATGGAGTCTCCCGGTGGGGCGCATGCCGCTCAAAATCGTTTTTCGTGACTTCATGCTGTGCATTGATTCCGGTGGGTGAAGCAGAGAGGCACCCGCATGGGAATGCCCTCAGTTGAGAAAAAGGTAGGGTTTCCAGCGCTCATCAAGCGCCCCGACGAAATGCCGGATAAATGTCACGTGGTTGGGGCGAATCGGCTTCCGGCGCAGAGGCATGTGCGCCTCCTCCGGCGTCTGGTCCCCCTTCCGGTTGTTGCAATCGACACAGGCGCAGACCAGGTTCTCCCACGTGTCTTCGCCTCCCCGGGAGACAGGAATGACATGATCCAGCGTCAGCGGCAGATCCCCCCTCCCGCAGAACTGGCAGCGATGGCAATCGCGACGGAGGATATTCTTTCTGGAAAGAATGATTCTCTTAAACGGCACATGCACGTACACCGACAGCCGGACGATGCTCGGAAAGGGCATCGCCAAGGCGACCGAACGGACCTGCTTGCCGTCATGGGCTGCGATCAGCTCCGCTTTGCCGAGATACAGGAGAACAACCGCCTTCCGTGCGCTGATGACGCTCATGGGTTCATAATTCTGGTTGAGAATCAGAACCTTGGCGTTCATTCTCCCGTTGGAACCGATTGAGTGACGAACGACGCTGAAGTTACCCTTCCCTCCTTTGCTGTAGGCGGTTGAAACACAAGGCCTTAGCATGAAAAAATATACCATTCACAGGAAGCATTGTCAAGGCTTGGCGGCCCTAAACAAAACACCCCGGCTCATTCCTGAACCGGGGTGCATTCGCTTCCCCTTCGACACTACTTGGACAATTGCACCGCCACGAACGACACTGTTTCCTGGTCAATGCGCACCCGCAGAAGGACTGACTCCCCAGCCTTTTTGCCGTCAAAGACTTTCCGCAAATCCCCGGTACCTGAAACCGGTTTTCTGTCGGCATCGAGAATGACCTGGTTTGGACGGAGCCCGCGCTTCGCCGCCTCGGAATATGGCTTGACGTCGGTGACCAGCACTCCCCGCTCGACTTTAAGCTCCTCCTTCTCGTCCTTCGTCAGGCTGCGAACACTCAGCCCGAGGCCCTTGAACTGGGCCGTCTGCTGCGATCCGGAAGCCTTCTCTTCAGCCTTCCCTTCGGCTTCCGTGTCGGCGGATGCGATGGCCTTCGTGTCGCGCGCCTTTAAGGCGACTTTCTTTTCAAGTGTCTTTCCGTCCCGGTAAACCTTGAGGGCGACGTCGTCACCGATATGTTTTGTGGCAATGTAGCTCTGTAACTCGTTGGGAGCATTCGTCTCTCGCCCATCGATCGACAGAATCACATCACCGTCCTTCAGACCGGCTACGTCTCCCGCCCCCCCTTTCACAACCCCATCGACAAAGACCCCCTTCGCTTCCTTCAGGCCTATGGCGTCAGCGAGAGTCTGATCGACAGCTTTGATCTGGACGCCGATGTACCCCCGGCGAACTTCGCCGTACCGAATCAGATCCGAGGCGACTGTCTTGACGAGGTTCACGGGGATCGCAAAACCGTACCCCTGAAACCGTCCGTTGGTCGTCGCGATCGCCGTATTAATCCCGATCATTTCCCCGTTCATATTCACGAGTGCCCCGCCACTATTCCCCGGATTAATGGCGGCATCCGTCTGGATGAAGTTTTCAATCGCGTAGTTTGCACGTCCCTGGGTTGAGCGAATAATGTCGATATTCCGACCCATCGCGCTGATGATTCCCTGGGTAACGGTCGAGGTCAGAAATCCAAGCGGGTTTCCGATTGCCAGCACCCACTCGCCGACCAGGAGATTGTCCGAATTCCCGAGCGCCGCGGCCGGGAGGTTTTTCCCATCGACCTTGATGATCGCCAGGTCCGTGGTCGGATCAGTCCCCACGAGCGTGGCTTTGAGCGTCGATTTGTCGGGCAGCGTTACTTCAATGCCGTCCTTCGCCGCGCTCTCGACAACGTGATTATTCGTGACCACATACCCGTCGGCCGTGATGATTACGCCGGATCCGTATCCCTGCGTACGCTCCGACTGTTCCTGATCGGGAGCAAAAAAGTGCCAGAAGTCCTGCGGCATATTCCCGCTGGGTTTCTTGGCTTCCGTCGTCACCGTGATGCCGACGACGGACGGGGTGACCGCTTTCGACACCGCCGCAAAATTCTCGCTCAGCGCCTTGATCGCGCTGTTCTGCGTCCCGAGCGGTACCGGTCCCCCAAGCTTCACGTCCTGATCCCCGCGGGCAAACCCCAGCTTGATGCCCGAACCGAAATTCGCAACCAGGGCAACACCGAAGATGATGCCCACCGTGATCAGGCCGATGGCCATCAAAATGCTTTTCCTTGACATACTACAGACTCCCTCTCTGTTTATTGAACGTATTCTTTAGACAATCAAACTCTCCTTTTGGATTACACGGACCTATAAAAGTGCTGAAAAAACCGCTTCGGATTTGAGCGCTCGGAGGCCATCCACATGGCATTGCATGTATCGGCGCAGCACCGTCCCCACCTCACTGCGCAGTGGTGGGGAGAGCATGATGCGACACGCGGCACCAATGTCCGAAATCTCCTGAAACCGGCGAAGGACGCCGAGAGCCCCCGGAGAGAGCACTTCCCCTCCGTGACCGCTTCGCGCACATTCGCCGCAGGAAACGCCTCCATGGCGCACATCGAGAGCCAGAGTCTGGCCTTCCTCTCCCGCAAGACGTTTCCCGCACTTTGTACAGAGGCCGAGCTCCGGCCGAAAGCCCAGGAGGTCGAGCAACCGAACCTCAAAGAGATAGAACGCATTCACGGCGTTGTTTGTTGCATCGTTCACCGCATCCAGAGATCGCACCAGGAGGTCGAAGAGTGCAGGGTGCTTTTCTTCTCCCTGTACGACAAGATTCAGGAGTTCGCAGATCGCCATGGCGGCAGCCATAGCCTCCAGGGAATCAGTAAGTGATCGCCAGGGCCGGACGAGATCGCACTGGGAGAGCAGCTGCAATTCCCGCTGCTCTTTTCTGTAATAGACCAGACCGACGTAGTTCAGGGGCCCGGTCACGCCCGCGAGCCTGCTTTTTGCCCCGCGGACACCTTTCGCAAGCAACGACTGCTTCCCGAAGTCACGGGTGTAGACAGTCAGGATTCTGCTCGACTCCCGAAAATCCATTGCCTTCAGAATGACACCGTCAGTGCGGACGATCATGGTGCCGTTTTTCCCTTGCACGCCAGAGTGAGCGCGGGGCCATACGGTGCCCGAAGAATCCCTTTTTCTGTAACAATCGAAGTTATGAGATCGTTCGGGGTGACATCAAACGCCGGGCAGAATGCACGAATCCCTTCGGGAGCAACGCTGCTCCCGGCGCAGTGCGTTACCTCCCGGGGAGACCGTTCTTCGATGGGAATATGTGATCCGTCCGGCGTACCCAGATCGATGGTCGATGTCGGGGCAACGACGACGAAGGGGACTCCGTGGCGGGAAGCAAGCACCGCCAGCGGGTACGTACCCACCTTGTTTGCCACATCGCCGTTTGCGGTAATGCGATCGGCGCCGACGAAAACTCCCTGAACCCATCCGTGGCGAAGCACGCTCGCTGCGGTGCTGTCGGTGATGAGCACGGTTTCTACCCCGTGTTGGATCAGTTCCCAGGTCGTAAGCCGTGACCCCTGAAGGAGGGGACGTGTCTCATCGACGAAGACGCGCGTCACGTTCCCCTGGCGATGAGCTTCCAGAATTGCAGCCAGCGCCGTTCCTTCTCCCGCAGTGGCAAGAGCCCCCGTGTTGCAGTGCGTCAGGAGTGCCGAACCCTTCGCAATAAGCGAGGCGCCCAGACGCCCGAGTACCGCGCACGCATCAACGTCTTCACGTTGGATCGCGAGCGCTTCACGAACGACGGCAGTGCGAAGTTCTTCGATCGTTGTGATCGCAGGGTCGGCGGACGTGCGGCGGATTCGCTCCAGGGCGGTAAAGAGATTGACTGCCGTCGGGCGGGTGCCCGAGAGGAAAGACGATGCCGCCGCAAGCGCCGTGCGTCCATCGCGAGGCGACGTCAGCAGGGGATCAAACAGCGAGATGGCACATCCAAATGCAGCGGCAACACCGATGGCGGGCGCTCCCCGCACCTTCAGTGCGCGGATTGCCTCCCCCACCACCCGATAATCGTCCGTCAAAACGGACCGCACCTCCAGGGGAAGAAGGGTCTGGTCGAGAAAGCGTACTTTCCCTTCTTCCCATCCGATGGTGACCATGGGTCAATCTTCGTCAAAGCGCGACAGCTCATGGAACTGACGCACGCGGTCCTGGATCTGGAGATAGGTCAGGCCTTTGAGGCCCTCGACGCCGAATTTCTCCACGCAGAACGACGCGAGGGTACTTCCATACACAACGGCACGCTTGAGGTTACCCTCCGACAGGTCGTCGGTCCGCGCAAGCCACCCGACAAATCCACCGGCAAAGGAATCCCCTGCCCCGGTGGGATCAAAAATATTCTCCATCGGATATGCCGGCGCGCTGAATACGGTGCGCTCGGTCAGCAGGAGCGCGCCGTGTTCCCCTTTCTTGATGATCACTACGGAGGGTCCCATGCCCCGGATAACACGGCCGGCTTTGATGAGATTCGGTTCACGCGAGAGCAGGCGCGCCTCCGAATCGTTCAGTATCAAAATATTGATACGCTTCAGCGTGGCTTTCAGGTCCTCGATCTTTCTCTCGATCCAGTAGTTCATCGTGTCGCAGATGACCGCCTGCGGCTTTTCTATCTGATCCAGCACGCGACGCTGAAGCACAGGATCGATGTTGCCCAGACAGACCCACCGGCTCTTACAATGCTTCGGAGGAATCTTGGGATCAAACTTCTCGAAAACATTCAGATCCGTCGAAAGGGTGTCCCGCTCATTCAGATCATAGCGGTAGCGGCCAGACCAGCGAAAGGTTTTGCCCGACTCGATGACCTCGACCCCTTCCAGGTCCACATTCCGCTCTTCCAGGAACGCAAGCGCCTGCTTAGGAAAATCGCCTCCCACAATGCCGACAACCCGAACCGGACTGAAGAAGTAGCTCGCGGCCGCCGCAATGAAGACCGCCGAACCGCCGACGCTTTCCTGCACGGAGCCGAACGGGGTTTCTATCGTATCGAGGGCTAACGAACCCACAACGAGAACACTCACAAGCAACTCCGGGAAGAGAGGAATGTGGAGAATCAGACCTGGAAAAAAATAATGTACGGAACCCTCCCCCGATTAGCAAGGAATCCCGCCCGCGCCGTCCTCAGGGGTCCCCGATCTCCAGAAGACGCCCCGCCTCCGCTCCGCCGACGATGTACCCTCGGACGATCGAGAGGCCCTCTCGCTGACCTGGCCAGACCAGGCGCCCCTCTGCCGCGGGGAATGTGATCCATTCGTACCTATCGTGCTCGCGCGACAGGACCGGCAGCGCTTCCTCTGCCACTTGGGCGGCGAAAAAGGGCATAACGACGATGGAGTCCTGACGGAGATCGTAGAACGACGACGTGAATGGAACAATCCAAAACCTGAGCGGGGTCAGACCGGTCTCCTCATGCAATTCCCTGCGCGCCGCACGCGCGGACGTTTCCCTTTCGAGGACTCTTCCCGTTATCAGCTGCCACATGCCGGGATAGAGGACCTCATTGTTCGCGCGTCGAAGGAGAAGGACTTCTGGCCTGTCGTTCCGGAACCGAAACGCACAGACTTCGACTATGTTGCTGATGATAGATGCCATTGAAGTCAAAGAGA
>Ga0326726_10001996_pt1 | contig 18971 bp, 15 predicted proteins | sample MHFenrmetagenome_2_FD_207603 | JGI IMG/M metagenome (GOLD analysis project Ga0326726, IMG submission 207603) | Lab enriched peat soil microbial communities from Michigan Hollow, Ithaca, NY, United States - MHF15MN | ecosystem: Environmental > Terrestrial > Soil > Wetlands > Peat | place: USA... | reverse complement strand
AGCGCGGGCGCCGGCTGGCTCTTCGGCAAGCCGCTGCCCGGCGACGTCGAGCTGGTCGAGATGCTCACCGCGGTCTCGGTCTTCATGTTCCTGCCTTACTGCCAGATCGCTGGCGCGAATGTCACGGCGGACCTGTTCACCGCGGGCGCGAGCCCGCGCACCGTCGCGCGGCTCGAGCTGCTAGGCGCCGTGGTCGCGCTGGGCTTCAGCGTGCTGCTGCTCTGGCGCATGTACGACGGCCTGCTCTCCTACCGCCAGTACGTCGAGACCACCACCATCCTGAAGATCCCGATCTGGTACGCGTATCTGCCAGCGCTGCTTTCGCTCGTTCTGCTCGCGGCGGCGGCGCTGGATACGGTGCGCGGCGCCCTGCGTCGCGCGCGGCGACAAGGCGGCTGAGCCTGGGATGGACCCCAACCTCCTGGTTGGCTTGATAGGTCTTGCCGCGCTGGTGGCGCTCATCGCCATCCGCATGCCAATCGCGTACGCCATGATCCTGGTGGGCGCCGGCGGGATGATGTTCCTCTCGGGGCCGGGGATCGTCCTCTCGCAGCTCAAGAACCTCGCTTACTCGCAGTTCTCGATCTACGACCTGTCGGTGCTGCCGATGTTCGTGCTGATGGGCAACCTCGCTTCGCGCGCGGGTCTGTCGCGAGATCTCTTCCGCGCCGCCAACGCCTGGCTCGGCTGGATGCGCGGCGGCGTGGCGATGTCGGCGATCGCGGCCTGCGCGGGCTTCGGCGCGGTGTGCGGTTCGTCGCTCGCCACCGCCTCCACCATGGGGCAGGTGGCGCTCCCCGAGCTGCGCCGCTACCGCTACAGCCCGGAGCTCGCCACCGGCACGCTCGCCGCGGGCGGCGTGCTCGGCATTCTGATCCCGCCCTCGGTGGTGCTGGTGGTCTACGCCATCGTGGTGGAGGCGAGCATCGTCACCATGTTCATCGCCGCCTTCATCCCCGGCCTGATCGCGGTGCTGTTCTTCCTCATCACGATCGCGATCTACGTGCGCGTGCGGCCCAACGCCGGCCCCGCGGGCGACCGCGTGTCGCGACAGGAGTTCACCGAGGCGACGATCAAGGTCGCACCAGTGCTTGGCATCTTCGGCGTGGTGATCGGCGGCATCTACTTCGGCTTCTTCAACCCTACCCCGGCGGCGGCGGTGGGCGTGTTCCTGGTGTTCGCCTTCGGCCTCGCGCGCGGGGCGATCAAGTGGCTCGGCTTCAAGGCGGCGCTGCTCGAGACCGCCAAGACCTCCGGCATGATCTACCTGATCCTGCTCGGCGCGCAGCTCCTCAACATCTTCATGGCGCGCGGCGGCGTGCCGCAAGCGGCAGCGGCGATGACGGCGAATTCAGGCCTTTCGCCGATGTGGATCCTTTTTCTCCTGATCGTGGCCCTGATCTTCCTCGGCTGCCTGATGGACAGCCTGTCCATGATCCTGCTGGCGATCCCGTTCTTCTGGCCGGTGATCTCGGTGCTGGACTTCGGCATGAGCGTGGAGGACCTGAAAGTGTGGTTTGGCATCCTCGCGCTGGTGCTGGTGGAGCTGGGCCTCATCACGCCGCCGGTGGGCATGAACGTCTTCGTGATCAATGCCATGGCGAAGGACGTGCCGATGAGCCGGACGTTCCTCGGCGTGATGCCGTTCTTCGTCGCGGAGCTCTTCCGCGTCGCGCTGCTGGTGGCCTTTCCCGCGCTGACCTTGTGGTTGCCAAAGGTGCTCGCCAGCTAGCTTGAATCCCCGGGTTTCGCCCTCACTTGTCATCTCGATGCCTGCATTGGCGGGCGGCGGGAGCAAACAGACCATGGAATTCTGGCGCAGGAAGAAGGAAGCCCTTGAAGGCGGTGAGCCGGGCGGAACCGAAAGGCCCAGCCGGCGCGGCCGCTCGACCTCGCTGGCGGTGCGTCCCATCCCTGAGGACGCGCTGATTCTCGTGCCGATGCGAAACACCGTGATGTTTCCGGGCGTGCTCGCGCCGGTGGCGGTGGGGCGCAGCTCCTCCGTTGCCGCGGTCAACGAGGCCGTGCGCCAATCGCGCAAGATCGGCTTCCTGCTGCAGCGCGACCCGAAGACCGACACTATCACGCCAGAAGACCTGCACTGGGTCGGCACCGCGGGCGAGATCGTGCGCTACGTGCCCTCCAGCGAAGGCGCGCACCACCTCGCGGTGCAGGGCCAGTCGCGCTTCCGCGTCACCGAGTTCCTCGAAGGCTGGCCGTTCCTGGTTGCGCGCGTGGTGTGGGTGCCCGAGGCGACGGCTGCCGGCGAGGCGGTCGAGGCGCGCTTCCTGCAGCTGAAGGAGCAGGCAGCCGAGGCGATCAAGCTGCTGCCGGGCGTTCCCGACGAGCTCGCCGGCGCGGTGCAGGCGATCGACTCGGCGGGCCAGCTCGCCGACATGGTGGCGAACCTGCTCGACATCGGCAACGAGGAAAAGCAGGCGATCCTCGAGTGCTTCGACCTCCAGCGGCGGCTCGACATGGTGCTCGCGCACCTGGGCGAGCGCGTGAGCGTGCTGCGCCTCTCCAAGGAGATCGGCGACAAGACCAAGAAGGAGTTCGACGAGCGCCAGCGCGAGCACGTGCTGCGCGAGCAGATGCGCCAGATACAGAAGGAGCTGGGCGAAGGCGAGGACACGGCCGAGGAGTTGGAAGAGCTGAAGAAGGCGCTCGACGCCGCGGGCATGCCCGAAGAAACGCTCAAGTACGCGAAGAAGGAGTTCAAGCGCCTCTCGCGCATGGGCGAGTCCTCCGGCGAGGCTTCGATGCTGCGCACCTGGCTCGAGCTCGTGGCCGAGCTGCCCTGGAAGTCAGAACCGCAGAAGGCGGTGGACGTATCCGAGGCGCGGCGCGTGCTCGATGAGGACCACCACGGCCTGGAGAAGGTCAAGCGCCGCATCCTCGAGTACCTGGCGGTGAGGAAGCTCAACCCCGAGGGCAAGAGCCCGATCCTGTGCTTTGTCGGGCCGCCGGGGGTCGGCAAGACCTCGCTCGGCCAATCGATCGCCAAGGCGACGGGGCGCAAGTTCCAGCGCGTGGCGCTGGGCGGTCTGCATGACGAGGCGGAGATCCGCGGGCACCGGCGCACGTACATCGGGGCGCTGCCCGGCAACGTGATCCAGGCCCTGAAAAGGGCGGACTCGCGCTCGACCGTGCTGATGCTCGATGAGATCGACAAGCTCGGCGCGGGCGGCTTCCATGGCGACCCGTCTTCGGCACTGCTCGAAGTGCTCGACCCGGAGCAGAACGCGAAATTCCGCGACAACTACCTGGGCGTGGACTTCGACCTGTCGAAGGTGCTCTTCATCGCCACGGCGAACGTGCTCGACACGATTCCCGGGCCGCTGCGCGACCGCATGGAGATCATCCAGCTCCCGGGCTACACCGAAGAAGAGAAGCTGCAGATCGCGCGCAAGTACCTGGTGAAGAAACAGCTGGAGGCCAATGGGCTGAAGAGCGGGCCTTCAGGCCTCGCGCAGGCGTCCATCACGGATGCGGCCATCCGCGAGATCATCGCGGGCTACACGCGCGAGGCGGGCGTGCGCAACCTGGAGCGCGAGATTGGCTCAGTGTTCCGCAACGCCGCGATGCGCATCGCCGAAGGCAAGGCGGAGACCGTCGCGGTGGACGCTGGCGACCTGCACAGCATTCTTGGTGCGAGGAAGTTCGAGAACGAGGTGGCGCTGCGCACCAGCGTGCCGGGCGTGGCGACGGGGCTGGCCTGGACGCCGGTGGGCGGGGACATCCTCTTCATCGAGGCCTCCAAGGTGCCGGGCTCAGGGAAGCTCATCCTCACCGGGCAACTGGGCGAAGTGATGAAGGAGTCGGCGCAAGCCGCGCTCACGCTCGCCAAGACCTGGTGCGGCGACGCGCTGGACAAGACCGACATCCACGTGCACGTGCCGGCGGGGGCGACCCCGAAAGACGGCCCGAGCGCCGGGGTGGCGATGTTCCTCGCGCTGACCTCGCTCCTGCAGGGCAAGCCGGTGCGCCCGGACGTGGCGATGACGGGCGAGATTTCGCTCCGCGGGCTGGTGTTGCCGATCGGCGGCGTGAAGGAGAAGACCCTCGCTGCGCTGCGCGCCGGCATCAAGACCGTGATGCTGCCCAAGCGGAACGAAAAGGACCTCGAAGACGTGCCGGCCGAAGCGCGGGAGAAGCTCAACTTCATCTTCCTCGAAAAAGTGGAAGACGCGGTGAAGAACGCGATCGCCTAGAAAATCGGGGTCAGGGCCGGAAAATTGGGGTCAGGGCCGCATTTCCACTCGCAAGGGAAATGCGGCCCTGACCCCAATTTTCCGGCCCTGACCCCGATTTACAGCCAGCCGGCCTTGCGGAAGCGGTAGAAGAGGTAGCCGTCGATCGCGGCCATGATCGCGACGGCCAGCGGGTAGCCGTAGGCCCACTTCAGCTCCGGCATGTACTCGAAGTTCATGCCGTAGATGCCCGCGACCATGGTGGGGATGGCGACGAGCGCGGCGTAGGCCGCGAGGCGCTTGGTGACCTCGGTCTCGCCGATGGTGATCATCGCGAGGTTCACCTGGATGGCAGTGGTGACGGTGTCGCGCGAGGTATCGATCGACTGGTTGAGCCGGAACAGGTGGTCGTAGACGTCGCGGAAATAGTCGCCCAGTCCCGCGCACACCGGCGGCACGCGTCCGCCATAAAGGCGCCCGGATGCCTCGACGAGCGGTGCCACTGCGTGCTTGAGGGTCATCAGCTTCTGCTTCACGTAGTACAGCGCCTCGATGTTCTCGCGCGGCGACTTGCCGCTGAAGATCTGCTCCTCGAGCGCCTCGAGCTCCGCTTCGACCGCGTCGAGCACCGGCGCGTAGCGGTCCACGATGCCGTCCATCAGGGCGTAGAGCACGTACCCCGACCCGTGGCTCAGGAGCTCGGGCTCGCGCTCGCAGCGCGCGCGCACGTCCGTGAAGCCGCGCTCGGATTTCTGCCGCGCCGAAAGGACGTAATTGCGCCCTACGAAGATGTCCATCTCGCCCACCTTCAGCTCGTCGCCCACCACCTCGATGGTGTGCAGCACCGCGAAGAGCGAATCCCCGTACTCCTCGATCTTTGGCCGCTGGTGGCCGTGGCGCGCGTCCTCGACGGCGAGCTCGTGCAGGTCGAACTCCTCCTGCATCAGGGCGAGCTCGGCAGCGTCGGCATCCCTCAGCGCCACCCACACGAAGCAGTCCGGGCGGCTGAGGTAGGACTTGATCTCGCGTTGCTGGATCTCCGCGAGCTTTTTCCCTTCTTGGTAGACGACGCAGTTGACCAGCATGGGGGCGAATCCTAGCACTGTAGAATGCGCGCCAGAGGGGAAAACCATGCCTGAGATCAGCCGCCGGGCGCGAAGCCTGGGCACCGAAAACGCCTTCGTCGTCCTCGCCGAGGTGAACGCGCTCGTGCGCCAGGGCAAGGATATTGTCAGCTTCTGCATCGGCCAGCCGGATTTCCCGGCGCCGGAGAACGTGCAAGAGGCGGCGATCCGCGCCATTAGGGGCGGCAAGCACGGCTACACGCCTTCCGCGGGCATCGACGAGCTGCGCGCAGCGGCGGCGAAATACATGGCGGGCATGCGCGGCGGGCTGCCGATCCGGGCCGAGGACGTGGTGGTGGGCGCGGGCGCGAAGCCCTTCATCGCCTACGCCATCCTGTGCACCACGGACTACGGCGCGGGCGACGAGGTGATCTACCCGAACCCGGGCTTCCCGATCTACGAGTCCCAGATCGTGGCAAACGGGGCGAAGCCCGTGCCGATCCACCTGCACGAGGCGCGCGACTTCGCCTTCGACCCGGCCGAGCTCGAGCGCCTGATCACCCCGAAGACCAAGCTCCTCATCCTCAACTACCCGCACAACCCGACTGGCGGGCTCCTCGGCCGCACGGAACTGGAGGCGATCGCGGCGATCCTGCGCAAGCACTCGCAGGTGTGGGTGTACGCGGACGAGATCTACTCGCGCCTTTGCTACGCAGGCGACTTCTTCTCCATCGCCCAGCTCCCGGGGATGTACGAGCGCACCATCATCTCGGATGGGGCGTCGAAGACCTGGGCGATGACCGGCTGGCGCATCGGCTTTACCTCGAACCCGGCGCTCGCGCCGCACTTCACGCGCTGGATCACCAATACCGAGTCCTGCGCCTCGCAGATCTCCCAGTGGGCGGCCGTCGAGGCCATCACGGGGCCGCAGGATGCCGCGGCGAAGATGCGCGCGAGCTTTCTCGAGCGGCGCGACCTGATCATCGGCCTCTTGAACAAGGTGCCGGGCGTCACTTGCCGCAACCCCGGCGGCGCGTTTTACGCTTGGCCGAACGTCACCGAAGCCTGCAAGATGGTCGGCGCGGCCGATTCGGAGGAATTCCGGAAGCGCCTGTTGAACGAAGCCGGCGTCGCGGTGCTCGCCGACATCCATTTCGGCTCGCGCGTGCCGGGCGAGGGCCAGCACGTGCGCTTTTCCTACGCCGCCTCCAAGCAGGCGATCGAGCAGGGCGTGGCGCGCATGGCCGAGTTCATTAAGAAGAACACGCGCAAGGCGGCGTGACGCGCTCAGCAGGGCGCGGCGTGCACGTCATACGGCATGATCCTCATAGCCTGGATACGCCGCGAGGCGCGGGAGGCCCGTTGAGCCGCTGGCGCCCGAGCGTGACCGTCGCGGCGGTGATCGAGCGCGGCGGGAAGTTCCTGTTCGTGGAAGAGGTAGCGAATGGCCGGCGCGTGCTCAACCAGCCCGCGGGGCACCTGGATCCGGGCGAATCGCTTGTGCAGGCCGTCGCGCGCGAGGTGCTGGAGGAAACCGCCCACCGCTTCACGCCCACGGCGCTGCTGGGTATCTACCGGTGGGTGTACGACAAGGAGGACGTGACGTTCCTGCGCTTTGCGTTCCTCGGGCGGGTGGACGGGGTGGAGGAGGGCCGCAAGCTCGACAGGGAGATCATCGCGGCGGTGTGGTTGACGCCCGCCGAGCTCGCGGCGCGGCGCGCCGAGCACCGCTCGCCGCTCGTGCAGCAGTGCGTGGACGATTTTCTCGCCGGCCGGAGCTTTCCGCTGGACGCATTGTCGAAGGCCTATGGCTGAAAGAGTCGTCGTCGGCATGTCGGGCGGGGTGGACTCGTCCGTTTCCGCGCTGCTCCTGAAGCGCGCGGGCTACGACGTCGTGGGCCTGTTCATGAAGAACTGGGAGGACGACGACGACGACGAGTACTGCTCCACGCGCCAGGACCTCATCGATGCGGCCGCTGCCGCGGACGTCATCGGCATCGACCTCGAAGCGGTGAACTTCGCCGCCCAGTATCGCGAGCGCGTGTTCGCGAGCTTCCTCGCGGAATATTCTGCCGGCCGCACGCCCAACCCGGACGTGCTCTGCAACGCCGAGATCAAGTTCAAGGCCTTCCTCGACCATGCCATGAAGCTCGGTGCGACGCGCATCGCCACCGGGCATTACGCGCAGGTGCGCGAGCGGGATGGGAAGGTGGAGTTGCGGCGCGGTGCCGACGGCACCAAGGACCAGACCTACTTCCTGCACAGGCTGAACCAGGCGCAGCTCGCGCGCGTGATGTTCCCGGTCGGGCACCTGAAGAAGACGGAAGTGCGGCGCATCGCGCTGGAGGCGGGCTTGCCCAACCACGCGAAGAAGGACTCAACCGGCATCTGCTTCATCGGCGAGCGGCCGTTTCGCGAGTTCCTGAACCGGTATCTGCCCCGGACACCGGGACCGATGGTGACGCCGGACGGCAAGCGCGTGGGCGAGCACATCGGCCTTGCCTTCTACACCATCGGCCAGCGGAAGGGCATCGGGCTGGGCGGCACCAAGGACGGCGGCGGCGAACCCTGGTACGTGGCGGAAAAGCGCATGGCGGCCAACGAGCTGGTGGTAGTGCAGGGGCACGACCACCCGTTGCTCATGCGCTCGACGCTCGCGGGGCTGGACGCCAGCTGGGTGCTGGATAAGCCCGCCGCCGGCACTGCGCACGGCGCAAAGACCCGCTACCGCCAGGCCGATTCGGCCTGCACGCTCGAGCGCATCGACGATGGGCAGATCCGGGTGGACTTCCGCGAGCCACAGCGCGCCGTGACGCCCGGCCAATCCGTGGTCCTCTACGACGCCGAGGTCTGCCTAGGCGGGGCAGTAATCGCGTAGCAAATCGGGGTCAGGGCCGAATTTCCACTCGCAAGGGAAATTCGGCCCTGACCCCGATTTTCTAGGCCGTCGGAATGGTGTCGGCGAACGCCGGCCGTTCCATCAGCTTGTCGTAGTGCTTGGCGAGGCCCGGGTACTCGGCACGCCATTCGATGCCGGCAGGCTTCCTGAAGCCGAGCCAGCCCAGGCAGCAGCCGAGCGCGATGTCGGCGAGCGTATAGCGGTCGCCTTGACACCAGAGCTTCTCTCCGAGTTCGGCATGCATCTGGACCAGCCCCCGGCGCATGCGCGCCGATTGCTTGCCGGTCCAGGCCGCGCTCTGCTCGTTCTTCGGCCGCAGCGATTCGTAGCGGATCAGGATGCCCGCATCCAGCACGCCGTCGGCGAGCGCTTCCCAGCGCCGCACCGCGACGCGCTCGCGGTTGTCCTCGGGGATCAGCCGCGCAATGGGCGAGGCATTGTCGAGGAATTCGACAATGACGCGCGAGTCGTAGAGTGCGGTGCCGTCGTCGAGCACCAGTGTTGGGATCTTTCCCAGCGGGTTGTGCGCGTTGACCGGGTTCTCCACCGGCTGCACGTCCACTCTTTCCATGTCGCAGTCGATGCGCTTCTCGGCGAGGACGATGCGCACTTTGCGCGTGTAAGGGCTGGCGGGCGAGGCGAGGAGTTTCATAGAGGGCGCAGATTATAAGGCGCGAACGCGCCGGCGCAGCGCCGGCAGCACTTCTTTCGCGAACCAAGGGTTGTTCTTCATCCAGAGACGATTGCGCGGGCTCGGGTGCGGCAGCGGAAAGAACTCGGGCAGGTACTCGCGCCAGGCGCGCACGGTCTGCGCCATCGTCTTCCTGCGCCGGCCGCTGAGGTAATAGGCCTGGGCATGCATGCCGACGAGCAGGGTCAGACGCACGCGCGGCAGGGCGGCGCGAAAGCGCGGATGCCACAGCGGCGCGCATTCCGGGCGCGGCGGGTGGTCGCCGCGCTCGCCGGTGCCGGGGTAGCAAAGGCCCGTAGGCACGATGGCGATGCGCGAGGTGTCGTAGAAGCGCGCGCGATCCATCTGCAGCCACGCACGCAGCTGGTCGCCGGAGGGGTCGTTCCAGGGGATGCCGGTCTCGTGCACGCGGCGCCCCGGCGCCTGGCCGACGATCATCAGGTGCGCGCCGGCGCCGACGAGGAACACGGGCCTGGGCCCGAGCGGCAGATGCGCTGCGCAGACTCGGCACGCGCGCGCTTCGGCGGCCACGGTGTCCAGAAGGCTCGGCGGCATGCACATCTATAATAGGGCCTATGCCTTCGCCGCTCTCGGCGCTGTCACCCCTCGACGGCCGGTACGAAAAGTCGGCCGCCCCCCTCAGACCCTACTTCAGCGAGGCCGCCCTCATCCGCCACCGCGTGCTGGTGGAGCTCGAGTGGCTGAAGGCCCTCGCCGCCGAGCGACGCATGCGCGAGCTCAAGCCCTTCTCACGAGCGACTACGGTGGCGCTCGATCGTCTGGTGGCGGGCTTCAGCGAGAAGGACGCCACGCACATCAAGAACATCGAGGCCGAGACCAACCACGACGTCAAGGCGATCGAGTACTGGCTCAAGGGCAAGCTGGCGAAGAACGCGCAAGTGCAGCGCTCGCTCGAATTCATCCACTTTGCCTGCACCTCGGAGGACATCAATAACCTCTCCTACGCGCTGATGCTCGCGCACTCGCGCGACCGCGTGATGCTGCCGCGCCTGGACGCGGTGATCGCCGCGCTGCGCGCGCTCGCGCGCCGGCACGCCTCGCGGCCGATGCTCTCGCGTACCCATGGCCAGCCCGCCTCGCCGACGACGCTCGGCAAGGAGATGGCAAATTTCGTCGCGCGACTGAAGCGCGCGCGCGAGGCGATCGAGCGCGTCGCGCTCCTCGGCAAGATGAACGGCGCGGTGGGCAACTACAACGCGCACGCCGTCTCTTATCCGGGATTTCCCTGGGAGGCGTTCTGCCGGCGCTTCGTCGAGCGCCTCGGCCTGGAATTCAATCCCTACACCACGCAGATCGAGCCGCACGACTGCTACGCCGAGCTCTTTGACGCCTACGCGCGCGCGAACACGGCGCTGCTCGATCTCGATCGCGATCTTTGGGGCTATGTGTCATTAGGCTACTTCCGCCAGAAGCCGAAGGCGGGCGAGGTCGGCTCCTCGACCATGCCGCACAAGGTGAATCCGATCGACTTCGAGAACTCCGAGGGCAACATCGGCGTGGCGAACGCGCTCCTGCGCCACCTCGCGGACAAGCTCCCGGTGTCGCGCTGGCAGCGCGACCTCTCGGACTCCACCGCGCTGCGCAACGCCGGCAATGCACTTGGCCACACGCTGCTCGCCTACAACGCCTGCCTGCGCGGTCTGGGCAAGCTCGAGGCGGATCCCGCGCGCATGGCGCAGGACCTGGAAGCCAACTGGGAAGTGCTTGCCGAGCCGGTGCAGCAGGTCATGCGCAAGCACGGCGTGCCCGATGCCTACGAAAAGCTGAAGGCGCTCACGCGCGGCAAGCGTCTCGAGCAGCGCGCGCTCGCGGCGTTCATCCGCTCGCTGCCGATCCCGGCGGACGCGAAGCGCCGCCTGCTGGCGCTGACGCCGGCGACCTACCTCGGCCTGGCGCCCGCGCTGGCGAAGCGAATTTGAGGCATCTCCGCAGGTTCCTGCTCGCTGTCCTGCTTCTCGGCCCGGCGACGCTCGGCGCCCAGGAGCTCGTCACGCTGCCCACCCGGCCGGGCGTCACGCTTCCCTTTTTCATCGCCAACATGGGCAAGGTGCAGCCGCGCGCAGTGGCGCTCATGTTGAGCGGCGGCGGGGGCAACATCCGCCTGCGCATGGAGGGCGGCCAGATCCGCTTCGGCCAGCAGAACTTCCTGCCGCGCTCGCGCCGCGAGTTCATCGCCGAGGGTATCCTGCCGGTGATCCTCGACAATCCGAGCGACCAGCAGTCGGGCGCCGGCATGTCGGACGAATTCCGCGCGGGCGCCGAGCACACCGCCGACCTGCGCGCCGTGATCGCGGAGGTGAAGCGGCGCTCGCCCGGGCTGCCGGTGTTCCTCGTCACCACCAGCCGAAGCACCATCTCCGCCGCTTACCAGGCGCGCTCCCTTGGCGATGAGCTCGCGGGCGTGGTGCTGACGTCGTCGCTGTTCCAGGAGAAACGTGCGCCCGTGCTCAGCCAGTTCGATTTCTCCACCATCCGCATCCCCGTGTTGTTCGTCCACCACCGCGAGGACAGTTGCGCGTCGACGCCTTACCCCGATGCCGCCAGGCTAGGGGACAGGTATCCCCTCGTCTCGGTGAAGGGCGGCAAGACGCCGGAGACCGGGCCCTGCGACCCGCTCTCGCCGCACGGCTACTTCGGCAAGGAGGCCGATGTGGTGGCCGCGATCGCAGCCTGGATGCTGGGCAAGCCCTACCTCAAAGAAATCCAGTAAGCGGCATGCTGCACGCCGCGGTCATCGCGTTGTCGTCGTTCCTGCTGTTCCTGGTGCAGCCGCTCATCGCGCGCCTGATCCTGCCCTGGTTCGGCGGCGCCGCCGCGGTATGGACCACCTGCATGCTGTTCTTCCAGACGCTGCTGCTTGCGGGCTACGCCTATGCGCACGCATCCGACGCACGGCTTGCACCGCGCCCCCAGGCGTTTCTTCACATCGCGCTGCTGGCCGCCGCCGCCGCGACGCTGCCGATCGCGCCTGCCGAGTACTGGAAGCCGCAGGGCGACGGCGAGCCGATCAGCGCGATCCTGCTGCTGCTCGCGGTGACGGTCGGGCTGCCCTACCTGCTGCTTTCGGCCACCAGCCCGCTCGTGCAGGCGTGGTTCGCGCACGAGCGGCCCGGGGCGAATCCCTACCGGCTGTTTGCGCTCTCCAACGTGGCCTCGCTCGCGGCGCTCATCGGCTATCCGCTCGCGGTGGAGCCGTGGCTCACCAACGGCGAGCAGGTGGCGGGGTGGTCGTGGCTCTTCGCGCTGTTTGTGCTCGCTTGCGCGGCGCTCGCATGGCGCAGCTCGGGGGTGCCGCGCGCCGCGCCCGCGACGCCCGCCGACGCGCCGCCACCCGCGCGCCGAGACTACCTGCTCTGGCTCGCCTTGTCGGCGGCGGGCTCGGCGATGCTTCTTGCCGTCACCAACCACCTCACGCAGAACGTCGCGGCGATTCCGCTGCTGTGGCTCGCGCCGCTCACGCTGTATCTGCTCACCTTCATCCTCGCCTTCGACGGGCGGCTGTACCGCTCGGAATATTTCTGGAGTCTCTGCCTCGTGTGGCTCGCGGGCATGGCCTGGCTCCTCGTGGACACCAATTTCCAGTTCGACCTGCCGGTGCAGCTCGGGATGTTCCTCTCGGGCCTGTTCGTCGCGTGCGTTTTCTGCCACGGCGAGCTGTATCGCCTCAGGCCCGCGCCGCGCCACCTGACCGGGTTCTACCTGACGGTGTCCGCGGGCGGGGCGCTGGGCGGTCTGCTGGTCGCGGTGGTGGCGCCGCTCGCCTTCAACGGCTACTACGAGCTCGGCCTGTCGATGATCGCGGTGGCCTTTCTCGCGGCGCTGCGCTGCGCGACGCTGCACCCGGTGGCGCGCAACATGAGCCTGGCGGTGCTGATGGGCGTGACCGGCGCGGCGATCTACGACGGGCTGCGCTTCCAGAAGGACGTGCGCGTGGCGGCGCGCAATTTCTACGGCGTTCTGCGCGTGAAGGAGTACGGCACGCCCGGCGACACCAGCCATCTGCGGCGCCTGCTGCACGGCGTGATCATGCACGGCGAGCAGTTCCTGCACCCGGATTACCGCGACATGGTCACGACCTACTACCAGCACGGCTCGGGCGTGGGTGCCGCGCTGCTCGCGCGCCGCGAACGGCCGGGCCCGATGCACGTCGGCGTGATCGGCCTCGGCACCGGGACGCTTGCCGCCTATGGCCGCAAAGGCGATCGCTACCGCTTCTACGACATCAATCCGCGCGTGGTGGACATCGCCATGCGCGAATTCACCTACCTCGCCGACAGCGACGCACAGGTTCAGGTGGTGCTGGGCGACGCGCGCCTCTCGCTCGAGCGCGAGCCGCCCCAACAGTTCGATTTGCTCGCGGTGGACGCGTTCTCCAGCGATGCGATCCCGGTGCATCTCATCACCAGGGAGGCGCTCGGCCTGTACCTGCGGCACATGAAGCCCGATGGCATCGTCGCTTTCCACGTGTCCAACCGCTTTCTCGACCTGGTGCCCGTGGTGGCGCGGCTGGCGAGGGAAAACCAGGCGCACGCGGTGGCGGTCTTCCAGGGTGCGGAGGAGAACGAGTCGCGCACGCACAGCGACTGGGTACTGGTGTCGCGCGACCCGAAGGTGCTCGAGGCACCGGAGATCGAGGAGGCCGGCGGCGAGCCGGCCGAGGACCGCGAGGACCTGCGGACCTGGACCGACGACTACTCGAACTTGGTGCAGATCCTCAAATGAAAATCGGGGTCAGACCCCAATTTCGCTTGCGAGTCGAAATTGGGGTCTGTCCCCTAGACGACCGCGCCTTCGTTCTTGTCTTTCTCGGTCTTGACCGGCTTGACGAACTGGGCGCGGTCGACGCCGAGCCACATGACCAGCGGGCTCGCCACGAGCACCGAGGAGTAGATGCCGAAGAGAATGCCGATGGTGAGCGCCAGCGCGAAGTAGTGCAGGGCGGCGCCGCCGAAGATGAGCATGGTGGTGACCATCGCCTGCGTGCAGCCGTGCGTGATGATGGTGCGCGAGATCACGCCGGTGATGGCGCTGTCGATCACTTCCGGCACCGGGGCCTTCCTCATCTTGCGGAAGTTCTCGCGCACCCGGTCGAACACCACCACCGACTCGTTCACCGAGTAGCCGAGCACCGCCAGCACCGCGGCGAGCACCGGCAGCGAGAACTCCCACTGGAAGAAGGCGAAGCAGCCCAGGATGATCACCACGTCGTGCAGGTTGGCGATGATCGCCGAGAGGCCGAAGCGCCACTCAAAGCGCAGCCAGAGGTAGAGCACGATGCCGATCGCGGTCACCAGGAGCGCGAGCGCCCCATACTGGGCGAGCTCCTCGCCGACCTGGGGCCCGACGAACTCTATGCGGCGCAGCTCGACCGGCTTGCCGTCCGCCTTGAGCAGTCCCATCACCTGCTGCGATATGTCGGCGCTGGTTTGGCCCTTTTCGGGGTGCATGCGGATCAGCACGTCGCGCGAGGAGCCGAAATTCTGCACTTCTGCCTTGAGGCCGGCCTTGCCAAGCGCTTGGCGGATGCGGTCGACGTCGGCCGACTCCTGGTAGCTGACTTCGAGCAGCGTGCCGCCGGTGAATTCGACCGAAAAGTTGAGGCCCCGGTGCGCGAGGAAGAACACCGCCAGCACGAACGTGATCGCCGAGATCACGTTGAAGATGAGCGCGTACCGCATGAACGGGATGACGCGCCGGATCTTGAAGAATTCCATGGGCTAGCTCGCGCTCACTTCCACGCCGTGTTGCCGATGTGCAGCTTCTCGACCTTGCGCCGGTGGCCATACACCAGGTTGACGATGGCGCGCGACACCACGACCGACGAGAAGATCGAGGTGAGGATGCCGAGGCAGTGCACCACCGCGAAACCGCGCACCGGGCCCGAGCCGAAGATGAGCAGCGACAGGCCCGCGATCAGGGTGGTGATGTTCGAGTCGAGAATCGTGCCCCAGGCGCGCTCGTAGCCGGCCGCGATGGCCGCCTGCGGCGTAGCGCCGCCGCGCAGCTCCTCGCGGATCCTCTCGTTGATCAGCACGTTGGCGTCGATCGCCATGCCGAGCGTGAGCGCGATGGCGGCGATGCCGGGCAGCGTGAGCGTGGCCTGCAGGAGCGACAGCAGCGCGACGAGGAACAGCAGGTTCACGCCCAGCGCCGCCGAGGAGATCAGGCCGAACGCCAGGTAGTACACGGACATGAACGCGACGATGGCGATGAAGCCCCACTTGGTCGAGTTGAAGCCCTTGGCGATGTTGTCGCGGCCGAGGCTCGGGCCGACCGTGCGCTCCTCGATGATGTCCATCGGCGCCGCGAGCGAGCCCGCGCGCAGCAACAGCGCGACGTCGTTCGCCTCGACGGTGGTCATGCGGCCGGAAATCTGCACGCGCCCGCCGCCGATCTCGGTGCGGATCACCGGCGCGGTAACCACCTCGCCCTTGCCCTTCTCGATGAGCAGGATCGCCATGCGCTTGCCGACGTTCTCGCGCGTCACTTCCTTGAAGATGCGCGCGCCGGTGCCGTCCAGCGTCAGGTGCACCGCGGGCTCGTGGGTCTGGTTATCGAAGCCCGGCTGCGCGTCGGTGAGGCGGTCGCCCGTGAGCACGACCTGCTTCTTCACCAGCAGGGGAGCGCCGTTCCTCTCGACGTAGTACTCGGTGCCGAAGGGCACTTCGCCGCGGGCGGCCGCCCCCAGCAGCTCCGGCGTCATCTTCTCCTCGTCCACCATGCGGATCTCGAGGGTGGCGGTGCGCCCGAGGATGTCTTTCGCCTTGGCGGTGTCCTGCACCCCAGGCAGCTGCACGACGATGCGGTCGGCGCCCTGCTGCTGGATGACGGGCTCGGCGACGCCGAGCTCGTTGATGCGGTTGTGCAGGGTGGTGATGTTCTGCTTGAGCGCGAACTCCTGGGTGCGCCTGGCGGCGTCGGGCTTGAGCGTGCCCACCACCAGGAAATCCGCGCCTTCCTCGCGCTCGCTGAGCGTGAGGTCCGAGATGCCCGCGGCGATCGCGTCGCGCGCCTTGTCGCGCGTCTCGGCGTCGCGCGCACGCACGCGCAAGGACTGGCCTTCGCGTGTCACGCCGCCGTGGCGGATGTTCTTATCGCGCAGCAGCGTGCGGATATCGCCCGTGAGGCTCTCCACGCGCTTGGCGAGCGCCGCCTGCATGTCCACCTGCAGCAGGAAGTGCACGCCGCCGCGCAGGTCGAGCCCAAGGTACATCGGCAGCGCGTGGATCGCAGTCAGCCAGCCCGGCGAGGCCGACAGCAGGTTCAGCGCCACCACGTAGGTGGGGTTGGCGGGATCGGGATTCACCGACTTGTCGATCGCGTCCTTCGCCTTGAGCTGGATGTCGGTGTCGGCAAACCGCAGGCGCAGGCTGTTGGCGTCGAGCAGCGCGCCGGTATGCGGGATCGACGCCTTGGCGAGCGCGCTTTCCACCCGCTCGAGCACCGCCGCATCCACGCGCACCGTGGCGCGGCTGCTGGAGACCTGGACGGCGGGGGACTCGCCGAAGAAGTTCGGCAGCGTGTACAGCGCCGCCAACGCGACGCACAGCGCGACCAGCGCGTACTTCCAGGCGGGATAGCGATTCACTGCGGGGGGCGCAGCGCTACTTCAGCGACTTCATCGTGCCTTTGGGCAGCAGCGTCTGCACTGCCGAGCGCTGCACGCTGATCTCGACGCCGGGCGCGATTTCCAGGCTGGCATAGGCCTCGCCCAGCTCGGTGATGCGGCCGACCACGCCGCCCGAGGTCAGCACCTCGTCGCCCTTTTGCAGCGCTTCCACCATCTGCTTGTGCTCCTTGGCGCGCTTCATCTGCGGCCGGATCATCAGGAAATACAGCAGCACGAACATCAGGACGATGGGCAGCAACCCCATGAGGCCGCTGTCGCCGCCAATTGCGGCGCCCTGCGCGTATGCGTTGGAAATGATCACTGCGGACTCCCTTGGAAAGGGCGCGAATTATAGCAGCCGGCGGCGCCCGTCCCGCAGGCGCTGCGACGTCTGCGCGAGCTGGCCGCCTTCGATGGCCGCGCGCAGGCCGCGCATCAGCTCCTGGTAGTAGTGCAGGTTGTGGATGGTGTTCAGGCGCGCGCCGAGGATTTCGTTCGCGCGCTGCAGGTGGTGCAGGTAGGCGAGGCTGAAATGCCGGCAGGCATAGCAGCCGCACTCGGGGTCGAGCGGTGCGGGGTCGTCGCGCCAGCGCGCGTTGCGGATCTTGACGTCGCCGTGGCGCGTGAACAGCCAGCCGTTCCTCGCGTTCCGCGTCGGCAGCACGCAGTCGAACATGTCGATGCCGGCGAGCACGCCGTCGATCAGGTCCTCGGGCGTGCCCATGCCCATCAGGTAGCGCGGCTGCTCCCCGGGCAGCCGCGGCGCGGTGTGCGCCAGGATGCGCTCGCGGTCCTCCTTGGGCTCGCCCACCGCCAGGCCGCCGATGGCATAGCCGTCGAAGCCGATGGCGGCGAGCCCGGCGAGCGACTCCTCGCGCAGGTCCTCGTAGACGCCGCCTTGCACGATGCCGAAGAGCGCGTTGCGGCTGCCGGCGAAGGCGCGCTTGGAGCGCTCGGCCCAGCGCAGGCTCAGCGCCATCGACTTTTGCGCCTGCTTGTGCGTCGCCGGGTAGGGGGTGCAATCGTCGAAGATCATGGCGATGTCGGAGTCGAGCGCGCGCTGCACGCGCATCGACTCCTCGGGCGTGAGCAGGAGCCGGTCGCCGTTGATCGGCGAGGCGAACTTCACTCCCTCCTCGGTGATCTTGCGCAGGGCGCCGAGGCTGAAGACTTGGAAGCCCCCCGAGTCGGTGAGGATGGGCCCGTCCCAGCCCATGAAGCGGTGCAGCCCGCCGTGCCGCTCGATCACCGCGGTGCCGGGCCGCAGCCAGAGATGAAAGGTGTTGCCGAGCACGATCTGCGCGCCGACTTCGCGCAGCTCCGCGGGCGACATGGCCTTCACCGTGCCGTAGGTGCCCACCGGCATGAAGGCGGGCGTATCCACCGCGCCGTGCGCGAGCTCCAGCCGCCCGCGGCGCGCCTGGCCATCGCGGTGCGTCACGGCGAACCTCAAGCGGCCCTCTCGATCAGCATGGCGTCGCCATAGGAAAAGAAGCGGTAGCGCTCGCGGATGGCGTGCGCATAGGCGCGTCGGACGTTCTCCAGCCCCGCGAACGCCGCCGCCAGCATCAGCAGGCTCGAGCGCGGCAGGTGGAAGTTGGTGAGCAGGCGGTCCACCAGCAGGAATTCGAAACCGGGATGCACGAAAAGGCTCGTCTCGCCGTGCAGCTGGCCGGTGAGCGCGGCGCTCTCCAGCGCGCGCAGGGTGGTGGTGCCCACCGCCAACACGCGCCGGCCCGCGATCGCGTCCATCGTCGCGCGCGGCACGTCGTAGGCTTCGCCGTGCATGCGGTGCGCCTCGATCTCCTCGGTGCGCACCGGCTGGAACGTGCCGGCGCCGACGTGCAGGGTGACGCGTGCGATGCGCGCGCCGCGCCGCTCGAGCTGCGCGAGCAGGTCGCGGTCGAAATGCAGTCCCGCAGTGGGCGCGGCGACGGCGCCGGGGCGCTCGGCGTACACGGTCTGATAGCGCTCGGCGTCAGCCGCGTCCGCTGCATGCCGGATGTAGGGTGGCAGGGGCACCGCGCCGCAGCGCTCGAGGACCGCGTGCACGTCCTCCTCGAAGCGCACGCGGTAAAGGTCGGCCTCGCGCGCGATGACGCTCACACGTGCGCCGTCGCCCACCAGCAGCGCGCCGCCTGGGCGCGGCGCGTGGCTCGAGCGGATGAGTGCGAGCGCCTCGCGCGGGCCGGTGATGCGCTCGACGAACAGCTCGATCTTGCCGCCGCTCGACTTGGCGCCGGCGAGCCGCGCCTTGACGACGCGGGTGTCGTTCACCACTACGCTGTCGCGCTTGCCCACCAGCGAGGGCAGATCGGCGAATGCAAGGTCTTCGAGCCGCCCGCTCGCCGCGTCCAGCCGCAGCAGCCGGCTCGCGGTGCGCCGCGGTGCGGGGTGCTGGGCGATCAGCGCCTCGGGCAGGTCGTAGTCGAACTCCGCGACGCGCATGGGGCGCAGATTATAGAGGCCTATAATTCGGCTCCCCCGCGCCGGA
>Ga0326726_10001995_pt1 | contig 18972 bp, 16 predicted proteins | sample MHFenrmetagenome_2_FD_207603 | JGI IMG/M metagenome (GOLD analysis project Ga0326726, IMG submission 207603) | Lab enriched peat soil microbial communities from Michigan Hollow, Ithaca, NY, United States - MHF15MN | ecosystem: Environmental > Terrestrial > Soil > Wetlands > Peat | place: USA... | reverse complement strand
GGATGCTTCTTACGAAGTTGTTGACGATGACGATAACAAGGATAAATAATATTATAAGTCAGGGATCGGAAAATATTCTGATCCCCCTTATTTTATTAAGCGACTAAAAATTAAAGGAAGAGAAAAATGTCACAGAATAAAGAAATAATAGCCGTAAAAAACCTAAATAATAATTCAATTGAAGAAATATTAAGAACGCAAGAGAGTGTTTCACCGGCCTCAGATATTTATGAAAATCCAGAAGAGTTTATTCTTGTAGCAAATATGCCCGGTGTTTCCAGAAATGAAATTCAAGTGAAGGTTGTTGATGATTCACTGATTGTATTTGGAAAAATAAATTACGATGAAGTTGTTTCAAGGGATTATATTTTGAATGAAAACGAGATTGGTAATTATTTTAGAAAGTTCAGGATATCTGACGCAATTGATAAAACAAAGATCAATGCAAAATATGATAACGGACAATTAATTGTTCACCTTGCAAAGAACGAGAATGTAAAACCAAGAACAATCGATATTTTATGATAAAATTTTAACTTAAATTTTGATTATTTGCCCGCTTTTTAGCGGGCTTTTTTTTGGTTAAATTTATTCAGTCTTTCAGTTATAAGTATTATCATATTGCATACATTTGATCAGAAACATAGAGTCATCTTTATAGATTTAATGAGAGCCATTGCCGTCTTTCAAATGGTTCAGGGACATACTATAGCTGTTTTTCTTTCTGAAGAATTAAGAAATACAGATTTACCGGTTTATGCAGTATGGTATTTTCTCCGTGGCATGACCGCACCAATTTTTATGTTCACGGCAGGAACGGTTTTTACATATCTATTCAAGTCTGTTAAAAAACCATTTGGTAAAAACTATCGTGTAAAAAAAGGAATACGGCGGGCATTCCTTTTAATATTTCTAGGATATTTACTTAGATATCCGACCTGGAAGGTTTTAGATTTTTCAGAAGTAACATCTGAACAGTGGCAAGCCTTTATTACGGTTGATGTACTCCAGCTTATTGGAGTAAGTCTTTTAATATTACTCTTTATCTTATTCGTAATAGAAAAACTGAATCTAAAATATACAATTTCATTTATTGTAAGTTCAACCATTATATTTCTTTTAGCACCGTTTATCGAAACTATAAGCTGGAACTCTTTTTTACCTGCACCTTTGGCTGCGTACTTTTACAGCGGTTCGGGTTCGCTATTTCCATTATTCCCCTTTGCAGGTTATGTAATCGCGGGAGGAGTGTTAGGCTGTTATCTGGCGCAAAACCCGATGGTCTTTAAGACTTCGCGCTTCAGTTCGATTCTGGCAATTTATGGTGCGGCATTTACATTAATAGCATTGCTCAGTGTATTAATACTCAAAGCTTATCAGATTCAGATTATTGATCCTCAGGCTGAACCTAACACAATATTATTCCGGATGGGTTTTGTACTGTTACTCACGGCTATTGTTTCTTATATTTCCTTAAAAGTTAATACAATTCCACATTTACTGATTCTTGCAGGAAGAAATACACTTCTGATTTATGTCGTTCATATTGTTATTCTTTATGGAAGCGCCTGGTCTCCGGGGCTTGATATTGTATGGGGCTATAGTTTCTCCGGATCGCAGTCATTCGGTGCTGCAGTGATTATGATAACTTTAATGACATTTATGGTGTTGGGAATTCATAGGCTAAAGATTCATAATAAGGAACTTGAGACTTGATAAAAATAAAAAAAAGAAAGATTAAGATACTTTTTTATAAATTTAATTAGGTATAAAAAAAAATTATAAACACCCGATGCGCAAATCCAAATCCACCAATCCTGAGATTTCTGAAGAAGAAAAAAACTTCGAGCAATCCCTTCGTCCTTTAAGCATTAAAGAATTTGTCGGGCAGCAGAAAATTACTGATAATCTTAACGTTTTTATTTCTGCAGCAAAGAAAAGGGAAGAAGCTCTTGATCATTCATTGCTCACCGGTCCACCCGGATTAGGAAAAACTACTCTTGCATATATCATCGCTAATGAAATGGGTGTGAAATTAAAAGTGACTTCGGGTCCTGTGTTGGAAAAGCCTGGTGATTTAGCTGGTATCCTTACAAATTTAGAAGAAAAATCCGTGCTGTTCATTGATGAGATACACCGTTTGAGTCCGGTGGTTGAAGAATATCTTTACTCAGCGATGGAAGATTACAAGCTTGATATAATGATAGATAGTGGACCCAATGCGAGGACAATTCAATTGAGTCTTCCGAAGTACACTCTTATTGGCGCAACTACAAGAGCAGGAATGCTGACATCGCCACTTCGGGACAGGTTCGGAATAAAATTTAGATTAGATTATTATGAGGCGGAGTACATTCAAAAAATAATATTGCGTTCAGCCAAAATATTGAACGTTTCTATTGATAAAGATGCGTCATTTGAAATCGCAAAACGTTCACGCGGGACACCAAGAATCGCAAACAGACTTTTAAGAAGAACACGTGACTTTGCCGATTATGACAACAAAATGAAAATAGATTTAGAAGTAGCACGGAAAGCATTATCAGCCCTCGAAGTGGATGATTACGGACTCGACGAGATGGATAAAGAAATTATTCTTGCAATAATTGAAAAATATAACGGTGGTCCGGTAGGATTAAATACTATTTCAGTTGCCGTAAATGAAGATCCGGGAACAATAGAAGAAGTTTACGAACCCTTTCTTATTCAACAGGGATTTATTCAAAGAACACCAAGGGGAAGAGAAGCTACTCATCTTGCATACAAAAGATTTGGCAAAATTAAATTTAAAGAGGGAAATACTGAATCTCTCTTTGAATAGTTTACAAAACTACTAGCATTCTTTTTAAAAAATTTTCAAGGGGTAAATTTTAAAATGAAGAACGTATTTTTTCTGATTACTCTTTCAATAGTTTTTCTATCAGTACAAAGTTACCCGCAAGAAAAATTATTCATTCCGCGAAACATCCGACCTGCTTATGAAAAGGGGACACGTTCACCTGACGGGAAACCCGGCAAGGAATACTGGCAGAATTCTTCTGATTATAAAATAAATGTTGAAATTGATCCTTCATCTTATCTTGTAACTGGAACTGAAGAAATTACCTATCACAATAACAGTCCGGATACACTTAAAACAATTGTGCTCAGGTTATATCCAAATATTTTTAAAAAAGGAAGTGTGAGAGATTATGCAATTAGCCCCGATGGTGTTACTGACGGAGTTTCATTAAACAAACTTGTTATCGGAAAGAATGAGATTAATTTAGAGAATAAAAGTGTTTACAGAGTTATAAATACAATTGCAATTATTTCTCTATCTGATTTTATTCCTCCCAAATCCTCTGTTAATCTTTCAATAGAATGGAGATTCAATATTTCATCCAAAACGACTCTGAGAATGGGTGTCTATGATTCTACAACAGTTCTTGTTGGCTACTGGTATCCTCAAATGGCAGTGTATGATGATATTGATGGCTGGGATTTCAACATCTATAGCGGGCAAGAGGAATTCTACAACGATTTTTCAACTTTTAATGTCAATATAACATTACTTAATAATTTTGGAGTTTGGGCGACTGGCGAATTACAAAACCCTAAAGAAGTTTTTTCAGAAGAAATTTATCAAAAGTTTTTAGCGGCACAGGAATCAGATACTGTTGTCAGAATTATTACTGCTGCCGATATCAATTCCACTTCGTTATACAATAGTGATAAAAGTAAAAATATCTGGCAGTTTAAAGCTTATAATGTTACTGACTTTGTCTTTGCGATAAGTGACCATTACCTGTGGGATGGCGTAAGGGTTAACATTGATACAACTGAAGATCAAAAAGTATTCGTTCAGGCAATTTATCCTTCTGATTCGCCTGATTTTAAGAAAGTTGCAGAAATCGCTAAGAATCTTGTCAGTTATTATTCTAAAGAAATGCCGGGAATTAATTTCCCATTTTCTTCATTCACTGCATTTAACAATGGCAGGACAGGTGGGGGAATGGAATTTCCGATGATGATTAATGATGGTTCACCGGACATAATGGAAAATACGATTTCATTAACTGCACATGAAATGGGTCACCAGTATTTTCCGTTTTATGTCGGAACTAATGAACAGAAGTACGCATTCATGGATGAAGGATGGGCTAATTTTCTTTCTTCAGGCTATATGAAAAAAATAACAGGTTTTGATTCTCATTTAGCAAGGGCTGTAGCTGCGTATGAAAATTTAGCTGGAACTGAGGATGATATTCCTGAAATTATTCCATCACTTTCTCAAGCGTACGGTGCTTATCGCAACTCAGCTTATGATCGTTCTTCGGTCGCTTATGAAATTTTAAATGATATGTTAGGAAATGAACTTTTTCAAAAAGCATTTAAGGAATATATCCACAGATGGAGCGGTAAACATCCAATCCCGTACGACTTCTATTTTACTTTTAATAATGTTATAGGACAAGATCTGTCCTGGTTTTGGAAACCCTGGTTTTTTGAAATTGGTTATCCTGACCTGGCTATTGATAAAGTTGATGTTCAAGATGGAAAAGCAACTATTAAAATTAGAAATGATGGAATAATACCTGTACCGGTAAAACTTACGGTCGATTATGAGGATGGGTCAAGTGAAGTATTTTATTTTAAAGCAGACGTATGGAAAAGTTCAGAGAAAATATTTGTAACAGAAGTAGTACTTAAAGGAACTTTAAAGCAAATAAATTTGGGAGATATAAATATTCCAGATTCCAACATAGAGAATAATCTCTATGTAGTTCATTAAAGAGTAAATGCTTAAATAATTACTCTTCTTTTTTCTTGGGCCTTCCTCTCTTCTTTGGGGCTTCTTTTTCAGTTTTTTCTTTAGCTTTTTCTTCTTTCTTAACTTTTTCTTTGGTGGTCTTTTCTTTCTTAGGTTCTTCCTTTTTGGGATCTTCTACTTTCGATACTGCTTCTTTGGGTTCCTGTTTTGGCGCTTCTGCTATTTTTGGAGTTTCTTTTTTCTCTGCTTTTGTCGGTGCTTCTTCTTTCGGTACTTCCTTTTTAACTTCTTCTGATTTTATCACTTCCTTTTTAGTTTCTTCTTCCTTTGGTTCTTTTACTTCAATTTCTGCTTTTACAGGTTTCGCAACAATTTCAGGAAGTTTAGCAACAGTTTTTTCTTCAATTTCAACTGACTTAATTTCTTCTTTAATCTCAACTATTTCAGGTTTTTTAATTTCAACTTCTTCGACCTTGGTTTCAACGATTACCGTTTTTTCTACCACAGGTTCAGGCTTTGCCACTTTTTTCTGCTCGACATGTTTAGGTTTCTCTTCTACTTTTTTTCTGGAGCTGAGAGTCTTTCCCTTTTTTCGCAATCTTGTTTTTCCATATGAATGCATGAACCTTTTACCTTTTTTGGATTTTTTGTCGCCTTTTCCCATTGTTCTCTTCCTGGATTGTTTATTCTGAAAAATTTAATATACAATAATACTCTGCTAAGCACTAACTTTCAATTATTATGAAAATTATGGTTATCAGCTATTTCTCCCTGAATAGAATACTTTAACACTGATAATAATCAAGGATAAATATGCAACTAAAAATATAATCCAGTTATAATCCGTTGGCCTTATTTCATTGAGGTTGCTGCCTCCAGATATTAAAGATTTGAGGCTATCCTCCATAAATGTGTAAAGGATTATAATGATTGATGCGCTGTAGATTATCCAGTCGAATGAAGTTATTTTAATTTTAGTTTCAATTATTAACAAATAGGCGAATGCTATTAATAACAAAGAAATTAGTACTGGTGCAATCACAGGTCCCCACCATGGTAAAGGTATCAGAAAGAGGATATCCCATTCAAAAATAGATTTTGGCCATTGGATGAAAACATAAAGCCAGATGTAGTAAAAAATATCCCAGACTCCGAATGCTAATATTGAAAAGCTGATTTTTTTCTGCCACGTATTCCCAGCAATTAAACCTATCATAACTAGCATAATAAGAGTTGCGGCTTCTCTTCCTATTTCTATGTAAGTATAAACATCAACAATAAAATTTGTATCTCTAACAAGATCTACTATTCCGTACATTCCACGAAGGTAAACAACAACAGCAGATTCTAAATATGCCATAGCAATAGCAAATAATCCTACTAATACCAGGTTCTTATGACGAAGCATTTTTTTGTACAGTTTTAAATTTTTATTAAAAAGTAGTTAAATTTTAAGATAAGTTTATCAGACCTGATGCAATAAACTTTTCTATTTGTCTCCTGTGCCTTAGGATATGAACGATTGCGTGCTCAAGTATTTGTTCAAGATCGTATTGTGGTCCCCATTGCACAATCATTTTTATTTTCTGAATTTCATCATCAGAAAATTTCCATTTGCCTTCAAGTGTTTCTGAAGTGTAAGCGAGCATTTTGTTCAATTCAAGGATGAATTCGTATTTAGAATAGAGTCTTCTTGCTGGAGAGCTTTTGGGAATTGAAAACCAATCCCTTATGTAATTTGAATAAGAATAACCTGAATTTATTACATGAGAAATAATAGTTTGAACCGACTTGCAATCTTCATCTTTAGTGTCAGAATCAATAATTTTGATAAAATCTGATTCAGCAATCTGCCCGATAAGATTTTTCAAATCGACTGTAGCACGTTCATATTCATCCATAAGTGCTCCAATTGCACCTTTACGGTATTTTTTTTCTGAAGTCATTTATTTTATTTCCTTTCTTTTTTCAAGTAAATCAATATAAGCTTTATCAATTAAATCTTTTTTAGAAATACCTAACTTTTTCGTAAAATCGTTTGCAATTGCAATACCTTCGTTTTCGTTTTGCCCGGAGTTTAGAACTACTTCCAATTCAAGGAAAGATCCAAGATTTTCAACTTCATCTAAATGTATCCTTGTATTTCCAACTATATACAGCTGGCGTTTTTTTTTAACTACTCCACGTAACCCTAAAGAAGTATCCAAAACCAGCTTAAGAGTAACAGGATCATCAGTTTTATAAACTATATAATCAGACCGCTTCGGTCCGACAGAGTCATTTCTAAGATAGTAAATCAGTTCGCCCTTTTCTTGTAAAAAAGTTCTGAGTTTTAATCTGCCCATATCTGTTTTATAGAAGGTATCTTCCTGAATTATTTCACTGGTTTCTTTAATGTCAAGTTTTTCAATTTTTTCCCGAACAACTTCCATGTCAGAAATTCTAGCTTTTATTTCGATGTTCATTGGCATGTTGTAAGAAATGAAAAAGAAATTTTTCTAACCTTTATAAATTAGTTAAGTAAGTATCATTCAAATATAGATTTTATTTGAAGATTTATTTTAATAAAAAATTAATAATTGCCTCAAAAAGTTTAAAATAAAAAGACCACCGCAATGGGTGGTCTTAAAGATTTTTATTTAGCTATACTTACTTCATCAGTATCATCTTTTTAACATCAACAAAATGTGTATTACCATTAACTTCCTGAACTTCAAGTTTGTAGAAATACACTCCGCTCGGCAATACCTTAGAGTTAAATTGATACTCATACGTGCCGGTTTCTAGAGTCTCATTTACCAATTCAGATACTAATTCACCGAGTATATTAAACACTTTTAAAGAGACATTGCTTGTTGCTGGTAACTCAAATTTAATCTTTGTTGAAGGATTAAACGGGTTCGGGTAATTCTGTGACAATGAGTAATTATCAAGTGAGGTTCCATTAGTTTCTACATCTGAAACTGGACCCGAGCATCCATAAGCAGCCCAAACATCATAAGGACCAGTTGGTACGTAAGCGATGAAACAGCTATCAGCATCAACATATCTGAACCCTGGTTTAGGCCCAACCACACCGGAAATTATACTCTGACTGTTCATCAAGGTAACATAAGGATTAAAGGAACCTGTTGAACTAATCCCTGCGTAGTATATAGAATCCGGATTGCCATCCACTCTCCATGTATAATAGTGAATTGACTTATTTCGTTTACCAACAATATCGGGTTGATAGGAATGACTTATGGGACTTCCAAGTAAGACAGATTGCACCATTGTATTAAAGTTTCCATAGTTAATCGTTCTGAAATGTTTAACTCTCCAGACATTATTTGTGAACTGCCGGAAGACACAAATAATACTTCCGTTATCATTACCGTTTGAAGATATTCTTGCGAATTGTTTATAATCATTTGCTTCTGTGCCACGGACACCTCCTCCAGCGCCGATGGAAGTACCGGGTCCATTATATATATCACCTTTTGCAAAGAATATACCAGTACTATCCGGTACGTTAGAATAGGAAACAATTAACGAGTCATTACTATTCTGGAAGTATGCAATATCTGAATGTAAATCCTCAAGATAATTAGTCCCTGTATGCCAGTAGAACCTATCCCCCTTATATTCAAACGTCGGCGTCACTGTGTATGGATCTGTACATCTTAAAGTTTTTTGTGTATTGTCGTGGATGGCTCCATTAAGCGAATCGAAGGACGCAACCATATAAACCCATGGATCTGAAGCGTACGTTGCGTTATCAGAAGTTATACGTAAACGATAATATCTCTTTGTAGCGTCATCACCGGGCCAGGAGAGAGCAAAAAAACCATAAGCAAAAGTTGGTGTTTGTAAAACAAGAACACCGGTTCGCCATCTTCCTGTTCCGGCATCGCTTCTGTAACCGTAACCAATCCATAAATATTTCTCTCCGGTGGTGTTCTCAATTATTTCCATATCCATCTGGTCGTAATTGATTTGGTCAGTTCCGCCGAGCCATCCGTAAACGTACGACGTCCAATTAACACCGTTATTATCAGAATAAAATACTCTTAAAGTATCATGGTCAGAAGCTGTTCTTATAGAAAATGCTACCCAGATCCTGCCCGCGGTGGCTCCTATCTGTTCTGTTGCTGTAGCAATAGAAGAAACATATTTTGTCCCGGAGTTATATATTTCTACGTTACCTATATTCATCGGTATATTAGGGTATATTTCGTTATCAGCTAAAGCTACACCACCATAGTAAGGTTCACCAGGTTTTGAGACAGAATTTGGATTTAAGGCTTCAAGCCGGTTTTCAAGTTCCATAATTCTGTCATGAAGACTTCTGTCATTTTGTTTTCTTAGCTCTTTGATTTCATTCCTTAGCTGAATTTCCTCAGCTGTAGCCTGATGTACATTAGGTAAACCTGATACATCATCAGGATTATTAGAATTGTTACCTTTGAACTGGACTGTTGTATTAAAAACTCCCGTTTCTTCCTGGGCAAAGATACTCTCTGAACAGAATAATCCCAGAACTAAAAGTAACGTGAAAAAGTGAATGAAATATTTCATCTACTACCTCCCTATTGTTATTGATTAATGTTTGATTAAGATCTTCCGAACTGTTTTAATCATCTGGTTGAAAAAAAATTTGAATATGGTATTTTATAAGAATGGAAAAAGAAATTGAATTGTAGCATTAATACGTATCCAGAAATCATTTAAATCCTAGTTGATAAAGATGTATCTTTTTTACTAAGTTAATATCAATATAAATTAATATTAAACTAAAACAAAAATTGTTAAAAACAAATTTAATGTCAATCTATCCTTCTTTTTGACAACTATCTGCAATTCTAGCCAGAAATTTAATTGAGGCAAATGTTAGGATAATTATTTAAGTGTGGTCTAATCTACAGGCAATTTGATTTTAAGTCTTTTGATAGCTGGAATCATTATGAAATAAGAATGGCTACATTTCCATTTCAGCCTCAAGTATTCTACCTTCAACAAATAATGCGTGTTGCAAATGATGCTTTGTAATATAAACAACTCCATCTTCATTGTGCGGTTCGCCGTAGCGTGAGTGTAATGATTTTAATCCGCCAAGCCATTTTCGTATGTCTGAAATATAAACAAGATCCCCAGGATCAGCGGCCATTTTTTGCATATCATTTTTAGAAAAATGTACTAAGTCTTTATCATCTTCTCTCAATTTCCATTTTACGTGTATAATCTTTCCTTCGCGTTCATTAATCTTTCCGCCTTTAAATAATTCTTTAAGAGTTTTTATATCCCAAATTGTAAGACCGGTGTTATATGTTTCTTCTGTGATAGGTAAATAATAAGCAGCAGATACAGAAACTAACGCAACTAAAACCCACGCCAGTATCATCATTATAATTAAATGGAATAAATCAAAAGCGATTACTACAAATATTATAACAGATAGGGCAATCATAATTGTAATAATTCTTTTATGGTGTGCATTTTCTTTAATTTTTTCTGCAGTTTTTTCTATGCGTTTTGAAAAAACAGTAACAATAACCGCAACACTAAAACAAGCTAATGTGTTGTATAGAGCTTCAATATAGATATATGGATGATCTTTTGCTATCGGTGTTCCATGATCCATTACCCAGATTAAAGGATATGGATAATAAGCTCCGAGAAACATCAGTGATATTCCACCAATTATAGTTGTTATTACTCCCATCGGAGAAAATCGCTTCCAGAAAATTCCAAGAAAGATTGCTATAACCAGAGGAGGGGTTAGAGTTGAATGAAAATATCCGTGTGCTTCATAAACAGTTTTGAACTGATTGAATGGAATTACAGTTAAGGTTGCAAGTATTGTGAATACCACGGTAGCATATCGTGCAATTAATAGATTTCTTTTTTCATCATCAACATCACCTTTTTTAATTTTCTTTAACCATAATCTTATTGGTCGATCAACATCATTAATCCAGATTGCCGCTGTTGCATTTATATATGTGCTAACTGTAGACATAAGTGCCGCAGCAAGTGAAGCAATTATAAATCCAAAAAATCCCGGACTCATTATTATGCTTGATACTAAAACAAAAATGCTATCAGGATTTGAGTCATCAGGTACAAGGTTTGGACTAATAAGATTGATGGCTTTACCAATCCAACCTCCACTGCTTACAACAATGGCTGAAAGCGGCAACATAAATAAAATATTAAAAGTGGCTGCTTTACGACCTTCATCAACACTTTTTGTTGCCATAAATCTCATTATTAAACCCATATTCATAAACATGAATCCAATAGATCCAGCTATTCCATCCTGCCAGAATATTCCAACAAAATTAAAATCTGCAGGTTTATTGAAATCTGCTAATGGCAGTTTCCACGTTGTTGGCAGGATGTTCCAGAATGCATGCCAACCGCCAACGTAACTTATGCCAATAAAGAAAACTAAAAAGCCAGCCAGCAGCAACATAAATCCCTGGACGAGATCAGTGAAGATAACGGCTGTCTGTCCTCCAAAAGTGATATAAGCGCCAGTTACAAAAGCAGTCAATCCAACAATTCCCATTAATGTAACATTAAAGTGAATTCCCATAAAATCAAAAGAAGGGGGAAGCATTGGCTGCAAAGCTTTTGCCATTGTTAAGAATCCAATTGCTGAGTAACCAACCAAATACATCAATTGAAGAATTGTAACTAATAATCTTGCACCAGGTGAAAATCTTCTTTCAAAATATTCTGGTATAGATCTTATCTTTGAGTAGACTATGATTGGCAGCCATCCGAATAAAAAGAACGGTACAAAAAACCAATCGTTCATATAAGTCATTGAGGATGAAAAACCGTATTGAAATCCCTTTGCAGAGTATTTAACGAAACTATGACTGCTTATGCCGGTTGCAAGAATTGACATTGCAATTATCCACCAGGTAAATCTTCGCCCGCCGAAGAAAAAATCGTTTGTGTCTTTGTTGTATCGTCCGAAGTAACTGCCAAAAAGTAAAATGACAATAAAATAAATTGCAATTACTATCCAGTCTAAGCCAGTTCCTAAACTATGTAAGGGTTGCATAAAGAATTACCAGTATAGTGCAGCAATGGTTAGAAAAAAGTGAAGTGCCATGTAATACACAAAACCGAATAAAAGTACTTTAAACCAAAACCGGTGCTTTTTATTTTTTAAGTTCATTGCACCAGATTTTTTTGTTATGATTATTCCGATAACAAAGAATATCCCACCAACACCATACAAATAAATGTAGGGCAACCAGGTATGTGAAAATGGAGGCATTTAAGAGATTCTATTTCAAATTAATGATTGAGAATTTTCCAATGAAAGTCAGGTATCAAAAAATAAAGTTTCGAATTAAAAAAAATTATCTGATTCTAATATTCTTTTTTTTATGCTAAAAGTTTCTCAAGACTTTTGAACATCAATTCTTTCATACTCACTGATTTGCCTTCCGAAGCTAACTCTTTGATTATTGTGCCAAACATTAATCCCCAGCTCAAATGAACAATATATGAGGGTAATGCTTGCTCCATACTTTCTATTCGTGCGGTAAATATCGAACTTAATATTAGTCCAACAACTTCTTCCTCATTCTTTAAAAATTTTTGAAGAATTTGTTTTTCTTTTTCAAGGGAATCATTCTTAAATAAAGAAAGCATCAATTCATATAAAAGTCTGTATCTTTGATTGACCGTTTCCTTGAAAGCAAAGTATTCCAGCAACCTGGCACCAACTGGCGCCTCCTGGTTGTTGAAAATTGCTTTTATATCATCGATATATTGTGAAGTTTCCCAAATAATGGAACTGTAAAAAAGGTCGTCCTTGGATTTGAAATAATGGTAGATAGTTGGTTTGCCTATTCTGACATCGCGGGCAATTTCGTCTAAAGTGGTTTTACTCAGACCATGTCTGCCAAAACGTTTGGCAGCAGCGCGTATTATCTCTTCCTTTCGTCCTTTAGCCAAATCAGAGTATGCTAATTAGTCCTGGAAAATAATTCATCGATGATACCTTCTTCAGTTTCCTTATCGATACCATTATCGACACTCTCTATATCGCCCGGTGTTGAATCAAAGATATCATCAATACCTTCGTAAAACTTGTGTTTTCTATCCCGTTTTTTCTTCTGGTTTTTACTAATAAATTTTGAGCTAAAGTATACTGCAACTCCGGCTCCTAGTAATCCACCGATTATAATTCCATAAAGTAAAAGTTTTGATTTTTTTTTGTTCATCTCACGCCTGAAATTAAATTTACTTGTTGCATTAGAAATATATAAAATCTTAAGAAAGAAACAACTAGTTTATAAATTCATTTCACTTTTGCGTAAATCATCATCATCTTATTAATTAAAAATGCACCAATAACTACAACCAGGCAGCCTATAAGGTTATACCATAGGAACGGTATCTTAGTGAAGAAGTAACAGTACAATACCAGCACCTCGGCGATTATTGCTGAAACGAAAGTTGGAGTACCGGTGACTTTTTTAAGATAGAAAGCTGTTAGAAAAATACCGAGTATAGTTCCGTAAACCAGCGAGCCGAGGATATTAACTGCTTCAACAAGTGAACCAAGTTCTTTTGCCAATATTGCGAAAAGAATAGCGTACGCACCCCAGAATATTGTTGCGAGTTTTGAGATTTTTAAGTAATGATTATCGTCAGCATTCTTTTTATATAATCTTTTATAAAAATCTATTACAGTGGTTGATGCAAGTGCATTAAGTTCTGCTGAAGTTGATGACATTGAAGCTGAAAGAATAGCAGCAATCAGCAAACCAACAAATCCAACTGGCAGAAAGTTTATTATGAATGAAAGAAAAATATAATTTGTATCGTTTGTATCTGCTGATGGATCCGATTTTTTAATAACTTCAGTTGCCTTGAGCTTTAATTTATCTGCTTCTTTTTGGCTTTCAACAATTTTATTTGTTTGCTTATTAATTTGATACTCATCACCTCGATCGATTGATGAAATTAATTTCTTTAATTCTAACTGCTTATTAGAATGAATTGTCTTATAATTCTTTTCTATCATTTCATATTCTGTTTTGTAAGAACCCGATTTTACTTTTGCCTCTTCAACAGGATTAAAAAATAGTGGAGGAGTAACAAATTGATAGAATACAAAGACCATCGCACCTATAAATAAAATAATAAACTGCATTGGCACCTTTACGATACCGTTAGTAAGGAGCCCTAACCTGCTTTGAGTAACTGAACTGCCTGCCAGATATCTTTGAACCTGTGATTGGTCGGTTCCGAAATAAGAAAGCATAAGAAAGGTACCTCCGATTATCCCGGACCAAAATGTATATCGGTTACTCAAGTCAAAAGTGAAATCAATTGCGTTAAGCTTTCCCATCTTACCTGCTACATAAGCGGCGTCTATAAATGTAACATCTTTTGGCATCAGTGTCATCAGCACAAAGAAAGCAGAAAACATCCCAACAGTAATTATTATTATTTGAAGAAAATGAGTTTTGTTTACAGCAACAGTACCGCCAACTGTTGTATAGAGAATTACCATTGCCCCCATAATGATTATGGTGATATTCATTTCCCATCCCAGGATGACCGAGAGGATTAAAGCGGGCGCATAAATAGTAAATCCTGCAGCTAAACCACGCTGAGTAAGAAAAAGTGTACTTCCCAAAATTCTGTTTTTTAAGTCAAATCTTTTTTCAAGGTACTCATACGCTGTGTAAACATTTAATTTGTTGTATATCGGTATTGCTGTTACACATAAAATTATCATAGCGATTGGTAAACCAAGATAAAACTGTACAAAACGCATTCCGTCAACATAAGCTTGGCCAGGAGTGGACAAAAAAGTTATTGCGCTTGCTTGTGTTGCCATAATGGATAATGCGACCAGCCACCATTGAGAGGTTTTTCCTGCGCGTATGTAGGTATCAACGTCGCCTGTATTCCTGGATTTCCATGTTCCGTAAAACACTACAAAACCTATAAATCCGCACAATACAACCCAATCAAGAGTTGTCATTCAAATACCTTTGCGAATAAATAGAAAAGAAGCACTAGCACTGCTAAATTTATTAATACAAGACTGTAAACATTTTTCCATGTGCCTAAGAAGGGTGGTGGAGATTCTTCTTTATGTTTGATAACATCTGATTCGTTATTCATTTATTCCAGCCGAAATTAAATTGATAAATAATTTGTAAGCACCTTCCACACCTGCGGGTAATTGTCGAAAGAAAGATAGCCCGGTATATATGAATGTGCCTTTTCCGTATTTCGCCACAAGTAATGATCCTTGTTCAGGATTTTCATTGGTGTCATTCATCTCGAGTAATGGTACAAATTTTTTATCCCATTCGTTTGGGAAATACAATCCTCGTTCCTGAATCCATCCGCTAAAATCATTTTGATTGATTTTGTAAGGATAATTCAGCACAGGATTATTTCCGTCTAAAATTTTAACTGGTGAATCCTCTTCAGTAACCCGGTCTCTAGAAATCTTTAACTTGTAAGGAGATGGTTCGGCAAACATATCTCCTAAAGTGTTGTACTGAACTAGTAAAGTGCCGCCTCCTTCAACATATTTGAGCAGGTTCTGCTGGTCAATTGAAAGTTTTTCATCAGTATTATAAGCACGGATACCAGTTATCACAATATCATAATTTTGCAGCAGCGCTGTGGATAAAGGTTCATTACTAAATACATCTACTGAAAAACCAAGGTCTTTTAGCAAATCAGGTATTTTATCGCCTGATCCCATTATATAAGCGATTTTTTTAACGGTTTTCTTCTGCAAATCAATCTTGAGGATTTTTGTTTGAGCAACAGGAAGAATTATTTGTGGTTGAATGTGAGGATAATCGAGAGTAACAAGACCTCTTGATATGATTTTGTCCCCGATTTCGACCTGAGCTTTAACTATGGAACTTGATGAATTACCGTTAGCTTTTATATAAAATTTATATTCTTTTTCCTCTCCCTTTGTAACCAAATCGACGCCATAGAATTCAGGCGAAATATCCCAATTTTCTTCAGATTTCAAACGGACTTTTCCGTTTAATTTTCCCATTATACTTTTTACGATTACCGTCAGCTCCTTTATCTCTCCGTTTTTTATCAGGTATAAATCTTTATTGAAATTGATGACCGCTTCGGGTAGAATTTCAACTCTTTTATACACCTCTCCTTTAACCGGATCAGTTTCTCTGTAAAATACAGGCGTCTTGAAATCGAGTTCGGTTCCTTCGTAATCAACTTTAAATATAGCGTAAATTGGATAGTCAGTTTTCGACTGTCCGATTAATTCCTGATCTTTTACTATATAAGTGTCTTTATGATTTTCTTCTTTTAGCCAGTAAGGCTGGCTGTATTCTGCATCCTGTGGAATTAAAATTTTTCTTTCTACAGAAACTTCTTGTCCTTGAATCAAATTAGAATTTAAAGTAGAATCGTTTTCCTGGTAATCAATATGAATAGACTTTAAAATCAAAGGAAAACCCGAGCGATTAACAAAACCTGTCTTTACAATTGTTTCACTTCTGGCCGATAAGAGATTTTCATCTGTAACTGCTTCTAACCAAATCCCTGCACAGGATTTTATTACGTTTAGAAGGTCAGCACTTTTTATATCAACCCAGTAAGTGTCATTAATTTTTTGCAGCTCCTGATATGCATCGATAAGCGTTGGGAAGATATTAGCGGGATTTTCAAAATTAAAATCTCTTTCAGCCTTCCTTAAAAGTGCTGATACCTTTTCACTTCCTTTAACTCTATCCCAGCTTACGTCAATATCCTGGAACAGCTCATTTCTTGCCGGCGTACCTGCAAGTTGTAAAAAATAATTATAATAGTTTTCTCTATTGCCTGAAGCCCCAAAACCCTGACTCTTATGCATCGACCTGCTTTCAGCAGAAATTTCAGTATAAGATCGTCCTAATAGCTGATTATATTCTCCAAGATTTATTTTTATAAGTGTATCACTATTTATTCCCATTGATGCAAGTGCCGGGGTCCAAGCATTCCAGAAAATTCTTTTCGCCTGCCAAGGTTTAACGTATTTTAGTTGATCAGGAAAAGCACTTGAATCACCGGAAATTTTAAATGCTTCAAATGCTAGAAGTGCAGAAGCTGTGTGATGTCCATGCGTAACTATTCCTGTGGTTGGAAATCTTGTAACGATGACATCCGGTCTAAACTTTCTTATAACCCAGACAACATCAGAGAGTATCTTTTCTTTGCCCCATTTTTTAAAAGTTTCTTCGGGCGTTTTTGAGTAGCCAAAATCAACTGCTCTTGAAAAAAATTGCTCAGCACCATCGATGTTTCTAGCCTGTAATAATTCCTGTGTTCTAAGTACACCTAATAAATCTCCCTGTTCATCACCAATTAAATTTTGTCCACCATCCCCTCTTGTTAGTGATAGGTATCCGGTTCGCATATTTTTTTCGTAATTGAAGTAGGTAAGAAAAGCAGTATTTTCATCGTCAGGGTGAGCGGCAATATAAAGAACAGTTCCCAGTGTATTTAATTTCTTTAAAGCAAGTTTTATTTCCGATGAATTTAGTGACTCTTCGGGCTGGCTGAAGATTGAATAAAAACTGACAATGAAAATAATCAGGATTTTTTTTGTCATACTGGAATACTCTTTACTATTTTAAATATTGAATAGAATTGAGGCAGAATTTACTAATTACGTTCAATAATACAATGAAAAAATTCTAATACAACAATTTTTTAATACCAGTTTGAATAAATATATAGTGATTGGAAACAGAGTATATCAGCCTGATTATCGAAGAACGTTAACCCTGGTATTTATTAATGAATTAAGCTGAATATAAACAGCCCAAAAAATCCTATTATTTCTTATATTTACAGAGTCTTACAGTAAATAATTAAGTCGGGTATGATTGAAATAGGAAAAGTTAATATCGGTGGCGGTCTTCCGTTTGTACTAATTGCCGGGCCTTGCGTTGTGGAAAATGAAGCCATCACATTAATAACTGCCGAGCAGATTAAGTATATTACCTCGAAGCTTGGTATTTCATTAATATTTAAATCAAGTTATAAAAAAGCAAATCGTACGAGTATAAATTCATTTAAGGGAATAGGTGATTCTGAAGCCATAACCATACTTGGCAAAGTGAAAGAAAAATTTGATTTGCCTCTGCTTACTGATGTTCATTCTATTGAAGAAGTTTCGAAAGTTGCTGCTACAGTTGATGTGCTTCAAATACCTGCATTTTTATGCAGGCAAACAGAGCTATTGCTTGCAGCGGGTGAAACAGGGAAAGTTGTGAACATAAAGAAGGGACAATTCCTTGCACCTGAAGATATGAAACACGCTGTTGGAAAAGTTGAATCAACAGGAAACAGAAAAATCATGTTAACTGAACGCGGAACTTCCTTCGGGTATAATAATTTGGTTGTCGACATGAGATCACTTGTAATTATGAAAAAATTTGGTTACCCCGTTATTATGGATGCAACACACTCTGTACAGCTTCCCAGCAGTGGTGGTAAAACAGGTGGACAACCAGGATTTATTAAGCCTCTTTCAAAAGCTGCAGCTGCAGTAGGTATAGATGCTTTATTCCTTGAGGTTCATCCTAATCCATCCAAAGCGTTAAGCGATTCTGAAAGTCAACTGCCCATAAATGAGCTTGAACAACTTTTAAAGGAAGTGCAGGAGATTGATTCAATTGTTAAACAACACATAAATTAATTTTATTGCCTTGTTAATAAATATTAGAGGAAGAGTTTGACTGAGAATGAAATTATAAAAACAGGAAGAAATGTTATAAAGATAGAGGCAGAAGCTGTAGCCAATCTTGAAAAAAGTATTAATCAGGATTTTGTAAAAGCAATTGATATAATTTATGCAACAAAGGGCAGAGTTGTTTTAACAGGAATGGGTAAATCGGGGTTGATAGCGCGGAAGATTGTTGCAACTTTAAATTCAACGGGTACGGCTGCAATTTATCTTCATCCTACCGATGCGCTGCATGGTGATTTGGGAATGGTAAGAAAAGAAGATGTAGTTATTCTTATTTCAAAGAGTGGTTCAACCGAGGAAATCGCAAAACTAATGCCGATGTTCAAGCGTTTGGGTGTCAAATTAATTGCAATGTCCGGCAATCCTGATTCATCTCTTGTTAAAGGAAGCGATATTTTTTTGAACATAAGCGTTAAAGAAGAAGCTTGTCCACACGATTTAGCGCCTACATCATCAACAA
>Ga0326726_10001994_pt1 | contig 18974 bp, 14 predicted proteins | sample MHFenrmetagenome_2_FD_207603 | JGI IMG/M metagenome (GOLD analysis project Ga0326726, IMG submission 207603) | Lab enriched peat soil microbial communities from Michigan Hollow, Ithaca, NY, United States - MHF15MN | ecosystem: Environmental > Terrestrial > Soil > Wetlands > Peat | place: USA... | reverse complement strand
AACTTCTGTCCGGACTGGGTCCCGGGCGGAATCTTGAGCAGCGTGCGGCCGTCGATGGTCGGGACCTCAATCTTGGCGCCCAAAGCCGCCTCGGTGGCGGTCACCGGCACCGTGATGCGGATGTCGTCCCCCTCACGCTGGAAAATGGGGTGGTCGGCGGTACGGATAATTACGTACAGGTCGCCGGCTGGGCCTCCGTGGCTTCCGGCATTGCCCTTGCCGGCGAGGCGGATGCGCTGTCCATCGCGGGTGCCGGCCTTGATCCGGACTTCGAGAGGCTCGGTGCGTTCAACCGTACCCTCGCCATGACAATTTGTGCAGACCGAGATGTTCTTTCCCGTCCCGTGGCATCTCGGGCAGGGGACATTAAATTTCATTCGCCCGCCGGTCTGCGTGACCTGCCCCTTGCCGCCACATTCCGGGCAGGAACCGCCGGCCTCGATAAAGCCCTGGCTGTGGCAGTTGGGACAGGTATCCCGCCGAGTAATATTCAGGCGCATCACGCCGCCCCGGACGGCGGTCCAGAAGGGCACATTGACCTGATACTCGAGATCCGAACCGGGCTCGGGACCCTCCCGCGTAGCCCCTCCCCGCCCACCGAAGATTCCGGAGAAAATGTCGCGGAAGCTGCCCGTGCCAGAGCTGGTCGCCTTTCGACCCCGCGCGTTTTCGAACATGTCGGTAAAGTCGAAGCCACCGAAATCGAAGTTGGCGCCCGGAGCGCCCCCTCCCGGCTGAGCTCCCGGGAATCCTGCACCCGGGCCAGCTGCGCCGCCTCCGGCCCGGGCATAAGCCTCGGCCGTCGCGGCGTCGATGTTGTCGGAGTAAAAGCCGACCTGGTCGTAAATTTTCCGTTTCTTGGGATCGCTCAGGACTTCGTTGGCCTCGGAAAGGGTCTTGAACTTCTCTTCCGCGGCCTTGTCGCCGGGATTGACGTCTGGATGGTACTTGCGCGCAAGTTTGCGGAACGCCTTGCGGATATCGTCCGCCGAGGCGGACTTCTTCACACCAAGGATTTCGTAGTAATCTTTCTTGGGGGTGGTGGCCATTCTTGCTTATGCGCCGCTCAAGAAATCGCGAAGTATGACAGTTCAGTTCTGGATGTTATGACGGTTTTTCCCCAGAATGCCGAAGCGCTCGTATGATGGCGAGTCCACGTAAACGGGAATACGCTGCACTCCCGTCGGCGTGGGCGCCAGGACGTACCAGTAGGCCTCGTCTTCCGCGAAATTTAGAAAATAATCCTGACCATTGACTTCAAATTGCAATTTGTCTTCTCCTCAAACCTGTAGCGCCGGCATCTCGCCCGCTGTCCCGAGGGCATCCTGCCCTCGCGGTTGGGGGCGGGATGCCCCCACGACAGCCGCCGGGACGGCGGCGCTACGAAAACCTCGCGGGCGGGTCGCCCGCGTCCACACAAACCAGCCAAGGGGTCCTCGGCCAGGACGGCTCTGAGACCCGTCCCCAACACGGTCTTTACTGATAGCTGACAGCTTACTTCTTGTCTTCTACGTCAACGTACTCGGCGTCGATCACGCCTTCGTCTTTCTTGGGGCCACCGTTGGCGCCTGGCTCGGGACCCGCACCTGCGCCCGGCGTCGGACCGGCACCTGGGGTCTGCGCCTGCGCCGCCTTGTACATCTGTTCAGCGAGCTTATGCGAGGCCTTGGTCAGAGTCTCGCGCGCCTTGTCCATGGCCGCCTTTTCGTTCGACTCCAGCGCTTTCTTCGCGTCGGCGATGGCGTTTTCGACGTCGCCACGGTCGGAACCGGAGATCTTGTCGCCCTGCTCGCGCAGCATCTTCTCCACGCTGTAAACCATGGAGTCGAGCTGGTTCTTCGAGTCGATCTCCTCGCGCTTGGCTTTGTCCTCAGCCGAATGCGCGTCGGCTTCTTTCGCCATGCGCTCGACTTCATCCTTGCTCAGACCCGAAGACGACGTAATCGTGATCTTCTGGTCCTTGCCCGTGGCCGTATCTTTCGCGGTCACGTTGAGGATGCCGTTGGCGTCAATGTCGAACGTCACCTCAATCTGGGGCACGCCACGTGGTGCCGGTGGAATGCCGGTCAGGTGGAACTTGCCCAAAGTGCGGTTCTGCGCCGCCAGGGGTCGTTCGCCCTGAAGCACGTGCACTTCGACCGAGGTCTGGCTATCGGCCGCGGTGGAGAACGTTTCCGTCTTCTTGGTCGGAATCGTCGTGTTACGCGGAATCATAGGCGTAGCCACGCCGCCCAGCGTTTCGATCGCCAGCGACAGCGGAGTCACGTCCAGCAACAGCAGGTCTTTGACTTCGCCCTTAAGCACACCGCCCTGGATGGCCGCGCCGATCGCGACTACTTCATCCGGGTTGACGCCCTTGTGACCTTCCTTGCCAAACAGGTCCTTTACCAACTGCTGAATGCGCGGCATGCGGGTCTGTCCGCCGACCAGCACGACTTCATTGATCTTGCTGGCGTCTACGCCGGCATCCTTCATGCACTGCTTGCACGGACCCACCGAGCGCTGAATGATGTCCTCAACCATCGATTCCAGCTTGGCCCGGGTCATCTTCTTGACCAGGTGCTTGGGGCCGCCGGCATCTGCGGTGATGAAAGGCAGGTTGATCTCAGTCTCCATGGTGGTGGAGAGCTCGATCTTGGCCCGTTCCGCGGCGTCACGCAGACGCTGCAGCGCCATCTCATTGCCCTTGCCCCGCAGGTCGAGACCTTCATCCTTCTTGAATTCATCAATCAACCAGTCCACGATGCGCTGGTCGAGGTTGTCGCCGCCCAAGTGGGTGTCACCGTTGGTGGCCTTGACTTCAATCACGCCTTCGCCGACTTCGAGAATCGAGATATCGAAGGTGCCGCCGCCGAAGTCGTATACGGCGATGGTTTCATCCTTCTTCTTGTCGAGACCGTACGCCAGAGCAGCTGCCGTAGGTTCATTGATGATGCGCTTCACGTCGAGGCCAGCGATCTGGCCGGCGTCCTTCGTGGCTTGCCGCTGGGCGTCATTGAAGTAAGCCGGCACGGTGATGACCGCCTCGGTCACTTTCTCGCCGAGATAGTCCTCCGCCGCCTTCTTCAGCTTCTGCAGAATCATCGCGGAGACCTGGGGAGGCGTGTACTCCTTGCCTTGCGCCAGGACCGCGACGTGGTCGCCCGACTGCACCACCTTGTAGGGCACCATCTTGATTTCTTCGGTCACTTCGTCGTAGCGGCGTCCCATGAACCGCTTGATCGAATAAACCGTGTTTTCCGGGTTAGTGATGGCCTGGCGTTTCGCCACCTGCCCCACCAGCCGTTCGCCGGTCTTGGTAAAACCGACGACCGAGGGCGTGGTCCGCCCTCCTTCTTCATTAGGGATCACCTTGGGTTCGCCACCCTCCATGACGGCTACACAGGAGTTGGTGGTTCCCAAGTCAATTCCGATAATCTTGGCCATAATTCTGACCCTCCTTGAACTTTATAAGTGCTTTGTAATCAAAATATTAAGCACTACTACGCCCAGAATGATAAGACTTGAGTGAATCATTGTCAAGGTTTAGATGCGCCAAATCAAAGGATGGATACAGGGTATTTCGAGCGGGGTGGCGGCAGAGACTATGGGAGTTCGTTTGCGACCCTTTGCGGTTCCCTTCGCGTCCTCAGCGGGTTAAAGATTTTGACCGAAGTGCGCAAAAGGGGACACCCCATAGGCAGCAAAGAGACCCCATGCAGCCCCGTCAATCATACTTCTCGTACAGAATCGATTTCCGGTCCCAGCCCAGGCCCTTCAGCAACTCCCGGTTGGCCTTGATCATCTTGTCCAGACCGCAAATGTAGGCGTGCATGTCGGTGCGACCTTGAACAATTGCGGGGACATGTTCCTGAACGTATCCGCGCAGACCTCCCCATTCCGGGGCGCTGCGGCTGAGAGTCGGCAAATAATGAACGTTCGGGTGACGGGCAGCGAGAGCCAGAAACTCCTCGTGATAGTAAATGTCCACTTCGGTCCGGTTGCCGAACAGCAGCCAGAGCTGTTTGTCCTGATGCCGAACCGAATCGTCCAGCAGCCAATGCAGCATGGAGCGGAACGGTGCGATCCCGGTGCCGGTGGCGATGAAAACCGTATCGCGCAACGGCGGCCGCAGGATGAAATCACCGAACGGCCCCTGGCAGCTGATCTCGTCACCCGCTTTCATGTCGCAGAGATAGTTCGACATGAAGCCGTCTTGCACCCGGTTGAGGCAAAGCGCGAAACGGCTATCTTCTCCCGGTGGGGATGCGATCGAATAAGCGCGCGTGATCTCTTCTCCATCTGGCTTGTTCGTCTTGAAAGACAGCCACTGCCCGGCGACGAAGCCGAAACGCGTCGTGCCGGATATCTCGAATTCCAGGTGCCTGGTCTGGGCGGACAATGACACCGGGCGAACCAGACGGGCCGCGAAAGTCTGAAAAGGAGACATCAGCTGCTTAGATGACGGAGGCGTCCTCTCGGACGCAGTCCGCTGTCTCACGCGTGTCATGCTGAGCGAGAGAGTCGTCCGCGCAGCGAACGACGAAGGAGTCGAAGCACCGCTAGTTACCCCAGAGCAGCGTGATTATAGGGGTCCTTCGACGCGAAAAGCCCATTCGCAAAGCGAATGGGCTTTCCTTGCTCAGGATGACAAGCGGGTTAGGTTAGGACCAGAAGCTAGAAGCCAGAAGCGCCCTTTACTCCACCGTCACGGACTTCGCCAGGTTCCTGGGCTGGTCCACGTCGCAGCCGCGGCGGACTGCGATGTGATACGCCAGTAACTGCAGCGGAACGATTTCCAGAATTGGCAGCAACTCTTCCGGCGCTGGAGGAACGTACAGCACGTGGTCAGCGGCTTCTTTGATGTCCTCGTCGCCTTCGGTAGCCAGCGCGATGATCATTCCGGAGCGAGCTTTCACCTCTTTGAGATTCGAACAGGTTTTCTCGTAGCGGGTCATCGATAGCGCGTCCTTGGTATCGCGGGTCGCAATGATCACTACCGGCAGGTTCTCGTCAATCAACGCGTTGGGGCCGTGCTTCATTTCTCCGGCGGGGTAGCCTTCCGCGTGAATGTAGGAAACTTCCTTCAGCTTGAGCGCGCCTTCGAGCGCAATCGGATAGTGGATGCCGCGTCCGAGGAACAGGAAGTCCTGGGAACGCGAGTACTCTTTTGCCAGGTCTTCACATTCTTCTTCGCGGGTCAGCAAGTGTTCCAGCTTACCCGGAATGCGTGTGAGTTCCTGAATCGCCTCCTTGGCCTGGTCGGCGCTCATGGTACCGCGCTGCTGCGCCAGGTAGAGGGCAAACAGGTAGAGCGCGGTAAGTTGTGCGGTAAAGGCCTTGGTCGAAGCCACGCCGATCTCGGGGCCGGCGTGGGTGTAGATGGTTCCGGCGGCCTCGCGCGTGATCATCGAGCCCACCACGTTGCAGATGGCCAGCGTCTTCGAGCCTTTGGCTTTGGCTTCTCTCTGGGCCGCGATCGTGTCCGCGGTTTCGCCGGACTGGGTGATCAGCATAGTAAGCGTGTCGGTAGTGATGATGGGGTCGCGATAGCGCCACTCGCTGGCGTAATCGACCTCCACTGGAATGCGCGCCATGCGTTCGATCATGAACTTACCGGCCTGGGCGGCGTGCCAACTGGTTCCGCAAGCTGCGATGTTGATCTTCTTCGCAGCCTTGAACTCGGCCTCGCTGATCTCCATTTCGTCGAGGAAGACGTGACCGGTTTCCTGCGAAACCCGTCCCAGCGTGGTGTCACGCACCGAGCGCGGCTGTTCGTAGATTTCCTTCAACATGAAATGCTTGAAGCCGCCCTTTTCTGCCATGATCGGGTCCCAGGTGACGTGTTGGACCTGGCGAACGACCGGTTGTCCGTTGAAGTCGGTGAGTTGCACCCCTTCCGGCGTGATCACGGCGAGGTCGCCATCGCCGAGGAAGAACAGGTCGCGGGTGTGATAAAGAATCGCAGGAACGTCGGAGGCGACGAAATACTCTTCTTTGCCCAGGCCGATTACGGCGGGCGGGCCATTGCGGGCGGCCACGATCTTGTTGGGCTCATCCACGGCAATCACGGCCAGCGCAAACACGCCCGTCAGCTGGCCTACCGTTTTGCGGACGCACTCTTCGAGTGAGGGGCGATGACCATTCGCCGTCTTTAGAAAATATTTTTCAACCAGGTGAGCGATCACTTCGGTGTCGGTTTCGGTGTTGAAGCGGTGACCTTCCTCGATGAGCTTGCGCTTCAGCGAAACATAGTTCTCGATGATTCCGTTGTGCACCACCACGATGCGTCCGGTGCAGTCGCGATGCGGGTGGGCGTTTTCTTCCGTGGGACGGCCATGCGTGGCCCAGCGGGTGTGGCCGATACCGTAGGTGCCATCGAGCGGCTTGAGCCGGATGACTTCTTCCAGGTTGCGCAGCTTGCCCTCAGCCCGGCGAATCTGCAGACCCTCGCCATTGCCGCACACCGCGATGCCGGCTGAATCATAGCCACGGTACTCCAGCCGCCTGAGCCCCTCGATGATGACTGGTACGACCCGCTTCTTGCCAACGTATCCCACTATGCCGCACATACGAATGCTCCTGTTTTCGGCCCGGGGGAAACCGAAGTTGTTTTTGTGAGTTAGAATCCGGCCACTGCTTCAGAACGCTTAATGCACGTTCCGCGGACAACCAGCCTGGCGAAGCAAGAAAAATCTTCCACCACCGAACCGGGGAATTCGGTCAATCTTCGAGGGAGAAACGAAACTCTTCAATCACCGGATTGGTAAGGACGTCGCGGGCAATACGCGTTACTTCCGCCTCGACCTCGTTCCGGCTCAAGCCGCCATCGAGTGTGAGCTCGAAATACTTGCCCTGCCGAACTTCTTCCAATCCCTTACATCCCATTTTCTTGAGCGCACCCTGAATCGTTTTGCCCTGCGGATCCAGAACGCTCTTTTTGAGCGACACGTATACGTAAGCTTTCATGGGGGATTAACGCCATTATACTTCAAAAACATTCAAGCTCAACCACACCATAGACTTAGCCCAGCCGTGCCAACCGGGTATCGAGCTCGGAAAGTGCGCTTTCAAGCATTTGGCGATGGCGAGGGTTGTGGACAGATTGCAGTTGCTGAAGAACCCTTCGGCGGGACAGCTCAATCGCTTCCCGCTCCTGCCTCCGGGCTGCCTGTTCCGGCGTAAGTCGTTGTTTCGATTCGACCTGGGCGCCTGCCGCTGCCTGCTGCTCCTCCACCGACTTGCTTTCCCAGCCACGGGCCATGTCCTTGATTATAGCCGTTGCGGGAGGGAAAAATCCCTCCGCGCACTGGCACTATGGGGCCATTCCGCGCAAGATAATTGTAAAGGTAACGTTGACCTCGCTGCAGAATCGATTTTCAGAATCACAATTTTGATTTGGGATATAACTGCTTTGCAAGGAAGCAAACTTTAGTTTATCGTTCGCTGCGTTGCTGGGTTCTGCTGAGAGATCGAGGGGGGAGTAGATCCGAGCGGGTCGCAAGGATGATCGCACATCCACTCCTATACTAGTATCAGGAAATTTGTCAGCCGCGAAGTATAGCCTCGAAATCAAGTAGAGGAACGCAGCTGACCCGGGGCATTCGATGCAGGCTCCTGACGGTAGAATCGCCGTCCTGGCGGCTGGAACAAACCTGCGTGGTTTACGTGAGCGTCTTGGTCTTACCATGCGTGAAGTGGAAAGCGCCAGCGCGCGAATTGCGGAACGGCACGGAAATGACGAGTTCGGGGTCAGCCCCAGCCGGTTATCCGACATAGAAACCAAGGGATTGGTTCCCAGCATCTTCCGCCTTTACTCCCTTGCCGTCGTGTATCGCTGCGACCTCCGCGAGATATTGGCGTGGTACGGAGTCGACTTGAGTCTGTCGGCGGCCGACTTGCAGCTCAATCTTCCTCCCAAGTCACATTTTGAAGAGACGCTGCGGGGTTTGGCCAAGGTCGCCATACCCACGCGGCTGGATCCTTCGTTCGATCCTCGCCGCAGCGCCAACCTGAGCCGCATGGTCGAGCAGTGGGGATTGGTGCCGCTGGCGTATCTTGCCAACCTGAGCCAGGACAAATACATGTACGGTTATGTGGGCAGCGAGGACTTCACCATGTATCCGCTGCTTCCCCCCGGCACTTTTCTGCAGGTTGACGAAGCCAGAAATAAGGTTGAGCAAGCGCTGTGGCGTTCCGAGTTGGAGCGTCCCATCTATTTCGTGGAGACGCGCGATGGCTACACCTGCTGCTGGTGCAGTGTGAAAGGTGAACAGATCGTACTGCATTCCCATCCGCTTTCGCCCGTGCCCGTGCGGGTCCTGCGCCATCCCCAGGAAGCGGAAGTGATCGGCCAGGTAGTGGGAATCGCCCTCAAGCTGGGGGAATGGCGTCCGGTGGAGTCCTTACCGGAGCCGAAAGCAGACTCGAAAGAGCAAATAACACTGAACTGAAGTGGCGTGCGGATCCGCCGTCGAGATCTTGCGGAACCAAGGCCGGCGCCTGGTTTCGAAGCCGCTCCATAAACTCACCCGCAGTCATTTTTAACGCCTCACTCGATACCATCACATCATCGCGTAAGGTTCGAAGCGGAGTGCGCAGCAGTCTGAGGAACAGCAGACGGTGCGCCTCCGCAAGAGCCTGCTGCGCTGCCACCTCACCGTAAGCCCGGGTCAGCCCCCAATGCGAATAGTTGCCCGAAGCTGCGTCCCGCAGACTCGCGAGATATTCGATCTTCCCGACTGTTCCCACGACCCCTGCAAGCGTCGTTGCCGACAAATCTTCGAGAGCTGATTTCAGCGCCATTTTCCGATTTCAGAAAACCCTACAGTTTTCGGCTTTGTGAAAAAGAACCCCAATTAAGGCCGACGTTACCACGGTTGAACCTCCCAAGCCACCCGAAAAAGGAGTTCCACCGTGAAACGATTCTTGCTGTTTCTCATCGGAAGCATACTGCTCGCAGGTGCACTTTCAAGTCCAACCTTTGTCAACGCAGATGGAGGTCCCAGACCGCAATGTCCGGGGCGTGAAATCTGTAAACCCTGATTCGTGGAAGCTGCTGTAGCTATTGCGAAACGGAGGACGTGAGGCGACAGGATCGCTTGGAGACGGGTTGAACTTCGTTTCCAGGTCTGGGGAATAGTGTTTGCGGTTGGGCCGCAAAACGGGATATAGTTTCCGCGGTCTGCCATGTATCCGCACTCATTCCTGTGGCACTACCTGTGGATTGCGCCCCACGCCCTCCAAGTCATTGTCGCCGTAGTCATGCTGCGACGCGGCTGGTTTCGAGAGTTTCCGGTGTTCTTCGCCTACACCGTGTTTCAGATCCTGGAGGAGGGAACGCTTTTCATCCTGGATCACAGTGCGGCGGTCTCCGGCTATCAGTATTGGTGTGCCCACTCTGTCGGACTGGCGATTGACGTCACGTTGCGGTTCGCCATCATCTTTGAGGTCTTCTCCAGCATTTTCAGGAACTATCCCGGCCTGAAACATTTATGCCGGATTCTTTTCCGTGGAGCTATCGTGGTTCTGTTGTTTGCCGCAATCACAGTTGCGGCTCGTGCGCCCGAGTTCGGTATGTTCCCCTTCCTCTCCAGAATCCATATCCTGGATCTCTCCGTGAGCGTTATGCAAAGCGGCTTGTTGATCCTGCTGGTAGGATTGTCTTCCTATTTCGGCCTTTCCTGGCGCAGCCTGGCTTATGGCATCGCGTTTGGCCTCGGAGTTTTTTCCAGTGTCGATCTGGCAGCGGAGACCATACGGGTTTGGACCGGGCCCGTGGCCGGCTACGCTTTTGATTTTGTCACCATGGCGACCTATCACTGTTGCGTAGTGATCTGGCTGGTGTATCTCCTGGTGCCTGAAACGGCGCGCCTCACGGTGAAGGAATTGCCGGAGAATAGCCTGGAGCAGTGGAATGCTGAGTTACAACGTCTGCTACTGCAATGATTCTCTCCATCACCCTGGTCGTCATCGCGCTGGCGATTCTGCTTTTGCTGCTCTACATCGAAGGCGGCCAGAACTGGCCCGTGAATGGCGTGGAAGATCTGGCCGGTCGCACCCGGCCCATAGATCTGGAAGCTTTTCGGAATCTGGTGGATACCCAGGAAGAGGACTTCCTCCGCGCCAACCTGCCCCGGCGTGAGTTTCGCGCGGTGCAGAGAGAGCGCACGCGAGCGGCGCTGGAGTATATCCGCAACACCGCCCACAATGCGGCCTTCCTGCTGCGTATGGGCGAGGCCGCAACGCGGAGCGACGACCCCCGCATCGCGGAGGCGGGACGGCAGTTGATCGGTAGCGCATTGCGCCTGCGTGCGTACGCGCTACTCTCAGCGGCCAAGCTCTATGTACGCTTGGTGCTTCCAGAGGCCCGGCTTTCCTATGACACATTGGCCGACAACTATCAACATCTCAGCATTTTAGCCAGTCAGCTCGTACTAATCCAGTATCCCACCCAGGCAGCTCGCCTTTCGGGGTTGCTCTGAGAAAGACGTCAAAGTTTGTTCTGAAAACCTGAATTCCACAGGTTGGCAAACTGGAAGCCCTGGACCACGGTCTTTTCCGAAAACGGAACAAGTAGCAAAAAGGGTATTTCTCGGCTAGACAATAGCACTATAATTCGTGCATTTGCCGAGGGGGGTTGAGCGGGCTCGTGCAAATTGAGTACAGACAGCCACTTCGATTCTGACGCAGATCTTCGGCGCTATGATGCTCTGCTGGAGATGGCGGACCTTGTTGTCCACCATCAGAACTTGCCAGAACTGTTTGTCGCGATGGCGGAACGACTGTGCCAGGTAACCGCATCCGACGCGACCAACTTCTCGCTTTACGATCCCGAAAAAAATGTGATGCACTTGCACTTCTGGGAAGGAAGTGAGTCACGTCTTGCGCCGCTGGAAGTGCCGGTTGAAGAATCACCCTCGGGTTGGGCGTGGCAAAACCAGCAGCCGCTGGTTGTGGACGACCTGACGGAGGACCCGCGATTCCCTCCCGTGCTGCGTATTCTGCGCGAGAAAGGACTGCGGTCCTACTGCTGGTTGCCTTTGACTACTGCGCAAAAGCGGTTGGGTACCCTGGGCTTGGGCAGTTCTCGAACCAATGCTTACGGCGAAAAAGACATGCGACTGCTGCCGCGGGTGGCAAAGCTGGTCGCGGTGGCGGTGGAGAATGCTCTTACTCGCGAGGCCCTGGTAAGAGAAAAAGAAAGACTGCACATGCTGCTGGAAGTAAACAACACGCTGGTGACAAACCGCGACTTGCAGAAGCTCTTTCCCGCGATTTCAGGGTTTATACGCAGAATGATCCGCTACGACTACGCCAGCGTGGCGGTGTACGACGAATCGGCCCATTCCCTGTCACTCTATCCGCTGGACTCTCCCTTGACCACCGGACTGGCTGGCATGGACACGACGCTTCCGGTAAAAGACACTCCGGCTGGCCGCGCCTTGATGGAACGGGAGACCAAGATTTTCAACCGTGAAGATCTGATGGGAATTCAATCCAGCTTCGTCAGCCAGATGCTGGAACACGGAATCCAGTCCCTGTGTTGCATTCCTCTGACCACACGCAAAGGTGAGCTCGGGACCCTGAACCTGGCCAGTAGAGTGGAGAGGGCGTTCGCGCCCCAAGACGTGGGCTTTCTGCAGCAAGTCGCCGCGCAAGTGGCGGTCGCGCTGGACAACGCTCGAGCCTACCGCGAGATCGCGCAACTTACCGAGAAGCTGGCCAGCGAGAAACTTTATCTCGAGGAGGAGATACGTACCGAACTCAACTTCGAAGAGATCGTGGGAGAGAGTACGGCGCTGAAACGGGTGCTGTCCCAGGCCAGAACGGTTGCGCCCAGCGACGCCACGGTATTGATCCTCGGAGATACGGGAACGGGGAAAGAGTTGATCGCGCGAGCCATTCATCGCATGAGTTCCCGGAAAGAACGGCTCCTGGTGAAACTGAACTGCGCCGCCATCCCCACCGGACTGCTGGAGAGCGAACTCTTCGGCCACGAGAAGGGCGCCTTCACCGGCGCCATCAGCCAGAAGGTCGGACGTCTGGAACTGGCGGACAAAGGAAGTTTGTTTCTGGATGAAGTGGGAGACATTCCCCTGGAGCTGCAGCCGAAATTGTTGCGCGTCCTGCAGGACCAGGAATTCGAAAGATTGGGGAGCACCCGCACCATCAAGGTGGACATTCGAATGGTTGCTGCCACCAATCGGGATCTGGCCAGGACCGTGGCGGAAAAGGAATTCCGCAGTGATCTGTACTACAGGCTGAATGTGTTTCCCATCCGGATGCCCTCGTTGAGCGAGCGCAAGACTGATATTCCTCTGCTGGTGCGGCATTTCGTGCAGAAATTTTCCCGCGGGATGAACAAGCAAATTGAGATCATTCCCAGCTCTACCATGAGTGCCCTCGTAAACTGGGAATGGCCGGGTAATGTCCGCGAGCTCGAGAACCTTATGGAGCGGTCGGTGATCCTCTCAGAGGGTCCCGTGCTCAACGCTCCCTTGGCAGAACTAAGGATTGGGCGCGAAGGCCTGGAGAGCGATGGCACGCTGGAGAGCCTGGAACGTCAGTACATTATTCGGGTCTTGCGCGAGACCGGTGGAGTCATCGCGGGTCCGCGAGGAGCGGCGGTAAGACTGGGAATGAAGCGCACAACGCTGCAATCCAGAATTTTGAAGATGGGAATCTCCCGCCAGGAATATGAAAGCTGAACCGCCGGATTATGACGATCCATCGGCACCGTGCCGCCTCACCGGCAGCTCCATCCCCGCAAAAATTGAAATCTTGGCCGCTCCGGCCGCATAAGTAGCCCGTGTTTGCCTCAATTTAGGGGCGATCCGGAGTTTGGAACTCCAGCTGCCATGGAGGCTGAGTCGGGCACTCACCCGTAGGTGCCAAGCGAATATCCCCGAAATCATGCGAGGTTGCCACGATCCGGCTGGCGTACGCGATGTTGGACGCCGGGAACGAGGATCGCAGTGTTGTTTTCAGAGCGCAACCCGGAGCAGCGCCGGCAAAACCGAACCAGGCCCCGCTTTCTTAACGGACTCCTGGGGGCCGTGGCGATCCGAGGCCAGGCGCGGCATGGCCCGGAGGAAGGTGCTCGGGTTGTTTCAGTCCAGGTGGAAGCGCAGCCAACGAGAATCGGGTGGAGCCCGACCGCCGCGCCGAACCCGGGGCCGAGTATAGAGCCGGGCATTGATCCGCTGTTTCTCTTCTTGTGCGGCCTGTCCTGGCGGACGCAGGCCAATGCCAGCGCCGGCTGGGAACTCGTCCGGTGCCTGAAGCCTTCGGGGCAGACAGCGCGCATCGCGGCCGCCTTGTTGGCGCAGGCCGAAAATGTGCAGCTACCGGATCCGGACCTGGTTCGGGCCAGGGACGGCCCAGGCAAGCCTCCCCCGGAAAATGAGCCGGCAATGCTGGATGTCAGCAAGGTGGTGGCGACGATGAATACTCCGTACGGACTGGAAATTATCGAGAACTGTGTCTCCTGCAAGTTGCGAAAAGACAAGTGGTTTTGTGGCCTGTCTTCCGACGTGCTGAAAGCTTTCAGCGCAGCCAGCCATCTGAGTACCTATCCCGGCGGCGCGGTGTTGTTTGTCGAAGGTCAGACTCCTCGCGGCGCCCTGGTGCTCTGTTCGGGCAAAGTCAAGCTTTCGACGACCTCTCGCGATGGCAAAGTACTCATCCTCAAGATGGCCGAACCGGGGGAGGCACTGGGCCTGAGCGCGGTAATTTCTGCGACGCCGTACGAGGTGACGGCGGAAACCGCGGGTCCTTGCCAGGTGAACTTCATCGATCGCGAGTCCCTCATGAAGCTGCTGGACAAATATGGAGAACTGGGACTGCACTCCGCCCAAGCGCTGAGCCGGGAATTTCAGTCTGCCTACCGGGACATGCATGAACTGGTCCTGGCACGCTCGTCGGCGGGCAAGCTGGCACGGTTGTTGCTCTCATGGAGCGGCGGTCACGAGAGGGAGACTGGAGCCACCGAGATTCGTATCCGCTCCAGCATGACCCACGAGGAGATCGCGCAAATGATCGGTTCATCTCGCGAGACGGTTACGCGCTTATTGAGCGAACTCAAGAAGCGGGAGCTGATTCGTCTGGAAGGTTCGACGCTGGTCATCCGCAATCGACCAGCCCTGGAAGCGCTGGCTGCCTAGCTGTTGATGGCAGCTTGCAGGGCGGCTGGAACCTCCAACCGGCCGCCTCCCCCCTGTTTGCGATTGCAGATTTGAAGATTTCAGATTGAACACCTCAGATTACAGCATGGCGGGGCCCTGCTGGTTCAACAGTCTGCAATCTGAAATCAACAATCTGAAATTGTTTCTAGAGTCCGAACAGCTCGCGCAGGCGCTTGGTCTGGGCCCGGCTGACGGGAATTTCGGTCTGTTTCTTGTCGTCCATCCGCAGTTGGTAAGAACTCTTGAACCAGGGAACAACTTCCTTGATGCGGTTAATGTTGACCAGGTAGGAGCGGTGCGCGCGCCAGAAAAGATTGGGATCCAGGCTGTCCAGCAGTTCTTCGAGGGTACGGCAGTTGGAGTGGCCCTCCATGCCGTTAGGCCCGCTGGTCACAACTGTGATCACGCCCTCCTCGATGGACGCGAAACCAATATCTTTCTGGTTGACCAGGAAGAGACGGCCGCCGGCCTTGATCAGGATCTTGGATGCCTGCGGCTTCTGTGATTCCAGCATCCGGACCAGGGTTTCCAGCTTGTCCGATGAAGCGCCGCCCGATTCCAGCTTGGCCCGCACCTTCGCCACCGACTGCGCCACCCGTTTCTTGTCAAAGGGCTTGAGCAGGTAGTCAACTGCGTTTACCTCGAATGCCTTGACCGCGTACTGATCAAAGGCGGTAGCGAAAACGATCTTGGGCAGGACGACTTTTTTGTCGAGCAGTTTCTTAATCACGCCAAAGCCATCGAGGCCAGGCATTTGCACGTCGAGAAAGACCAGGTCGGGATTGTGTTCGCGGATAAGATGGACGCCTTCGACTCCGTTCTTGCCCTGGGCCACAACGTCCACATCCCCGACATCTTTCAGCAGGAAGGCAAGTTCGTCGCGGGCAAGCTGTTCATCGTCCACGATGACGGCGGACAGAGACATTCCTTCTCCTAACAGGCGCATTCAAAGTATATCGAGCGGCGGCTGAAAGTGCCACCGGTGGGACGTCGGACTGCGGACGTTGGATCAATAGGTCTGGGGTCTGACGCCCGAGGTCCGGGTCCGCCTCGCGCTCACACCTTGCCAGGCAGTAAACTTACGGTTCGATGAATTACATCTACGGAATCAATGCCGTCGCTGAAGCGTTGAAGGCACGAGGACGATCGTTTGAATGGGTCGGCGTATTGAAAGAGCGTCATGACCTGCGTTTGCAACGCGTGGTAGAGGAATGTCGCCGGAATGGCGTCGCGGTGCGCTTTCTTCCACGCCCTGAACTTGATCGCATGGCGGGAAACAATGCCCATCAGGGCGTGGTAGCGATTACCTCGGGCAAACAGTACAACCACCTGGATGACGTGGTGGCCGCCAAACGCGGACAATATTCTCTGGTGGTCGTGCTCGATGGAATTGAGGATCCGCACAATCTGGGTGCGATTCTTCGTACCGCCGATGCTTCCGGCGCTGATGGAGTGGTGATTCCGGAGCGGCGCGCGGCGGGGGTGACCGCAACTGTGATCAAGGCATCCGCCGGCGCCAGCGAGCACCTTCCCATTGCTAAAGTGACAAACATTGCCCGCACCCTGGAAGAGTTGAAAGAAAAGAATTTGTGGATCGTGGGGCTGGACGAGCGCGGCACCCAGAGTTACGACGCGCTCGACTACAACATGGATTGTGCCATTGTGCTGGGATCCGAAGGCAAGGGCGTCCACGATCTAGTGGCAAAAAAGTGCGACTTCCTGGTTTCCATTCCCATGCTGGGGAAAGTGCCGTCGCTCAATGTGTCGGTGGCCGCGGGAGTCGTGTTGTATGAGATTGTGCGGCAGCGCAGGATCAAGGCTGCGGATACAAAATGAAGATGAGGGTCCTCCGTGTCTTCGGTGTCCTCTGCGCCTTGCTGGTTCAGGCCCATGCCCTCGATCGCGAAGCTTTCACCTTTACCAGTTACGACCTGGATGTCCACATAGAACCCGAACAACAGCGACTGGCAGCGCGCGGCAGGATTACTTTGCGGAACGATTCAACCTCGCCGCAGAAAAACCTGATACTGCAGATCTCCTCCAGCCTGGATTGGAGATCGATCCAGATCGACGGCAAGCCGGTGCAATTCGTATCTCAAGCTTACGCGTCGGACATCGACCACACCGGAGCGCTTTCGGAAGCGATCGTAACTCTGCCCAGAGAGGTCCCGGCCAAAGGCATTGTGGAATTGGAGATTGGATATGAGGGCATCATCCCGCTCGATGCCACCAGGCTGACGCGAATTGGGGTGCCGCAGGATCAGGCCCGGCACAGCGACTGGGACCAGATCGGCAACTCATTTACCGCGGTGCGCGGCATCGGATACGTGGCCTGGTATCCGGTAGCGACCGAATCAGCGAACTTGTCAGAGGGGAACAGCGTGTTCGAAACGGCGGCGAGATGGAAAGCGCGCGAACTGCAGGCCGGAATGAAGATCAAGCTGAGTTATTTGGGCGAAGGCACGCCAGCAGTCCCGCTGTGTAACGGGGAAGCTGGGGGAGTGCGATACTTCAAACAGTCAGGCCAAGGATACGAAAGCGCAAACGACTGTGCATTCCCCTCCTTGGGCGAGACGGTGCCGCTGTTTGTAATTGGTCCTTATGAAACGCTCGACCAGCCCCCAGTGAATATTTCCTATCTGCCGGAACATAAGGCGGCGGCGCAGACCTACGCGCTGGCGGCGCAGTTGGCGGCCCCATTCGTGACTGAGTGGTTCGGCGCGCCGAAAGGACCAGCCCAAGTGAGAGCGGAGGTCGTGGAGCTGAGCGATCCCGAGGCAGCGCCGTATGAGAGTGGAAGCATGCTGCTCACACCCCTCAACAACGATTCCAAGCTGCACCAGCTGACGGCAGTGCACCAGCTCACCCATGCTGCTTTCTTCTCTCCCCGCCCCTGGATCTTCGAAGGGCTGGCGCATTTTGCCCAGGCGGTCTATCGCGAACGAGACGGTGGGCGGCAGTCGGCGCTCGACTTCATGGGCATGCATCGCACGGCGTTGGCTGAAGCGGAAAAGGCGCTGGCTGGCGAGCGCAGCCGGAAGGCCGGAGCCGGTGAGTCACTGATCAGCACCAGCATCGAAGACCTCTATCGCAGCAAGGCGCTGTATGTATGGTGGATGCTGCGCGACATGATCGGCGAAGATGCGCTGAAGAAGGCCCTCGCGGTATATCGCGCGGATGCCGACAACACACCTGCGTATTTGCAGCATTTGATCGAAGCGCAGACCAAGCGCGATCTGGGATGGTTTTTTGATGACTGGGTCTATCGCGACCGGGGCTTGCCGGATTTCCACCTGGCCGCGGTCTATCCCTGGGAGCCTTCGACGAAAGCCTATGTGGTTACCGTCACGGTGGAAAACCTGGGAGATGCCGGAGCTGAAGTGCCACTGATCCTCAATATGGAACAGGGGCAGGTCACACAGCGTCTTCTGGTGCCTGGAAAATCCAAAGCCACCATCCGTATGGAGGCCATTTCCGCTCCCCAGGAAATCGTGCTGAACGACGGCAGCGTCCCGGAGAGCGATATCCGAAACAATGTGTACAAGGTTGAAGCGCCAGCGAAAAGAAATTGAAGATTTCGGATTGTAGATTGCAGATTTAAAAACATGGTGCCGTGGTGTTTCAATCTGAAATCGGAAATCGACAATCTAAAACAGCTTTCTTGGAGGACGACTCTTGGCCTACATCCAGTTTCTCGGCGCGGCCGGCACGGTCACCGGTTCAAAGCATCTGGTTAACACCGGTTCCGATGAGGACGGGAAAGCCGGATTTCAGATGCTCATCGATTGTGGCATGTTCCAGGGGGCCAAGGAATGGCGGGAGCGCAACTGGCAGCCCACGCCGGTGCCGGCGTCCGGCATTGACGCTGTCATCCTGACCCACGCGCACCTCGACCACTGCGGCTGGATTCCACGGCTGGTGAGGGAGGGATTCCGTGGTCCGATCTATGCCACATCTTCAACGATTGACTTGTGCGGCATCATCCTTCCCGATTCCGGCCACCTGCAGGAAGAAGATGCCAGGTTTTACAACCAGCACAAGAAGTCGAAGCACGATCCGGCGTTGCCGCTCTATACCCTCGATGAAGCGCAGGATGCCCTGCAGCAATTCCGTCCGGTGGAGTTTGAGGAAGGCCGGCAGCTCTCGCCCGAAGTTTCATTCCGCTTCGTCCCTGCGGCCCACATCCTGGGATCGGCGATGGTCGAAGTCACGCTCAATCTGAATGGTCAAGCGAGGAGGATGTTGTTCAGCGGAGATATTGGCCGCATGCGCGACCAGAACAGCGCTCCTGGAAAAGTCGTACGTTCGGGACCGACCGAGGGCGAGACCGCCGATCTTCTGGTCATGGAGTCCACCTACGGTAACCGGCAGCACCCGACCGACGATCCGCGGCCGAAGTTGGCTGAGATCATCCGGGAGACGGCGCAGCGCGGAGGCAGCGTGATCGTGCCCGCATTTGCCGTGGAACGCACCCAGAAGTTTCTGTTCATGATCAAGGAGCTGATGGAATCCGGACAGATTCCCCGCATTCCGGTTTACTGCGACAGCCCCATGGCGATCAAGGCGGTCGAAGTTTTTCTCAAGCACTCGGAAGAGTGTAGTGACGATACCTGCCGGTTGATCAAGCAGTATGGCTCGCCTTTGCAGTGGCCAGGTTTTACATTTGCCCTGACCTCCGATGACTCGAAGAAGATCAATAGCGCAACTTTTCCTGTGATTATCGTTTCCTCCAGCGGCATGGTGACCGGCGGACGCATCCTACACCACCTGATGCAGCGGCTTCCCGATCCGAGAAATACGGTGATTTTT
>Ga0326726_10001993_pt1 | contig 18978 bp, 14 predicted proteins | sample MHFenrmetagenome_2_FD_207603 | JGI IMG/M metagenome (GOLD analysis project Ga0326726, IMG submission 207603) | Lab enriched peat soil microbial communities from Michigan Hollow, Ithaca, NY, United States - MHF15MN | ecosystem: Environmental > Terrestrial > Soil > Wetlands > Peat | place: USA... | reverse complement strand
GGCGGTGTCGGCGGTGTCGGCGGTGTCGGTGGCGTTGGCGGTCCCGGTGGGATCGGCGGTCCGGGTGGCGGTGCGAGCACGTTGCCCGCCGGCGGTGGCGCACGGCCGAGCACAGGTCAGTTGCCGGCGGGCCGCAACAACATTTACAACGGCGCGTCGGCGCAAGATCGCGTCGCGAACACGGGCTCGCGGAGCCCCGGCGTTTCGACGATGGACCGCACGGCTTCCGGTGCCAACAACGTCTACGCGGACCAGGGCGGCAACGTTCACCGACAGACGTCGCAGGGCTGGGAGTCGCGCAATCAGGGCAGTTGGTCGAGCCCGTCGCAGAGTTCGCCGTCGAACCTCGGCGTCGATTCGCGCGCGCGCCAGTCGGGCGCGTCGTCGATGCAGTCGCGGCCGTCGTACGGCGGGTCCTATGGCGGCGGCGGGCGGGGCGGTGGCGGCGGCCGGCGTCGCTGAGGCCGTCGAGCGCGATCAGCGCGCGTCGCCGAAGTCGACCTTGAAGTAGAGCAGCGCGCCCGCGTAGCCCGCGTCGAGGCGGCCGTGGAATGCCTGCTCCTGCGCCGAGACCTTCATCGAGACGTCGTTGTAGGCGACGCCGAGCGCGAACCGTTTGCCGAAAGAATAGTCGACGCCGACATAGGAGTCGTGGAGTCGCCCGTCGATTCCGCCGGTCGTGATCGCGAACAACTCGGAGGCGCCTCGCAGCGTGAACCGTCCAGCGAACGCGTATTCACCGCGCAGGCCGAACACGGGCAGCGGCGCGGTCAACTGCTGGCTCTCGGCCGTCCCGAGGGCCGCTTCGCTGACCTGCAAACCCGTTCGGGCGACGTAGAGGCCCGCGACGATCCCGAGGAAGCCGCGGTCCCGGTTCAGCGGGGCGAAGGTGTAGTCGACCTTGTAGATCTTGAGCTCGTTGACCGTATTGACGTCCGCGTCGACCGTGAAGGTTTGGTCGCCGAGCACGATGTTCTTCTGCAGCGTCTTGCTGGCTTCACGCGTCAGGTCGAACAGCGAGAAGTCGATGCGCTGCCGCTCCGTGATCCAGAGGTAGCCCGAAAGGCGCGCGACCGTCATGTGCCGCTCGAGGCCGAGGTCGTCCTCGAGGTCGATGTCCGTGCCGCTGCCGCTGCGGGTGCTGGAGTCGAGGCGCGCGTCCGTGTTTCTCCCGGTGCCGAACGCGGCGAACATCAGACTGCCGCGCTCGGCCGTTGGCTCGCGGGCGTCGGCGAGCGCGGGCGCCGACGGCAGCGCCGCGAGACAAATCAAAGCCGCTGCGCACCTACCAAGGGACGCGGCGCGTGGATTTGCCACACGGAGCTCTCGCACCGCGGGTGGTTCAGTAGTGGTCTTCGACGTACTTGTAGGGGTAGGCCGGCTCTTTGTAGCCGTGGCGCTTCTGGCGGTCCGGTAGCTCGATCTTCTCGCGCTTCACCTTCTTGTACGGGATCTGCGCGAGCAGGTGCCGGATGATGTTGAGCCGCGCGCGCTTCTTGTCGTCGGACGGCACGACGAACCACGGTGCATAGCCCGTGTCGGTGGCCGCGAACATGTCGTCGCGCGCGCGCGAGTAGTCGTACCAGCGGCTGTAGGACTTCAGGTCCATCGGCGAAAGCTTCCATATCTTGCGTGGGTCGTCGATCCGAGCAGTGAGCCGCCGGGTCTGCTCCTCGGGGCTCACTTCGAGCCAATACTTGATGAGCTTGACTCCCGAATCGACGATCGCTCTCTCGACCAGCGGCACGTCGTCATGGAACTTCTTGACGAGATCCTCGCTGGTAAACCCCATGACGCGCTCGACGCCTGAACGGTTGTACCAGCTTCGGTCGAGGATCACGACCTCACCCGCGGCAGGCAGGTGCGGCACATAACGCTGGAGGTACATCTGGCTCTTCTCGCGCTCGGTCGGCGCAGGTAACGCGACGACACGAAACACGCGCGGGCTCACGCGCTCGGTGATCGCCTTGATGGTCCCGCCCTTGCCGGCGCCGTCGCGGCCCTCGAAGATCACGCAGACCTTCGCGCCTTCTTGCACGATCCATTGCTGCATCGCGACGAGATCGCCGTGCAGTTTCTTGAGCTCTTTGTCGTAGCCCTTGCCGCTGAGCTCGTCTTTGTCCTTCTTGTGCTTCTTCTTCGGCTTCGCCTGTTCGGCGGCCGCGGCTCCGGCTTCGGCTGTCATCGCAGTCCCCTCTCTTCTTCTTGGAGTGTCGCGCCTCGCGCGACGCGACTATAGCGCAACTACGGTACAGACGCGCCCCGCGGGCGCTGAAGCGTGGACGGTTTGTACGTATACCGCCGGGCGGACGCGCCGCGTAGCGTTTCTGTCCGCGACGCCTCTTAGAACGATGCCTCGCAGATAGCCGGGTGTGCCCGGGAGGATTAGCTACCGCTCGAACTCTCGCTCTCGATGGAGGCGACATGATGCGCAGCGCCCGATCGGGCCCGCTGCTTCGCCGTGCGCTAATTGTGGACGCCGATCTTGCGCAGGCGACGAGCGCCGCGGCGCGCGGCGTGCGCGCGTTGATGTCGGAGCTGCGCGCACGCGGGCTCGAGGTCGTCGAGGCGCTATCCTACGAGGACGGTCGCGCGATCGCGGTGTCGGACGCCGCGATCCACTGCATCCTCGTCAACTGGACGCAGGGCGACCACGACCGCGCTAGTCACGAGCAGGCCACAGAGCTGTTGCGCTCGGTTCGGGCGCGCAACGCCAACGTTCCGATCTTTTTGATGGCGAGCCGCGAGCTCGCGGGCTCGGTCAGCGTCGAGGTCGCGACCTTGGCCGACGAGTTCATCTGGACCCTCGACGACACCGCGTCTTTCATCTGCGGCCGCGTGCAGGCCGCGATCGAGCGCTACATCCAAGCGCTGTTGCCTCCGTTTACCACGGCGCTCGCACGCTACGACCGCGAGCGCGAGTATTCGTGGGCCGCCCCCGGCCACCAGGGCGGCGTCGCGTTCCTGAAGTCGCCGATCGGCCGAGCGTTCTTCGATTTCTACGGCGAGAACCTGTTTCGCACGGACATGGGCATCGAGCGCGGAACGCTCGGCTCGCTGCTCGGCCACACGGGTCCGATCGGCGAGAGCGAGCGTTATGCGGCGCGCGTCTTCGGCGCGGACCGCTCGTACTCCGTGCTGAACGGCACGTCGGCGTCGAACCGCGCGATCATGTCCGCGTGCGTCGGTGACGACGAGGTCGCGCTCTGCGATCGCAACTGCCACAAGTCGATCGAGCAAGGCCTTGCGATCACCGGCGGCATACCGGTATTTCTGAGCCCGACGCGCAATCGCTACGGCATCATCGGCCCTATTCCCCCGCAGCGCCTCGAGCCGAAGGCGATCGCGAAGAGCATCGCCGCTAACCCGCTCGCCAAGGCTGCGGGTCAAAAGCGCGCCGTCTATTCGGTGCTCACGAACTGCACCTATGACGGCATGTGCTACGACGCGGCCGGGGCGCAAGACCGGCTCGCAAAGAGCGTCGACCGAATTCATTTCGATGAAGCGTGGTACGGCTACGCGCGGTTCAATGCGATGTACCGCGACCGCTACGCCATGCGAGGCAGCGCTGCCGAGCATCCGAAGGACGGTCCCACGGTGTTTGCGACGCATTCGACTCATAAGCTGCTGTCCGCGCTGTCCCAGACCTCTTTTATCCACGTGCGCGACGGACGCGGCGCGATCGATCACGGACGCTTCAACGAAGCCTACTGCTCGCAGGCGAGCACGTCGCCGCTGTATGCGCTGATCGCCTCGAACGAAGTCGCGGCCGCCATGATGGACGGCCCCGCCGGACGATCGCTCACGCAGGAGACGATCGACGAGGCCGTCGCGTGCCGCCTGGCCGTCGCACGCGTGCGCCAGGAATTCCTCGCGAAGAACGACTGGTTCTTTGCACCGTGGAACGCGGACAAAGTGACCGGTCCGAAAGGACGCAAGATTCCGTTCCACGAGGCCCCCGCGGACTGGCTCGCGAGCGAGCCGAGCTGTTGGGTGCTCCATCCCGGCGACAGCTGGCACGGCTTCGAAGACCTGCCGGACGGCTGGTGCATGCTCGACCCGATCAAGTTCGGCATCGTCTGTCCCGGAATGCGGACGGACGGCCAGCTCGAGAAGATGGGCGTTCCCGCCGACATCGTGACCGCGTACCTCGGCCGCCACGGCATCGTGCCGTCGCGCACGACCGACCACATGGTCCTCTTTCTCTTCTCCATGGGTGTCACGAAGGGCAAGTGGGGCACGCTGCTCAACACGCTGCTCGACTTCAAGGCCGACTACGATCTCAACGCGCCGCTCGCCGAGGTCTTGCCGAGTGTGGTCGCGGCCGCGCCGCAGCGCTATGCCGGCAAGGGCCTGAAGGACCTCGGCGACGAGATGTGGGCGCACCTGCGCAAGAGCCGGCAGGGACACTGGCAGGCGCAAGCCTACGCGACGCTGCCGGCGCCGAAGATGACGCCGCGGCGTGCGTTTCAACGCCTGATGTCCGGCGCCGTCGAGAAGGTTCCGCTCGACGAGATGGCCGGGCGCGTCGTCGCGGTCGGCGTGATTCCTTATCCGCCGGGCATTCCGATCGTGATGCCCGGCGAGAGCGTCGGCGCCGCCGACGGCCCGTGGCTCACGTATCTACGCACGTTGCAGGAGTACGGACACTTGTTCCCGGGGTTCGCCAAAGAGGTCGAGGGAACCGAAGAACGAGACGGCGTTTATCACATCTACTGCGTGAAGGGGGCGAGCACCTAAATATGGAACAGAAAAAGAAAATGAGCCTGACCCAGCTCACGTTCATCGTCGCGGTGAACATGATGGGCTCCGGGATCATCATGCTGCCGACGAACATGGCGCAGGTCGGCGCGATCTCGCTGCTGTCGTGGATCGTGACCGCGCTCGGGTCGATGGCGATCGCGTACGGCTTCGCGCAGTGCGGCATCTTCAACCAGCGCAGCGGCGGAATGGCGGCGTACGCCGAGGAGGCGTACGGCAAATCGGGCTACTTCCAGGTGTTCATGCTGTACTTCCTGTCGCTCGCGATCGGCAACGTCGCGATCGGCATCTCGGCCGTCGGCTACCTGGCGACGTTCATCCCGTGGCTGAAGTCGACGCCGATCGCGACCTGCATCGGCGTGATCGCGCTGTTGTGGGTCACGACCGTGGCGAACTTCGGCGGCCCGAGCGTGACCGGCAAGATCGGCTCGGTCACGGTCTGGGGCGTGATCCTTCCGGTCGGTGCGCTCTCGTTGATCGGCTGGTTCTGGTTCAGCTCGGATACCTTTGCCGAGGCTTGGAATCCAAAGGGACTGAGCCTTGGCGAGGGAATGGGGTCGAGCATCTCGCTCACGCTGTGGGCCTTTCTGGGCATGGAATCCGCCGCCCAGAATTCGGATGCGGTCGAGAACCCGAAGCGCGACGTGCCGCTCGCCTGCCTGTTCGGCACGCTCGGCGCAGCCGTGATTTATGTGCTCTCGACGGCCGTGATCCAGGGCATCGTGCCGAACGCGGAGCTCGCCGACTCGACGGGGCCGTTCGGCCTCGCGTACGCGAAGATGTTCAACCCGACCGTCGGCTCCATCGTGATGGCCCTCGCGGTGCTCGCGTGCTTGGGGTCGCTGCTCGGCTGGCAGTTCACGATCGCGCAGACCGGCAAAGCGGCGGCCGAGGACCGGATGTTCCCAACGTTCTTCACGAAGGTGAACAAGATGGGAGCGCCGATCACCGGCATGATCGTGCTCGGAGTCGTGCAATCGATTCTCGCGCTGTCGACGATCTCGCCGTCTCTGAGCGAGCAGTTCAGCGTGCTCGTCAACCTCGCGGTCGTCACCAACGTCGTACCGTACGTCGTCTCACTATCCGCGCTGTTCGTGATGATGAGGAGCGCGAAGGTCGCCGACGGGGTCTTCACGCGCAACGCCGTGATCACGGTGATCGCGATGGGCTACAGCGTCTTCGCGATCTACGCGTCGGGCAAGGACGCGGTGCTTGGCGGCATGCTGGTGCTCGGCATCACCTACATCGTCTGGGGGTTCATCGCACCGCGCTTCGCGACTGCTCCGACCGCAACGGCCGCGCGCGCCGCGAAGGCGTGACGGTGGTTCGCATGACCCACGAAAGGAGAACAACCATGCAATTCGAACCCACTGCAAGCTCGCGAGTCCGCCGTACGGCGTCGCCGCTGAGGCGCTCGCTCGCTCTGGTCGCGGCCGTCGGCTTCGCTCTTACAGCCGCGCTGCCCGTATCGGCCGCGACCGTGGACCGCATCCGGGAGTCCGGCCACATCAAGCTCGGCTATATCGCCGACGCTCGCCCGTTCTCTTATCGCAGCGGGGCGGGCGCCCCGGAGGGCTATGCGGTTGCGTTGTGCCAGCGGGTCGCGGACCAGATGAAGGCGCAACTCGCGTTGCCGCAACTGACCGTGGATTGGGTACCTGTGACTCTCGACAACCGCTTTAGCGAGATAAAGCAGGGGAACGTCGATCTCCTGTGCACACCAACGATTGTCACGCTGACGAGGCGACAGGAAGTCGCGTTCTCGATTCCGATCTTCGCGGGCGGCAATCGCGCGGTCATCCGCGCGGATGCGCCGGTCGCGCTGCGCGACGCGCTCGGCGAAACCCCGCCCGCGCATCCCGTCTGGCGCGGGTCACCCGCCGCGAAGGTGCTGGAAGGTACGACGTTTGCCGTCGTGGCCGGGACTACGACGCAGCCTTGGCTCGAGAGCCGGCGCGCTGCCTTCGAGGTCAACGCGCGGATCGTGCCGGTACCGGACTACCGAGCGGGATTGCAGCAGCTATTGCACTCGCAGGTCGACGTGTTCTTCGGCGAACGCTCGCTCGTGCTCGGCGCCCTGGACGCGGAGGAGCGCGCGAATCTAGTCGTGTTCGATCGTTTGTTCACGCAGGAGTCCGGCGCGCTCGCACTCGCGCGCGACGACGACGACTTCCGTCTGCTCGTCGACCGTGCGCTGAGCCAGCTCTATGCGGCGAACGACTTCAGCGCGCTATACACGCAATGGCTGGGTCCATTCGACGCGAGCACGCGCGCGTTTTTCCAGTCGAACACGCTCGCGCAATGACGCTGGCGCGGCGAGCATCGGGATCGTTTTGAGCGCGGCGCGGATCCGAGCCGCCACTTCTAAGGAGCAGTCGGGATGATCGAACGAAGCGTGAAGCGGCTCAGCTTGCGTGCGCTCGTCGTGGACGACGAGCTCGGCACGCCGACGGCCGAGGGCCGCGCCGCGGGCGCGCTGGTGGAAGAGCTCCGAAGCCGCACGATGGAAGTGATTGAGGCGCACTCGGCCGAGGACGGCACGTCGGTCATGACTTCCGACTCCGCGATCCACGCGGTGCTGATCGACTGGACGCTCGGCGGCGATCACGGCCACGACCAGACCCGTGCCTTTCTGCAATTCCTGCGTGCGCGCAACGACAAGATTCCGATCTTCCTGATGGCCGAGCGCGGCGAAGCGGCCGCGATCCCGCTCGAAGTGATGGAGATGGTCGACGAGTTCATCTGGACGCTCGAGGACACGGCCGCGTTCGTCGGCGGACGCGTCGTGGCCGCCGCTCGCCGCTACCTCGAGAACATCATGCCTCCGCTCGCCGCGGCGCTCATGAGGTTCACCCAGGTGTACGAGTATTCGTGGCACACGCCGGGCCACACGGGCGGCACGGCCTTCATGAAGTCGCCGGTCGGCCGCGTGTTCTTCGACTACTTCGGCGAGAACCTGCTGCGCTCCGATCTGTCGATCAGCGTCGGCGCCTTGGGCTCGCTACTCGATCACTCGGGGCCGATCGGCGCGCACGAGAAATACGCCGCGCGGGTGTTCGGGGCGCACCGCACGTACTGCGTCACGAACGGCACCTCGATGTCGAACCGCGTGATCTTCATGGCCGCGGTGGGCACCGATCAGATCGCGCTCTGCGATCGCAACTGCCACAAGTCGATCGAGCACAGCCTCGTGATGTCGGGCGGGATCCCGACGTACTTGGTGCCGCTGCGCAACCGCTACGGGATCATCGGGCCGATTCCGCCCGCGCGCCTGCGCAAGGCCGCGATCGCGGCCGCGATCAAGGCCAATCCGCTCGTCGGCAAGGGCATTGACACGCGTGCGGTCTACTCGGTCGTTACCAACTCGACCTACGACGGGCTCTGCTACAACGCGCGCCGCGTCGAGCAGTTGCTCGAGCCGAGCGTCGACCGCATCCACTTCGACGAGGCGTGGTACGCGTACGCGCGGTTCAACCCGCTGTATCGCGACCGGCACGCGATGCACGGCGACCCGAAGGACCACAAGGGTCCCACGGTCTTCGCGACGCACTCCACCCATAAGCTCCTGGCCGCGCTATCGCAAGCCTCGTTCCTGCACATCCGCGACGGCCGTAGCCCGATTCCGCACTCGCGCTTCAACGAGTCGTACATGATGCAGGCGTCGACGTCTCCGCTGTATCCGATCATCGTCTCGAACGACATCACCACTGCGATGATGGACGGGCCTGGCGGCCTGACGCTGACCACCGAGTCCATCGAAGAGGCCGTCGCGTTTCGCCAGACGATGGGCCGCGTCCACCGCCAGTTCGCGCAGAAGCGCGAGTGGTTCTTCAACACGTGGAACGCGGACACCGTCAGAAACCCGAAGACCGGCAAGAAAGTTCGGTTCCAGGATGCCCCGGCGCAGTTGCTTGTCACCGATCCGCAGTGCTGGGTCCTGCATCCCGGCGAGACATGGCACGGTTTCGGCGATCTCGAAGACGACTACTGCATGCTCGACCCGATCAAGGTGTCGATCGTCACGCCTGGAGTGACCGAAAAAGGGTCCCTCGACAAGAGCGGCATACCCGCGACCCTCGTGACCGCGTATCTGCACTTCCGCGGCGTCGAAGTCGAGAAGACGGCGGACTTCACGATCCTGTTCTTGTTCTCGATCGGCATCACCAAGGGCAAGTGGGGCACGCTCTTGAACGCGCTCCTCGAGTTCAAGCGCGACTACGATCGCAACGCCTCGCTCGCGGAGGTCTTGCCCGGCCTCGTGGCAGATCATGCCGGCCGTTACGGCGCCGTCGGCTTGCGCGAGCTCGCGGACGAGATGTTTGAGCAGCTGCGCGAGTCGCGCCAAACGCATTGGCTCGCCGAGGCGTTCTCGACGCTGCCGACGCCGACCATGACGCCGCGCGCCGCGTATCAGCAGTTGGTCCGCGACGAGATCGAGCACGTGCCGCTCGACAAGCTCGCCAATCGCGTGCTCGCGACGAGCGTCGTGCCGTACCCGCCCGGGATTCCGATGCTCATGCCGGGCGAATCGACCGGCGCGAACGACGGGCCGTATCTCGGCTACTTGCGCGCGCTCGCGGCATGGGACAAGAGGTTCCCGGGCTTCGGGCATGACACGCACGGCGTCGAGAACCGTGACGGCGTCTACTACGTCCAGTGCCTGAAGGCGAGCGCGGCGCGCGCGCGGCGGCGAACATGATCGGCGCGGCTGAATCCGTTTTTTGCCGCGGTTGAAGGCCGAAAAGTCTACCCATGGCCAAAAGGAGATCCGGCATGCGCCGCTCGTTTTCTCTGTTGACGGATCCGCTGTGCGCTGTCTTCCAAATCGCGCCCGCGGCCGCGACCCTATTCGCGCTGCTTGCGGCGCCCGCACTCGGCCAGGAGCCCGCTCCGACGCCAGCGGCCGCTGAGGCTGCGCCCGAACCGACCACTCCGCCGCCCGGCTTCCCGCCGGGGCTGGATTGGAAATTCAACTTCGACGGTAGCGTCGGCACGTTCGGCTTTGCGAATTCCCTTTATACGAACCCCAAGCCCGGCGAACCGTCCGGCGACCTCAGCGACAACTGGGCCGAAGGCGCGATCAAGCCGGCGCTGAGCGCGCAATACACGACCGCAAGCTCGGCGCACTTCTACGGCAAGCTCAGCGGCGTCGCCGAGCGCACGTACTGGGCCTCGCCTTCGCTCGTCGGCGGCGACGCTTCCTCGTTCGATGTGGAAGACCTCTACGTCGGTTGGAAATCCGGCAACAGCATCGGCGGCGGCGAGGACGTGCTCGACGTCACGCTCGGCCGCGCGCCGTACCAGATCGGCCACGGTCTGCTATTGATGGACGGCGGGTCCGAGGGCGGCTCGCGCGGCGGCTACTGGACCAACGCTCGCAAGGCCTTCAAGCTCGCGGCGATCGGGCGCTACAAACCCGGCAACAACACGTTCGAGGCGTTCTATCTCGAAAAGAACGATCTACCGGAGGACGCCACCGCGAGCAAGGTCTGGGGCTTCAACTACGAATACGCGATCGGCGAGGACACGACGCTCGGGGCCACCTACATGAGTTGGTCCGCGAATCCCGGTCTGGCCCCGGAGCGCGATGGGCTCGACGTCTACAACCTGCGCGCCTATACCGCGCCGTTCTCGAAGCTGAAAGCCCTCTCGTTCGAAGCCGAGTACGCGCTCGAGAAAAACGGCACCGCGCTCGATTCGACGGCGTGGAACTTTCTCGCGGCGTACCAGCTCGAGACGAAGTGGAAGCCGAAGGTGTCGTACCGCTACGCGATCTTCGAGGGCGACAATCCGGCGACATCCAAGAACGAAGGCTTCGACAGCCTGTTGACCGGCTTCTACGACTGGGGCAGTTGGTGGCAGGGTGAAATCGCCGGCGAATATTTCGTCTCCAACTCGAACCTCATATCGCACCAGCTGCGCGTGCATGCGAAGCCGAGTGAATCGATCGGGACGGGGCTCATCTTCTACGACTTTCGGTTGGACCATCCTGCTGCTCAGGGCCCGCAGGTCACGTCCGACGCTGTGGGCAAAGAGCTCGATTGGTACATGGACTGGGGCGTCAACGACAACTTCACGGTCAGCTTCGTGCTCGCGTACGCGAATCCCGGCGCGGCGATCGCGCAGTCGACCGGCCGCACCGACAACTTCGTCTACGGCATGGTCTTCCTGGCGTACAAGTACTGAGCGACCGCGCGCGGCGGCGCGAAGGACTAGCCGCCGAGCGCGATCGTGAACGTCACGATGACCAGACCGATGAACACCATCGCGATTCCGATCGCGACGGGAGAGCGGTGGATCACCCTGCCGTACGCGATGCCCGCGAGCAGCAGCATCAAGACCGCGACCGCGTTCGACGTGCGCAGTGCGAGAGAGCCGCCTTGGAAAAACATGAACGGTAGCGCGACCGGGAACGTCGCGAGGAACACGAGCAGGAACACGGCCCACGCGCCGATCCAGTCCGACCAGTCGAGTCGGGGACGGCTGGGTGGCGCGGGCAGCTTGAGCGCGCGCTCGCGCAGCGAGTCGAGCTCCTCCGCCGTGAGCAGGGCGGCGACGACCGGCGGCAGCGCGCTCGCGATCAGCGAGCGCGCTTCCTCGTGCGTCGGCGCGCTCAGCACGGCCTTGTAAGTCGCGAGGTTGCGGCCCTTTTCGGCGAGGCAGCCCATCAGGTAGAACAGCCCGTCGATCACGCCCCACGCGAGGTTGCAGCCGAGCGCGCCGATCAGCATCGCGCGCACGTCCTGGGCTCCAGCCTCGGCGACACTCAACGAGCCGGTGAACGTCAGCACCATGATCAGGCCGAAGAGCACCTCGGCGATCCGTTCCGCGGGCTCGAGAGCGCGCTTGTTGGATCGGTTGGGCGGAAGGGCAGCGTCTACGATGGCCTCTGGGATCGTCTGATCGGCCGCCGACGGAAGCGCGGGGTCGTTTTGCATTTTTCTTGTATCCTCAGTCGCGGCGGCCAAGCCAAAGCGGTTTCGCCGTATCGTACAGCCCGGTGGGATGGTCGTGAAACGACCATGGCCCCGCCAGCGCGGTTTCTACGTATCGATGCAGGCGTTGGTCGCAGCCGATGGTGAAGCAGTTGGGCAGTCTCGGGGCTGACATACGAATGACTTTGCGCCGCCCGCTCTTTTGGCTCGCGTGCTTGGCCGCGCTTTGCTTCACGGTCCTCGTGACGATCGTCTTGGTCTTTGCGATCCAAGCGCGAGTGCGCCTCGCCGACCTGCGGCCGTGGCACAAGGCCGTGCTCGCAGCCGAGTTCCACGTGGACCGGGCGGGCGCGCCGGCGTCGTTCCCCGAGTATCGCGCGCTCGAGGATCGGCTGTTCGCCGAGCTGCGACGGAGGGTGATCGACGACCCGGCCGCGGCCGATACTCAGCAGCTCGGGCGCTACACGCCGGGCTCGATTCCGTCGCGGCTCGCGCTCGATACGCCGTACAACCGCTCGTTCGAGCTCGTGCCGGCCGACATCAAGGGCGCGGCTCTGCTCGTGCACGGTCTCTCGGACTCGCCCTACAGCATGCGCGCGCTCGCCGAGACGTTGTATGAGCAGGGCTATTACGTGCTCGCGCTGCGCCTGCCGGGCCACGGCACCATTCCGGCCGGCCTCACCGACGTGAGCTGGCGCGATTGGTACGGGGCCGTCGTGCTCGCGGCGCAGCACGCTGCGGCGCAGGCGCCCGGCAAGCCGTTCATCGCGGGCGGGCACTCGACGGGCGCGGCGCTCGTCACGCTCTACTCCGTGCGCGCGCTCGCCGACCCGAAGCTGGCGCGGCCGCAGGCGCTGTACCTCGTCTCGGCCGCGATCGGGATCTCGCCGTTCGCGGTGCTCACGAACGTGCTGTCGGACTTGGCGTTCATCCCGGGGTTCGAGAAGTCGCGCTGGCTCGACGTGCTGCCGGAGTACGATCCTTACAAGTACAACTCGTTTCCGGTCAACGCGGCGAACCAGATCTACACCGTGACCCGCACGCTGCGCGCCGAGCTCGATGACGCGCGCTCGCGCGGACGGCTCGACGCGATGCCGCGCGTGGTGATGTTTCAGTCGGTGGTCGACTCGACCGTGACCGCGGGCGAGGTCGTACGCGGGCTGCTCAGCTACCTGCCGCCACGCGGCCACGAGCTCGTCGTGTTCGATGTGAACCGATACGAGCAGCTCGAGGCGCTCGTCGCGCCCGGGCCGCTCGAATCGCTCGAGCGGCTGCGCGCGGCGCCGGATCTCTCGTTCAAGATCACGGTGATCACGAATCGCGACGCCGCGACACGGGCGGTCGGCGCGTTCGTGCGCGAGGCTGGGCAGAACGAGATCACGGAGCGCGATCTGCCGTACGAGTGGCCGCGCGGTGTACTCTCGGTCGGCCACGTCTCGCTGCCGTTTCCCGTCGACGATCCGCTCTACGGCCTAGAGGGTCCGCCCGAGGGGAGCCGGGCGACGTACAACTTGGGCACCTTTCCGGCGCGCGGCGAGAACGGTGCGCTGCTCGTGCCGCTCGCGCAGTTCGCGCGAGTGCGCAGCAACCCGTTCTTCGGAGTGATCCGCGCCAAGGTCCGCGAGACGCTGCCGGACGGCGTCGGCCGCCCGGCCGTTGCCTCGCCGTAATCAAGGGTCCTTCGTTGCGGCGGCTCAGCGGCCCGTCGGTGTCGACGCGGCGGCGTCCGCCGCCGAGCTCGCGGCCCCGCTGAGCGTCTCCTCGAATCCCGGTGGAACCTTTTGCCACGGATAACCCGCGCGTCCGAGCTCGTAGCCGTAGTTGTAGAGCTTCACCATGTACGCGTTCTCGAACTGCTTCTTCTTGTTCGGATAGACGAAGTCCGGGCCGATGAAGGCGAGATTGAAGTCGAGCCCGTCGTGTTGCGTCGTGAGATAGATTCTGAACAGGTCGCCGAGGCCTTGCGTGTGGATCATCGAGTCGATCGCGCGCGTCGCGATGTTGATCGTCTGCCGCTGCACCGGCTCGCGCGTCACGGTGAGCGCGGCATTGCGGATCACGTACACGTGGCCTTTGCGCGACATCGGATCGCCGAGCTCGGCCGCGGCGCGCCGGAGCCCGGGCGGGTAGAGGAAGACCTGCGCAGACGCGCCGCCGTCGACGTGCATCTCTTGGTAAGACGTACCGTCGACGTCGACGCGAATCATGCTCGGCGGGAACGCGCCGGGGATCGCCGCGGACGCGAGCAGGATCTCACGGAAAAGGTCGAGCGCCTCCGGAGTTCCGGTCGAGGCGATCGCGCCCATGTTCCAGATCACGGGCTGGCGAGCGTCGAGGTCCGTTGTGCCGACGAGCAGCAGACGCCCCTTCGCGTACTCTTGCGCGATCCGATCGAGCAGCTTCTGGTCGACGTACTTCGAGATCAGTGCCCAGAGTGGACGGTTGTCGGCCATGCCGTCGTTCTCGATCGCGGCGAGGATCATCCGCGGAATCGCGATGTCGTCGGGCGTCACGGACGTGTAGGTGTCTTTGAGCACCTCGTCGTACTCGGATCCGAGGAACGCGAACGGCGCGATCAGCGAGCCGGTGCTCACGCCCGTCACGGCCTTGAACGTCGGTCGCGTCCCGTTCTGCGTCCAGCCGACGAGCAGCCCCGCTCCAAACGCGCCCTTGTCGCCGCCGCCGGAGATCGCGAGCATCTCGGCCGGCGGCAGCTCGCCGGCGCGGCCGGATTGCTCGAGAGCAATCTGTTCGCGCCTTCGCGCCGCGACCACGTCGCCGACGAGCGGGTCGAGATCGATCCCGACGAAGTAGCGGGCGCCGGGAATGCCCGGAATCACCGCGCGCGCGGTGAGCTCGGCCGGGACGGCGGGCAGGAGCCGCGGGGGCGGCCGGATCGCTCTTGGCACGCCGACTGCTGCGACCACGATCAATCCGATGACGAGCCCGCTCCAAAAATAGAATCTCTTACTCATAAGCACGCCTCTGCCGCCCCTGCGGGAAACACAGATGCTCCGGAGCCGCGGCGTGCCGCACCATCGCGGCTTATACGTACTAAAACCGGAACACGACTCCGGCGCTCGCCTCGAATTGATAGAGCGCCGTGCCGTGGATCGAGATCGCGCAGCCGCCCGCTTGCGGCCCGCTGTGGCAGAAGATCGCGCCGTCCGTGTCGACGAACGTCGCGAACGCGCGCGCCTCGAGCCGCACGCCGACTCTGCTCGTCTGCAGCAGCTGCACGCCGCCGCCGATCGAGCCGGAGAAGAAGCTCTCCGAGTCGACGCCCGCGAGCGTCGGCGCAAAGTGCGTGACGCCCGCGGTCAGCGCGATGAACGGCCGCGTGTTGTCACCGTCGAAGAGATACGTGCCGCCGAATTGGAAGTACTCGACGTCGATGCCGAGTCGGGCGGAAGGGTCGAAGGTGACCGGCGTCTTGAGGCTCGTGCGCTGCTGGCCGTAGAGCACCTGCCACTGGGTGTTCACGTCGCGCGCGACGATGTTGAAGATCAGGCCCGCGGCATTGCCTTCGTCGAGCTCGTACTTCGCCGAGCCATTTTGCTGCTCGAACTCGCCGCCGATCCGGTATCCCAAGTACGGCGTGAGCTCGAAGCGCGGCTCGCGACCGTCGGCGACGGCCGAACAGATCGAGAGGCAGGAAAGGGCCGCGACGACGATGGCTGCCACCGCACGCGCACAGATGCGCACGCTCGGCGGCCGATTCGGCGCGCGCATCACGCTACTGGAGGAAGCTGTCGACCTCCATCACGTCCTGCTCGTTTAAGCTGCCCGACGCCTGCTTGAGCGCCATGGCGGCGAGCAGATAGTTGTAGCGGCTCTGCGAATAATCCGTCTCGGCCAGGCGCAGCGCGTTCTGCGCCACGAGCACATCGACCGTCGTCTGCGTGCCGACCTCGAAGCCCGCCTCGGTCGCGCGCAGCGCGGTGCGGTTCGACTCGACCGACTGCCTGAGCGCGCGCACGCGCGAGATGTCGGACAGCACCGTGAGGTAGGAGTCGCGCGTCTGGCGTTCCGTCTGGCGCGTGATTCGCTCGAGCGTCTGCTCTGTCAGACGGCTATTGTAGACCGACTGCTGAATCTTCGCGCTGTTGTATCCCCCAGAGTAGAGGGGGAAGCGCAGGTCGATCGACCAGGTCTTGTTGGTCGGCATCGTCGGCGAGAACGACGTGCAGGGGGAGACAGCGCAGAGGATATTTGGTCCCGGATAATAGACGGTCTGAGTCCGGTCGCTCTGGCCGTCCTGATAGTTGGCCGACAGGCTCAGCTTCGGTAGACGGCTGCCGCGGTCGATCTCGATTTGATCGTTCGCGATGTCGAGCGCGAGCCGCTGCGCGTTCAGCGTGAGGTTGTCGGAGAGCGCGCGCCTGACCCACTCTTCCGGGCTCATCGGGTCCGGGGTCCGCAGCGGGAAGTCCTCCTTCGGCCCCGCGAGCCTCGCGACGTCCTCGCCGATGATCTCGCGCAAGAACTCGTGCGCGGTCGCGAGCGTCTGCTGTGCCTGGATTTCAGTGGCCACCGCGGTGTCGTAGCCGGCCTGGGATTGCTGCACGTCGGTGATCGCGATGAGGCCTACCTCGAAGCGGCGCTGAGCTTGCTCGAGCTGCCGCGAGATCGCTTCGCGCGCGGACCGCGCCGACGCGAGGTTGTCCTCGGCTGCGAGCACCGCGAAGTAGCGCGTCGCGACGCGCGTCGTGAGGTCCTGCTTCGCGGCTTCGTACGTCGTCTCCGCCTGCGCTACGCGCTTGTCGGCTTGCTTGAGCGTCTTGAGCTGGCCCCAATCGAACAGGGTCTGGCTCAGTGCCACGGTCCAGCTGTGGCTATCAACGACCGTTACAGACCTATTGCCGGCCGCCTGGCCCGTCGTTGCAACGGCGCCGCCGGCGACGTCAAAGTTCTGATTCCCGCGAGTGGCGCTCAGCGACAGAGCGGGCAGCAGGTAGGAGCGCGCCAGCGGTTTCCCTTGCGACGTCACGAGGTACTGTGCCTCCGCTTCGCGGAACGCAGGATCGTTATCGAGCGCCCGCTTGTAGATATCGATCAGGCTCTCGGACGGCTCCGTCGCCGGTGCTTGCGCGGGTGCTTGGGCCGGCGCTTGAGCGGGTGCCTGGGGCGGTGGCTGAGCGTTCGCCGCCGCCGTGAGGAGGCCCGCGATCGCCGTGGTCAACATCCGTTGCATGTTCGTCATCTTGGTTACCTTGCCTAGTTCATTAATACCGAGGAACTTGCGGATCTATCTCCGTTGACCAAGCGTCGATTCCGCCTCTGAGATTGAAAACTTTCGAGAAACCGTTGCCGAGCAAGAATTCCGCGACGCGCCGGCTGCGGCCGCCCGAATGGCACATCACGACCAGCGGCACCGTGCGATCGAGCTCGGCGATCCGCCCCGGGATCTCGCGCATCGGGATGTGGCTCGCTTCGGTCACCGCGGCAGCCTCGAGCTCGGCGTGCTCGCGGACGTCGAGCAGCACTACGCTCTTGCCGCGCTCGGCCGCGGACCAGCGCGCGCAGAACTCCGTAGGTGTGAGCTCCGGGACACCGGGCATGGTGTTGCCGCGTCCTCGGTCAGAGGACGAACGGCTCCGGTCGCTCCGCGTTGATCAAAGGTGAGAGCACCGTCTCGAACAGGCTCTGCGAGGTCGTGCCGCCGGTCGGCAGCAACGTGATCAACCTGGCTTCCATCACGGGCGCGCGGCCGACGACTACGAACAAGCGGCCCCCCGGCCTCAGCATTCGTACGAAGCGATCCTCGAGTGCAGGCGTCGACCCAGTCACGGCGATCGCGTCGAAACGACCCGGGAGGTCGAGCTGCAGCGCATCGGCAGTCCCGAGCTCGACGTCGCCATGGCCCGCCGCCGCGAGCTTCGCGCGGGCCGACTCCACGAACTCCGGGAAGATGTCGACGCTGTACACGCGCTCCGCGAGCTGCGCGAGACACGCGGTCAGGAAGCCGGTGCCCGTGCCCACCACGAAAACCTCGTCGGCCGGCTCGACCTGTAGCGCCTGCAGCAATCGGCCTTCGATCTTCGGCGCGAGCATCGCTTGGCCGTGGGCGAGCGGGATCTCGGTGTCGGCGAACGCGAGGTCGCGATAGTCCTCCGGCACGAAGCGCTCGCGCGGCGTTTGCTCGAGGGCCTCGAGCACGTGATCGTCCAGGACTTCCCACGCCCTGATCTGCTGGCCGAGCATCTGCGCCCGTGCGGCTTCGACGTTCATTCGTGTTGAGTGGCTAAGCCGGTGCGGAAGTGCGAACGCGGTAGAGTACGGAGTTTAGGCAGGTCCCACAAGGCGGTCCCTGAAGAATTATGGTCAAAAGCGGGCGATCCTCGGTTGACGTTGCTGTATCTTAAATCACCGCCAAAACAGGAATTTGCGCCCCGGCGGGGGCGACAACAACAAGAGTCGGCAGGGCAAGCCGCCGACGAACAAAGGCCGCGCTCTCAAGTGCCAGCAGGGACCTCGCTGTCGGAGTTTTTCCAGTCCTCGGAAGCTCACGCTCGGTTGCGAGCGTCCGCCCGATTTCGCTTGGCCGATGAGCGTGCGCGATGACTGACGTGCTCGCGAATCCCGTCTTCGTGGTCGGACTGCTGCTGTTCGTCCTCGTGCTGCTCGCGCTCGCTTGGGTCGGATCGAGACAGCCGTATGTGCGCGAGATCGAGCGGCTCAGGGAAGACCTACACAACCTCGTCGCGCGCCGGCAGGACCGTGGCGTTCGGATGGCGGTCAACGGCCGGTTGAGCCCGTTCGTCGACATCGCAGCGAGCGTCAACCGGCTACTCGACTACGGCGACGAGCGTGTGTTGCCCGCCGTGCCCGAGGCGCCCGTCGATCCTTACGCTGGCCTGTTCATCGCGCTCATGGACACGCTGCCCGAGGTCGCGCTGATCCACACGGACACGATCCTGTTCGCAAACCCGGTCGCCGGCGAGTTGTTCGGTGTCGATGCCGCGACGCTCGTCGGGAAGCCGATCGCGGATCTGCTCCGGCCCGCCTACCGCGCGCTGATGCGCAAGCACATCGCCGATCATCTCGAGGCCAACGAGCCGCTGCAGCCGATCGAGGTGCAGCTGATCAGCGGCGACGATCGCGGCCTTTGGGTCGAGCTCTACAGCAAGCGGCTCGTGTTCCGGGGCGCGAACGCTTTTCTCACCGTCGCGCACGACATCACGCATCGCAAGAGCCTCGAAGCCTCGCTCGGCCGCGGCAAGCTGCAGGCGCGAATCACGCTCGAGTCGATCGGCGAAGGCGTGATCACGACGGACCTGAA
>Ga0326726_10001992_pt1 | contig 18980 bp, 13 predicted proteins | sample MHFenrmetagenome_2_FD_207603 | JGI IMG/M metagenome (GOLD analysis project Ga0326726, IMG submission 207603) | Lab enriched peat soil microbial communities from Michigan Hollow, Ithaca, NY, United States - MHF15MN | ecosystem: Environmental > Terrestrial > Soil > Wetlands > Peat | place: USA... | reverse complement strand
AGTGATAGTGGTTTCTTTGCGGGATGCATTAGGTCGTGTTTTAGCTGATGATTTAATCGCTCAAGAGGATCTGCCGCGTTTTGACAGGTCAGCAATGGATGGGTATGCATTGAACTCAGCAGATTCTTTAGCTGCTTCACAATTTAAGCCAGCAGTTTTCCAATTAACTGACAACCAAGAAGTAAAAAGCAAGCAAGCTAAGCAGGTTTGGACAGGCAATCCCATACCGAAAGGCACGAACGCTGTAGTGATGCTTGAAAACACCGAAAGGCGTGAAGGAAAACTGGATGTTTGGAGTCAACTTGCACCTGGTGATAATATTTCCAAAAAAGGCGAAGATTTAAAAAAAGGTGAAATAATTGCAAAAGCTGGCTTCCGTTTGAATCCCTATCACGTCGGATTAGCTGCTGCATTAGGGCATAGTCGGCTAGGTGTTGCCGAAAAACCGAAAATAGGCATATTAGTTACTGGAAATGAACTTGCGGAAATCGGCACACTACTTTCTGGAAACCTAATTTATGACTCGAACAAAATTATTATCTCTGCAATGTGCAAAGAACTTGGAGCAGAAACAACAGAATATGGATTAGTCAAAGACAACGCAGAAGACATCGCATTAAAAATCGAAAAAGCACTTGAAACTGAAGATGCAATCATAACCACTGGAGGCACAAGTGTTGGAGGGCTAGATTTGGTTCCAGAGGTAGTTAATAGGCTTGGAAAACCTGGCGTAATTGTTCATGGTGTAGCTTTACGACCCGCTATGCCGACAGCTGTCGCGGCTTTAAATAATAAACCTGTTTTGATTTTATCAGGTAATCCAGTAGCTGCGATTATTGGTTTTGAAGTGTTCGGGAGACCATTAATATGCAAGATGCTTGGCATGAATAGAACAGAGTTAAGGCCACTTTTGAAAGCTTTTTTGGCGAGAAAGGTCGCAAGTGCTTTAGGAAGGAAAACTTACGTTAGAGTTCATGTAGCCTTAAAAAGCGGCGAGTTTTATGCTGAACCGGTTAGCGCAAAAGGTTCTGGTTCGATATCAACTATGACACAAAGTAATGGTTTTGTAATTATCCCCGAAAATCGGGAAGGCATTAGCGAAGGCGAAGCTGTAATTGTTCATATGTTTGGAGGATTGGAGGTCGAAGATTAATTGTTTAGGAAACTTATGACTTTCGAAGAAGCACAAAAGACAATTAGCACTCAATTTAAACCCGCGTTTTTAGGTGAAGAAGAGGTTGCATTACTTGAAGCTCATAATCGCGTTCTCAGTAATGATGTAGTTTCAACTCTTGATATTCCGCCCTTTAATCGTTCAACCGTTGATGGATACGCTACGAATGCAGAGGACACTTTCGGAGGAGACGAAAATCAACCTGTAAAATTGAAGGTTTCTGGTTCAGTAATTGTTGGCGAGCAGCCGAAGGTTGTTTTGGCTAAAGGTGAAGCAATAGAGATTGTTACAGGTGCACCGATTCCAGAGGGTGCTAATGCTGTAGTAATGGTGGAAGATACCGAAAGGGAGGGTGACGAATTGCATGTCTATAGCGCTGTTACAATTAATGAGAATGTTATGAAAAAAGGTTCTGACATAAAGAAAGGTGAAGAAGTTCTCAAAAAAGGACAAGTTTTGGGTTCTTCGGAAATAGGCGTTTTATCAGCTTTGGGTTTAACCAAAGTTAAAGTTTTGAAAATTCCTATAGTCGCTGTTTTATCTACCGGTGGTGAGGTCACCGAGCCGGGTAAGGCTCTTGCTGCTGGAAAAATCTATGATATCAACGCATATAGCATTAGCACTGCAGTTATCGAAAGTGGTGCAAAGCCTGTATACTTTGGCGTTGTTCCTGATGATAAGAAGGCGCTTTCTAAGGCTATGCAGACTGCTTTGGCTTCATCAGACATGTTGATTACATCTGGTGGTGTCTCTGTTGGTCCTTGTGACTATACTCCGCAAATTGTTGATTCGTTAGGCAAGCCTGGAATTGTTGTTTATGGTATTGCAGTTAAACCTGGTAAGCCTACAACTGTTGGGTTTGTTGGTGATAAACCAGTTTTTTCTTTGCCTGGGCATCCTACATCTGCTTTACTGATTTTCTATCTTCTTGCCAGACCTTTGATTCAACGGTTAGCTGGAAGACCTGTAGCTGCGATGAAAACGGTCAGGGCTTTTGCTGGATCACGGATGTTTAGTGCAAAGGGGAGGAGAACCTTTGTTATGGTCAATTTAGAATTCGACGAAGATTGCAGGTTGATAGCTGAACCTGTAGAAACTGGAGCTTCTGGGGCAATTACTACTTTAGCTAAGGCTGATGGGTTTGTTGAAATCCCTGAAAATGAGCAGTTTGTTGACGTTGATGAAGAGGTTGCTGTTTTGCTTTTCCGCAACACTGGAAAAGTTTAGAGGGAATTTTTCTTTAGCAAGAGGTAACCTGCAGACAGCAATGAGAGTATTCCGTAAGCAATCATGCTTAATCCTACTATTGAATTGCTAAATCCTACAGCATATAAGGTGTATAGCGAAAATGTCATAGCTGCAACTAATAAAATAAAAAGTAACCAAGGTGCCCAACCCCTTTTTGCAAAGAGAGCATAACCTACAACTAAACTTAGAATGCCGAGTAAAGCGATCTGGGGAGCAAAACTAGTCAGGGGTAGAAATACTAAAAGGATTATTCCCGAAACTGCATAGAATAGTAATGATGCTAATTCTATCCGGTTGAAACTTTTTAATTTAGATGCTAAGTCCACTTTTGCTCGCCTTTACCTAATGCAGAAAAGGTCTATTTTATGACCAGTTGTTCATGTTTCACGTTTTATTTCGAGTTCAGATTCCACATTATTTAGTCTTTGTGGAATGTTAAGTCATTATTAACCTTCGTCTGCTATTGAATTCTTCCAATAGTTCATGAACTTATTTAACGTTTGCTGAGTTCATAAGAAATTGATTATGTAAACTTCTTCAGAAAAAACAGAAAGGCATTTTTTGGTTAGTTATTTCATTGGTCAAAATTTCCTTAAAGACTGGCGCAATTGGAAAGAATTAATGCGATAAAAAATTGTCATTTGACTTTGAATAATATATCCAAGATCAATTGCTAATTCAAGGCCTGCGTCACGCATGATCTCAGCTCCCGTGTCTTTATGTCCGCAGAAAGATACCAGTCGAACACGCTTATCGGTAACCAGAGTATTCCCAACTACTTCGCCTGATCCAGTGACTAAATTGATAACTCCTTTGGGGATTCCTGTCTGCCTGAGGATTTCAACCAGCTTGCATGCACACTGTGGCGCTTCTGATTAGGGTTTCAGAACAACTGTGTTTCCACAGACTAAAGAGTAAAACAACTTTCGTGCTGGAATTAGAATCGAAAAATTCCGAGGAGTAATTAAACCTACAACGCCTATAGGCAATCTTATCGTGAATGCGAGTTTACCGCTTTTTTCAGAGGTTGTGGTGTGACCCAGAAGTCTTCTGCCCTCGCCAGCACAATAGTATGCTAAATCAATTGCTTGCTGAACTTCGCCTCTTGAATCTGTATGGTTTTTCCCATTTCTCTTCTCATCGTTTGAGATAAGTTCTCTTTCTGATTCTGCAAAAGTTCCCCAGCTTTTAATAGAAATTCAGCTCTCTTTGTTGGAGAAGTATCCGCCCAATATTGTTAGACTTCTTCAGCTGCATCTATTGCTTTTTTAGAATCTTGTACGTCTCCTCTTTGAAACTCGCCTAAAACCTCATCTGGATTTGCTGGGTTTACCATAGTGTATTTTTCTTCAGATTCGGAATCTTGCCAAATACCATTTATGAAAAGTTGGGTGTTCAATTTTAACCCTTATATAAATTAGTGTGAGGGGTACATTTGCATTTTGCTAATGGCAAGTTAAGCTAGAAAAATTTCCAGGAGTAACCTCCTTCATAGAGTTGGGGGCAGTGTAAGCAATAAATCTTGAGTTTTTAAGCACTTTTATACCATGGTTTGATTCAAATGAATTGGCTATTTAATTGGTTGAAAAAAAGAAAGAAAAATTAAGGGTTTTTCTTTCTTTTCTATTTGAAGTTTTAAATTCTAATTATCTAATTTTAATTTTTCATTATACAGTCTTTTCTTGTCATTATTTATAAGATCAGAGGAGTTTTTGTTGCCAAGTAAAATGCGACTGCAGCTGCGACGAATGGCGCGAAGATACTTGAAAGTTGAACGATATCTGCTAATGCCCACTTAAGGGACATTGCATAGAATACCGTTATGGCTAAGATAATTACAGGAGTGAACGCTATCAAAGCCCTGCCATCAAAATTTATATTATTACTCGTATTGTCACCCAGTAAACATTAATTTGGTGTTTTCTTTCTAAATTTATTACAAGATTGCTGCCAAAAAATTGACAAATATCCAAAAAGTAAACAGATTCAACATTTCCATGACTGAATTGAACCTATCTCGGGAACGGTTAATCTATTTCATAATGGTGCAATGCTCTAAATTGGATAAGAATAATATTCTAGGTGAAACAAATAAGGGTCAGGTATTAGTAGGTAGGCACAAAAATGGCTAGTGGAAAAACATTGGCTTTCCATTCATACAAAGGCGGAACTGGTAAAACAACGTTAATTGCAAATGTCGCTGCATTGTACGCTAAGAATGGTTTTAACGTCGGTCTTTTGGATTTTGACCTTTATGCTCCAAGCCTAACCTCCTATTTCCACAAGAATCCCAGTGCCTTTCTAAATGATGTACTGAGTGGACGATCGCAAATCAATGATGTTGTTGTCGATATCGCTTCTGAATTGCAATTAAAAGGGAGTTTTGTTGTAGGTTTTTCCAGTCCCAGAAAAGAGGATGTTTACGATATAGAAGTCAAACATGATATAAAGTGGCAACTGCAAGCTGTAAGAAGATTCCTAAAAGCCAAACAAGAACTGTTTGAAAAATACCATCTTGACTACTTATTTCTGGACACTAGCCCAGGAATCAGATATTGGTCAATAAATACTCTGGCTATAGCTGATTTTCTTTTCTTGCTGATGAAAGATAGCGACATGGACATTGACGGAACTAGGAAAATGATAAATGACATTTACGATTCGCTTTCTAGATTCGGGTCAAAGTATTACTTAATATTAAACAAGGTTCCAGGGGCCAATCCAGACTCTAATTTCCATGTCAACGAAAAAAATTGGATAAGTGAACTAGAACGGGTGGTTGGCGCAGAAGTTGTTGGATCAATTCCATGTTTTTGTGATATTCAATTTAATAGACATGAATTTCTCTTTTCTATTAAACAACCTAATCATCCCTTTTCAGCCAAAACAAATATTCTTGCTGAGAACATTAAATCTTTAATTAACAAATAGACAAATATCACTAATTACGGAAGCAAATTATTAAATTCAAACAAAAGCACTATAATATTGGGTCTAAGATTGAGGGCTTTCGACATCTTTATTTGTCATAAGAAAAGTTCAGGAAAAGATTTTGCTGACCACCTTAAAGCAGGCCTAGAAGAACTTGGATACCACACATTTCTTGACAGCAAAGATATACCTAAAGTAACAGATGGAAGACAAGAGTGGATAGAAATAAGGGATCAAGCCCTCAGAGAAAGTCATACATTTATACTAATTATTACGTCAGGGTTTGATTTATCACAAGAAGTAAGAAATGAGTTAAAAGAAGCCAGATCACTTGGCAACAAACAGTTTATCTATTTCCGCCATCGAGACCTTGGAAGAAAAATAATTGTTGATTTAGAAAACGAAAAAGTAGATTTGGGCAGACAAGAACAGGTTTCTTTTGAAACAAAAGAGGAACTTCTAAGACTAGCCCATGGTATCTTGCTTAAATTCCCACCCCCCAAAAATTCCAATAAAACAGAAAGCACCAAAATAGCCAAATTAACAAATGAAAAGATTGCGGCTTCAATCCCCAAAACTGATGGCAACTGTGAAATGTGTTCCAAACCCATCAAAGGACAAACTTATACGGAACTAATCGACGAAAAACCTCATTATTTCGATTGCAAGGAATGTGCACTAACCTTTAAGAAACTTAAAAGTGTTTACGGTGACGAATTTCAATAAAATATAATGCAATATTTAGGAAATAAGATATAAGGTTAGAACCCTCTACTACGTAAATCGGGATAAAACTAAAAAAATCGTCAAATTTTTACAACGTTTAGACAAAACATTCATTTAGTTAATTTATTAATTTTAACACTTTATCCCATATTTCTTTTGACCTTTTTCCACTTTGAAAAAGAAAACAAGTTATTCCTAGTTCGCTACATAAATTTATGTTTCTTTTTGAATCATCAACAAGCAAAACTTGATTTGGAGAAAACCTTATCTTATTTATTAGAAATTCAACTTGCACTTTTTTGCTTGAACATTGTTCTCTCGAAATAATCCCATTAAAGTATTTGTCGAGCTCATGTTGGTCAAGGAATTCTTTTGCTACCCGATAACTTTGCATGGTAACAATATAGGTTTGAACTTTTTTTTCCTTTAGTTTTTGAAGGGCTTCTTTTACGTAAGGTAGAACTGGTGCTTTCTTTATTGCTTCTAATTCTATTTTTTCCATTTCACTGCTGACTTTTTGGAAGATCAAGGTGTCAAAGTTTTTTTCGTAGAACAAAATTAGGCTTTTTATGTCACAGCCAACTATGTCGGACGCTTGGCGTATAGCAGCTTTCCAATCGATATCTAGACTTGTGACTACTCCATCGAAGTCGAGAGCAACCGCTTTGATTTTTTCTAATTTGCTTATATTATTCGCCATGTTTTCTCATCGTGTTCAAGAATTACGCCTGCATCTAATTGTCTGATTAGATAATAGTTTTCTGGAAACAAGTCATAGCTGGGTAAATCTGCATCAGTTTTGCCATTCAAAGCTAAGTTTAGGTATTGGGAGGTCAGATTTAGCGCTGGTTTAGCGAGTGCTTTGCTAAAAGCATAGCCCCACAGAGGTGCTGTTGTGTGCCATTTTCCATCGACCTCAGTAACTACGCAGTTGCCCGACGCGTCCTCTTTGATGTCTGTAGAGTAAAACCCGTTGGGTTGTGAATCTAAGGCTTTCACTGCTTCCATGCCTATTTGATTAACTTTTTCATCAATCAAAGTTCTTGCAATGGTTGGCGTGCCAGTGATTCCTGATAGTGAAATGTGTTTGAGAAAATATTCGAGTCTCTCTCTGCAATAAGAAGTTATAAGGCGTCCTTTGAACCATATTGAGTCAAAAGCTAGGTCTCTTCCAGGCAAATACTCTTGGATAACAAAGTCAGTAATCTCTGTTCTGTGCTGGAGCGTGTTTAGCTCGACCCAATGCTTAGCCTGCTCTGGAGTTTCAACTTTTAACCCTAATCTTCCCCCCGCACCCCGTCGTGCTCTTATCCAAAGTGGTTTGCCAATTTCTGAAAATGCCTTATCAATATCATCAAGAACGTTTACTTCAACAGTTTTTGGTACACGAACGTGTTTTTTAGACAATGCATTATGTATTTCTAATTTATCCGGCATTATTGAGGTTGGCTTAGGAAGATATGTCTTAACTCCTCTTTTCTTAAAAGATGCTAAATCTTCCGCGACGACTCGTGCTTCGCTGCTGGGATGAGGATGCAAAAAATCAATATTATATTTTTCAACCAAGTCAAGAAGAAGTTGCAAAAAGGTTGGGTCAACATGTCTTGGAGAGACAATTTTAACATCTGCTTCGGAAAAATTTAGATAGTGCGAATTGTGGTCAGTAGACACAATGAATAATTTTTTGTTTTGCTGTTTTTCTGCCAGTCGCAGTGCTCGAATAAAGTTTATTCCGCCAATTCCACCCGATCCAGTTACTAATACGTTTGTCGTTCTTGTTCAAGCCACCTGACAGTTAGGAGATTGTTTGTTTTTGAACATGTTCAAAAGCTTCAATCCCTTTTAAAAACGTTATATCAGAATTTGCTGTTAGCTTCTCGATTAATTCCCTATACGAACGTCCTCCCCTCATTAATACTGAACTATCATGCCAAAGCAATGTCATAACTTGAATGCCTGAAGCGAACAATTTCTCTATCTTTCTAAATATAAATGAAACAACCGTCTCTTCAGTAAGCCCCATATAAGAAAAAAGAAAAGCATCCATGAAGGTTACTGGAAAAACAACCAACCCATTCTTAACTAAAAAACCTGTATTTCTAAGATCAATATGCTCTTTATCAAAAGATAGTGAGGAGTCATATTTTATTCCCGATTTACCCAGGTTGCTGAACGTATTTTCGGAAACTTTTAGATAGTGAGCTCTTGAGCCATAAACTGCTTGCCCAGCAGCTTTTTCAATGAGCATTTTTTCCTGCGCAACCTCTTCCAAAGTTGAGGTGCTGTTTGAATGCAAACCGACTTCCCATCCACTTGCCAAGAGAGCCTTCATCGTTTGTGAATACTTTTCGACTTCAGTGCCGTCATCGTATCTTGGTCTGAAAAAGAAGGTGGAGCGGATGCCAAATTTTTCTTCAATCTCCATAACTTTCGGGACGCCATAGTACGGGTTAAATTCTTCATCCTCAACTTTGCGCATTATTTCTGGGGCAAAGCGGTCTTTTCTTGCCAGAACGTGCGCTTTTCCGGGACCATGCAAAGGCCAGTCAACATCATGAGTTACTATTAGTACACGATTTTGGCTTGACAGAGATAATTTCACTTTAGATCTCCAACTCTGCATATCAAAACATTACTTAATAAATACTGACTTTGTAGTTTCTAAAAAGAGAAAGGGTTTAGAGCCAACCTGTTGTTGCGCCAAAATCGCAGTATTTATTCTTATATTTTAACACCGAATAATTATTTGTGAAGGTCCTCCATTTGGATAGGGAATCACAATTAATTATCTTCACAATTGGGCACTCTACTAGAACACTCGATGAATTCATTGAGTTACTCAGAACTTACAGTGTTACCTTGATAGTGGACGTTCGTACAGTACCTCGAAGCAGACACAACCCACAATTTAACAAAGAATCTTTACCACTCGCACTCAAAAAGCACAATATAAAGTACATTCATATGCCAGAAATCGGGGGCTTGCGGAGACCAAAACATGACTCAATAAACTTGGCATGGAAAAACAGCAGTTTCAGAGGTTACGCAGACTACATGCAAACTAAAGAGTTCGCCGACAATCTTCTAAAAATCACGGCGCTTGCACGGGAGAGCTGTTTGGCTTTAATGTGTGCTGAAGCCTTGCCATGGCGATGCCACCGAAGCCTTATCAGCGATGCCCTCGTTGTGCGACATATTAAAGTTGAACATATCATTAGCGCAACAAGCTGCATTGCCCACTATCTTAACGAGATGGCTCAGACACAAGGAACGCAAATAACTTATCCATTATATTCCAAAGAAATGCCACAGAAAACGCTTAACGATTTTGGATCGACTTTTTGACTTTTCTTTCACTTACTCTCTTTGCAGCTTTGCTATGAAGAAGCCGTTGCATTGATGAATATGTGGATAAAGCCTTTGACATTTTGATAATTCTCGCATTCCTGGCAAGCCAATTTTAGGCTCTATTTCCGCTAAACTGAATTCAGGATGAACCTTTAAGAACCGCTCAACTATCATTTCGTTCTCTTCAACTGTAATGCTACACGTTGAATAAGTTAAGGATCCTCCGTCAACAACTTTTTCAGCGCAACTGTTAATCATTTTCCATTGAATTGCAGCCATCTTTTCAACTGACTTAGGTCTGAGCCTCCATTTGGCCGAGGGTTGCTTGGCAAAGACACCTGTGCTTGTGCAAGGTGGGTCTAAAACAACCAAATCTGCTTTCATATTAAAGGGCAAATGCGTGCATGCGTCGGCGATTACTGGCTCTGCAATCTTAACCATCATGCGGGTAGTTTCTTTTTTCCAAACTTTCATTCTTCTATTTGAAAAATCAACCGAAGTTAGGTGTCCTTTATTGTGCATAAGCTGAGCTAAATAAGTCGTTTTTGCACCAGGCGCTGCACAAACATCCAGAACAGTGCTTCCGGACTTAGGGGTTGCAGCTTCTGCAGCGAAACAACTCGCTTTATCTTGAATGTAAAACAAACCTTCTTTATGGCTAAGCAAAGTGTTTAGGGGCTGTTTCATTTCCTTTATTTTGTAAGTGTACTTTAGAGGTTCCACTTTTTCTGCTTTAACGCCTTCTGAGTCAAGTTTCTTAACAATTGCCTCTTCTGATGTTGCCAGAGTACTCAATCGGATGTAAGTGGGCGGAGGAATAATGCTTCCCTCCAAGAAAGCAATGGCTTCAATACGTCCCATTAGCCCATAGCAATATTTTACAAACCATGAGGGATGGAAAGTTTGCAAACTAACTTTCTCCTCGTCGCTTGCTGATTTAAAAATCGGTTCCAATTGGCACGTAAGCAAAAAACCCAAAAAAGGCTCAACTTCACGAAGAGTTTCCCATCCGAGAATTGCCCTTACCAAACTGGCAATTTGAGATGCTTCTTGAAGGTTAATTTTACCCCAGTTTTTGACAACACGTGTCTGATAAACATACAACCTAAGAAAAGATTGTATACCCAAATTATACTCACTAATTTTTTTTGGCGCTACAACCGTGTTGACGAATTTGTCTATGAGATTTCTGCGTCGTGTAGTCTCAACTACTAACCCGTAAGCGTATCGTATCGCGTTAGGGTCGTTTGCACCAAGCTGCTTGATGGTTCTTGCCAAAGCTAAGCGTTCACTTAGTTTCTGCATATCCATCCAGCTTAAAGTCTCAATTGCGACCGTCCAAGCATCCTTCAACAATATTATTCACACTTAAGACCAAGTACATCGCTTCTAAAAAAGAATTCAAATAACATTCCTTTTTTAAATGTGAACGATCGCCGTAACTGAATTATTCGTCAGATTTTACTACGTAGAAAGCTGTTGGCTTAGACTGTATTGACAAATTGTATGTAAAAAATGTATATATTTTGACCTAAAAGGGCAAGTAACTGAGAGAAAAAGCCGCAAAGAGATGAAAATGACGAAAAATATGGTAAAAACATAAAAATTGCATGCATTATTTCCATGCTGAATTGTCAATTCTTAGTCAGCAAAGATTTTAGTCTCTATACCATAAAGAACTTAAGGTCAAAATGGGATGGCGCGCACTCTCTTAGATTTCTGCGATAGGGAACAAATTAAACCTCAAGTAAAAGAAGCAGTTAAAGCGGAAGCTTCGTCCTCCCAAGTTGTTGCCAGAGTTGAAAAGGTCAAACAAAAAAGGAACGCTCAAGTTTTTCCACCCATTGCGCCCCTGAACTTATCGCCATCATATTTCGTCTCTGCTTCTTATGATGGTCGCCAAAAAAAGGCGGTTATCAAACTTTATGAGCCTGAATCAGAGCAAATCTATTTTTGGTATGATAATACTGGTCATAAACCCTACTGCTTAACCAACTTGACCACTCAAGAATTGGAGCTGTTCTCCCGAGTCACTAGCCACGAAGGTTTCGACAGCTTTCAGAGAGAAAAAAGACTCGATCCGCTAAATGACAAGATCATCGACATCACAAAGATTATTACTAAAGATCCCCTGGCAATTGGCGGCAGACCTGCAGGTACAATTCGAGATATTATTCCAGAGGATTACCCTCGAGTCTTCGGTACTACAATTCAGGACAGTGAAACCAAAATTTGGGAGTCAAAAATCAAATATTACCAATCCTACATCTACGACAGAAAATTGTTGCCAGGTATGATTTACGAGGTAAAAAACGGTAACCTTGTTGAAAAAGTGGTTGAAGAAGCCACAGAAAACCTAAACAAAATAAAGACACTCTTCAAAGACTGCACTGAAGAAGAGCGCGACTATGCTGAAATGTGGGCCAAATTGCTTGAGTACCCAGCCCCGAGGTTTCGCAGAGCAGCTATAGATATAGAAGTTTATTCACCATTATCTACAAGAATGCCTGATCCGCGGGAAGCAGCCTGCCCTGTAATTGCAGTTTCTGTTTATAGTTCAGATGGCGAAAAAAAAGTGCTTATTTTAAGGCGTTCAGGTATGCGCGAAGGCAATCAGCACCTCGCCGCAGATATAGAAGTTGAGTATTGCGAAAACGAGGAAGCACTGCTTAGAAAAACTTTCGATATTCTTTGGAATTACCCATTTATTTTAACTTTTAATGGCGACGACTTTGACCTTCGATACCTGAGCCACAGAGCAGCCAATTTAGGTTTAAGAAAAAACGAGACTCCTATAGAAATTGGGAAGAGAGTCTGCTTACTAAAATACGGCGTCCATATTGACCTATACAAGTTCTTCTTCAACCGCTCCGTCCAAATTTATGCATACAGTAACCGTTATCGCGACGTAACCCTTGACGAAGTGGGCAGCGCATTGGTGGGTATGGAAAAAATCCATTTGGAAAAAGCGTTCGGGGACCTAACTTACTCTGAGCTTGCAGCTTACTGTCTGCGGGACTCAGAAATCACTTTCAAACTAACCAGTTTTGATAACGATTCAGCGATGAAGTTAATCCTTGTGTTAGCGCGCATCGCAAGCATGCCTATGGAAGATGTCAGCCGTCAAGGCGTCAGTCGATGGATACGCAACTTCATGCATAGAGAACATCGCAAACGCAACATGCTAATACCAAACGCTGAAGATATTCTTACAAAGAAAGGCAAAACATCCACTACAGCCGTAATCAAAGGCAAAAAGTACAAGGGCGCAATAGTTGTCGAACCCACGCCTGGCGTTCATTTTAATGTTGCCGTCATGGACTTCCCTAGTCTGTACCCGTCCATAATTAAAGTGTGGAATCTTGGCTACCAGTCCATTTGTTGTGCCCATCCAGGTTGCAGAAATCACAGAATTCCTGACACACAACACTGGGTTTGCACTGAAAAAAGAGCGCTTGAAAGCCTCTTGATTGGTTCACTTAGAGACTTGCGTGTGCGATGGTACAAGAGTAGAGCCAAAGACAAAACCCTACCGCCTGAACTTAGAAGTTGGTACGGCATTACTCAGGGAGCACTTAAAGTTATTTTAAACGCCAGTTACGGAGTGTTTGGCGCAGACAGCTTTGACCTCTATTGTCCACCAGTTGCTGAGGCAACAGCAGCGGTCGGCAGATACTCTATCACTCAAATACTCAAATACGCCGAATCAGTAGGCATCAATGTTCTCTACGGCGACACTGACAGCCTTTTTCTCAAAAACCCTTCCAAGGAGCAAATTGAAGAAGTAGTCCGATACACTGAGCATGAACTAAACATGGGCATAGATGTAGACAAAGTCTACCGTTATGCAGTTTTTAGCTCGCGCAAGAAAAATTATCTAGGTGTACTAGAGGATGGAACAGTTGACGTTAAAGGTTTAACCGGCAAGAAAAAACACATCCCCATCTTCATCAAAGACGCATTCAACAAAATGAAAGAAAAACTTGCCAAAGTAAAAAATCCTGAAGACTTCGAAAAAGCCAAGAAGGAAATTGCAGAAATAATCCGCGAACGCTACACCCGGTTAAAACGCAGAGAATGGGCTGACATAAGTGAGCTTGCATTCCATGTAGCATTAGGCGATGAACTTGCAAGTTATACCAAAACTACACCTCAACACGTGAAAGCCGCAAGAATTCTGCAAGAAAGTGGAAAAGAGTTGCGCGCAGGTGATTTAATCAGTTTTGTAAAAGTCATAAGAGAACCTCGAGTGAAACCAGTTGAACTAACGTCAAGAAATGAAGTTGATGTGGACAAATACGTTGCTTATTTGCGGGCGACTTTTGATCAAGTTCTCGATGCGTTGGGATTAAGTTTCGATGAAATTATTGGTTTAACAAAACTTGAAAGATTCCTGGCATAACTAGAAAAACAGTTGAATAATCATGCCTAACACAGTGAAAACCGCAATTATTAAGGAAACTATTACAACTGCTTGACGCTCTGACAAGGGACGACGATAAGTAAGCAATGTGACAAGGCTTCTTCTGTGATCTGAAGAAAGTTTTTTCCCGTCAAAACTCATCGAAGCTTTTTTTCTGGTAAAGTAGACTGCCAACAAAATAAATGATGAGTTGAAAATATAGGGCAGAATCGAAACTAGCAGGCTAAATTTTAAGTCTGAAATTACAGCGAACGAAGCAATGGTCATTCCAATGGCAAAGGAGCCGGAGTTGCCCACAAAAATTTTTCCGTTATAATTTAAGTAAGCTAAGATGAGCCAGAATAGAAGGGGACCAACCATTAAAATGTATGAGGGTGAGATAGCCATTAAACCCAGAATTACAATGGCTGGGCATATTGTTTCTAAACCGTTTAATCCTCCAAGCATGTTAACTGCATTCGTAACTATCATTACAATTAAGGGAATAATAATAGCAAAATATGTCCAGCCGAAATGAATGGTTCCGACAAATGGTAAAGCGACATCTGTTCTTGCATGCGCTTCTTGAGCGAAGGCAATCAGAGGTAATGCTGCAATTAAAGGCATAAACGCCTTGTAGCGCCATTTCAGGTCTACCCAATCATCAAGCATACCCATGAAACCGCCGAAAAGTATACATCCGGCTAGGGTAAATGGGGCAGAAGCATTGGGTATTTTTAAGAAATAAAGAATGAACAGATAAACGGTCGTAAATAGGACGTAAATTACGCCTAAACCGTTGGGAATTAAAGGTTGACCCACTTTATGCTGATCTGGAACCTTCGGAAACACGGGGTCGCTCCCCTTCTTTAACCAGTTCCTGTTGTACCTGTCGCGGCATAATATGCATTCCAATCAATGCTGTAGATAGCTACCACCGGCACTAGACCACCATACGCAAAAGGCGATATTTCTGAACCTGCGAAGTTAGCTTCTTTAAAGTATGTTGGCGCTGTTGCTGTTACATCTGGCGTAAAAGCGTAGCCCTGTCCACTCAATGCGGCATTTAGCTGGTTACAGTACCGTACTTCAGCGTAATTCATCAACTCTTCAACTGTGCAGTTTAGCCCTTGATCGTTCCAAACCCATCTTCCTGTAGAATTATTAGTCTCCCCAAATTTGCTCTCATCAGTCCATGCATTTGAAGGAGTCATGTAACCTTCTTGGAGGAATCTATTCTTTGCCTCACCTGAAATCCTCGCCATCCATACCCATTTTCCTTCATCTCCGTAGCCAGCAGGACCTACAACATATTGGCCGCCGCTTGACTGGCTAATCTGCAGGACAGTAAAGACCATGATGTAATTGACACGTCCAGGATTATTGTAATTATTATAGGTTGACAGCATTTGCATTGATTGATTTTCATTTCCCATAAATATGAAACCCAAATTTTCAATTTGCGTGCTATTTACTGTAGTGTTATCTGCTAATGAAGTAACATTTCCAAGATCAGGTAGCCAGTTCCCATAATCCCACCAAGCAGCGCATACATCAGTTGAGTGTGCGTTAGCTTTGAGCCAGCTTATTGCGTTAATCCATGCATCTACTGGCTGATTAAGACTTGACCCACCTATTGGGAGGCTTGAAGAACTAATCGCTGTCGGAACAAAGGCTTGATCAATAGCTCTTGGTACTCCGCCAGTTTGCGGAGTGAAAGCCAAATCTGTTGCCAGAATAATGAATATGAGAAAGATTGCTGCACCACTGTACTCTTTGCTTACACGAGCTAGTTTGCGTTTTGCTTTTGAAATTGTTCGCGGGCTTTCTTGCAGCAACGTGATAAATGGTTTTATCATTCCGAGAATGCCTATTCCTGCTATAATCGCGAAGGCTGGAGCAAAAATCACTAGTAATCGAACCATTGAAGCTGCAAAGTAAAGTGAAGTAACTGCGAAGAGTATTAGGAAGACGTTTCTGTTTGTAGGATTGCGCAATGTGAAGTATAGACCAATGAGGAAAAATAGTATGCCTACACTCAATTCAATGTAAATATTACCCCAAGCTGAAATCCTTTGTTCAGCAACTGAATTAGTGACCACATTAGCAGATCGAATGAAAGGGTCTAAGACTGTACCAAATTTCCCTGCTATGCCACCCAGTAACCCACCTGCCCATAATACTGATAGACCGCCAACAATTATAACAAATCCACCAACAATTAATGTGAGCTTGGATTTCACTGATATGTTGTTACGTAGCATTTCTGCCAGTAAAAGCACAATGAATACAGCAGCAACAGGAACTACTGCACCATCAAGAACGTAATGAACTCCAATGTATGGAATCTTTGTTGCAATCATTAATGCTAAACCGAAGCTTATACTGTAACTAATAAGGAGCCGTTGACTGTACCTTTTCAATAAAACCATCACAAATACAAACAATGCTGTCAAGTCAAGCATGTAGTATGATGCTCCCCAACCTCCAATAAAGTAAGCTAAAGCCGCTCCGGCGCCAACTGAATATAAAAGTGAAGATCGCGAAGATCTATTGTTGTCGATTGCCCTCAAGAATAAGAACATAAAAAGTAAGAGACCAAGTACACCTGGAACCTCTGTATCAAAAAATCCGAGAGAGCTTCTTTGCAAGAAAGAAGGTGCAAGCGCCAAGAAAAGTGCCGCGAATAAGCCGACTGCTCTTCCACCATAATCCTTGCCAATTAAATATATGATTAAACAATCAATCACACCTATGATCGCAGGCAATATTGAGCAGAAGGTCATTAAATCAAAATTAGCGCCAAATACTCGTGTAATGTCATAAAGTACTGTAGCTGTCATAGGAAGTGATGGCAAAGCACCAGACATGTCAAGCCCAAAAGGATACCACAATTGATAGTTAACCCAGTGAGTTGGCCAAAAAGGCGAAAGCAAACCGTTTGTAACCATATGCTGAGTTATAGTAAATTGATAATATGGGTCGAACTCATTGAGGAGCGATGTTCCTGCAGAAAGATTTTCCCATCGTAAAGGCAATATGCGCACAACAAAAGATATGAAAAGGATTAGTGCTAACGCAGAGATTGCAATTACTGAACCGTGGCTTACTTGAATCCGTAATCTACTAAAAGGTGCCAAACGGTCACTAAGTTTTTCTTTAGTTCCTTCCCCCACTTTAAGCCATCTCTTCAAAGTATAGTTAGTTTTGTAATTACTTTTCCCGTTTAATCTTTATTTATACACATTGGACGTTTATTTATGGCTTTCCAAAATGTATCGATCTATGTAGCTGGTATATGACGTGGTTTGGTTACGTGCATTATAACCCAGGGGCTAAACCTTGAAATCTTTCTCAACCCAAAAGCTCTCTCGATTCCCGCCAAAATAGGTACAAAACGGTTCTCAGAGACCCTGCCAAAAGGCAACCAACTGTAGCCTGACTTCTTTAACACAACAAACCCTGTTTTGGTCAAACAATGAATGACATTTCTGTATGAGTGGCGATAAGATTTTCCCTGCATTGCCTTTAATTTTGCTTTCATGCTAGATTTATTGCCAAAAGACAAGATGCATGAAGTATCCGATTTTAAAGTGCGCTTACATTCTGCCAAAGCACTTTCAAGTTCAGGGATATAATCTAAAACTTCAATCATAAAAACAGCGTCAAACACTTCATCTTTTAAAGGAAGTTTTCTCGCATCTGCTTGAATAATATTGACCTGTTTGGTTTTGAGCTTCAACCTTTTTAGCGAATAAGAGTCTATATCTAGACTTACAACCACTGCCTTACTGTTTGTTGCCAGCAACGAGAAACGTCCAGCCTCGGCGCCAACATCCAACACAGTAATGCCTTCTTTTGCCAAATTAATTGATTTGGAAATAAAATTAGTCTCTAAATGGGTTAAGTACTTACCCATTCTGGTTTTGGCGGCTTTTTCCCAATGAGTCTCTACAGACAAAGCAAGCGATGCTTCTTCAGGGCTGCTCAACTTTGCTCTCAGCGCTTACTTAGCGGTTTAACTTCCACATTTAAAGGTAACAACGAAAGCTTTCTGTTGCATTTTGGACATTTTCCACCGTTTTCAGAAATAACTTCATCCGGCGGTTTAAGCTCGCTGCCTTCATATAAAACATGATTGCAATCATGGCAAATAACACGTTGTGGCACCCAAATTCCTCGCCTTATAGCACGGCTATGGCATATTTATTAGTTGCTAAAAAATCAAATGAATTGAACTGAACTTGACCGCTCACTTTCTGCATGAATTTGGGTTTACCTATTCTGCCTGTTTGTTCATAATCTTATGGTGTGTTTTTGAACTGCAGATTCAGAAACTGCGCAAGTTTGCTCTTTTGTTTTTTTGACTTTTTTCTACATTTTCCGAGTATCTGCAATGCTTAGCACGGGTCCACAATAGTCAGCACAGATTCGAACACACCCTTCAGACCCTAAAATTAAACCGCGATTCAGGATAGTTCCTTAAATAGTAACGCTAAGTATCTCAACCAGACAAATGCTAAAGCTTATTTTAAGAAAAGGACATTTGGAGTGTTCAAGAGTGGTTTAACAATCTTTGGGAAAATATACATTAATCATAACCGAGAAGCCCGATGCTGCCAACAGAATAGCCACTGCTTTGGACATTGATGGAAAAGCTAAAAAAATGTTTGAGAATAACGTGCCTTATTATCAAGCGTATAGAAACGGTGATATTGTTGTCGTTCCCGCGCTTGGACATTTATATACGGTTGCAACCAAAGAAAAAGCCAAGCGAGATTACCCAGTTTTTGATTATAATTGGGTTCCACGATATTTAGCTGGACGTGGAGCATCAAAAATCCGTGTTTGGATAAAAGTAATTTCAAGACTAGCTGATGAAGCTGAAAGCTTTGTAGACGCTTGCGACTTTGATATCGAAGGCAGCATAATAGGCTATTGCATACTCAAGTATGCCTGCGGTAATAAAGAAACAATTGCAAAACGCATGAAATATTCCACTTTAACAAAAGAAGAACTGCAAGAATCCTATTCCCACCTTCTTCAACGTTTGGATTTTCCGCTTATAGAAGCAGGATTGACAAGACATGAAGTCGATTGGCTCTACGGCATAAATATAACGAGGGCACTAACAACAGCCGTAAAAAACAG
>Ga0326726_10001991_pt1 | contig 18982 bp, 17 predicted proteins | sample MHFenrmetagenome_2_FD_207603 | JGI IMG/M metagenome (GOLD analysis project Ga0326726, IMG submission 207603) | Lab enriched peat soil microbial communities from Michigan Hollow, Ithaca, NY, United States - MHF15MN | ecosystem: Environmental > Terrestrial > Soil > Wetlands > Peat | place: USA... | reverse complement strand
GCCAGGACTACGCCCGCCAACCGCGCTGCCGCCGATGATCCGCAGCCCTTGCCGATGGGAATTTCGTTCTCCACGGTCAACGCCAGCGGCCGGCAATCCTTCTGCGCGCTCGCCAGCACCTCGCGGTAAGTGTCCAGGATCAGGTTGCGATCAACGTTGCTGCAGAGCGCCGCGTCGCGCCCGCTTGCTTCCACGGAAAACGAAGTGGCAACCTCGGCCCGCAGGTGCAATTGAAGATCGAGCGCCATGGCCACCGAATCGAACCCCGGACCGAGATTGGCCGAAGTCGCAGGCAGATGGAGCTCGATTCCGCCCATGACCCGACCATTGCTAATGCCACCGGAATTCATGCTTCCCTCCGCATCGTTTGCAGCACCGCCGTGATCGCTTCGACGCTGGCGTCCACCTGGATCGGCGGGCGGCGGCGCGCGTCCAGTTCCGCGCTCAGTTCGCCGCCGTGATCGAACAATTCTCCGGCATGAAATTTCAGGCTGTATTCGGGATCTTTCAGGACGTGGCCGGTAAGCAGCAGAACAACTGTTTCGTTCGCCTGCACGAAGCCGCTGCGCAGCAACTTTTTCAGGCCCGCGAGGGTGACGGCTGAGGCCGGCTCGCAGCCCAGTCCTTCAATTCCGATCTCCGATTTGGCCAGCGCAATCTCCTCTTCGCTGACCTGCTCGCAGGCGCCGCCGGTCGCCTCCAGCACGCGCACCGCCTTTCGCCACGAGGCGGGATTGCCGATGCGGATGGCGGTCGCCATGGTCTCTGCTTTCACCGGCACCAGGGTTCGGCCGCCGCGTTCACGCACGCAGGTGTACAGCGGATTCGCGCCTTCGGCCTGGATCACCGACAGTTTGGGCAGGCGCGGGATCAATCCCAGGCGATGCATTTCGAGGAGGCCTTTGCCGAGCGCGGAGGAGTTGCCCAGGTTGCCGCCGGGCACGATGATGTGTTCCGGCGCGTGCCACTCCAGTTGCTCCATCAACTCGATGGCGGCGGTCTTCTGCCCTTCAACGCGGTAAGGATTGATGGAGTTCAGGATGTAGATCGGCATGCGGCGAACGAGTTCAGTGACCAGCGACATGCAGCCATCGAAGTCGGTGCGGAGTTGCAGCGTCACAGCGCCGTATTCCAGCGCCTGGCACAATTTTCCCCAGGCAATTTTTCCGTCGGGAATCAGCACCAGCGCGCTCATTCCGGCGCGCGCCGCGTACGCCGCCATGGACGCGGACGTGTTGCCCGTGGAGGCACACACCACCCAGCGGTATCCACGTTCCCGCGCCACCGAGAGCGCAGCCGTCATGCCCGTATCCTTGAATGAGCCGGTCGGATTCATTCCCTGATGCTTGGCGAACAAGGCGCGCATTCCCAGCCGGCGCGCGATGTGCCGCATTTCGTACAGCGGCGTGTTGCCTTCCGCGAGCGTGACCACCTCATTCACAGCTTGAACAATCGGCAGCAATTCCCGGAAACGCCAGACACCACTACGGTCCAGGTCAGATGACGACATTTTCCGCTCGCGCCACACGCGCTTCAGTTGTTCTGCCGGAGCTGCGGACACGTCCCAGCCGGGATAGGCAACTTCCAGCAGATCGCCACAGTGGGAACAGTGGAAGTCCGGCGGCGGTTCCGACGACAGCGCGCCACAACCGCAACATCGAAGCTGCGCTGCCGCGGTTTCAGGAACAGCAGCGGCTGGCATAGGCTTGCTCATCATCATCCCCTTGTTGACCTAGCAGCATCGGCTGGACGTGCCGCCCGAGAAACTCGTTGTGCACGGCCGGTATCACCTTGGGCACGGACTCCGCCGCCACGGCGAAGCAGATATTCAGCTCGCTGGCGCCTTGGGCAACCGCGATCACGCTCACATTGCATCGCGCCACCGCGGTAAACAGGCGGGCGAGCACGCCGATCTTGCCTTTCATAGTTTCGCCCAGCACGGCGATTACCGCCACGTCGCGCTGCACCGAAACCGGAGCCACGACGCTGTGCTTGATCTCCGTGCGAAACACGCGCTCGATGATCGTCAAAGCTCGTTCCAGGTCCTGCTCGCGAAACACCAGCCCGATCGCATTCTCCGACGAGGAGTGGGTGGAGAACAACACGTCGATGCGTTCGTGCCCAAGCCCCAGGAAAAGCCGACCGAACAAATCCTCGAAATGACCGCCGTTGTGCAGGCTCAAGGTGATCAAGGCCGCCGGACTGACGGCCGTGACCGCCTTTACCACGTGACCGTTGCTCTGCGCCTCAAGCGTAATGCGAGTGCCCTCGGCCTGGTGGCTAAAGGAATTCTTGATAAGCACGGGAATCCCGGCATCCATTGCGGGACGAATGGCCTTGCGATGGACGACCTTGGCGCCGTAGTACGACATCTCGATCGCCTCGGCGAACGTGATCTCGGCGAGCGTGGTTGCGTCGGGACAGAGACGCGGGTCGGCGCTCATCACGCCATCCACGTCGGTCCAGATCCAAATCTCGTCGCAGCTCAGGGCGGCGCCCAGGATGGTGGCGGAATAATCGGAGCCGCCGCGGCCCAACGTGGTTGGCTGGCCGGCAGCGGTCGCGCCGCGATACCCGGTCACCACCGGAACGATGCCTTGCTTTACCAGCGGCAACAGCCGTTCACAACTCAGCCGAGTGGTGGAATGCACGTCGGGAGTGGCTTCGCCGAAATTGTCGTCGGTGATCAGGAAGTCTTTCGAATCGAAGGGTTGTGCCGCCACGCCAAGGTCAGAGAGATGCGCGGCAAACATAGGCGCCGACATCCGCTCTCCCATCGAAAGCGCGACATCCAGCACCTGCGGCGTGGTGGCGCGAAAGCGGAGTAGCGCCGAGCAAAACTCCCGGAGTTCAGTCAGGACTTCGCCCACGGTCGCGGCCACGGCTTCGCGTCTCGCGTCGCGGAAGAGTTCTTCCATGACCTCGCGATGTCGCCGCTCGATTGCTTCCAGGTGCGCGTCCACGACCTCGGCGTTGCCGACGGAAGCGGCCTTCGCAGTCTGAACGATCTGGTCGGTGATTCCGGCCAGCGCCGAGACGACCACCACGACGGAATGCTCGCGGCGCGCCTGGCGTACGATTTCCGCCGACTGGCGGATTCGTTCCGCGTTCCCAACCGACGTTCCTCCGAATTTCATGACTAAGAAGCTCATTTGCGTTCACCGTTCCAAAAAGTCTGTAAAAGTACGAAAGCCACCTCCGCTCTCAGCGGATGGTGGCTTTTAGAACCCGTTCTGGCTGGCCTACCTCATCCGCTGCACGCTCCTGTGCCTGTTGTTGTAATAGTTGTTGTGCAAACGAGGCCGCGCTCCGACGCTTGCGTCGAATCAGCGAGGCGGATTGGCAGAGCGCTGGTCAAAAAGTCTTCCAGTATCCTTGGACAGTACCTTTGTTCCTCGAAGGTGTCAATCACCGAATCGCTTAGTACCGAAGTAATATCAAACTTCGGTTACCGCTCAAATCTCCAGGATTACCGGCATGATCAGCGGCCGGCGGGCGGTGTTCTTCACGATAAAGCGCTTCAAGTCCTGGCGGATTTTTTCCTTGATCACTCCCCAGTCGCGCTTCTCTTCCTCGCTAGACTGCTCCAGGGTGTTCATGATGATCTGCCGTGCCTCGCTCATCAGGCCGTTTTCCGCCCCGGCCGCCGCGAACCCGCGCATCACGATTTCCGGCGTTGACTCGATCTGTCCCGTCAACTTATTGATGGCGATAATCGGCAGCACGATGCCGTCCTCGCTGAGATGGCGCCGGTCTTTAATAATCAGGTCCTCGACCACGTCGCCGCGCGATCCAGAATCGATGCACACGCGACCCACGGGCACCCGCCCGGCCTTGCGCGCGCCCAGTTCATCGAATTCCAGCACGTCGCCGCTTTCGATCATGATCACCGAGCCCACCGCGCCCAACATGCTGCCCGCCAAGTCCGCGTGCCGCTTCAGTTGCCGGTACTCGCCATGGATGGGGATGAAATAGCGGGGCTTTACCAGGTTGATGAGCAGCTTCAGTTCTTCCTGGCTGGCGTGTCCGCTGACGTGAACCGGCGGATGCGATCCGTCTTCGTAAATGACGTTAGCTCCGCGCCGGTACAGATGGTCGATCATGCGGTAGATCGACTTTTCGTTGCCGGGAATGATGCGCGACGACAGCACCACCGTATCGCCCGGCTCGATCTTCGCGTGCTTGTGATTGTCCACCGCGGCGCGCGACAGGCCGGACATGGGCTCGCCCTGCGTTCCGCTGATCAGCACCAGCACGCGTTCGGGCGGAAAATTCTTGATCTCGCCAGGATGAATCAGCAGTCCATCCGGCACCTCGATATAGCCGAGATCCTGCGCGATCTCGGTGGAGTCGTTCATGCTGCGTCCCACCAGCGCCACCTTGCGCCGGTGCTGGTACGCCATATCAATCGCCAGCTTGATGCGGTGGATGGACGACGAAAAACAGGAGATGAACAGCCGCCGCGGCGTGCGCGCGAACACCTCGTCGAACTTGCGCCCCACCGCCCGCTCGCTGGGCGTATAGCCGGGCCGCTCGACGTTGGTCGAATCCTGAAACAGGGCCAGCACGCCCTGCTTGCCGTACTCGGCGAAGGTGTGCAGGTCGAATACCTTGTTGTCCGTCGGAGTCGGGTCAACTTTGAAATCGCCACTGTGAATGATCACTCCCACCGGCGTGTGGATGGCCAGCGACACGCAATCCACCAGCGAATGCGTCACGTGAATGGGCATGATCTTGAAAGGACCGATGGTTATGCGCTCGCCCGGCTTGATCTCGATCAGGCGCGCGTCGTCCAGCAGTTCGTGTTCCTCGAGCTTGTCCTCCACGTAGGCCAGGGTGAATTCGGTGCCGTACACCGGAACCTTGAGTTCGGTAAGGACCCACGGCAGCGCCCCGATGTGATCTTCATGCCCGTGGGTCAGCACAATCGCGCGCACGTGTTTCCGGTTTTCGATGAGGTAGGTGATATCGGGAACCACGATGTCCACCCCGAGCAGTTCCATCTCGGGGAACATGAGGCCGGCGTCGATCACGATGATGTCGTCGCCCCAGCGGATGGCCATGCAGTTCATACCGAACTCGCCGAGTCCGCCCAGCGGCACGACATGGAGCTTTCCAGTAGGCATGTGTAGTCATCAGATGCTAGCACGTCAGCCCGCAGGGGTCAGTTTTCTCTGCAATGGTCGCTCGGAACCGGTGTCACCGACAACCGAGAACCGGTAACCGACAACCTTCTTCCCGTGTATGCTGGAAGCAAATGCTCGAGGAGAGAAAATCCTGGCTCCGGCTCCGGGTTGAAGACGGCCTGCGCCACGGCCTGACTCGGGCCTACGAGACCGTGAAAGTCGATCCGCAGAATTTCCTCCTGCAACTGCGCACGGCTTACGGCCTGCCCATCAGCACCTACGACGGCGTGTTCAGCGTCTCCCAGGAGCATCTCGACGCCGTTGCCATCGACGTGATCCGCTCCGGGATGAAAGTTGCCGCCGTCGAAGGCGCTGGTTTCGGCCTCGGCGGCCTGCTGACCATCGTCCCCGACCTCAGCATTCTCACCGGCATCACCATTCGCACCATCCAGAAGCTCAGCCTCATTTACGGATTTCAATACGCCACCGACGCCGAAATCGCGGACCTTTGGGTGGCCGCCGCCAGCGCCGCCGGAGTGGACATCAGCCGCGAGCTTTTGGAAAAACAGTTTGTGAATCGGTTCGTCCCGCGCGTCATCCAGCGCATCGCCGTGCAGGCCGGCTCCGACGTTGTCGAGCGTTGGGCCGGACGACTCATCCCCGTCGTCAGCTCCGCCATTGGCGCCACCCTCAACTACTATTTCGTTCGCACCTGGGGACGCCGAGCCATGGACCACTTCCGCGAGAAGCACGACCTTCGTCGCAATAGCCTCACCCTGTCACCACCGGTTCCCTTCAGCGCCCTGCCGCCGGGGCCGTGATTGGCTTATTCCCAATCTCCGCGCAGACGCCGCACGTATTCATCCGCCGGCTCGGTCGCCCACAGGTCTTTTCCTGAACCCACCAACGACAGCAGCGGGTCGGGATTCACGAAATTTGTTTTCGCCTCGTGGCCTTGATCCATCCCGATCCTCCGCAGGCAGCTAATAACCTAATTTAATGGAATTTCGAAGCGCCTGTTTAGAACAGCCTCATCTGCTCCTCGAACAACGGCTCCTCGGCTGGACCTTCCACGTACCGTACCGGTTTCGCCCTCGGCGCCGCGCACTGTTCGCCGGCTGCCGCTTCCCGCTCCAGTTGGTCGCGGTCGCGCTGCGTTCCAATCCCGTGCTTCTGCCTGAGCCGCGCCATCAACTGCGAAATCCGCTTGCGATATGCCGGCCCGAGATAAGCGCGCTCTCCGTAACGCTCGCGATAGGTCTGCACCAGGTGGGGAAACTCCTTTTCCAGCCAGGGCAGGAAAATCGCCGCCGAACACGGCTTCAGGAATAGCGGATTGGCGAAGATATATCTCCCGCCGGCATCCCTGGTCGCCTTGACCAGCGCATCCAGATCGGGCGCCGAATCCGTGATCCCCGGAATCACCGGCGCGCAGATCACGCCCGCCGGCACGCCCGATTGATTCAGCTGCTGCACCGCTTTCATCCGCAGATCAGGACGCGGCGCACGGGGCTCCAGGATCCTCGCCAGGTCAGAATTCAGCGTGGTGATGGTCACATTGACGAACAGCTTGTTCTGCCGCGCCACCTCTCTCAGCAACTCAACGTCGCGCAGCACCAAGTCCGATTTCGTCACCATCCCGATGTCGAACCCGCTTTGCTCGGCGAACACTTCCAGGATCGCCCGCGTCGCCCCGTATCGGCGCTCCGCCGGCTGATAGGGATCGGTTGCCGTGCCGATGGCAATCTCTTCGCCCGGCTTTACCTTGCGCAGATCGCGCCGCAGCAGTTCGGCGGCACGCTGTTTGACGTAGATCTTGCGCTCAAAATCCACGCCGTCGCGCATCTCCATGAACTCGTGGGTGTAGCGCGCATAGCAGTATTTGCAGGCGAACTCGCACCCACGATACGGGTTGATGGTCCAGGTGAACGGCATCCGTGGCGCGGTGCAGCGGTTCAGCAGCGAGCGCGACGCCAGGGTGAAGAACTCGACATCGTGACCGTCCGAGATGGACTCGCCCTCGGCGGCCAGGCGCGCAATGCCGACCAGGGAAGATGGGGGCTGGTGCTGATCGAGCAGGGGAAGTGAACTCATGGGGAAACCCGGACGCGGAGATGTTCGCCTTTTCTTCGCTAAGTAGATTAGCTTGGGATTGGGCGGGTTGTCAAACTGGCGGATTTCAAGTGAGGCCGAGCAGATCTGCCGTCGTGATGGTCGATCGCGATCGGATTCTCGATTGCCAGGAAACCCTTGGAGTGTGACAAATTAGAATCATCTTTTCTGATCGAGACGCCATGGTCACGCTCGACGACATCCAACTCGCCCAATCCCGTCTGCGCGGAATCGCCGCGCGTACGCCGCTCATTCCCTGTCCCCACCAGCAGCCCGGCCGCGAACTCTATGTGAAGCCGGAAAGCCTGCAACCGATCGGGTCGTTCAAGCTCCGCGGCGCCTACAACAAGATCGCTTCGCTGACTGATGATGAGCGCCACCGCGGCGTCATCACTTATTCCAGCGGCAATCACGCCCAAGGCGTCGCCTACGCCGCGCGCGCCTTGGGCGCCAAATCCGTCATCGTCATGCCGAACAATGCGCCACAGGTAAAGATCGAGAGCACGCGCGCCCTCGGCGCCGAGGTCGTCTTCGTCGGGCCGGCCAGTTCCGAACGCAAAGCCCGCGCCGAAGAACTCGCTCGCGAGCACGGCTACGTCGTCATTCCGCCCTACAACGACGAAAAAATCATCGCCGGCGCCGGCACCGTCGGGCTCGAAATCCTTGCCGACCTGCCTGACGTTGCTACCGTTCTCGTCCCCGTTGGTGGCGGGGGCCTGATCAGCGGAGTCGCGGCCGCGGTGAAGCTGAGCGGCTCCAAAGCCAGGGTCATCGGCGTGGAACCGGAGCTTGCCGCCGACGCGCAGGCCAGTTTCCGCGCCGGCCACATCGTGGAATTCACCGCCGAGCAGACCTCGCGCACCGTTGCCGACGGCCTCCGCACCCAGTCGGTGGGCGAAATCAACTTCCAGCACATTCGACGATTCGTGGACAATATGGTTACCGTCAGCGAATCCGAAATCCTCGAAGCCATCCGTCGTATGGCACTCAACGCCAAGCTCGTTGCTGAACCCAGCGGCGCCGTCAGCTTCGCCGCCTTCCTCTTTCGCGGCAACCAGCTTCCGCCTGCCGGGAAAACCGTTGCCCTGATCAGCGGCGGCAACATCGAACCGGCGCTGCTGGCGCGCGTGCTCTCAGAAGCCTGAATGCCGCATGCTGCTAGAATCGCACTCACCAACAGGAGCTCACTCAGCATGCGATTCCGCCATCGTCTCCTGATCGCGACACTGCTTTTCGCCGCGCCCCTGGCTTTCGCCGCCGAGCGCGGCGTCATGGTCCGTGTCGCTCAAATCTACCTTTCGCCCGACGCCGCCTCCGCCAAGATCGCCACCATTGACCGCGGGCGCGAGGTCGCCGTGCTGGAACGATCCCGCGACTGGATCCGCGTTCTCGCCACTCTCGCCGAGCCCACCGAAACCGCCGAGGGACGCGATGTCAGCGGCTGGATCCGCGACCGGGGCGTCGTCCGCGCCTCCACGCCCAACGGTGACAAGGTGCTGTTCGGCGAAGCCGTGGACTCGGAAGCGGAAGCCAGCCGCCGTCGCGGACGCAAAGGCGCCGACAAAGATGCATTCCGTCTCTACTACCGCGCGTCAGAGTATTTTCCGCAGTCGCCGCTGGCCGGCGAAGCGCTCTACCGCGCCGCCGACATCCGCTGGCAGGTTGATCGCGCCGACGTCCTCGGCCGTCCCTCCGGCCGCGGCGATCCTCGCAACCGGCTCTACGGCATTGACGACGAATTGATGAAACAGGTGATCAAGAAATTTTCCCACACCAAGTGGTCCGACCTTGCCGCCTATCACCTGCTCGACAACAAGCTCTGCGGCGATTGGCAAGGCGAATCCAAGTGCCCGGAAAAAGAAGCCGAGGTCTACGAGAAGTACGCCGAAGAGCACCCGCAGTCGCCGGCCGCGCCCGAAGCCCTGTTCAACGCGGCCTTCCGCCGCGCCGCGCTGGTCGACCTCTACAAGACCGAAGGCAAGTCCGGCCGCGTCGGCGAGGCCAAAGCCAAGGCCACGGCGCTCGCTCAGCGATTGATCGCCAACTTTCCCCAGAGCGACTGGGCCAATCGCGCCCAAACCCTGTTATATAAATTGGACCAGGGCATCCCCACGTACGGCACCGCAGTGGAGTGAACGCTTCCTCTGGATTTGTCATTCCCAGCGCAGCGAGGAAGCTGCTTTTCTTGATGACGGAGACGCTTTGAACGATTACCTGCTCGCACTGCTTCTCGGCATCGTCGAAGGCGTCACCGAATTCCTCCCGGTAAGCTCGACCGCCCACCTGCGCATCGCGGAAGCGCTGCTCGGCGTGGATCTTTCCAATGGCTACTGGAAGATGTTCTCCATCGTCATCCAGCTTGGCGCCATTCTTTGCCTGCCAATCTACTTCCGCCGCCGCATTGCCGAATTCCTCTCCACCTTCCCTCATGGCGCCGATAACCGCCGTTCATTCATCGAACACCCGGTCACGCTCACGCTAGTGGCATTTGTGTGCACCGCCGGACCCGCATTCCTGCTGACGAAAATCATCGGCAAGCATCTGGAAAGCCTGTTCATCATGACTACATCGCTGATCGTGGGCGGTGTCGTCATGTGGGTGGTTGACGTCCTCTATGACCGCCGCCGCGAGATTTTCATCTCTCTCGGCCACCGCACCGACGCGATGGAGCACATGACCTTGCCGCAGGCCATCTGGATCGGGTTGTGCCAGATTCTGTCTGCCGTCTTCCCGGGCACCTCGCGTTCCATGGCAACCATCGCCGCCGGACAAATTGCCGGCATGTCGCGCGCCGCCGCGCTGGAGTTCTCCTTCTTCCTCTCCATTCCCACCATGGTCGCAGCCACCGGCTACGATCTGCTGAAATCCCTCCGCCACAGGCCCGGCGCGGCCGGCGAAATCGGTATCGCTCCCGCCAACCTCCACGAGTGGATCGTCCTTATCATCGGGTTTGTCATCTCGTTCATAGTCGCCTATGTCGTGGTCGCCTGGTTTATGCGCTGGGTACGGCAGCGCGGCTTCGTCCCCTTCGCGGTGTACCGCATCCTGCTCGGCGCCGCCGTCCTCGTCTGGGCCCTCAAATCTGTCAGCTAGTCCCGACCAGCCTTGTGCCAGATCGGTTACCTCCACTGAAAATTCACGACGCAACGCCTCGATTTCTGCCATAATCATCCTGCTCTGGCGTGTTCGCATTCGCGCGCGCCACATGACGCCATTCGCCCGGGCATTCACCCCGACGAACAACCGCCGGCTCAACGAGCTGGTCGGATTTCTTCTGCTTGTCTCCGCGCTCCTCCTTTTCCTTGCCATCGCCTCCTATTCTCCGCTCGACCGGTCGTTCAACACCGCCTCGACGCCCCTGCCCTCGCATCCTTCGCGCAACTGGATCGGCATCGCCGGCGCCTACGGCAGCGATCTGCTGTTGCAATTCGCCGGTCTGGCAGCTTTTGTTTTGCCGGTTTACCTGGGCATGTTGGGGGCGCGCTGGTTCCGCTCGCGGAAAGTGGAATCACCCGTGGCGCGCGTGCTCGGCGCCTGTTCGCTGGTCGTGTTCGCTTCCGCTCTGCTGGCGCTGCTGCCCTGGCATGGGCGCTGGCTGCACTCCATCCCCATCGAAGGCCTGCTTGGACGCATTGTCGGCGACGCCCTCATCCACTACTTCAATCTCGTCGGCGCCTATCTGATCTCCGCCAGCGCCATTGCGGTCGCGCTTTATCTCTCCACCGCGTTCTCCTTCGGCGCGCTGCGCCTTTGGCTGGAAACTCGTTTCGCCTTCGCCTTCGCGCTGCGCGACCGTTTCCAGGACTGGCGTGCCGCGCGCGCCAAAATCAAGGCGCAAAAAGAAATGGAGAAGCGTCGCGCGCAGCGTCCACCGTTCAGCGCCGAGCTCGTGCCTGCCAGGCATACTCCTGTCGAACCCGTTAAGACCGGCATCGAGCGCGAACTGGAAGCCAGCGATTCCGTTGACGAAGCATCCGGTCCGGCCGCCTTCGACGGGCAAGCCGCCGACGACATGGCTCTCGTCCCCGAAGTCACCACACGCGCCGACAGCGCTCCCAAGTCGGCCAAGACCACGATGCCGCGCGCTACTGGCGGCTTCAAGCTGCCCTCCAGCGCCCTGCTTCACCGTCCTGACGAGCAGCACGCCATCAACGAAGACGAACTCAAGACCCTGGCCACCGTGCTCACGCAGAAATGCGCCGAGTTCGAAGTCCATGGCGCCGTGACCCAGATCAATCCCGGGCCGGTGGTCACCACCTTCGAGCTCAAGCCCGAAGCGGGCATCAAGTACAGCCGCGTCACCAGTCTGTGTGACGACCTCTGTCTCGCTCTGCGCGCCGAAAGCATCCTGATCGAGCGTATGTCGGGCAAATCCACGGTCGGCATCCAGGTGCCGAACCGGGAGCGCGAGACCATCTGGCTGCGCGAGTGTGTCGAATCGCAAGACTTCATCGGCGCCAAATCCAAGCTCACGATCTCCCTCGGCAAGGACATCAACGGACGCATCGTGGTCGCCGATCTTGCCTCCATGCCGCACCTGCTGATCGCCGGCTCCACTGGTTCCGGCAAGAGCGTGGCCATCAACGCCATGATCATGTCCATGCTCTACAAGGCGACGCCGGAGCAGGTCCGCCTCATTCTGGTTGATCCCAAGCGTCTTGAACTCGGCGTCTACGAAGGCGTGCCGCATCTCTATACGCCCATCATCACCGAGCCCAAGCTCGCCGCCAACGCGCTGCGCAACGCCGTTCGCGAGATGGAGCGCCGTCTCAAGCTGCTCGCCACAAAAGGCGTGCGCAACATCGACCAGTTCAACAAGCTCTACGACGCCGACACGCCCAGCCTGTTCGACAACGAGGAGCGCGAAGGCCCCATCCCGTACATCATCATCATCATCGACGAACTCGCCGACCTCATGATGCTGGACGGTTACAACGTCGAGGAATCCGTCACCCGCCTGGCGCAGATGGCGCGTGCCGTGGGGATTCATCTCGTGCTCGCCACCCAGCGCCCGTCGGTGGACGTCATTACCGGCCTGATCAAGGCCAACTTCCCCGCGCGCATTTCTTTCCGCGTCGCCACCAAGGTTGATTCGCGCACCATCCTCGACGCCAACGGCGCCGAAGCCCTGCTCGGCCGCGGCGACATGCTTTATCTTCCTTCTGGCTCGGCGCGCGTCCACCGCCTGCACGCGCCCTTTGTCACGGAAAAGGAAATCGCCGCCGTCGTCGAGTTCTGGAAGTCGCAGGCGCTAGCCCAGTATCAGGAAAAATTCCTCGAAGCGCCGAAGGACGAACACGGCAAGGCCGAAAGCGCTGCTGGTTCAGAAGATGGCGAGGACGAACACGATGAACTCTTCGAAGATGCCGTGCGACTTGTGTTGGAGTTCGGGAAAGCCAGCACTTCCTTATTGCAGCGCCGTCTGCGTATCGGATACGGCCGCGCCGCTCACCTCATTGACCTCATGGAGCGCGATGGCATCGTCGGCGCCGCCGACGGCCCCAAACCCCGCGAAGTCCTCAAGCGCCCCGACTGGATGGACGAAGTAGAACAGTCCCTGCGCTAACCACCCGTCCTGAAATTGTGGGCCCCGGCGCCCCCGCCGGGTTTGCGCTTTGCTCCACCAGAATCGACCTAGCGGCAGCCGCCCTCGGCTGCCGCAAATGCGACTGACGCGGTCATCTCGCCGCTCGTCTACAATTTCAGCATGAGAAGCCACACTGAGTACCTCACCTTCAACACCAAGAAGCACCGCGAATACGTTCACATCACGCCGCAAGTAGAAGCGGCGGTCGGCAAGAGTGGTATTCAGGAAGGTCTCGCGCTGGTCTCCGCCATGCACATCACCGCCGGCGTCTATGTGAACGACAACGAATCCGGCCTCATCGAAGACATTGACCGGTGGCTGGAAGAGCTCGCGCCCTTTCGCCAGGAGTATCGGCACCACCAAACCGGTGAGGACAATGGCGACTCCCACCTCAAGGCCATCCTTGTCCACCACCAGGTCGTCCTGCCGATTACCAAAGGACGCCTCGATCTCGGCACCTGGCAGCGTGTCTTTTATGCCGAATTCGACGGCCAGCGCTCCAAGCGCGTGCTCATCAAGATTATCGGGGAGTGATTCGGTGACAGTCAGTTTGTTCCGCGTGACAATGCTTGTGACAATTTCGTGACAATTTCGTAACATTTTCCTGCTAGAGTTGATCGGTTGGATGACTCATATGCTAGGCAAACATTCCAAGCTGCGGATTTTCTCCAGTACACTGCGGCCGTCGGAATCCGCCGCCACCGCCGAATGTCGCTCCCTTTTCTCGTCCCTGTTGGAGTGTAGTGACGTCAGGGTGCAGGAAAAGTTCGGCGCTGATGTCACCCGACACCTTGGCGAATGCAACGCCTGCCAGGAGTTCGTGCTCAGCCTGCGCGACACCATTCTCCGGATCGCCAAACAATCCTCCGGCGAGCTTGGCCCCGCCGATGCCGCCCACATCGGCCAAGTCGTCCTCGCACAATACGTATCGGCGATGACCACCGCCGCCCGCGATAAATCCGCCCACTAGAACTTCTCAACTGGTTTTCCCAGGGCTGAGCTGCCGCGTATAGAATTGTCGAAGGAGACCATCATGTCCGCGCCCAGTCGCCGTCCCGAGATCCGCCGCCGCCGCACCCGCAGGGAAAAAATCTCCGTCCTCCGGCGTCGTTACGCCGCCGCCAAATCCGACGCCGAGCGCGACCAGATCTTCGCCCGCGTCAAGCGCCTCTCACCGTCCATGACGCTCGAGGAGTTTACCGCGCCCCTGCAATCGCGGGCGTCTTCATGAAATTTCTTCTCCCATCCTTACGTCCTTACACACTCACGCCGCGGTGCCGTTGGCCGGGTGCATTCGCCTTGCCCCGCTGGTGAACCGCGAGCTGCCCGTCCCAGCAATCCCGTCTCCGCGGTGTACCAAGCCGTAAACCTTAACACCCTTTTGGGGGTGACACTCTGGGCAGAACCATTCCCCTTCTGGGTCATGAACACCTCACCCGCTCTTTACCCGCTGATAAATATCTTGCCAACTGTTTCCAATTCAGCTATTTGATCAACTACTTTCGTAACCGCTATGGCCATTGTCGTGCCAAGTGAGCAATGTTATTGTGCGGCTCGTCACCAGTTTTTATTTCCCAGGGTTGAACGGGGACAGCCGTGACTTCCGCTATGAAAAGCGTCAACACGAACATTGTTCCCATGTTCGCGGGTCTGCCTTCCGGTCCCAAACGACGCAAGGCATTCGCCAGCAGTTTCCTGGTTCAGGCGGCAGCTCTTGCCGCGCTGCTGCAGGTCGGGCTGATTCATCCCGCCGCGATTGTTCATCCTCACCAATACGTTTACGTTTCCCTGGCACCGCCACCGCCGGTGAATCACTCCCCGCAGAAAATTCCGGCGAAACTCCTTGAGCCCCCGAAGGTGAGGCCGGTGGAATTGAGACAGGTGGCAAGACTTGAGCCTCCCAAGATCGTCGCGCCTGAGCGCAAGCCGGACATCCCCGACCTCAAGCCGTTAGCGCCCAGGTCCGTCCCCAGCTTCCCCACGGTTGCCGCCGAACGTCCTGCGCCGAGATCTCCATCGCAGGTCAAAGCCGCCGGCTTTTCCACGGGGAGTTCGGCAACGCCGACCATGCGGGCGGACGCGCGCAACGTACAGACCGGGGGTTTTGGCGATCCCAACGGCGTTCCGGCCGGCAACAACACCAGCGGACGTGTCAACATCGCCGCGCTGGGTTCCTTTGATCTGCCGTCCGGGCCGGGTTACGGCAACGGAACCGGCGGCAGTCGCGGCATGCGCGGCATCGTCGTCAGCTCCGGATTCGGCAATGGGGTAGCTACCGGATCAGGACTGCATAGTGGTGGCGGACGCCCCGCAAACGTTCGGCAAGCCGGCTTCGGCGACTCCGAACCGGTGCGCCCTGCGCCACGCCGCCAGGAAAAAGCGCAGACTGACCTGCAGCCGGTCCAGATTCTCTACAAACCCACGCCCGGCTACACCCCGGATGCTCGTTCCGCCCGCGTGGAGGGAGAAGTGTTGCTCGAAGTTGTGTTCAGCGCCTCCGGCAAGCTACAGGTGCTGAGGGTGGTTAGTGGTTTGGGTCATGGGCTTGATGAGTCCGCCATCCGCGCCGCCGAACAGATAAAATACAAGCCGGCAAGCCGCGGTGGAGAGCCCGTTGATTTCACCGCGATCTTGCATATCGTTTTCCAAATGGCCTGACAAGATCGACCCACTAGCTTCTGCGCATCCCCGAGCGACGGAAGCAAGGGGGAGGAGCTTCATGCGGATACCCAAGCTACTGTTCCCAGCTTTGGTGGTATGCCTTAGCCTGACCATCATGGCGGGCGCCGACGATGCTAAACCCGCGGCGCCGCAAGCGAACGAAAACACTGCCCAGACCTCTTTCGAACAGGTGGTTGATCGCGTCACCGATCGCGAACACGTCAATTTGCAGGAACTGCGCAAGTACTCGCCCGTGGTCGAGACTTACATCCAGAACCTTCGGCCCGATCCCGACTTGGGCGCCGTGCCCGAGAAGGACACCTACTTCCTCGGACGCCTGGATATGAGCACTGGCACGCGCGTGGATCGCGCCTACACGGAGAACGCCAAGAAGAAGAAGGGGTTCTTCGCCGGTTTCGCCTCCCTCTTCGAGAAGCTCTCGTTCACCTATGACCTCAAGTATCTGCCGCTCGGCTTCATGCAGATGGTGGTCATGGACGATACCTCTTTCGACCGCGCCCATTATGACTTCAAGTTCGTGCGCCGCGAATTTCTCGGTGACGTCCGCTGTCTGGTTGTCGAAGTCTCCCCTAAAAGCAACTCCGGTCTCGGGCGTTTCATCGGCCGCATCTGGGTGGAAGACCAGGACTACAACATCGTCCGCTTCAACGGCAGCTACACGCCGAAGCCGCAACACGGCGTCTATCTGCACTTTGATAGCTGGCGTCTGAACATGCGTCCCGGACTCTGGCTGCCTGCTTATGTGTACAGCGAGGAGTCGAATCTGAAGGGCGGCGGCATCGGCAGCAAGAAGTCTGTGAGCTTCAAGTCGCAGACTCGCTTCTGGGGCTACGATCAGGCGCACATCGGCCGTCACGACGAGTTTTCGACCATCGTGGTGGATTCGCCCAAAGTGAAGGACCAGAGCGAAAAGGCGCAGGACGCCAATCCGGTCCAGGCACAGCGCGCCTGGGAGCGCTTGGCCGAGGTCAACTTCCTGGATCGGTTGGAGCAGGCCGGCTTGCTCGCTCCCGAAGGCGAAGTTGACAAGGTGCTCGAGACCGTCATCAACAACTTGCAAGTCACTAACAATCTCAACATTCAGCCAGAGGTGCACGCGCGCGTGCTGCTCACGGCGCCGCTCGAGTCCTTCACCGTCGGCCGCACCATCGTGCTCAGCCGCGGCCTGATTGACGTGCTGCCGGATGAAGCCACGCTGGCCGCCGTGATCGCGCACGAACTGGCGCATCTTACGCTTGGGCACGAACTCGACACCCGCTTCGCCTTCGCCGACCGCATGATCTTCCCCGACGAGGAAACCCTGAATCGACTGAACCTGGGACGCGAGGCGCACTCCGAGGATGAAGCCGACAAGAAGGCCGTCGAGTACCTGCGCAACTCGCCCTACAAGGACAAGCTGGGCAATACCGGTCTGTTCCTGCAGGCATTGAGCCTGCGTCAGAAGGACCTGCCGAACCTGCTGCAGGCCCACATTGGCAACGGCCTGCAATCCGCCGGCTCGCTGCGCATGCGCGAACTGATGGAGGGCGCTCCGCAACTCCAGGTACGCGATCTGGACCAGATCGCAGCCCTGCCGCTGGGGGGACGCATTCACCTCGATGCCTGGTCGGACAAGATCGAACTGAACAAGGCCAACCGCATTCCGCTGGTCTCGCCCCGCGAGAAGATGCCGTTTGAAGTCACGCCCATCTTCCCGTACGTGACTCGTCTCGTCGCGCCTGACCAGGCTAAGGTCGCCGCCGCCGCCAACAACAACGGGACCACGAAATAACGCAGCGGTCGTTGCGTTAGCAGTTTGTTTGCAAAAAATTTCCGGGGCGTTAAGCCCCGGATTTCTTTTTTGAATCTCGATCGTTCTTACTTCTTACTTCTGACTTCTTGATTCTTACTTAGCCGTCTTGCAGACCGGGCACTTCTTCTCGTAAGTCGAGAAGTACGCGCCGCACTTCGCGCAGGGAAGGCCATAGACAATTTTGCCCGGCTGCGGCGGGCCGCTCTCCTCCAACACGTCCGCATTCTCGGCGGGCGCCGGCAACTGCGGCGCACCGTGTTCAGCCGGCGCAGGGGCCAGCGCCGCGGGTTCCAGTGAGTCGGCTTCCAGCACCTGGCCGTCCATCGGGCAATCGAGCTGGGGCGAGCAGGCGTTCAGCGTGATCGCCGCCAGCGCCGTCGCCGATCGCGCGATCGCAATGCTGGCCTGGTCGAAGGCTTCCGGCTGACGCGAGAACAGCGCCACCAGGCCGCGGGCATGGCGTCCCCAGAGAATCGGCAGAAGCAGGATGGAACGCGCCGGCAGCGCGTTGGGACACTTTTCCAGGGTGTCGGCGCAGTGGAAGAAGGCGCCGTTCTGGATGCACTGGCCGGAAATCGTGTTTTCCATGCGAATGGCCGTGCCCGGCGGCGGAGCTTCGCCCGCAGTAGCGCGGCAATGGAGGCCGGTTTCGTCCAGGATAGCCAGGGCGACGCCGCTGGCCTTGGTGTTCGACATCAGGAATTGCGCAATCAGGTCCAGTCCGGCAGGCGCCTCGGTGACCGTGGCCGGATTTACTATCGTGCGCGGTTCAGCGACGGTTTCCGCCTTGTGTTCGGGCCTGCGGTGGACGACGGATCGGGTAAGAACGGTCAACCGAGTGTTGGGTTCCGGTGGGAGAGGAATCTGCTGCATTTATAAGTGCTCCTCGGTCCAAATCAAGTACTACTAAGTCTGCTCTTACGTAAACGTTCAGGACAAATTACGTTGGGCCGTGTACCTGGAGGCCAACACGATTCCCGAAATCGCTTTCGCACCGAAGGGGAGCAGACGTTGGCGCGTATGACCGCGAATATCATGCGGGAATAGCGCCTCAAACGGAATCAGGCACCTTACTTAGTTCTGGTCGACAAACCGAGGCGCGAAGCTTTATTCCTTGTCGAGAAAAGAAATGCGGTCGATGCGCACCGCAATGCCGAGCAGGCTCTCCACGCGTTCGGCACGCACCACGGTGCCGCCACACATCGTGGTGGCCGTGTGACCGGTCACCTCAGCCGGAAAATCGAAAACCACCTGAATGCGGCTGCCTTCCCGCCAGTCCTGTGACTCGGTGTAGATATACAAACCGGCGGCGCTGACATCCCGGGTAACACCGAACACCTTTCCGGGAGCGCGGTTAGGAGTGCGCACCGGCACAGAAAGAGCTAAGCGAGGCGCGCGGCGGCGCTCAACATCCGTGGTCATGATCTGCCTTCGCGGAAATCAGAGTAGATCCTTTACCGAAGCTAGCGCGGAAGGCGGTCAATGTCCATGCGTTGAACCTGTCGGGTTAACAGGCAGGCGACAAGCGTAACTGACTCGCTATTAATTCCACTCGCCGCGCTGTTGCGTACCCCCCTTGTATCTGGATATCAGCGACAACTTGTCATAGAAACTGTTGCTGCGAGGGAGCCGAGGCCACGACTCCCCCGCGCGGTGGACGGCGCCCGTCCCCCCTCAGGCTAC
>Ga0326726_10001990_pt1 | contig 18984 bp, 13 predicted proteins | sample MHFenrmetagenome_2_FD_207603 | JGI IMG/M metagenome (GOLD analysis project Ga0326726, IMG submission 207603) | Lab enriched peat soil microbial communities from Michigan Hollow, Ithaca, NY, United States - MHF15MN | ecosystem: Environmental > Terrestrial > Soil > Wetlands > Peat | place: USA... | reverse complement strand
GAACGCGCATTTCCCGCGGCTCCACTCGTCGTCGGTCAAAGGCATGATCCCGATGTCGATCGACTGTAACCACTGCTGTTCCGTCTCTCTGGACCACGGAACGAACGTCCACCTGGCTGTCAATCCTTCAGCCGGCGCTCCGCTCATCAGGCTGAACACCACCTCTGGATAACGCTCCTGAATCCTTCTTGCCGCCTCGTCGACAAGAGCCAGGTACGGGATATTGCTGGTTATGCCTATCCAGCCGATCGTTACCGGAGCTGCCGGGTCACGTGGTCCGGGGCTCCAGGCCGGTATACCCAACGCAGTGGGAATCAGATGGACTCCCGAAGGATTGAATCGTCTGGAATATTCTGCAAGTTCGGTGCTGCCGGCAAACACAAGTGAAGATTTTTTCAGCACATGCTGGAGACGCCTGATCGTCTGCCCTGAGCCGGCATGTGACGGCTTGACATATCCTGAAGTATGGCTGCCTGCCGAGTAGATGGCATCGTCATAATCGAATACAAGTCGTGAGCGGGAGGCGATGATGTTGATAAATAGCGGAGACAGAACCTTCTTCTGCAGGATGACATAATCAAATTCACGCGAATTGAATGCCAGTTTCAGCTTTTCCAGATAGTTCTTCCCTGAGATCTGCTCAAGATGCATCTCAATTCCATACTCTCGCCAAAACGGCATAAACTGCTCGATACGGTACCTGTAGCTGGCAAGATCAGAAGATGAATGCAGACAAATAATACGCAACATAGTACACCGTTATATATTCACCCGATTCCCATAATGCCCTGAAACATAATCATATAAAGCCATGATAATATACTTCGTGTATGTCGTTCGCTGATGACTGTACCGAATGCATTTGGAGACCCTCTCAAATGTTCGTCTCGCATAAGCTCTTGTATAATCCGGAAAATCTGAGCGATATTTATTTCGAATAAACAAGGAATTTCTGACAATGAAATACATTCGCTTTGGAGAATGAATATAAAAACGCCTCTTCCTGTTACTCATAAATAACGTTCCATCATACTTTTCACCGATGCAATGGCACAGATAACAGTTCTGTGTCTGTAGAACGTCATAACCGAGGATATTGGCCCTTAAACAGTAATCCTGGTCAACAGAATCGATAAACAGCTTCTCGTCAAACAGCCCGACCTTACGTGCAACTGACAAATTGATCACGCTTCCGGACGTCGCGACATCCTCCTGACGCTCATAAACCACACTCCCGGAATCGACATATTCACTGCTGTCATGCAAGGGTGAAACGAGCGCGATACGGCTGAAAGATAACCCGGATAGCGATTTCAGGTATTTTTGATACTGCTGCTCTTCGAAGTAACTGTCCTGGTCCATAGTCATAAGAAACTCATAACCATCGTCTAAAGAGCGACTTATGGCCAGATTCAGCGCAGCGGCGACACCGATATTCTTTCCCGATGACAAGATTTCAACATTACCATACCGTTCCCGGAGCTGCCTCGACGCCCGTTCATTATATTCGGGAGAGTTGTCGACGACATAAAGAACCCCGAGCCCATCGATATACGTGCCGATATTGGATATGATCTCATCGGTGGGATTATATAAAGTCACAACCCCACAAAGCTTCAGACCTGACATACCATTACATTTATTAACTCATACTGAATCCATCCGAAGCACGAACAGCGCCTTTACTTCATCAAATCAAAATAAAATGAAAACAAATATCGCCTGAACAACTTCAGGAATGTTTCACGCCATCGTTTCCTGTACTCCTGCGCGAAATGATCAGCACGCCCGCTCTTCATATACATCTTCAGCATATTCGGGAAATGCCGGCGGGTAGATGTCCGGAATTGGCGATATTGACGATCCCTGTACAATAATGCATCAATATCGATATAATCAAGCGACATATTAGTCTGAAAAATCCGCTTGATCTCCGGAGTCGTTACCGAGAGCAGCGTCTTTTCCGCTACCCTGCATCTTGATTCGAGCATGGCCCGTCTTTTATGCGACTCGTTTCCATCATGAATCCGCCAGACGGACAAGGCCTTCGCTGAATAACAATAGACAGGATAACCGGACAAAGCAATCCGCAGATACATCTCCCAGTCGTCATGAGGCTGCGTATCGGCATCGAATCCGCCGATCTCCCTGAAAATCGCTCGATGAATCAGCGGCGTCGACGAATAAATGAAATTATCATCGGCAAGCCCCTGATTTACCTCACCCTTTGAAATCTTGTGCAGATAACTTTCCTGGGCTATACCGGTCTTTTTTTGGATAACCCTGTCGGAGGCATCGACGACATCGACCATTGAGATCGCCATGCATGGCTCCCCAGGCGGTATCATCGCCATCTGCTCACTCAACTTATCAGGATACCAGAAATCGTCCTGGTCAAGAAAGGCGATATACTCCCCCCGGCAATGACTTATGGCATGATTACGCGTCTTGGCCACCCCTTCGTTCAGCTTCGAAAACACCCTGATCCGCTCGTCTTCCGGCAGTGCGCCCCTGAAATCTTCACACCCGCCATCATTGACCACGACCAGTTCGAGCACCGGGATCGACTGCTCCAGAACAGACGACACCGCTTTCCTGAAAAGCGGCAAGTCAGGGTTGTAAACAGCCATAACCGCTGAAACCGACCTGTCCCTACCTATAGTGTCTCCATCATTCATAATCCATCCTCCATCCCCATTATCCACTATCAACTATCCCCACTATCAACTATCCACTATCCACTATCCACTATCCACTATCAACTATCAACTATCAACTATCCATTATCCATTATCCATTATCCATTATCCACTATCCACTATCCACTATCCACTATCCACTATCAACTATCAACTATCAACTATCAACTATCAACTATCAACTATCCATTATCCATTATCCATTATCCATTATCCATTATCCATTATCCACTATCAACTATCAACTATCAACTATCAACTATCCCATGCCCGTTATCGACGGACGCGATAGGTTCTCCATCCGTAGTTCGATGAACCAGGGGACAATGTTGAATTGAGGGCCAGTGCCGAAACAGTTGAATCCGGAACAACTACAGAATCCACAGGCAACGACCTGAAATCGAAACCTGAACCATCGACAGTGACCCGAACAACATCGGTATTAGGGTTTTCGATCCTGAACATGGGAGCATCCGGAATTCGTCCCTCATCAAAACAGAGATGCTGGTATCGATTATAGACAGATTCCTTCGAACCAGACGGATCGAGCCGATACCACAACACGCGTTGCGGGTAATAGTGGACACCGTTGAGGACTGGTTGGCCTGCGGCCATAAGCATCATCGCCTGGCTCGCACTATTGTCCATGACCAGAAAGCGTCCGCCCCCATCGTTTACAGACAGAAAGCCCGGCTTGACGGCAAATAACCCTGGAGCCTTTATCAGCGGATTGAACGGCAGGGATATCGAAAATGTCAAAAAGCAATAGACGATCGCAAAGGAACGGGATCTTCCCATCAGAAGGAAATAAGACGCCAGTCCGGTCAGTGCTATGTACAGCGTGACGACAATCCAGACAACCAGGAACATGTTGCCGTGAATCGGTTCGAATCGTAAAGTCAGGCGCCAGAATAAAAACAACAGGAAACCCGTCCATAACAGTGGGATCGCATACCGAAACAAGCGGCTCGACATAAACGGAAATCGCTCATCAGCAGACACATCCCTTCCGGACAACGTGAAAGCGATCAGGCAAATCTGAGCCAACCCGAGAGCGAGATCGGCACGAGTCGTGGTACTTCGCCCCCACAACGACAGTTTGGCCAGCACGGCCGGTATGCCGACATACTGATAGATGATGACCGTCAGTACGAACAGCATGAGGCAAATTGCGAGAGGATCAGCCCTGCGCGCTGAAATCAGAGCCGCTGCCACGAATAAAAGCAATGGGATAATCACATAGACAAAGGAGGCCATCTCGCTCGCATTCGAATAATGGAAGGATTTATGCAACGTGATGATGTTGCTCACCCCCTTCACCAGGGAAAACGGTTCGATATCTCCTCCCGGAACCATCAGGCGCTGACCGGGATACACTGTCTGCAGCATCGCATTGACAGCAAAACGGGCATCGTGCCACCACGAATACAGGATCAGGCCTGCCGTAACCAGTGCAATGACGACCATCAGGCCATGCCACAAGGTAAACCGGGCATACAGCCTGTCACGGATAACAACACCGGCAAATATGAACAGAAACAGGTACCCTAACGTCACCTGCCATGGCGGATAAAGCACCAGGACAAACCCGGCCAGGGATAAACCGAGCAACAAGGATAACGGCAACAGGGGCGGTAACGAACGCTGTTTCAACGAGTAAAGCACGATCAACAGAGCAACGGAAGGGAAAAACACAGCATATGCAGGCCAGAAAGACCAGGCAACTGCATAGGGGGAAAATGTAAACGCGGCGGACAACGCGAGCATCAAACGCCATCTTCCGGGAAACACCAGATTAAGCACTCCCCACAAGGCGATCAGGCAACCAAAGACCGGAAACCACCAATACCAGGCGAGAGCCTGTCTCAGGTCAAGGAAAAAAAAGCCCCATGTCGCCGGTTTGGAAAGTGCGGAAACATGGCTGACCGGCATTCCTGAAAGTCCGATGACAAGCATATTCTGTCCTTCAGGACCGATATGGGTGTTGACGATCGGAAAACGGGGCGTATGGTTGTACTGGCCGATGGCCATCGGAGTATTAACACTGGCTTCATCACCCCTGATCCCCCGGCTTTTGCCGATCAAGCTCACAAGATCATGACGGATAAACGCACTATCGTCGATAGTGGTTTTCATTGAAGAACCACTCAAACCAAGAGCCACCAGCCCGGAAAATGAACAAAGCAATACCGATAAAGCAACAAGAGAGGGAGAGATACGAATACTCCGGCTTTCGAAAGCAAAACGCGATAACCTTTCCGAATAAAATACTCCGACAAGGGCAATCGAGATCAGGCAGATAAATGCCGGGATAAGTGCGGCTTTCTCCATAGTCATTAATTTTCACTCGATCTGCCTGAATTAGAAATCAAGACTCGACTTCTGTCGTCTTTGTCACAGGTCTATGGGCCTCCTGGATGGCAATGTGACGTGCCAGATTTGTAATCAGAATCATCTGGCGTCGAAGCTGAATGTAGAGCAAAAGAAGCAAAGCAGTGGAAACCACTACTGAAAGATAGATCAATAAGTCCGCACCCCTGCCCACCCCCAGAGCATTGGCCACTGCAGTGGTGCTTGAGGGGTTCCAGACACTGTAGATGCCAAAGCCGCCGCTCAGTATCAATGCGTTTGCCAAAACCGTTGCACGTCCAAGGTGAACCAACCCGAGACAAATCACGACCAGCGCGAGGATGGTAAGTATTACCTGAATGATCATTTGTGCATCCTTCCTCCCAGCAGGTCCATGATAATACTGAGTGAGTTGGTCATCTTTTGACCTTTCTGCAACGAGTACTCGGTGTACCTGATGGTCACCGGCACTTCCTGCATCGTCAACTTCCTGGCCGCGATCTGCTCGATGATCTCTGACGCGTGAGCCATACGATTCTGGGTAATGTTGATCTGCTTTGCACCCCGTGCCGAAAAAACGCGCAGGCCATTGTGTGCGTCGGTCACCTTCACCCCTGTCGTAAAGCGGGTAAACATTATCGCCAGCTTGAGCAAGATACGTCGGCTCGTCGGCATGGACTCGGTACTGCCTAAAAACCGGCTGCCGCAGGCGACATCCAAATCAGATTTCTTTACCACTTCGAGCATACTCCTGACATCCTCGATACGGTGCTGACCGTCGGCGTCGAAAGTAACCAGATAATCTGCACCCTGCGCCAAACCGTACGTCAGACCGGTCTGTATGGCAGCGCCCTGCCCGAGGTTGATCGGGTGACGAATCACATGGGCACCGGCCTCCATTGCGACATTGCCTGTATCGTCTGACGAGCCGTCATCAACAACGGCAACATTGCTGAATTGCTCGCGCAGATCACGAACAACATCGCCAATCACCGAACCTTCGTTGTAGGCGGCAATCAGAATCCAGACATCACGGTTTTTTTCCATTATTCGACTCGCGTAATCAGGACAAGGCCAGCAAAAAGCAGCACCATGCCAATATAGAATGTAGGCGGTAATGACTCATGAAACCATATGGCACCGATTACGGGTGTCAGGACAATCGAAATCGTTACGAAAGGATAGGCACGCGATATCGGAGTAAAACTGAGTATCCACACCCACACCAGCGACAAGACCAGGTAAAGCAACATGGCACCGGCAAAAGCCGGGTTGAAAGCAAGATACAGCAGTTTGTCGACAAGTGAACCCGCAGGCATCTTGCTGGCAGACAGCTTGAACAGCAGCTGTCCGGCACACATACCGACAGCATAAAATACAAGGATCAACACTTGAAGGACAGACATGAATTGTCGAGATCTATAAAATGTTATTGCGGAATGCTATCGAGAATTATGCCTTGCCAACGAAATAAATCCATCCAATGAGCCGCGCATCGTTCGTCTATGCTTATGCATGGTACCTCATGAGCTGACAGCGAAGTAGCTCAACACTTATGCTCGAGGTCACAATCGTAGATCAAGCATCTCATGCAAACATGCCTGACCAGATAACAACTGAAGTTCCCCGACGACATCATGACTGTTCTTCAGGATCGATTACCGGCGCTTCCAACGATCGTGCAACCAGAACCAATCTTCAGGCCATCGAAGAATATACTCTTCAATCACCCTGGTGTACCGTGCAGTCAAAATGGCGATATCCTTCTTGTTGAACGTAAGGTCCGACGTATCGATCGATCGGGTTTCGATCGTGTATCTTCCATCACCGTTGCTCCTGCACATGCCGACAAAAAGCGGCACCTGGGCTTTCAGCGCAAAAAAGGCCGGACCATGGAACATCGTCGTCCGCCTTCCGAGAAATTCCCCATAATTGGTTGCGTTAGGGTCGGACTGGTCACCAAGGATTGCCAGGATGCCTCCTGCATCAAGCAGCCTCAGTCCCTCCCTGAGTGCCTGCTCATCATAAACGATACTGTTCCCCCTCATGATCCGCATCTCGTTTATGCTGCGATCGAACATGGCATTACGGAGACGCTTGACAATGATAGTCACCGGATGAACCTGGATGCCGAAGGCCATAGCCATGAGCTCCCAGTTACCGTAATGGGCAGAGACCATGACCGCGCCGGTCTGCCCGTTGCGAGTTCCTCGCAAGTACTCCCCGGGATCAAGATCGACCAAAGATTTAACGTCATCAATATTCCTGATGAGCGGTAGACGCAAAACCTCAAGCAGATTTACGGCAACATTCCGATAAACATCCGTTGCGATTCTACGAATTTCAGACGGGTTCTTCTCTGGAAACGTCATACTGATGTTCCCGTATACCAGATCACGCCTGATCCGTAAAACCTTGTGCGTAAAATCTCCGAGCAGGAACGCAACTCGTCTCGTCTGACCTCGGCTAAGCCGCCGTACCAGACCACCGAGCATGTTTACAGCATGGTATGTCCATTTCGAAGAGGTCGCCTTGATCCTGTGCCGAACCTTGTCTTTCAACTCTCCCACGAGCGTGCTCATAGAAATCGGACAGAATCGATGTTCATGACTGTCATACCAAAACAAATAAGAGGTCTCCCCGTCATCGACAAGGCCATTGGAAACCGATAAGGCTGGAGCCCGCCAACCCTTGAAAATAATCGGGAGAGGCCGTGGTAATGATAAATAATGCTCATTCAATGTACTGCATGGCGCCGAGTCTTCGAAACCCTATCACCAATGAGAGTCGGTACTCGACCCGAAAACGCCTCTGAAAGTACAAAAATGAGGGAAGAAGAAAAACAGGGCTGAAGAGAGCCGGCTATTGATGGATTCGAGGATGATTCAAAACATCGATTTTGGCAGAATCGACAAAATTCGAAGGAGAATCGACGGAAACTGTACCGTAAAAGGGAAATACTTTGAATACCTGCGACAGGATTCACTATTGAGGATGTTCTTTCTGCGAAGACGCTTGAGTGCAGAAAACGAAAACAAGCGGGATTTGACCCCATGATCCATGATGCATTTCAACTTCGAATCGAGATCATAGACCGCCGGCAACGAAAAAATGAAATTCGCCCACCTCTTCGTCCAGATCTCTAAAGTCTGATCCTGCCAGCTCGTCTTCTGTACCCCAGGAACCTTCAGCCCCATGACCGAATGCTGCGGAATCCATTTGATCCTGAACGGCCTGTCGGCTATGTATTCGAAAAGTATGCCGGTCTGAAGGAAGTTCGTATCACGATAACGCTGAAAATCAGCATGCTGAAGCAGCTTTTTACTATAGACCATCGATCCGATGCAGGTTATGTGCCACCCAAGGTCGGCAAGCAACTTGCTCCGGTCAGTGTATACCTGTTCCGGAACATCTTCAACACGCTCTTCGACATTGACAAGCACAGCATCATAGTCATCTTCCTCCAGCGAAGCCATGACTGCTCTGATAACCGGCTCGGCAATCTTGTAAGTGTCACCGACAAGCCAAACATATTCAGTATCCGGATAACCGAGTACCCTCTCAAAATTCTCGTCGGGCCCAATCGTCGACTCATTTCGGTGATATCGGACATGAGGGTTTTCTTTTGCATGCCTGTCAAGAATTTCCTTCGAACCGTCACTCGATGCGTTGTCGCTGATATAGACATCCACGCAGTGCGGTTCAAAGCAGAGCCGAAGCGCACTCATAAAAGAATCGACGAATTCTGCCCGATTGTAAGTCGGAACAGCTATGGATAACTTTTTGTTCGAATCGACCACGATCATTCCTTGATTCAAGTATCCATGTCTGACTCCAGGGCTATCCAGAACAGTCATTTCCCCACAAACATTAAGATCCTGTAATTTGCTATCTCCCATATATATAAGGCGATAATTGAGATAAAACATTCATCACAAACTCGTTCACAATCTAACAACCTTGACGTTTCGACCTTCTGTCTGGTATTACGACTCCTCGGCGAATAAAAAAGCTTGCTAATATTACTATGAAAAATATACTGCCATCATTTTGTTTCCCATTTTCACTCCATTTAATTAACGCTTGACTTTCCGTTTCTCAAGTAGAGATCAATTTTCAGGCCGTCTATTTCAACAGATTTTACAACGCTAATTTCGCCCTTCTCCTCAAGCCCCCTTATTTCAGAGATAATTTTCCGCTGGATGCATGGTGCATTATTGTTGAACAATCTTTCATGTCCTGAAAACACCTCGTCGGACAGCCTTGCGACAACCATCGCTGTCGGCGCATTTATTCTCAGACTTTCAACAAGCAGCTCACCAGATCGTACATTCATGAAATCGAACCAGCTCACCACCAAGTTATCGTAGGGCATCCGATTACTCATTATGTTGAATACCGGCATATGCGGGAAGACATATAAACGATCTCCAGGTCTGGTTCGCTCCCTGATGATCGAAATCATCGATTCAAGGTTTTCATACTTCTCAACCTCCATGCCAGTACCGCCAAAGAGTTTGTCGTTCTCGACGCGATTCAACGGCTTCCTGACATCCTGGGTTTTCACCGACCACCACGAATATGGCGTTTCAAACTTCTTCTCGACCAAAATTGCCAGGAGCAGCAACGATATGCCTATGGGCACAATTGAGGAAATCACGAACGGCACAGACAATGTCATCAGGAACGAGATCGCTATCCCCAATCCGGCAAACGAACTGATTTCCGAAAGCCCGGCAGAGGTACCGTTGGCGGCCATGAGCGCCAGGCCGAATGAAAAAAGAAGCACAGTTTTACCGGTGCCTTCCGATGATTTGGTCATCAGGTTGAACGTCGCAATGATCGTGCCTGCCAGATACATTAACAGAGAAAGCAGGATTACGTTGTTGTAGACCAGCGCCCCCTGATCCCTGACGTCATTGCCAAAAAAAAGTCCCCAATACCTCAGTTTGAGGACAAGTGCGATGACCAGCAGCATCCCGATAACGGCAATCACCACACCCAACACTCCGTCCCTGGCTGATGTGGAAGCAGGGGCCTTCTTCCTTTTTCTCAGAAACTGGATCAGAGCATAAGGAAGGCCGGTCATGGCCATGATCACCGTGACGTCGACGAACAGCTCCTTCGCTTGCGCGATGAGAGAGGGATTTGTAAGAAATCCGCTGATCCACGCTGTAAATATTTTGCCGGTGCCACCTTTGGCGCGTATGGCATCCGTTACGACCTGTTGCATGAACGCACCTGTTGCGCCGTTCAGAGCGAGAATCGCTATACCCGTGCCTGTGACTGACAGCAGTCCTGCCGAAAAATGAAGCAGCCGGAACATCCGCTGACCTTTGCCATGCACCCGTAGAGTAACGAATGCATAGACGACCGAGAGAACGAGGGAAGCCACACCTCCGTTTGACTGCTTTGTCATCACTGCAGCAGAAAGAAACAGTCCTGCGAAAAATGCAGGATTCATCAAGCTGCCAGATCGCCTGTGAACATTTTCCCCAATATCCAGGATCATACAGTACACCCCGAAAAGCAAAAACAGAGATACGACCTGCGTAAAATCGTATCCGATATATGCAACGCCGGACTGATAATATATGGCTGCCACAACCGCCCCGAAAGCACTCGGCCATGGATCGAAAAACTCGGAAAGTATCATCCACAGACCGAGACCTATACCGGACGTTACAAGGACCCCGAGTACCCTGAGGGGCAGAAACCCTTCGCCGAAAATATTCTGCACTATCGCGACAAGAACCGGATACAGCGGTGTCATCAACAGCGGGAAATCCCGATAAGGAACTTTTCCAGAACGGATCAGTATCCCGTATTCAGAAAACCACCCTTCGGTAATCGGAAAGAATGAAAAAGCATAATACACCTGATAAATCACCAAAACGATGACTACCATGATCGATGCGACGAGTCTGCTTTTCTGGCTGGTAACTCTCATAGTGAAATTGAAGAATAGATTATTCAACACCACTCGGGCACGAGATCCGTCCCGTTATACGAGTACGTCCCCGAGGAATGTCCAGGGAGATGTCGATGTCGAGATACAGGACAATCCAGGGCGAATCCGATTCACCTTGCCAAAGACAGATCGTTACGTCCTTCGAACAGCCACGTCCTGAAAGCACCGACAAGCCCTTGTCATTGAGGCCAGGTCTCACGCGTTACCATCTTTTCCTTCGAAATTGATTCGTTCCTGCTCGTATACCCTGGGCCTTGCCAATACCTGCGTATAAATCGCTCCTACATACTCTCCGAGGATGCCGATAAAAAATAGCAGGACACCAAAAAGGAAAAAATTACCAATCAACATAGGGGCGATACCTGCCTGAAAGGTGTTCCAGAACAATATCTTGACGACAAAAAAGCCGATACCCGCAAGAAGGCTGAAGAAAGAGAGGATGAAACCGAAAAACGTGGCGATTCGGAGCGGCACCTTGGAATTGCTGATAATTCCAAGGATTCCCATATCGTATAATGTGAAAAAATTATTTTTCGTTATCCCGCGCTCCCGTCTCGGCTGAGTATAATTGACCGTTGCAACCTTGAAACCAAGCTCGGAAATAATACCCCTGAAAAAAGGATAGGGATCATCGATAGCGCTCAATATCTGAATTATTTTCTTGTCGTAAAGACCGAAACCTGTGAAATTTTCATAAATCTTTACATCGGACAATTTCTTCAGAATCCTGTAATACAGGGTCCTGATCGAATACATAATTTTATTTTCAAGGCTCTGGTTTTTTACCGCAATGACTATGTCGTAACCATCCTCCCACTTCTTGACGAAGTCGACAATCATCTCCGGCGGGTCCTGAAGATCGGCTACGATGGATATCACCACATCACCGTCGGCCTGAATCAAGCCGTGATATGGTGAACGTATATGTCCGTAATTTCTTGAATTAACAATCACTTTCACACGGCTATCTGCAGTTGCTATTTCTCGCAATATTGAAACTGTTTTGTCAGTCGACGCATTATCGATAAATATATGTTCATAGGCATATTCTTTCAAATTCTTTTCTACGACGTTTCTAACCTGAGTGTAAACCTCTCGTATATTCTCCTCCTCATTATAGCATGCCGTTACAACCGATATCTTCTTCATGCCCGTGCTCTTTTATAGATTGATATTAATATGCCTTTTTTAATTAACGTATAGTCACCTGAGACCCCTTCGAATATCTTATTCAGCAACTTCAGGCGCTGAACCCGCCATATCGATTCCTGGCTCAAATATCCTATGATAGGAATTCTTGGATCAATCAAATCATTATTAAAATTTCTATATATATCTGTATCCACAAAAAGATATTCAGGCTTTGCGTTTTTTATAGACATAATAGATTCACGGACCTCTTTATCAGTCACACAATACCATTGCATATCAAAAAATGGCATCATACTATATCTTTCAGAAAGAAATGGCAGAATATTGTCATACTTAGATATAATATAAACCCCTCTCTCACTCGGAGAATACTCTCTTATCATCAAGATCGACTCTTTAAAATACTCAGGATTCATTGTCGAAACAATATCAGCCCTCTTCATATTCCATTCATATACCTTATGGCTTTTAAAAATCTGATCATACTCTATTTTGCCGTCGGCAACAAACATGACTGATCGAATATAAAACAATACAACAGCGGCCGACGCTACCAAATAAATTGAATTTCTATATTTATTAATCACAGACAGCACATCGGACCTGTGCATTATCAGCAATGCAGTAAGAACATATATATAGAATCTCGAGGTTATACCATTCTTATCATAATGCCATATGACATACACAAAAAGCGCCTGTGAGTATAACAGCAGATAAAGGATCGAGGCGTATTCTGGGCCGTTTTTTTTCTGGATCACCCTGTAAAGCAACAAATAACCCGCCATAAACATCATTATAAACAACAGTATCTGCTGATACTCTATTTTCACCCCAACCATCCCATCATAGTAATATTTTGACAGTCCACTATTGGCAGTTGACTTAACATATATCGCCACGCCTGAACACAATGAAACGAGTGAGAAAAAAATGGTTGTTGCAATATTTTTCTTTTCACGTATTGCGATAAACACAGCCGAACATATCACCGCCATGAGCATCATTGCGCCAAACTGCGGATTAATAACAACCTGAAGCACAGCCAGCAACAATGCAACAGCGAGGTAAATCATACGTCTTTTAACTCCAAACCAATACATAAGCAGTAAAATCGGGACATCCATAAATTCCCTCCACGGGGAATCGCCAGGGGGCAGAATCAGAATATCATATCCGCGATTATTCATGACTCCAACAGAAATCATAAATACGATGCATGCGAAGTAGTAACTACCAGTTATTTTATAACTCGTAACGATCAACAATATGAAATATATCAGGTAGAATAAATAGCAAAGCTTCAGCCAGCCATGTAAAGATATCCCCCCCGTCATCGTCAATATTTTACCTATGATCATTGCTCCGCCAAGACCATACTGAGCAACAATTTTCTGGACGTCTTTACCGTAATAAAGCTCATTGAGAGGCGCTAGAATAAAATTATGATGATGTATCATAAATCTACTCAACACCTGCTGGTGCATCTCGAATCTATTATTCTTTAAAAATCTTTTAACGCTCTTAGTATATTTTGTAGTATCGGCCGCCACACTCCTCTTCATTTGCCGATCAAGGACATTCAGTATAATCGGGTTCTCCTGATTCAGGATCAAATTATCACCGACTATCATGTTTAATGAAGTTGAGAGACTGTCTTTATTATAAAACATCTGATTGAGCGAATAATCTTTCACATCAGACTCGTGACGATATATAGTCTTCAGATCGCTCTTTCCAAGCTTGACAGTATTTAAATCAAGATCACCGGCAACAACATCATATTTATATGTTATCGGAGATTTGATATTTGCGTTAAAATATTCGGAATTATCACAATATTTTTTATCAACAAATGTAGTCTCAGGGATTCCGTAATACTCATTTACTATTTTCGGCTTTTTAAAAACCGGCTCGTATAATAAATAAACAACCTGACCATATACAGCCACAATAAGCAGAATAATAAACACAGAACTACTTCGCGCATACAACATCTTTTCAATTAAATACGAGACAGCACCCCTTATTAAATCAGTAGCCTTTTTATATCCAGACAACCATGTCAGAATCATATAAAAAACAATCATCGACTGAAGCGTCAACCTCATCAACAATGAGTCATATGCTGTTTGACTACCTGTAAAAAAAATCAGCACCGGCAATGCAAGGGAAATTATGATTGCAGCCGACATAGTATATATATTCCTGAAAAAATCAACATACAAGGCATCGGATTTAGCCTTAAATCTATTTATTAATTTCGCGTCCTTATAAACATATGCATAGTACAACAGGAACATCACAACGACATCTGCAACATATACCAGAAGCTCTTTTCTTTTGTTAAAATTAAAAAAAAGACCCACACCCTCATATAAAGGATACTCGATCACGTTGACATACTTGCTAACGATGACAACTGATATATAGTGAACCAACAGGATTATATTTATTCCTATCGCAGCAATAAAGATGTTCCAAAATGCACTTCGTCCTATTCTTCTCATCTATCTTTAAAGGTATATTTTTTATGGCTCATATATGATATCAACACAATCACAATCACGGATATTGCCTGACCAAGATACAAATCGATAGAAGTAAAACGTTTCAAAGCGAACAGTAAGAGCATATTACCAAGATATGCATAAACATAAACCATCGAAAACCTGAGATAACCCCTGATCAGATCGCCTTTTGTTTTGAATACGAGATACTTGTACAACAGATATGCGTTTATAGTGCTCACCACATAACAGATCAACAGGATGACGTTGTAATGCATACTCTTTGAAAGAAGGTAATAGAGACCCGCAAACAGGCCGTAACCGAACGCAGTATTCCACATTCCGACAATCAAATACATGATCTTTTCCTTGTGCCTCTCAATCATTTCTCTCATAAGTACTGACAATATTTATTAATAACTAAATCACTTTTCTGGTCTCTGCTCTTCAATGGAAGACAAAGCCACGTCGAAATTACATTCCGGTTTTCCGTCGCAGAGGACATCCTCGACTCTCTTTTTTGAATCGACGATCAAGTAGGAGCCGTCATCGAAAACGACATCACCTTTCACGTTGTACCTTACGTTCTTTTCTTTTTCCGCGAGCAGATACAACTTCTTTCCTGAATGAATTCGGTAGTAAGGATTGGACCCCCATTTCTTCTGGTTCCAGTATTCAGGAACAGCCCACATACCGGGCATGATTGCTGTATAGATAACTCTTTTGACGCCAAGGTTATAGGGCACCATCAAGACGTTATCGAAATTGAGCCCCCTCACGTGTCGGGCCAGCACCATCTGCTTCTTCTCGATAACCGTCTCCTGGCTGACATATTGCAAAACATACAGAAGGCCGTTAAGAATTACGGGCAAGGAAAGAACCAACAGGCGGATCATACGGGTGCCTTCCCATTCCACTGTTTTCCTTGACCACCTTTCAATGCCGCTCACAAAAGCAATGACCAGAAGTGGAGCGAACAACACATACACCTTCATGTAGGTATAGTTGTTGTTCGGGCTTTTCTTGTAGACAATAAGACCTGCTGTCGCGATGATCATCATTACGGCTATGTTGAGAACCCTTGAGCGACGCTGGTCCCTCATCACGTCAAATATCGTGAAAGACATCAGGCCAACCACCAGTGGCAGTCCCAGAAGCGTGTCCAGAACACTCCTCTCCATGGGCTTCCCCGCTTTATCGATCGTCAGGTATGAATAGATGTCTCCATAACCCAGAATATCGTGTGGCATAGCCCATAGCGGCTGAGGGTACCCGTTCCCTCCCTCTTGCAATAACTGTTTCAAGGTCAATACAGCCCATTCGTATACGTAGTTGCAGGGCCATACGATCGCCAGGCCCAGCAGGCCGCCCGCGATCAGTATGAGGTAATTGCTCAATCGTATATTTCGATATACCAGAAATTCAGCCACAATGACCATGAAAGAGAAAAACGGAAAGACGAGCAACAGCACTTCGCCGTAACTCAGAAAAAGCGCCGCCATGACAAACCCGATCAAAAGCACATATGCCGAGCGTTCTCTGAATCCTGTATGTTCCTTCTCCATCATCATCGCAAGCAGCATTATTATCAAAAGGAACAGCACATTCGCATAGGCATTGCCAAGAAAACCCTCATACCACAGGTTCAGCATGTTGACATTGAATGAGATCAACACGAAACCAAAATATGCGGTAAATGCCAATGAACCGTTGAGCTTTCGCAGCCAGACGTACACTATCCCTGCTTCCAGCAAATATGGCACCACCATCGATACGAAGGCGATCTGGTAGCTATGGCTCACGCCGGTGATCTTGCCTATCATGACCTGGTAGAAGGTGAGACCCCACCTGAAGTAATTCATTAGCGGCCATGACATTGTCGCATCGGTGTAACGGTTCATGTCGCCGGGCGTCATTCCTGCGAACTCGGACGCCCTCATCTTCGATAGAGCCAGAGTTCCTCCGTTCATAAGGTAATCGACCATTTTGGTGTACTGCATCAAATCTGGGCCGACGCGATAAACTGAAGTCGAGAAACCAGTCGCCAACACAGGATAGATCAGAACCAGAACGACCGGAGTGATCAGCAAAGTTCCATAGATCACGATGTCGGCAACATCCTCCTTGAACATTCCGGCGGCAAGCAGGAATCGTTTTCGGTTGAGTGTAACGTTTATTGCCAGCAGCACCAAAACGCAGGTGACACACAATGCCAGATAAAAAGATGGATCCACGCTGTATCCTATCAGATATCCTCCGAGTATCGACAGGCCAATCATGCCGATGACAGGCCAAATCACATAGATAGACCTCAAGCGCATGATGTCTGGAGGCACGATAAGCGGGTATATGCCCCACCCCATGACAAAAAGCATGGCGTAACCGGACACTGCCGAACGGTACGCTTCGAAGCGCCACATAAGGAGCACCTGTATCACCAGGGAAATAGGAATCAAGAACCGCTGCTGTTCCTTTACTGCAACGACAATCCGTTTTTCGACATCATTCTTCCGCCCCTTCCACCATAATGTCAGAGCCAGCACAAGTATAATGACGTTACTTAGCAGCCTGAAATAAATCTCGTAATTGAGATGTTTAAACTGTTTCAGTTTGAGCAGCAACCCAGGCAAATCGCCGGTTCTGACTACGAGCTTGTCGATATATATTTCGTAATTGAAATGTTTAAACATTTTCAAATTGAGCATAAACTTAGGCCAATCACCGGTCCTGACTTCGAGTTTGTCGATATCTCCGTCGAATACGCGATCCTTGTCAAAACCTCTGCCGATGACCAGGCGGTTCATCGATGCGAACACGCCGTTGTCCATGGCATTGCAAATCTCTTTCCCGTCGAGAGAAGCGATTACATACCCTTTGTTCTGCACTTCGACTTCAAGCCGGTACCACCTGTTCTTAATGATCTTCTCGGGAATAACATAGACATCATATCCTTCGCTTTTTCGTGAATTCGCTACTATAAATGCGGCATCGGAATTATGAAACTCCAAACGCGCCCCTTTGTTGTAATCGTCCGTCTGAAACAGATCTATATAGTTTTCATCATTATGGACCCTGAAATACATGCTCATCTTCACGTAGGCATATTTGGATCGGCCCCCTGGTCCGATCTCCATTGGTGCCCTGACCATTTCGCGGTTCCGGTATACCGAATCGCCGGATTGCCGAATAATGTCAATGATCCGTTCTTGCCTGATAATAACGCCCAACGTCAAACCCAATGCCAGAAACAAGCCAATAAAAAACAATGATTTTTTATTCAGGATACGATTCATAACGGGGTTTTTTTGATTTCAGTACATCGTCAAGCAACGTCATCACCAAAGACCTCAACAGGGCAAGATCGCCAGGAAACAACATCAGGACACTGCCGGCAAACCATATATGAACAAACAGGCCAACCAATATGCGTTATTGGATGGCCTGTAATGTCACACAATGATCTGATCTTTCAAGTCATTATGTCCATCATTGATGAGGTGATGGAATAGTGGCATAGCCCTCGTCACTGTAATCCAAGACGCTTCTCGAGCATTTCGATGCGGTGTTCGTCTTCCGACTTTATCCTGTGGTAGTAGCGGCGCTTGCTCTTCAGCCAGAGAAGTTCGAACTCTACCGCCTTCAGGATGGCCTTTTCAGGATCTGTCAGGATCGAATCAGACTTGAACACGACTTTCCTGGTCTCGAATTTGTCGACAAGCCCATCTGCATGAAGGTTCCTGATGAAATCGATGGAACCCGTCGAAATGGCTCCCCCAAGGCCGGTCTTGAGGCCTTTCTCCTTGGACTTGGCGAATATGGTCTTGCAGTAATCGAAGATCGTGTCGCTGTCGACGATCCCCCTGTCGCCACCCATCGAACCGACAAAATCAACCCTGCCTACCGTCACGCCATGCAGCAGGTCGATGTTCGGCAGGGCGAGCATTTCATCGAGGTTGTTGAACGCAGTTATGGTCTCGATGTTGATAGCAAAATCGATGTCATTTCGGTTGTCTTCTGCGACGAAGGTCTCGATCGCGTTCAGGAATTTCGAAACGGCAAAAGCCGTCTCGGCCATCGGTGCGATGACTCCCTTCACCCCGATGGTGATGGCGTTGTAGATGTCGGTCACTGCTTCGACACCACCGATCTTGAGAATAATCGGCAAATCAACCTTGGAGGTCACGTCTTTAAGGCGCATCATCTCTTCGATTCTACTGCCTTCCGCTTCAAATTCCGCTTTGATTTCAAACACGCCGTACTCCTCACGCAACTGTTTGAGGACATCGATCATCTGATATTCTAT
>Ga0326726_10001989_pt1 | contig 18987 bp, 24 predicted proteins | sample MHFenrmetagenome_2_FD_207603 | JGI IMG/M metagenome (GOLD analysis project Ga0326726, IMG submission 207603) | Lab enriched peat soil microbial communities from Michigan Hollow, Ithaca, NY, United States - MHF15MN | ecosystem: Environmental > Terrestrial > Soil > Wetlands > Peat | place: USA... | reverse complement strand
CCCATCATTCCACCGGACCGCCTTCGGCGGCCGGTGAATTCAAACGTTAGGCGTCATGCAAGCATTCACGACCTACCCCATATCTCGATGAACATCCACGATCGAATCGCGGCCAGCTTCAATACGCAGGGCCTGATGGCAACAATCGGTGCAAAGCTTGCTTTGGTGTCAGATGGCGAGGTGCACATCGCGCTGCCCTTCTCCAAGAGACTTTCTCAGCAGCACGGCTATGTTCATGCTGGCGCGATCACGGCCATTGTCGACACTGCATGTGGGTACGCAGCGTTGACGAGGGCACCACCTGACTGCGAGGTTGTCACAGCAGAGTTCAAGATCAACTTCTTACGCCCCGCGCTTGGGGATCACCTCTTAGCAATCGGAAGGGTGCAGAATTCCGGTAAGTTCCTCGCGGTCTGCACCGGGGAAGTCCGAGCGTTCTCTGGAATTGGATCTCCCCACAAGGTCGTCGCACTCATGCAGGCCACTATCGTCAACGTTCGTCAATGACGCCTAACCTCGCGGTCAACCGGACGCGCCGATTCACGGCTTCTACTTGGCGAGCGTCAGTGCGGCGCGCCGGTTACCTTACACGTTAGGCTGCAAGAACTAGTGCTTTGCCACTCACTAGTCTCGCTGGTATTGTGCCCGCGTGAAAGTTAGCGAGATCCTCCGCATGTTGAATCAAGATGGCTGGTATCTCGTGGCAACCCGGGGTAGCCACCGCCAGTTCAAGCACCCGATCAAGCCTGGCCGGGTCACTGTAGCGGGAAAACCCAGCGATGACCTTGCTCCGGGTACACTTAACAGCATCCTGAAGCAGTCTGGACTCGAGAAGTGAGGTTCACATGCGCTACGCCATAGTGATCGAGAAGGCCACGAAGAACTACTCTGCTTATGTGCCGGATCTTCCCGGCTGCGTCGCCACAGGCGCGACCTTGGAAGAAACAGAACAGCTTATTCGCGAAGCTATAGAGTTCCACCTTTCTGGTCTCCGCGACGATGGCGCTCCGATCCCAGAGCCGTCCAGCCAGGTTGACTACGTCGACGTCGCAGCCTAACAGCGCGCCCCACCGCGACGGGCGAGAAGCGTCGCACTTCGGTCAATCATCTTCCGCGCCCGCGCGTGGGCGCGAACGTTAGGCATGGGAGCGCATCACCGATGATCACAGCTTCCCATAGTCAATTGATGGCCCAATACAACGAGTGGATGAACTCTCGGATGTATGCGCTGTGCGCCTCACTTCCCGACACGGAGCTTCATAGGGACCGCGGCGCGTTCTTCAAATCGATCTACGCCACCCTCAACCACATCGCGTATGGCGACCTAGCGTTTTTGTCCCGCTTCACCGGCACTCCGAGTGTCGTCCCTGAACCCGGGGCCGATCTCTTTGGTACGTTCAGTCTCTTGCGGGCGGAGCGTGTGGCATTGGACAAACGCATTCTGGGCTGGTCAGAGTCCCTCACCCCGGCTTGGCTTGCGGAGCCACTGACCTATACGAGCAAGATTGATGGCAAGACCCGGACGGTTCCAAAGTGGGTGCTTGTCACGCACATGTTCAATCACCAGACGCACCATCGCGGTCAGGTCACCACACTCCTTTCCCAAATGGGTTTGGATGTTGGCGCTACCGACATTCCGTTTATGCCGCAGTTCCAGGCCCATGCCTAACCCTTCGCTGCAGCCGATCTGCTACGACTGGCTTCGCCAGCCTGTGCAGGCGGCTGAGCTCAAACGTTAGGTGGCATGCATAGCGCACCAACCCAGTTGGCGCGGCCATTGATCGTTATCTCAACAACCGTGGCGGCTTAAATCGAGAAATCGTGGGGCTGGGGAGTGGCCGTGCTGGCGTGGCCTTAGCTGTCATGTTCGGTCCGAGCCGTAAGAACGCAATATCACCCAACAGGACTTATTGATGACGAGAGCGCCGCCGACACGCGGCACAGTTCCCGATTACCTACGCGAAGCGGAGGCGCGGGGGGTCGTACCTGCCGGGTTCCGGGTCCTCGGCCTCGAGCCCTTGACCGGCGGGCGCACTGGCGCGCGGGTCATCGCTGTCCGACCGGGTTACGTGCTGAAAGTGTTGCCACGCAACACCTGGCGGGTCGCGGCCATGCAAACTCCTGACGCTGGAGAGGGGCCGTTGTGGCTGAGCGGCGCCACGCGCGAGCTTCCCGCGCCAGTTGCGTGTCCGACGGTCGACGTTGCGGTCCACGTGGACAACGACGAGTGGTGGATGCTGATGCGCGACGTGTCGGACGACATCCGGCCGCGTGGTGCCTTCGCAGAGCGCGACGAGCGGGCGCTGCTGGCGGCGATCGCGCGCTTGCATGCGCACTACTGGGACGGGCGCAATGGCCTCGACAGACTACCGCTTGCTCCGGTCCGCGGCATCACGGCCGCTCTGGCGGAGCCCGTCGCCTTCGCTGCCGGGCGCGCGGCGCCGTCTGCGGACTGGGTGCCCCGGTTTGTTGAGGACTTCGCGCCGCTTAGGATGCTGCTGCCCAGGTTCCTCGAGATGCTCGACCCCGGCGATGCCGACTTCTTCATCCAGCTCGCTTCGAACCGCGCATGGCACCGGGGACTCGACGATGCCGCGCCGACGCTCAACCACGGCGACCTCCGGCGCGCGAATATCGCTGTCGCGGGCGAGACGGTCACGCTGCTCGACTGGGAGTTCGCATCGCGCGCGCCTGCCGCCTGTGATCTGCAATGGCATTGGTTCCTGCACTTTTGGGCCTACCCGCCTGGTGACGGCCGCCCGCCCGAAGCCCGTGCGCCGCTACGCGATTTCTACGTGGCCGAGCTCGAGGCGGCGCTCGAACGACCGATCGACCGCGAGGAGTTCGAGCGGACCTGGGATCTCGCGTGGCTGCGGGCCATGTCGACGATCGGGTTCTGCCTGGCGGACGCCCCGGATCCCGCGGCGCCGGAGGCACGTCATCGCGCGAGGGCGGCGATTGCGCTTGCCCGCGCAATCCTGGACGCGTGACGCTCGCTCGAGTGCTATTGTGATTCCGGCGATTCCTGAGACGACGCATGCCACCTAACAGCGTGCTTCACCCGGACGCGCGCGGGCGTGCCGTACTTCATCCCTGTGATGCCTAACGTGGGCCGCAAGAAACAAGAGGAACGGAAAGAAAGAAGCATCATGAGGAAGAGCGGGACTCAGAAAGGAAAGTCTCCATCTCGGATGATAGACGGGAGGATCAAGGAGCTGGGCGACTGGCGGGGCAAGTTGCTCTCACAGCTCCGCACATTGATCAAGCAAGCCGACCCCGAGGTGGTCGAGGAGTGGAAGTGGAGAGGGGTTCCGGTGTGGTCTCACGACGGATTGATCTGCACCGGCGAGACGTACAAGAACGTCGTGAAGATGACCTTTTCGAAGGGGGCCGCACTTGAGGACCCATCAGGCCTCTTCAACTCCAGCCTCGATGGCAACACCAGGCGTGCCATCGACTTTCACGAGGGCGAGAAGATTGACGAGGAGGCATTGAAGGCTCTTATTCGCGCGGCCGTGGCGCTGAACGCGTCCCGCGCCCACGGCTGATCGAGCTGAAGGGGGTAGGACGCATACCGGTATCGACGGGCTCAAGCTCGCAACGCCGGCCTTAGCTGTCATCTGATGTCAGGCCTTGCCGGTGCTCCCGAACCCGCCTGCACCGCGTCTGCTCTGAGCGAACTCCTCGACCACGTTCAGCTTCACCTGCACCACCGGCACGACTACGAGTTGCGCGATCCGCTCCATCGGCTGGACCGTGAACTCGGCCTGGCCGCGATTCCACACCGACACCATCACCTGCCCCTGATAGTCGGAGTCGATCAGCCCGACGAGGTTTCCGAGCACGATGCCGTGCTTGTGCCCGAGTCCGGAGCGCGGCAGCACCACGGCGGTGAGCCCCGGATCGGCGAGATGGATGGCGATGCCGCTCGGAACGAGCTCGGCGGCGCCCGGCGCCAGGGTCAGAGGCCGGTCGATGCAGGCGCGAAGGTCGAGGCCCGCAGCGCCCGCAGTGGCGTACTGCGGCAATGAATCGCGCAACCGCGGGTCGAGGATCTTGACGTCGAGGGTCTTCAAGCGAAGCGCCGCCTAGCGCCGCGGCAGCATCTTCGCAATGTGCGCGACGAGTTGCCGCGCAAGCACGATCTTTGGGGCGCGTGGCAGCTCATGCACGCCGCCATCGTCGAGGAGCGTGAGCGCGTTCGTTTCCTTGCCGAAAGTGTCCTGAGCCAGGTTCGCCGCAAGCAGAGGAATGCCTTTTGTCTTCCGCTTCGCCTGCGCATTCGCCATCAGGTCCTCGGTCTCGGCGGCGAAGCCCACGCAGAACGGCCCCTTGGGGAGGGCTAAGACATCCGCGAGGATGTCGGGGTTCGGCGCAAGCTCCAAGCTGAGGTGCCCGTCGCCGCGCTTGATCTTGTGCGATTTGGGATCCGCGGGACGGTAATCGGCGACGGCAGCGACTGCGATGAACACGTCGGCCTGCTTCGCCCGCTTCATCACCGCCGCGTGCATCTCGCCTGCCGTGAGGACGTCGACACGCTCTACGCCCGCAGGAGCGTCGAGCGCAGTCGCTCCGGAAACGAGGGTCACCTCCGCTCCCGCCTCGGCTGCGGCCTGCGCCACGGCGTAGCCCATCTTGCCCGAGCTCTGGTTGGTGATCCCCCTTACCGTATCGATGGGCTCATAGGTCGGGCCGGCCGTGATCAGGACTTTTTTTCTGGAAAGGGCCTTGGGGCCGAGAGCGGCCGCGACCTCGTTGAAGATCTGCTCGGGCTCGAGCATGCGTCCCATGCCGCCCTCGCGGTCAGCGTGGTCGCCCTCCACCGGTCCCAGGATGGCGACGCCGTCTGCGCGAAGGCGCTCGATGTTCCGCTGCGTCGCCGCGTTCTGCCACATCTCGACATTCATGGCCGGCGCGACCATCAGCGGGCTGCGGCGCGCCAGGCACAAGGTCGAGAGCAAGTCGTCGCCGAATCCGTTTGCCAGCTTGGCGAGAAAATCGCTCGTGGCCGGGGCGACCACGATGAGGTCCCGGTCGCGCGAAAGCTCGATGTGCCCCATGCTATCGGGCACGCGCGGGTCCCACATGTCGGTGAAAACGGCCTTTCCGGAGAGGGCCTGCAGTGTAGCGGGGGTGATGAACCGGCACGCCGCCTCGGTCATGACGACGCGCACGTCGGCCCCCGCCTTCACGAACAGGCGCGTCAGTTCCGCTGCCTTGTAAGCGGCAATGCCGCCCGTGATCCCGAGCAGAACCTTCCTTCCGGAAACGTCGGTCATCGCAAATCCGCGACAGCGCGTTAAGTCGGAAACGACGATTCTAAGCGAATTCCATGGCGATCACCGACTGGCCACTGCAGGAGCGGCCGCGCGAGCGCTTGCTCGCACTGGGTCCGGCGTCGCTCGCCGACGCCGAGCTGCTGGCGATTCTGCTGCGGACCGGCGCGAGGGGAACGAGCGCAGTGGACCTGGCACGGCAGCTCCTTCAGCGCTTCGGCTCGGTCTCCGCGCTACTCGAGGCCGGGCCCGCGGGCTTCGCCGGAACGCCGGGCCTGGGCAGCGCCAAGCTGGCGCAGCTCAAGGCGGCGCTGGAACTGGCCCGTCGTGCGCTCAAGGAGGAGATTTCATCGCGCGACGCGCTGAGCTCGCCGCGAGCGGTGCGGGACTATCTTCGGCTTGCGCTCGCCGGCCGGGAGCAGGAGGTCTTCGCGGTGCTGCTGCTCGATGCGCAGCACCGAGTCATCGCCAGCGAGGAGCTGTTCCAGGGAACGTTGACCCAGACGAGTGTGTACCCGCGGGAAGTGGTCAAGTGCGCGCTCAAGCACAACGCAGCGGCCGTGATCTTCGCGCACAACCACCCTTCCGGGGTCGCCGAGCCCAGCCACGCCGACGAGATCCTCACCCGCTCGCTGAAAACCGCTCTTGCCCTGGTGGATATCCAGGTGCTCGACCACTTCATCGTCGCGGGGAGCCGCACGATGTCGTTCGCCGAGCGCGGACTCTTGTAGCGGCAAGGCCCGCGCCGCTTGATGCGCTTGTGCTTCCCCCCTATAATGCGCGGTTTCCGAATCGGAACAGGACCATGGCACGCGTCTGCCAAGTCACGGGCAAGAAACCACAGGTGGGGCACCATGTGTCACATGCCAACAACAAGACCATTCGCCGCTTCTACCCCAGCCTGCAGTATCGCCGTTTCTGGGTGGAAAGCGAGAAGCGCTGGGTGAGGCTGCGTGTCTCCAACGCGGGCGTGCGCGTAATCGACAAGAAAGGCATCGACGTCGTGCTGAAAGAGCTGCGCGAGCGTGGTGAGATCTGACCTTCAGGAGCCCCAACGATGAGAGAAAAAATCAAGCTCGAGTCGACCGCCGGGACCGGTCATTTCTACACGACGACCAAGAACAAGCGCACCACGCCCGAGAAGCTGGAGATCAAGAAATACGATCCCAAGGCGCGCAAGCACGTCCTCTACAAGGAAGCCAAGATCAAGTAGGACGGCCGGCTCGCGCCGCCCGTCGATTCGGCCCCTCCGTCCGACGAGCTGAAGAAAAGCCCGCTACTGCGGGCTTTTCTTTGCGGCGGGAGCCGGAGCTGCAGCGGGGGCCGAAGCTGCCTCGCCCCTCTTGTAGACAATCTTCTTCGTTCCGCCGTCGCAGGTCCCGACGACCTTGCCGTCCTCGGCTGCGTCCTTGTCCACGATCGTCGTCGTGAACGTCGGCACTCCGTTGTTCTTGATCTTCGTGTCGATCTCGCCCTTCAGCTCCTCGCACGGCTTGACCTGCGCGAGGACCGGCGAGGCGATCAGCAACGACGCCGCGATTACAATCAGACCTTTCATTTCGCACTCCTTTCTTTCCTGTTAGTAACTGCCCCGGACCTGCAACGCCATTATGCTACCGCGAAGCGCGTCAGGGCGCTGGCTTCCGCGCGAAACAAAAAACCCGCCGGAGGCGGGTTTTCGGGAGCCGCAAAAACTGGGGCAAATCAGGCGTAGCAGCGCAGCCGGCGCGAGAATTCCTCGAGATGGCGGATGCCGCTGGCCTCGGCGCGGTGGCACCAGTCCTGCAGCTGGCGCACCAGCTGCTCTCGGGAAGCGCTCGAGCGTTCCCAGAGCGAAACGAGCTCCGAGCGCATCGAGTAGACGGTGTGCAGGGCGCGCGACTTCGAGAGGCCCTTGTTGAGGTCTGCGCGCTCGGCTTCGCACAGTGATTTTTCGTCGCGGTGCAGCCAGCGCTTAAGGCTCTGCAGGACGTGCGCGTCGTGCGGCGCGAAGCGGCGCAGTTTGCCGAGTTCCTCGGCGTAGGTGCGCTTGAGCGATTTCGCGTAGGTCGCGAGCACATCGTAGCGGTGCGTGATCACCGCCTGCAGGGTTTCCGAGTCCACCGCCTTGGCTTCGGTAAAGCGCGGCGTGGGCGGGACCTTCTTCACCTGTGCGAGCCCGAGCGCCTCGAGCAGACAGATGTACATCCAGCCCAAATCGAACTCGTACCATTTGTTGGAGAGCTTGGCCGAGGTCGCATAGGCGTGATGATTGTTGTGGAGCTCTTCGCCGCCGATGAGGATTCCCCAGGGAACGATATTGGTGCTCGCGTCCTCGGTCGACCAGTTGCGGTAGCCCCAGAAGTGGCCGATTCCGTTGATGACTCCGGCCGCCCAGAACGGGATCCAGACGATTTGCGTCAGGAGCACCAGCGCGCCCGGCACGACGCCCAGCGCAACCACGTCGGCGACACCCATCAGGGTGAGGCCCAGCACGGCGAAGCGCGAATAGATGTTGCGCTCCATCCAGTCGTCGGGGGTGCCATGGCCGTAACGCTCCAGGGTCTCGCGGTTATAGGCTTCCTTCACATATAGAAACACTCCCAGCCAGAGCACGCGATTGATGCCCAAGATCTGGGGGCTGTGGGGGTCCTCGGCGGTCTCGCACTTGGCGTGGTGCTTGCGGTGAATGGCAGCCCATTCCTTGGTCACCATGCCGGTCGTGAGCCATAGCCAGAAACGGAAGAAGTGGCTTGCAAGCGGGTGCAGATCGAGCGCGCGGTGCGCCTGGTGCCGATGCAGGAACACCGTGACGCTTACAATGGTGATGTGGGTGAGCGCCAAGGCGACCAAGGCGACGCCCCACCAAGGAAGATCAAAAACACCCGAAAACAGGATGTTAGACTCCATCGAGTCCCTCCCAATTTAGTTCAGCGGATTCTACGTGAATCCGAGTAAAGGGCAAGGGCATAGTTCCAAGCATGGCCGAGGGCGATTTCCCGCTCTGCTTCATGCACTTGCCGACTGTATATGGCTTCCACAAGGATTTTGAGTTCCGCATCGTGAAATAAGGCCATCCGAGCCGAAGCTCAAATGGTTCGCATTACGCGCTCCGCTCGAAAATCGCTGCAAAGAAGCCGTCCGTTCCATGTCGATGGGGCCACAGCTCGAAATATCCACCCATATCGAGCCTGATGCGCACTTTCTCAAGGACTTCACTCGCGGGAATCAACCGAAATTGCGCATGAGCGGCCAGAAATTCCTCGGCGATGCCACGGTTCTCCTCGTCGAGAATGCTGCAGGTCGCGTAGACGAGCCGTCCTCCGGATTTCACTAATCGGCCCGCCGCAGCGAGCAACGAACCCTGCTTGCCGACCAACTCAGCGACGTCCTCGGGCGTCTGGCGCCACTTCATGTCGGGATTGCGCCGCAGCGTCCCCAGTCCGCTGCAGGGCGCATCGACCAGCACGCGGTCGATCTTGCCGGCGAGACGCTTGACGCGCGGGTCGTTGACGCCTTCGATGCGCTGGGGATGGACGTTGGAGAGCCCCGAGCGCGCAAGCCTGGGCTTCAGGCTTGCTAGGCGCTTCGGAGAAATATCGAACGCGTACAGCCGTCCGGTCGAGCGCATCAGGGCCCCGAGGGCGAGCGTCTTGCCGCCCGCGCCAGCGCAGAAGTCGACGACCATCTCGCCGCGTTTGGGCGCGACCAGATGGCACAACAATTGGCTGCCCTCGTCCTGGACCTCGACGCCGCCTTCCAGAAAGACCGGGTGGCGGTTGATCGCTGGCCGCCCGTCGAGCCGCAAGCCGTCGGGCGAGTAAGGCGTGGCCGACGCGCGCATTCCGTCGCGCTCGAGTCTTTCGGCCACGGCCTGACGCGACGTCTTCATCGAGTTGACGCGAAGGTCGAGCGGGGCGGTCTGCATCAGCCCTCTCGCCAATTCGAGCAGAGCAGGCTCCTCGAAGCGGCGGCGAAGCCTTTCGATCACCCAGTCCGGAAGCTCGCACTGTACCTCGAAGGGCTGGGGCGCTGCGGCCTCGCGCTTGACTCCTGCGAGCCACTGCGGCTCGTCGCCCCGCAACCAGGGTTCGAGCTCGCGCAGGCTCGCGCCGAGCAGCAGGGTCCAGCATGCCAGAACCAGGCGCCGCGGGTTCGCGGGCAGCACCAGGCGCTCGAGCAGCCGCCTGCGGCGCAGCGCCGCGTACACCGAGTCGGCGATCAGGGCACGATCGCGCTGACCGATTTTCGGGCGAGCGCGAAAGAACGCGGAGAGCGCGGCGTCCGCCGGCTCCTCGAGCGGCAGCACGGCCGCAAAGGCCGCCGTGCACGCGTCGAGCAGCGAGCGCGAGAAGCGCATCAGTTTTCGATGCGCGTGACGACCTGGTCTGCGCGAGTGCCGTCCTTGTCGACGACCAGCGCGCGCACGGGGATGAAATCTCGCTCCGTGGCGAACCAGATGTCGGTCGCCTTGTCCTCGGGCCCGTCGCGCACCTTCGCGATGCGCAGCGTCTGCATTTCGCCCAGGGGCGTGGCGAGCTTCTCGCTGCCGACGACGGTGAAGCGGAACGGAGTCAGGCCCCTGCCGTCGGCCCGGACGATGTCGTACTCCTTCTCCCTGGGTGGGAGGAACGCGAAGGTGTAGGCGAGGCTCAAGGGGTCCTGCGCGTTGGCCGGCATCTGCAGTGTCTCCGATTTGCCCTTGCGCTCCTGCGTGACCGTGCCGGCTTCCCAGTTGAAAGTCGCGGACACCGCCCAGCCGAACGGGCGCTCGTCCCGGTATTCGTCGGGCCGGAGTCCCTGCGGCGTGATTCGGCCGCGGCTCGTGCGCTTGTTGAGCACGCCGAACGTGGCGAGGATGCCTCGTCCCCGGGTCTCGGAGACGATCGAGTACGTCTTGCCGTTGTGCTCCAGCGTCTCGACGGTATCGCCCGCCATGCCCTTCACAGTCACCTCGTAGCTCACCTTGATGTGCTCGGGCGGCGCCGCATGGCCGCCCGCGGACCAGACGAACGCCGCGACCAGCGGAGCGCTGCGAAGGAAGAAGGCGGCTGGCGTCATTCTTGTGCGAAAACTGATTGGCTGGCTTCGGTCCCGCTAACGCGCACCTGACCGTTTTCGACGGCCAGGCGGCCCTCGACGAACCAGCGTATCGCACGAGGATAGATGCGGTGTTCCTGCTGCAGCACCCGCGCGGCGAGCGTCGCCTCGGTGTCTCCGACACGCACCGGCACCGCGGCCTGGATGATGATCGGCCCGTGATCGACCTGCGGCGTGACGAAATGCACCGTGCAGCCGTGGAGCTTCACGCCTTCCTGGAGCGCCCGCCGGTGCGTGTGCAGCCCGGGAAATGCGGGCAGCAAGGACGGATGGATGTTCACCATTCGGCCCGAGTAGCGCCGCACGAAGTCGGCGCCGAGAACGCGCATGAAGCCCGCGAGCGCGATCAGGTCGGGCGAATGCCGGTCGATCGCACTCGCGAGAGCGGCTTCGAACGCGTCACGAGAGGGAAGCTCCCGGTCATCGACGGTTTGGGTTGGAACGCCCGCCTGTACCGCGAATCTCAGCCCGGCGGAGTCGGCGCGATTGCTGATCACGGCAGCGACTTGTGCAGGGAGTCCGGCGCGGACGATGGCCTCCATGTTGCTGCCGCGGCCAGAGATCAGGATGACGATCTTTTTCATTCGCTCATTCTACCGTCCGAGCCTCAATACACGCGCTCGACCCGGTATCCCTGTTTCTCGATCAGTGCCAGCATGCCACCCGCGCCGTAGAGATGGTTCGCTCCGACAGCGACGAAAGCGCCGCCCTCGCGCAGCGGCATGAACAAGCGATGCGCCATGACGATCGACCGGTTCTCCACCACGCGCTGAAACAGGATGCGGTAGTGCCCGGCCACCTCCGGATAGCGCTCGGCCGCCCGCGTGCTCGCAATGTGTATGCCGGCGAGGTCGCGATTCATCCAGGCCCTAATGGTCGGCTCGACCATCGCCGCAAGTTCGTCGCGGTGGTCGAGCGCGTGCTTGAGAAGTTCCACCTGCGTGTCGAGGGGAATTCGATCGAACACCGAGATCTGCTCTTCTGCGCCTTCCAGGCTCAGCACGCGAAGGTTTCTCTCGCGCGCGACCTCGACGAGCTTCTGGTCCAAGGTGAGCTTCTCGTAGTCATCGGGAGTGACGGTGAAGTTGGCAAGCGCCGCCCAGGGCTTGAGCCGCGCGATGACCTCGTCGGGAACCTGCCGCTCCCGCAGCATCTCGACAACCTTCGCGTAGGCCCCGGCACCGATCAGCGGCTCGAGCCTGCGTCCGTCGTCGAATTGCCCAGCCTCGAGGAAGCGTATCGCTTCGCGCTCGCCCTGGAAACTCTCCGTGTAGTAGCGCTTGGCGCGGGCGAGCGCGGCGCTGACCGGATCGGGCAGCTCGAGCACGCGCGGATCGGCCACGTGGATGGTGCCGAACACATAGCTCGGCGCAACCCCCGCCTTCGAAACGCGCCACAGCAGCCCCTTCGTGAACTTGCCGGGCTGGCGCGTCTGCGCGCGCGCCGGGAAGACCAATGCGATCGCAACGAGGCACGCGAAGACGACGCGTAGTGCACTGGGCATGTCGCTAGCTGCTCCGCTCTGCCTCGGAGACAGGTTGCGGGAATCCCGGCAGCGGCTGCAGACCGTCCGCTTCGAACAGGTCTTGCAGCTGAGCCGCGGCCTCCTTGGTAGTCTGGATGAGCTGCGCCTCGTCGTGCTGGACCGCGTACTGCGCATCCAGCTGCCCCTCGTCGTGCTGCCTGAACAGGCTCACGGCGCGCTCGGACGCGGCGATGCCGAACCCGAGGGAGAGCAGCGCGTGCCGCGCCATGTCTAGGCTCGCCGAAAAAGTCTCGCGCCAGATAAGGCTCACCCCGAGATCGCGAAGGCGAAACAGGTGCACGCGGTTGCGCGCTCGGGCGAGTATCGGAACGTGAGGATAGTGCTTGCGCACGACCTCGGCCGTCTTGACCGAGGCTTCCACGTCATCGATCGCGAGAACGAAAAGCTTCGCTTCGCCCGTTTTCGCCGCTTGGAGCAGCTCGAGCCGCGACGCGTCGCCGTAGTACACCTTGCTGCCGAAGCGCCTGACAAAATCCACCTGCTGGTAGCTCGCTTCCAGAGCGGTGAACGGAACGCCGCACATGCGCAGGACCCGCGACAGGATCTGCCCCATGCGCCCGTAGCCGGCGATGATCACCGGATTGCCGGGACCGGTGATCGAGTCGAACTCGGGCGCGGCGTGGCGCTCGAGCCAGCGAGCGAGCAGCCTGTCCTGCAGCGCGAATGCGGGCGGCCACAGCAGCATGGACACCGTGACGACCACGATCAGCAGCTCCGCGGTACCGGGCTGCAGGATGCCTAGCGCGCCCGCGGCCGCGAACAGGACGAAGGCGAACTCCCCACCCTGCGACACCGCCAGGGCAAGACGCTGCGCGGTCTCGTTCGGCGCGCGGCCCAGCCTCGCGATGCCGTACATCAGGGTGAACTTCGCGAGAACGAGTCCTGCGGCGAGCCCGAAGACCGCGAGCGGCCGGTTCCAGACCAGCGCGAGATTGGCGCTCATTCCCACGGCCATGAAGAACAGGCCGAGCAGTAGACCCTTGAAGGGCTCGATATCCGCCTCGAGTTCGTGCCGGAACTCGGAATCGGCGAGCAGCACCCCGGCGAGAAAGGCGCCCAGCGAAGGCGACAAGCCGATTCTTTCCATGATGAGTGCGGCGCCCGCGACGAGCAGCAGGGCGGCGGCGGTAAATACCTCGCGCCCGCCGTAGCTCGCGACGGCCTTGAGCACCGGGCGCACCACCAGACGGCTCGTCGCGACGACCACGGCAATCACCGCCACGCCCTTCGCCGCCGCGCTCCACCCGCCCGCGGCCTGCGTCCCGGAGCCGTAGAGCAGCGGCAGCAGCGCGAGCAAGGGAATGACCGAGAGATCCTGGAACAGAAGCACCGCAAAGGCCTCGCGCCCGTGACGTGTCGCCAGCTGCTTGCGTTCGGCAAGAGAGGCGAGCACCAGCGCGGTCGAGGACATCGCCAGGCCGAAACCCGCGACGAGGGCGGCCTGCCACGAAAGCCCGAACCAGAGCGCCAGAGCGGCGAGCACCGCGCCGGTAATGGCCACCTGGGCACCGCCGAGCCCGAACACCGGGCGACGCAGCACCCACAGGCGGCTCGGCTGCAGCTCGAGACCGATGAGGAACAGCAGCAGCACCACGCCGAACTCGGCGAATTCCAGGGTGGACTCGACGTTCCGGACCATGCCGAGGCCCCAGGGACCGATCAGCATGCCGGCGCAGAGATAACCGAGGACCGCGCCGAGCTTGAGGCGTTGAAACAGCGGCACCAGCAGCACCGCGGTAATCAGGAAAACGACGGCCTGTTCAAGAAAATGCATGGCACGGTCCGCAAGGTGGGATGCACCGCATTATGCGCGAGCGACGCGGCGCGCGGAGGAAACCTCCGGGAAAACCTGTGCTACGTCGTCGACAGGCCCGCGACGGCCGTGAGCATGCTGATTGAGCCCAGGTCGTAGCCGTCCACGGGAAAGTCCATCGACTCGTCCGCACCCTGTAGCGCAGCGATGTAGAGAAGAGGAAGGTAGTGCTCCGGAGTCGGCACCGACAGACGGGCATCCTCGCCGAGCTTCTCGAAATCGACCAGCGCCGAGTGGTCGCGGGCGGCGAGCGCCTCGCGAGTCTTCTTGTTGAACCGCTGCGCCCAAGCGAAGGGTTGTCCGCCGCCGCGCTTCATCAGGCGCAGGTTGTGCACGACGTTGCCGCTGCCCGCGATGAGCACGCCTTCGTCGCGCAGCGGCGCGAGCTGCCGGCCGGCCTCGTAGTGAAATCGCGGCGGCTTCGTGCCGTCGATGCTCAGCTGTACCACCGGTACGTCCGCACCGGGATAGGCGTGCTTCAGCACCGACCAGGTACCGTGATCCAGTCCCCATGATTCGTCCAGCCCCACGTCGAGCGGCGCGAGCAGGTCGCGCACCCGTGAGGCGAGCCGAGGTTCCCCCGGCGCCGGGTATTGAACTTCGAACAGAGCCTGCGGAAATCCGTAGAAGTCGTGGATCGTCCTCGGACGGCTCATCGCCGTCACCGCGGTTCCCTCGGTGGTCCAGTGCGCGGACACGCACAGGATGGCTTTCGGAACCGGTATCGATTCGCCGAGCCGACGCCAGGCCTCCGTGTATTGATTCCGCTCTAGCGTGTTCATCGGGCTGCCGTGCCCGAAGAACACGACCGGCATCCTGGCCGCGCTCATGCGAGGTCGAACACGAGGACCTCGGCGTCCTCGCCCTGCTCGAGGACGAGCTCGGCGGCGTCAGCGGCCTTCAGCGCATCCCCCGCTTCGAGCGCCTGGCCGTTGGCGGTCAGCCTGCCTCGCGCGACGTGCACGTAGGCGCGCCGGCCGGGCCGCATCCGGTGAACTACCCGGTCCGTCCCGTCCAGGAGCACGGCGTACAGCAGTGCGTCCTGATGAATCGTCACCGAGCCATCGCGCCCGTCCGGCGAGGCGAGAAGCCTGAGCTTTCCTCGCTTCGAGGCCGCATCGAAATGCTTCTGCTCGTAGCTCGGTGCGATGCCGCTGACGTCGGGCTCGATCCAGATCTGAAGAAAATGCGTCACCCCGTCCCGGGCCTGATTGAATTCGCTGTGCAAAACGCCCTTGCCCGCGCTCATGCGCTGCACGTCCCCCGGCACGATGGTCGAGCCGTTCCCCATGCTGTCCTTGTGGGCAAGCGCCCCCTCCAGCACGTAGCTGATGATCTCCATGTCGCGGTGGCCGTGCGTGCCAAAGCCCGTGCCCGGCTGGATCCGGTCCTCGTTGATCACCCGCAGATGGCCGAACCCCATGTGCTGGGGATCGTAGTAGTCGGCGAACGAGAAGCTGTGGTAGGAGCGCAGCCAGCCGTGGTCGGCGAGGCCGCGATCCCGGCTCTTTCGGATTTCCATCATTGCGGGGTCCTCGGTCTAGGAGGCGAAATGGGGCTGCGCGGGCGATTCCTCAAGGGGTGATGATCTTCATGTTGAAGGCGCGTTCGACAAGCCAAGTGCCCGCGACGGCGACGATGGCGAGGGAACCGCCCATGAAGACCAGGCGGCGGTAGAGCCAGGTCGCGCGCAACCAGTAGGCCAAGGGCAGGAAGGCGCTCACGACCGCAAGCTGCCCCCCCTCGACGCCCAGGTTGAAGCCGACCAGAGCAATGAGCAGCGCGTTCTGAGGCAGTCCGAGATCCCTCAACACGCTTGCGAAGCCGAAGCCGTGAACCAGGCCGAAGAAGAAGGCCACCATCCAGCGCCGCCCGTGAACCAGCGGAAACACGTTGTTGAGTGCAGCGAGCACCACGGAGCTCGCGATGGCCGACTCGACCAGGCGCGAGGGCAGCGAGATCACCCCGAGGGCCGCGAGGCTGAGCGTGATGGAGTGGGCCACGGTAAACGACGTGACGATCTTGAATACGTCCCAGAACGCGGGGGGAAAGCGCTCGACTGCTCGCCAGCGCCCGTCCCCGAATGCGAGCACCGCGGGCAGAAGCAGCGACAGCAGGAACAGGATGTGGTCGAAGCCTATCCAGATGTGCCACACGCCCTCGCGGGCATAGTCGAGGAACTGGGTCAGCGCCGACATCCGCCCCAGCTCGAAGGATTGCGTCGCGCGCTCCGGGCTGAAGATTCCGGTGCGCGTTCCAGAGCCGTGCTCCAGGCGCAGCAGCCCCTTGTGCTGCGGATCGAGGTCGGCGAAAAGGCTGTAACTGATCTCGATCGTCTCGACCTCGGCCGGGCAGGCGCCCTCAAAACGCATCACCGAATAGGCGCCGTCGCTGTGATCGTCGACGAGAAATTCGGTCGCGCGCACCGGGCAGTCGGCGCCGCCCGAGCGCAGCTTCAATCTCGCCAGCGCATACGCTGCGATATCGGCGTGATGGGCCTTGACCTCGCCCCAGGTGATATCGCCGTCTCCGTTGTCGTCGATGCCGATCGCGAAATCGAGATCGCGCAGAGCGATGTCCCACTGCCCGCTAAGCTCGGTGCCTTCCACGCTGACGGCGAGATAACTGTCGCTCGGCTTGTGTGCGAAGGCAGCCGACGCTGCCAGCGCGAGCACCACCGTGATCAGCCCCCTCCCTGCGGACTTCATCGCTTGGACGCCTTGAGTCGTTGCGCTGTTGCGCGAAGGCCGGGATCCTCGTGACCGGAGCGCTCGAGCCAGTCGAGCGTGCCCTGTGCGGCGGCCGGGTTCTTCATGGCAAGCGCAGCCTCAAGAAGGATGCGCGCGTCGCGCGGCTCGCGCTGCAGCTTCCAGTTTTCCTGCGCCAGCGCGAGCGCCTTTTCCTTGTTCCCCAGCAGGTAGAGGTTGAAGCGCGCTTCCTCCTGCTGGTGCAGCTTGTCGCCTCGCAGCGCCGCGGCCTCGAATCGGGATCTGAGCGCCTCGATGTGCTCGCCCGCCTTCGGAGCCTTCAGCGCTTTCTCGGCAAGGGCAAGGCGAAGCAGCAGGATGTCCGACCTGACCCAATCGACCAGAAGCGGAATGACTTCATCCGGACGCTCCTGGTCGAGGAGGAAGTCGGCATACGCCGCAAGGAGGAACTGATCATTGATCGGCTCGAAGTAGGCGGTGCGGAAGTTCTCTTCGGCCTGTTTCACATTCCCCACGCGCAGCGACATCTCGGCCAGGCGGGTGAGCACCCAGACTTTCATTTCCGGCGAATCGTCGCCGCTAAGGGCGAATGTTTCCGAGAGCGCGCGATACGCCGCGCCGGCCTTCCCCGTCGTGCCATCCAGGTAGGCGATACATCCGACCGCATAGAGGTCCGATACGATTTTCCTCAACGCCAGGCAGTCCTTGCGTGCCTGCTCGTAGTTGGCCTGCACCATGTCGATCGCGGCGCGCCAGGACCAGGCACGGGCGTTTTCCGGGTCTTCGCGTGTCGCGGCGGTGAGGTCCTGCATCGCGCCGGAGAAATCGTGGCTGTACTGCTTGAGGATCGCGCGCATGACGAGGACGTCGAGCGGCGGCGCTGGCAGATCCCACCAGGGTTTGAGCGCCGCCTGGGCGTAGCCCACGTAGCGTGGGTCCCCTTCCGCGTTCGCCAAGGCGAAATAGCGCTCGGCGAGCCGAATCGCGGTCGCTCGGTTGCGCGGGCTGGCGGCCAGATCAGCGCGCAGCTTCCGCAGCTCGCGGGCGATCGGATCGCTCGGCCTGACCGGCAGGTGCTCGAGGACCCGCGAGTCGTCGCTGGGCACATAAGGCGCCGCGTAGGCGGCCACCGCGAGCGAGGCGAGCGCAAGAGCACGCAGACAATCAGTGACCGTGCCGATGGTGTATGTCCGGATAGTGCTCATGGCTGTGAGTCAGCGGAGCGTGACCGTGAGCGTGTGAATGCGGCTCGGCGCCGTCCCAGGCGAAATCGTGCTCGTGGCGATGATGCTCGTCGTGCGTATGGGCGTGGGTATGCGCGAGCGCCTCGTGATCGTGCGGATGGCGATGGCGTTCGGACAGATGCAGGGCCACGCCGGACGCGATCAGTACCGATGCGAACCAGAAAAGCGTGTCGGGCGCTTCGGCGAGAAGGGCGAACGACACCGCCGCGCCGATGAAAGGCGCGGTCGCAAAATAGGCACCGGTACGCGCCGTGCCGAGCAGGCGAAGTGCCACCACGAATAGCGCAAGGCTCACGCCGTAGCCGAGAAAGCCGACTCCAGCCGCGGCCAACGCGGATTCCAGCGGCGGCCGGGCCGCTCCGAACGCGGCCGCCGCGCAGAGATTGACCGCTCCCGCCGCCAATCCCTTGATTGCGGCAATCTGGACCGAATCGCCCGCCGAAATCTTGCGGGTCAGGTTGTTGTCGAGAGCCCAGCACAGGCAGGCGCCCGCGACCGCCAGCGCGGGCAGCGAGGTCGAAATTCCGCCCGACGGCCAACTGAGCAGCAAGCCGCCGCAGACGATCAGAAACATCCCGAGCAGTACGCGTCGGTCGAAGTTCTCTCGGAACACGAACCAGGCGAGTAACGCAGTGAAGACGCCTTCAAGATTCAGCAGGAGAGACACCGTCGATGCAGCAGCCGCTGACAGAGCGAGCATCAGCAATACGGGCCCGATCACGCCGCCGAACACCACGGCACCGGCCAGCCACTTGTAGTCGGTCGCGGCGAGCCTGGGACGGCCGGCCGAGGGACGAATCCACGCGCGCAGCACCAGCCACAAGCCGAGTCCCAGCCCCGACCCCGCGTACAGGAGCCCCGCAAGCATGAGCGGGCCGATTTCGCCGACAAGCAGCTTGGCGACCGGAGTGCTCGCCCCGAAAAGGGCGGCCCCGAGAAGGGCGTAGGCGATCCCCGGGCTCACATCAAGAGACGCCAGGGGCGGGTCGAATCGTTCGCATTTTCAGCCATATATGCTAGGATACGGCGCGGTTTGCCTGCTTGCGGTGACCGGATCATTCTAATAACGCTCAGAGGAGAAGCTGCATGAAGAAGCTATTGTCGCTGTTGGTGGCCGCGGTCTTCGCGGTGTCGAGTGGGCTTGCGCTCGCGGCGTCGCACACCGGTGCGCAACCGATGAAGAAGGACGAAGCGAAGAAGAGCGACAGCAAAGACGGAAAGAAAAAGAAGAGCGACAAGAAGGCCGCCAAGAAGGACGGCGCGAAGAAAGACGAAGCGAAGAAGTAAGTCTTTCGACGCATCAGGAAAGGGCAGGAGCGGT
>Ga0326726_10001988_pt1 | contig 18992 bp, 11 predicted proteins | sample MHFenrmetagenome_2_FD_207603 | JGI IMG/M metagenome (GOLD analysis project Ga0326726, IMG submission 207603) | Lab enriched peat soil microbial communities from Michigan Hollow, Ithaca, NY, United States - MHF15MN | ecosystem: Environmental > Terrestrial > Soil > Wetlands > Peat | place: USA... | reverse complement strand
GTAACCTGACGAACCTCCAGGTTCTACACATTGGCCACAACCAGTTAACGGGGAGCATCCCAGCGTGGCTTGGAAACCTTCCGAACCTCCAGAGCCTACACCTTGGCCACAACCAGTTAACGGGGAGTATCCCGACCGAACTTGGTAACCTCGCGAACCTCCAGACCCTACACCTTGGCAACAATTCGTTAACGGGGAGCGTCCCGAGCGAGCTTGGCAACCTGACGAAGCTTCAGGACCTACATCTGCTAAGCAACCAGCTCACGGGTGCAATACCAGTCTCTCTCACAAACCTAACCAGTTTGGTTAATGGTGGTAGTGAGCTTGGCTGGAACGCCTTATACACAACCGATAATACGCTGCGTGCATTCCTTAACCAGAAACAGGCTGGAGGCAACTGGGAAAGCACTCAGACCGTTGCCCCAACCAACCTGACTGCTACACCGCTTTCGAGCACTTCAGTGCAGTTGATTTGGACTCCCATTGTCTACACGGGAGACACCGGTGGATATGAGATCTGGAAGGGGACACCTGGAGGAACACTGTGGATCTTAGAGGACACAACATCGAATAAGAGCGCCAACACTTACACAGTAAACAACCTGACACCCGACACACCCTATGCTTTCAAACTTCGCACAGTGACCAATCCTCATGCAAACAACCAGAACACGGTTTACGGTGAATATACAGCCCCCACCTCAACAGGCGACGGTTTTGACGCGAATTTGATAGATCGCACGGTATGGACGGATCTGGAGTTTGTCAGGCGAATCAATAACGGCGTGTTTGAATCAGCACTTACCCGGTATGGTTCAAACGGTTCCAATTATTTGGTTTTTTCTAACTCCGGTTCAGTAAATTCTTTCTCCGCGGACGTAACGGTAACAGCCTACCAGAATAATGGCAGTTACCCTCACGCAAGTCTTTTGGGTTTTGTCTATAACGATGGAACTCCAGGAGACGGACACACTGGAGATGTCTTGGGGATTGTTGGGATTGGACATAATGGATCCCTAAACCGGCTCGAAGGTTTCTATACTATTTCGAGATGCACTGCAGCTAACTGCAACTTGCCAGACGAGTATGACCAAATCTGCACCGGATTGGTTGATCCGAGTTTCTCGCCTTCATTGAACACGGCTTACACATTATCTTTTTCCTGGGATGGCGCTTCTTCAATCACATTCGGCATTGACGACAAAGTCCACCCAAAATACACAAAAGTTATCAACTCTTCCAACTGCAGTGGTCTTCCATCGAGCCACGGTGCCCCGAGGGTTCAAATGAAAGGCATCAGTACCCGTATAGCCCAGATTAATGGGTCAAATGATGGAGGATATATTGCTGCCACGTTCGACAATGTTCATGTAAATGGCGGTCCTTATGACAATTTTGAGTCCTCTCCTATTAATAAGATAGAACCTGCTCTATGGACGAACTTCGAGTTTGTCCGGGCAGCTTCCGGCGGTGAACTGGTATCAGAATTGACCCAACGTGGGGTCAATGGCACCAACAATACGAGTTTTGTTGACTCCCAGCATATTTTGGGATTTGAAGCGGATTTAAAAGTCTTGGATTTTCAGTTTAATGCGGGTTTCCCGGTTCGTCCATTAGGCAGACTTTATGCCGCTTTGTATAACGATGGAACGGGAAACAGTACACCGGGTGATTTGAAAGGCGATGTCATCGCTTCAGTTGGCATTTTAGACAACGGCCAAGGCCTCGGACCTCAAGCGTTCTATTCCGTGAGTCATTGCCTGGCAGCCAACTGCAACTTGCCAGACGAATATGAAATTCTCTACTCGAATTTCTTCAAAAATGTTGGACTAGATGAAACTCACACATTCTCTATTGCCTGGGATGGATTGAATGTTGCCGTTGGATGCGATGGGAACGTAGTCTCTTATAACCCAACTTCTCTTCTCCCCGTCGGAGGGCCTGCCAAAGGCCGCAAGGGCATTGGCACCCGTGTAACTGAGATAAGTAACACCACCGAGTGGGCTTATGTAGCCGCATCGTTTGATAACGTAGTGATAACTCAGACGGACACAAACTTAGATGGGATGGCTGATAGCTGGGAGATGGCCAACTTCGGGACCCTTGCTGTTAACCCGAATGGTGATCCAGACCATGACGGTTTAACGAACCTTCAGGAATACCAATATGGAACCAATCCCAACCAAGCAAACGGGCCATACACCATCAGTGCCACAGCAGGAGCTGGTGGAGGCATCACTCCTTCCGGAGCAGTAACTGTTAATTATAGAGCTAACCAAACATTTAACATCGCATTGAACTCCGGCTATCACATCGAGGATGTGTTGGTGGATGGCGTCTCACAGGGAGCCATCACCAGCTACACCTTCACCAATGTCACTGCTGGTCATTCGATCTCAGTTGCCTTTGCAAGCGATACCTTCACGATCACCGCCTCTGCAGGGCTGAATGGGAGCATCGCACCCTCCGGGGCTGTTTCAGTCAATTATGGATCTGATCAGACATTTACCATTGCTCCAGATCCAGGCTATCACGTTGAAAGCGTATCGGTCGACGGAGGAGCATTGACTCCGCCACCCACTACCTATACCTTCACGAATGTGAGTGCCAACCACACCATCAGCGCAACCTTCAGCATAAATGCGACTATTTCCAGCATCAACCCGGACCATGGCACCATAGCAGATAACTCTCTAAACTTTACCCTTTATGGCACGGGGTTTAATGAGGGAGCGACTGTACAATTAACCAATTTTGTGTTGATAGACCCAACCCTTCCGAATCCAGGTTCCATAGATGCCACAGTTGATACCGTTGGGGGAACGTCTATCACTGGCCGCTTTGATCTTACGAAAGCGGGTATAGGGCAGTATGATGTCGTGGTAACAAACCCCGATGGCCAGTCAGCGATTCTCAGCAAAGGGTTCACAGTTCTGGATACAAACCCGCCTGTTACTACGGCCATCCCCCGCGGTGCGACTTACAACGCCTCCCTAAGTGTCACCTTGCTGACCAACGAACCGGCCACCATTTATTACACTACCAATGGGACTGAGCCCACTTTAGATTCCGCGTTATACACGAATCCTATCCCCATATCAGCGACGACCACCCTTAAATTCTTTGCCATCGACGCCGAGTCGAAACGTGAAGCTACCAAAACTGAGATTTATACGATGGACACAAGATTTGGGGCGATCGCTGTACTCGATCCCCAAACACCTGAATTGATCATCCCGGTTACGTCGATATTCACTTTTCCCTCGGGGACCCGAGCAATTGTGGTAGATTGTCACAAGGTGAACCATACGTTGAGGGATTCGGAGGGCAACGTGCTGCCCATGACGGACTATCTCAAGCATTATGTCATTGGGCCTCCAGATACTCCGGGAAGTGATGTTAAGACCTATTCCGGCGACGTGCCAGTAACCTGCGATCTCGCTCAGCTTTATCCGCCCGAGGCCCTGCTCGCTGGAAACTACACCCTTGAGGTCAACTACTCCAACTTCTTCCAGCCTCCAGGAATCCATCTCTTCCAGGGATCTATAAGCGCGGCTCCAATCCCTGTTCACGTTGCCGCACTCATCACTACGCATATCGTCATGGCCGAGGCGGGACCCGGAGGGAGCATCTTGCTATCCGATTCCGTTGTGTCCGGTCCTGTTCTGGTCAGGCACGGGAGTAGTCCAACCTTCGCCATTGCTCGAAATCCAGGCTATCAGGTCCAAGACGTATTGGTGGATGGGGTTTCACAGGGAGCGATCACCAGTTATACCTTCACGAATGTGACCGCTGACCATACCATCAGCGCAACCTTCAGCATTAATCCTCTGACTATTTCCAGCATCACGCCCAATTATGGCACCATAGCAGATAACTCTCAAAGCTTTACCCTTTCCGGCGCGGGGTTTAATGCGGAAACGACTGTACAGCTAACCAATTTTGTGTTAATAGACCCAAGCCTACCGAATCCAGGCTCCATTGATGCCACAGTTGGTACCGTTGGGGGAACGTCTATCACTGGCCAGTTTGATCTTACGAAAGCGGGTATAGGGCAGTATGATGTCGTGGTAACAAACCCCGATGGCCAGTCAGCGATTCTCACCAAAGGGTTCACAGTTCTAGATACGCTTGCGCCGGTCACTACTGCCTTCCCGCGCGGTGCGATTTACAACGCTCCTCTGAGTGTTACCTTGCTGACCAACGAACCGGCCACCATTTACTACTCGATAGGCGGAGCGTTTGTCGAGTATACGGCACCCATCAATATCTCGTCCAATACGACCCTTCAATTCTATGCCATCGATGCCGCTGGGAATGGTGAAGCTACCAAAACTGAGACTTATACGATGGACGCGAGATTTGGGGCGATCGCTGTACTCGATTCCCCAACACCTGAATTGATCATCCCGGTTACGTCGACATTCACTTTTCCGTCGGCGGGGACCCAAGCAATTGTGGTAGATTGTCACAAGGTGAACCATACGTTGAGAGATTCAAATGGCAACGTGCTGCCGATAACGGACTATCTCAAGCATTACGTCATTGGGGATCCAGATACTCCGGGGAGTGATGTTATAACCTATTCCGGCGACGTGTCGATAACCTGCGATCTCGCTAAGCTGTATCCGCCCGAGGTCCTATTTGCTGGAGACTACACCCTTGAGGTCAACTACTCGAACTTCTTCCAGCCTCCGGGAATCCAGCTCTTCCAGGGATCTATAAGCGCGGTTCCAATCCTTGTTCACGTTGCCGAAGCCATCACTACCCATATCATCACGACCGAGGCCGGAGCCGGAGGGAGCATCTTGCTATCCGGTTCCGCTGTGTCGGGCCCCGTTGTGGTCAGGCGCGGGAGCAGTCCAACCTTCACCATTACACCGAATCAGGGTTATCAAATTGACGATGTAAAGGTGGATAATGTCTCACAGGGTCGCATCTCTTCCTATACCTTCAGCGATGTCCGTGCTGATCACACAATTTCAGCCACCTTCGCGATCAACACTTTTACGATTACTGCTTCAGCAGGGGCCGGAGGAAGTATCACTCCCTCCGGGACGGTGATAGTGAATTATGGAGACAGCAAAGCCTTCACAATTGCACCCAATCCTGGCTACCATATTGTGAACGTGATGGTGGACAACGTCTCAAAGGGTGCGATCTCTTCTTATACCTTCAGTGATGTCCGCGCTGGTCACACAATTTCAGCCACCTTCGCGTCCAACACCTACACCATTACAGCTACAGCAGGAGCCAATGGGAGTATTACTCCCTCCGGGACGGTGACTGTGAATTATGGGGCGAACAAGACCTTCACGATTAAGCCGAACACAAGCTACCATGTGGCGGACGTGTTGGTGGATGGAGTCTCAGTGGATGCAGTTACGACTTATACCTTTAAAGGCGTGAGCGCGAACCACACAATCTCGGCCACTTTTGCGATCAACACCTACGTGCTCACCGTTACAAAAGCCGGTACGGGTTCTGGAAATGTTACTGCCTCAATCGGAACCCTTGTTTGGAATGGCAATGTTGGTACGGCCACGTACCCTGCCGGCACAAAGGTTACGCTAACAGCCACCGCAAATGAAGGCTCTACCTTTACTGGCTGGTCTGCGTCCTGTTCAGGAACCGGGAGTTGCTCGACAGTAATAATTGGGTCTAAGGTCACGATGAATATGTGTGGGCCATGCAAAGCGACAGCAACTTTTAGGAAGAAGTGAAGCGAATGATAATCTTTGGTAACCATAAAAGAGAAAGGGGAATGGCCATGAGAAAGAAACGAACTAAGGGATTACGGACGATCGAGAAAAACATGAACCCAACAATGAAGGAGGTGATTCAGATGAAAAGGAGAGAAGGTTTAAGGTCATGGATGCACGCAATACTCGTTGCAGTGGCTGTAATGGGCATGAGTTTGCTCCTGAGTCAGGTACCAGCGCAAGCTGCCGTTGACTGTACTAAAGTTCTTTCAACCGACAAGACAGACACGGACGGTGATGGGATTACGGACTATGACGAATGTAATGGGATTACTTTTGCGGGGGGCGGCACTTTCCCTGGGTATAAAAGTAAGGGTAGCCTTCCCCGATCCGGATATCTCGATCCCAATTCGAAAGACCTCTTCGTCATCGTGGTCAGGACAACGCCTACCCTTATGCCCCCTAAACCCACGAATGCGGAGGATGTGGCCTATTGGTTTCAGTATGTCTCCAACCCCGTGGGCCAGAGCACGGGCCAGTTCGGCCTCGGGATCGCTGTCCACGAGATCACTACGGCACAAGCGCCCAACCGAACAGTATGTACAACCTGCGGGCTACCGACGGGCCAAACCGCCAGACAAAAAGCGCTGAAAATAAGCGAAAGTTCGGACCAGGCCGCCGACAACACACTTGGATATACCAGCGGTTGTGGAACTCCAAACGGTCCAGACCTTACGACGATTTATACCCAAAAGATATATAATTTGCTTTCCCAAATTGGCCAACTGAGTCAATTGGACCTATATATCAAGCACACGATTGCCCATGAAATCGGGCATACGGTTGGTCCTCTGGCGCCAGTTTCGGGCTACCACTATGAATCCGTAAACAACAATCTTATAATGGACAAGTCAGTCTATAAGTCGGGGAACAACGTTTACGTCGGGACGCAGTTCACTACCGGTGACCAGGCCGGAATTCACTTGAAATGAATATGCTTCAGTAAATGGGAAATACCCCTTACCATGCGGGAGGGAATTAAGGGGCGATTTAGAAGATGTCACCAAGAAACCGAAAGGAGGATTAGAAGATGAAGAAAAGTATGGGAGTGCTTATTTTTTTGTTCTTGGCTGGAATGATTCTGGGGACCATACAACCAGCTATGCTTTTTGCAGGTGAGACGGGAGGAGGCAACATCTGGGATCAATTTGTATATAATAAGCGTTTTCAGGGAACCAAGCTGCAGGGACCATTAAGCATCTATTACGAGTATAATTTTGCGGGAGGAGACTTTGTGTATTGCAACGACGGCAATTCGTACATGGTAACCATGTACTATACGGTGAGATTGAAAAAACAAGGGGATCCGACTCTTTGGGTGTTCGAGGGGTCGTCCCAGCGGTCTCAGCCTTGCGGAATCTGCCTGCAAGACATATTAGCTCAAGGAGCGGAAATAAACAATTTTTTAGCAGATATTGTTCTTGGAAATATTGTGGCGATTCCAGCGATTTTTCCAAACGGTGTTAAAGAATGGCATTTGACATCTATTGATAACGGTCAATTTTATGATCGAGGTTACCCTCCAAGTAGAGGATTTGTTGCAGATATTGTAGTTACGGCAAAGCCACAGTAAAGCAGTAAGCCCCTTAGCCGGTAAGGAATAAATAAGTCGTATAAAGGTAGTGGCCTAAAGGGGTCACAGCAGTAACATGCTCGTCCCCCGGTTTAGGCTGTTCCGCCAAGACTCTTATTTAACTCGCCTTTGGGGGCGAGTTAAATTTTGCCTCGAGGTGTCACCCGTGATCATATTGAGACACATGGATCAAAAGGAAGAGGTATGAAGAAGCTAACAATACGGGAAGTTCGTCAATCGCTATCGCATTTGGATCAACTGCTTGCGATTGAGGGAGAAGTTATGATCACTCGTCGCGGAGACCCAATTGCAAAGGTGGTTCAAGTTATAAGTAAGAGGCCGATTCCATCACATCGTGATCTTCGCGATGGGATGAAGCGAATCCACAAGGGAAGCGAGACTATTCTCCGCAAGGACAGGGATGAAAGATGAAGCAAGTTATCTATTTTGATACGAGCGCCCTGGCAAAATGGTACCTTCCGGAAGAACAGTCGAATGAAGTTGAGAAATATATTCAGGAACATGGTCCTATTGTGATCAGCGAGCTTACCGTGGTGGAGATGCGTAACCTTCTTGCCAGACATCGCAGGGAAGGAAACCTTGACCCGAGCACGGAGATAAAGGTATTTGCGACCTTTGAAGAGGATATTCGACAGAAGTTCCTGATTTGTCACCCGCTGTCTGATGGCTTGGCACGGGGCGCCGTCAATCTCCTATCGGTTCTTTCTGATCTGCCGCTCGGGATGATCGATGTGATGCATCTGGCAATTGCGAAGGAAATCCAGACAGACACTTTCGCCACGGCAGACTCGGTCATGGCAGCCGCCGCTAAAGCCATGGGATTCTCCGTCGTGAGATTCGGTGGGTCCGAAGGCCGTTAAGCTGAACTAAAAATGGCATCATTTATCATAAAAATTCTTTTAGCACTTCTTTCAGCCTCACTGCTCACCCTCTCCTTTCCAGGCTTCGATCTTGGGTTCTTGGCCTGGATTGCCCTGGTCCCCCTGCTTCTGGCCTTAAGAGATACCAGCATTAGATCTACGTTAATCCTTTCCTGGATAAGCGGCACCTCCTTCTTCATGGGGGTCTTCTCTTGGATCAATTCTGTTAAAGGAGTTACTCTTCTCCATTACTCCATTTTGGGTCTTTACCTTGGCTTGTATTTTCCCCTTTTCGGACTCTTCTTCCATCTTATCTCTCGTAAGACCAGACTTCCATTGGTCATTATGGCCCCACCCCTCTGGGTAGCCGTGGAATATCTCCGCTCAAACGCTGGGTTTGGGGCACTACCCATGGGGTTTCTGGGACATACGCAGCACCAAAACCTACCGTTGATTCAGGTTGCCTCTTCTACAGGGGCCTATGGAATTTCGTTTCTCATTGTTCTTGCAAATGCAGCAATTGCTGACTTGATCGTCTTCTGGATTGAAAAAAGGAAGCAGGAAGAACCTTTGGGGCTAGCCCGCTCCCCCGTCCTTAGAGGTGCTGTTGTTCTTGCGATGATATTAATCATATGGATTTTGGGATATGCATCCCTACCCTCTCCTCTCTCCGGAAAACCACTATCGATGGCTGTTGTCCAGGGGAACATTCCCCAGGAGATGAAATGGAAACGAGAATATCGTGAACAGATTATTTCAAAGTATGAGGCTTTATCGGAGGAGGTTTCAAAACTCCACCCACGAATCATCGTCTGGCCTGAAGCTTCTACACCGGGATTCATTTTGAGCGATCACAGCCTTTCACAGCGGATGGTTTCCATGGTCAGGCGTATTAACGCCTATTTACTTGCAGGAAGTGCCGAATACCCAAAATTTGGCAAGAAACAAATAAGACTAAAAAGCGGCAATACGGCCCTGTTCTTCTCTCCGGAGGGCAAGATCCTCGGCCAATATTTGAAGATTTATCTCATTCCCTTCGGAGAGTACGTTCCCTATGAAGGAGTGATCAAGTGGCCTGAGTTTATTGTACCCAAAGGCATGAACTCTGATCTTGCGGGAACGGATCTGGTCCTTTTTGGGATCGATGGTACGAAATTTGGCACACTCATTTGCTCGGAGAGTTTATATCCTGAATTGGCCAGAAGGATGGTGAATAAAGGTGCAGGATTTCTGGTCAACATCAGCAATGAGGCTTGGTTTGGAAAGAGCGCTTTACCTTACCAGGCCCTATCAATAGCTGTTTTCAGGGCTGTGGAGAACCGGGTGAACTTAGTTCGGTCCACGAACACTGGGATTTCAGCCTTCATCGACCCCTACGGAAGAGTTACTGGCAGACTTACCAATGGAGGCGAGCATCTTTTTGTTGAAGGAACCCTCACTCGGACGATTTTCCTTTCACCTCCTGGGACCTTTTATACCAGCTATGGTGACGTTTTCGCCTATGGATGTATCGCCTTTTCAATAGGCCTTTTGATATACTCCATCTCCGGAAAGGTTTTCTTGCAACGTAGCTCTCATGATCCAGGCAGTTATTGAGCAAAAATGAAAGAGAAACACCGGGTATATCTCTTCCTTTTCAGTCTTGTTGCCCCCCTTATTTTAATCGGAGCAATATGCCTTCTGAATGCCTTTTCCTGGGTAGGGAAACCCTTCCAGGGGTTTTTGATCTATAAATTGCCCTACGCTGCTTCTCTGGGAAACCGCAACTGGACCGGGCCTCAGGCAGGTATTAAACTGATGGACAGAATTCTTTCGCTCAACGATAAACCCGTCCACGAAGGCAAAGAGGTCGTCGATCTAGCGAGGAAAATGCCTCCCGGAACTCCAGTCCATTACTCAGTTGAGTCGAAGGGGCAAGTGCGGCAGGTTACCGTCCCGATCGAACTATTCACGTTTATGGATTTTTTCCTCATCTTTTTTCTTACTTTTCTCTGCGGCCTTCTCATTCTTGCCATAGGGACAATTGTCTGCTTGCTAAAGCCGGGCGCGTCTTCCAGCTGGGTTTTTTTCTTCTTCTGTCTCATTGTTTCTCTCTACATGGTCACCGGATTCGAGATTCAGACGACCTACCTTTTTGTTTATCTTCATTATTTCTTCATTCCTTTTCAAGGAGCCACCGTGTTCCACTTGGGCCTCATTTTTCCTGAACCGAGGAAACTAATAACTCGCTTTCCAAAAATCAAATATTTAATTTATCTGCCTGCGATTGTCCTTGGCATACTCTTTGAGATACAGTATCTAACCCATATCTCTTGGTTGACCCCTTTACGTGAAAACATCCCTCCTTTAAGAACGATCAGTGCTCTGACGCGGATTGTTATTCTTCTCGGTGTGATAGGTTTCATGGCATCGGTTTTGTTTTCCTACTACAAGGCTTCGTCGAACGTTGTAAAACAACGGGCCAAAATGATTTTTTTCGGGGTGACTTTGGCTTTCCTCCCAACGCTCATGGTTTTCCTCTTTGTCCACTTCGTGAAACTTAATTTTCCCATAAATTTGACGATTTACTTTATCCTATCCTTTCCGGCCTCCATGGCTTACGCGATCATACGGCACAATCTTTTTGACGCCGATACCATCATCAGGCGAACCGTAGGCTATGCAGTGGTGACAGCGGTCGTCGTGGGTGCTTATGTTTTGGTAAGTGTTTCTCTCAATGTCTTCCTAGGGAAATATGAAATTGCTCAATCAAGCGCCTTTCCCATCGTTTTCACCCTTGCTATTATTTTGGTTTTCAATCCCCTGAGGAATCGAATCCAATCCTTAGTGGATAAAATCTTCTTCAGGAAGGAATACGACTTCGGCGAGATAGTCAATAGAATTGGAGATACCGTTACGTCTTCATTGGATTTAGGTCATGTTCTAAAACAAATCATGAGAACGTTTACGGATGACATGTTCATTGATACAAGTTCAGTCATGCTCTTGAGCCCTGCAAGAACAGAATATCAGGTTTACCTGGCAGATGGGGAAAGAAAGAAAGAGGTCGAGCAGATTATTCTTGGTAGAGATAAACCGCTCATGCAAGTGATTGAGAAAGAAAAGAAAGAACTGACGAAATATGATGTTCTTGAAGATCCAAGATACAAGACCATATGTGAAGATTGTTCGAGGGATTTCGAGACACTTCATGCGAGTCTGATTGTTCCTCTTGTTTTTCAAAATGAGGTGACAGGGCTAATAAGTTTAGGAGAAAAAAAATCTGGAAAATTTTATAACCGTGAAGATATTGACTTTCTTCATACGCTGGCCCGTCAGGGTGCTGTGGCCATTGAGAATGCGAAATTGTTTGAAGAGAATATTCAGAAGAGTCGCATGGAAGAGGAGTTGAAAATTGCTCACAATATTCAGCTCAGCATGTTGCCTGACAAGGCTCCTACTATTGAAGGGTTTTCGATTGTGGCCCGCTCCATTCCTGCCAGGGAAGTGGGCGGAGATTTCTATGATTTTATCGAAATCGCGGAAAACGGATCCAAAAGATTGGGGATTGTCGTGGGAGATGTATCTGGCAAAGCGGTCTCAGGAGCCCTGGTCATGGCGGCTTCTCGAAGCATCTTCCGGGTTCTCACAGAGACCCATGAATCGGTAGAGGAGGTGATGAATAGAGGTAATGCGCGCCTTTATCGAGATGTCAAAAAAGGCATGTTTGTGGCTCTTCTCTATGCCGTTCTGGATCCTAAAAAAAAGACAATGATCTTCTCAAATGCAGGGCAGGTTCAACCCATCCTTTGTTCCCTTGAAAGATCGAAGGCTGAGTATATCGATACCGAAGGGGATCGATTCCCTCTTGGAATTATTAAAGAATGTCATTATCAAGAAACGCATGTCTCACTGAAACATGGGGATATTCTGGTGTTTTACACCGACGGCATGGTGGAGGCTGTGAACGACAAGGGGGAACTGTATGGATTTGAGCGCTTTTTAACATCGATCGAAGAAGGTCGAAACCTAAGGGCTGATGAGATATTGGAGAAATTGATTAATGATATTATGCTCTATGTGGGTAACGTGGAACAGCATGACGATTTGACTGCTGTTGTGGTAAAAGTGACTTGAAAAAGTTGGTCAATTTATTATAATGGACGTCAAATCATGGGGATTTCGATAGATCCATCGTATTTGATATGCTTCTATCCTAAGGGATGCGAGAGGAATTCCATTTATGATGGCAGATAATGCAGTTACCATTGAGAATGCCAGGCTCCATCAAGCTCGCATCGAGGCTCCGGACCAATTGAAGAAGGAGCTCAACAGAGCAAAAAGTAAAGTCCTTGACCACCTCTTTCATGAGCTGAGGACAGCGCTTCGGTTTCCATATCTCTGTGGCAAGCCAACGATGCCAATATCTTCCGATGGACCGCGGACCTCTGTTCGGGGAAGATCTTCGCATGCTCTTACTGCCAGAAGTTCCAAAGCCATATTCGTTAAGGGGAAGTCCGAGAAAGTACTTGAATATCAAGTATTTTACAAATCCTCCGGAAAGGACTAATGCTGATTCTTATTAGTGATCTTGCTGTTCTGGACATCTTTTAGTCACCCCTGACAGGAGAAAATCTACGAAGAAAAAAGTCACCCTTATTCAGACCGAACCCAAACGGACAAATGTTTACTCGGCCTTTGCCTATCCAGGCTTGGCGCTCCCGATACTTGGGTCGGTGCTGAAGGGAAAAGGCTATGATGTAAAAATTTATGTGGAAGCTCTTGGCAGATTGGATTGGGACCGGATTCTCACCTCCGACCTTATAGGGATCACTGTCAACTCTGCGGAAGCTAAGGAGAGTTATCTGCTGGCGGATAAAATTCGTTCTAAGACCAAAACTCCGATTATCATGGGTGGTTACCACGTTACCTTCCTTCCTGAAGAGGCTCTTGATCACTGTGACTATGTGGTACGGGGTGAGGGCGAGGCAACTTTGGCGGAGTTGACAGATGTTCTGCTCGATGGAGACAGAGCTGTCGAAAACATCCTGGGAATTTCCTACCGGAAACAGGGTGCGGTCATTAACAACGCAGACCGTCCGCTCATCCCGAACATTGACCTTATTCCGGATCAGTCGTTAATCGAAGGCTACAAGAAATATCATCGCCGATTCTTCCAACATTTTTTCCCGACAGGAGCCTTAGTGGCCTCATCGCGTGGGTGTCCTTACAATTGCACTTTCTGCTCAGTTATCGAGATTTTTAAACGAACTATTCGATTTCGCAGCCCTGAAGCAGTAGTCGAAGATATCCGGCAGCAAACGCATTTAACAGGACGGAATTATATTTTTTTTGTGGATGACAATTTCACCGCCGATGCTCGGAAGTGTAAAGAAATGCTAAGGGCGATAATAGATGCGAAGCTCAATATCCGGTTCTCGGCTACGGTTCGGCTTGAATTCAGCCAGGATGAGGAGTTTCTTCAATTAATGAAGGAGGCGGGCTGTCATACGGTTTTTATTGGTTTTGAGTCAATTAACCCGCAGACTCTCCTTGACTTCAAGAAAAAGCAAACCGTGGAAGAAATAGTCTATTGTACGGAACGCCTCCGCAAGACAAAAATCAAAGTCCATGGCATGTTCGTGTTAGGGGGGGATGACGATGATGTGGAGACAGTCAGGGAAACTGCACGCTTTGCTGTACAGAAGGGCCTCGACACGGTTCAATTCATCCCTCTCACTCCGCTTCCCGGTACACAAGTGTATAGACAGCTCTATCGAGAGGGGCGTCTATTTCTAACCGCGAACCCCGAAACAGGCAAATACGAGTTGGATTATGGTGTTGCTAATTTCGTCCTCTTTCAAACCAAGAACATCAATCCGGTGACTCTGCAACAAGAACTCCTTGAAGCTTATGAGAGGTTTTACTCTTTTAAGAATGTCATAAGGTCAATATCGCATGGGAGAAGTTTTCAGAGTACAATTTGGAAATGTATCGGGTGCTATCTCCTCCGCTGTGGTCGAAAGCAGTTCAAAGAACATATTGAATGGCTGCGTGGCCATGGTTTCACGAAAAATTTCACCGAATTCGTAGCAACCGAATCAGGGGGCAAAAACAGGGGACGCGAAAATAGGGACGTCCATGAAATTTCAATATTTTAGTAGGCTTTCTTCAACACCTGTCTGGTTCAGGATGGAATGTCCTCGAATCAATGCCTTACTCACTGCGGATGGAGTGATGCATATTAGGTAGTTACGTTAGGCGGCTTTTTCGTACTCAACGAAACCCATAACTAGACCATCCCGCACTGCCTTAGCCAGGATTTTTTTGACTCTTCTAATAATATTGATCTCCACAAAGGCTTCGCCGCGGTGAACACAGAGCGTCGGGCAGGTGAAATCGGAAGGAAGTCGCTTTATGAAGTTGTCCACAAATTTGAAACGGACTGGTACCACTTTTTTATAATTGAATTTCATGACAAACTTCTCCCCGAGGTGAAGGCATTAGTAGAAAAACATCCCCTCAAGGAGCCAGACGCAGTGCATCTCTCCTCGGCTTTATGGTTGAAACAAACTATCAGGGCAGATCTGATCTTTGTGACATCCGATTCTAATTTACTCAAGGCAGCTCAAGAAGAAAATCTCCACACTCTAAACCCATTGGATGGGCAAAACCAGATTCGCTAATATTATGGACCCATTAGTAAGTGTCCAGGTATTGAAGGAATTTATTGAGTTACTGACTATTTGAAGGGTTAAGCGTGAAATTTTGTTCTTGAATAAATTGGTCAATCGACTATAATGGACTCAAACTGTCAGGGATTTGAATAGATCCATCTTATTCGATTTACTTCTATCCTAAAGGCCGAGAGAGGAGTTCTTTTGATGACTTCAGATAATAATATTGAGCTTCATATCCCAAGCATCATGGGTTTTGAAAAGATTGCGATGGAATGTTCCGCATCGGTAGCGAAAAAAATGGGCTTTACACAAGATCGAATTGAAGACTTGAAGACAGCAGTGGCTGAGGCTTGCCTGAATGCCATTGAACATGGTAATAAAATGGATACCAATACTAAAGTAGGGATCACCCTGACGGTTGAGGAGTCAAAGCTTCAGGTGTCAGTGAAAGATCAGGGTAAAGGAATAGATCAAATCCTTACCCCCAGTATTGAAAATAAGGTTGGAGGGAAGGAGAACCCTCGGGGATGGGGAATCTTTCTTATCAAAAGTTTAATGAATGAAGTCTCTTTTGAGCCAAGTCCAGAGGGCGGAAATATCATTAAGATGATCATCTATTTAGAAAAATAAATCGGGAAGGATGGGTTCAGAAACTTACAGAGCCGAGAAGGAGATTCGAGTTTCGCCAGAGCATAGGACAGCATGAATAAGGAGATCCAAGTATCCATTTCCCAGAAAGACGATGTTTCGATCCTGAATATCCAAGGAGATGTCACCGCCATCTCAGGGGAGACCATCGAAGAGGCTTACCAGAAGGTCAACACAAATGGAGCCAAAAAGATCCTCCTCTATTTTGATAAAGATGGGTATATTAATAGCGGTGGGATCGCTATTTTGATTGGAATTGCCTCAGAGAGTAGGAAAAATGAGCAGAAAATTCGGATTACCGGGTTATCCGCTCACTTCCAAAAAATTTTTAATATGGTCGGGTTAACCAAATACACGGAAATCTTTCCAACCGAAGAGTTAGCCCTCAAAGATTTTTAATTTAAAGATCGAACCTCAAGGAGTTCAACATCTATCTTGGTCTCATAGATCATCAGGAATGGTAAACGCAATCCATGGAAGATGAGGCCCTCAAAAACGTCCAAGATCCTTCCAAAGAAGAAAAAAAATCCCAACAAGAGCTTGAAAAGCGAATCTTCTATCTTAAGACCCTCTACGATTTGAGCCTGGAGATAGGGTTTTTAAGAGGAACTCAAGAGATTACGAAAAACCTCTTGTTGATGATGATCGGAAACTTTGGAGCCTTCTGCGGATTTATCTTCCTGTTCGACATGAGTCAAAGAAAAACGGATGCCTTTTCTCAGAGAGGTTTGGACAAGGACTCTCTGGATATGCTATCCGAACAGATCGAATCAGGCCATTGGATAGGGCTGAACGGAATAACCGAAATTCAGATCATAGATGAAAGCAATAAGCCTCAGGCAGCAGAAAACTTATTTGACCTCCTCTCCTCTTTGAACCTGAGAATATGGATTCCGTTTGACATTGATGCAAATTTGAGAGGCGGTATCGGATTGGGAGATAAACTCTCCGGTGATCCTTATACTTCAGACGACCAGGAATTATTGCTGACCATGGCCAACCAGGGGGCAGTCGCCATCGAGAATGCCAGACTGGATCAAGCTCGCATCGAGGCTTTGGAGCAATCGAAAAAGGAGCTCGAGAAGCTCAATAGAGCAAAAAGTAAAGCTCTTGACCACCTCTCTCATGAGCTGAGGACACCGCTCTCTGTGATCCAGGGAAACATCCGGATTTTGAAGCGTAAAACTCAATCACAAACTCCTCCTCTTGTAAGGGAGGAGGTCTTTGAATCTTTAGAGAAAAACCTGAATCGTCTTTCTGATATCCAGCAGGAGACCGATCAGATTATCCGTTCTCACCAGGAATTAGAGATGAAGCCTCGACTTGAGGAATTCGATCAAGCACATTCCTTTGCCCCTAAAACCATCCACCTATGCTTCTTTACGGAACAGGTCCTCGAGGATGTGAAAAAGAGGGCCAGTCATCGGGACATTCAATTCCAAATCGAAGGAGAAAAGGATCTCCGTTTAGTCGTCGATCCTAACATTCTTGAGGATATTCTCGTGGGACTGTTAAAGAACGCCATCGAGAACACTCCTGATGAAGGAATGATTCGGGTTGTTCTGGAGCACAGAGCCCAGTGGCTGCAACTCAAGGTGATGGATTTCGGCATAGGGATAACCAAGGAGAACCAGAGGCGCCTTTTTGAGGGATTATTTCATACCCTTGATACCGAACTCTATTCGTCTAAGAAACCTTATGATTTTGGTGCAGGAGGTAAGGGGCTCGACCTGCTTCGCCTCAAGGCCTATGCACGGCGCTTTGGTTTCGACATTTCAGTCGGAAGTCAGCGATGCATCCGTATCCCCACGGACCAGGATCTCTGCCCAGGAAGAATTTCCACATGCCCGCACTGTAGGGTCCGAGAGGACTGCCTCAACTCTGGAGGAAGTACTTTCTGTCTAACCTTTACCGGCACAGGAGATAAAGTCTAAGCAAATAACTCATTCACGGCGAGAAAGTGAAGCTCCACGCCCACGTGAACACGGAGCTTCCCGGGAATGAAATATTATTTATACTGTGCGCCTTGACCCTGCCTATTCCGCCGTAGGCGGGACGGGGCACTTGCCGGCCACAATACAGAGGGTCGCGATGCAGGAGATCCGTTTCAGCGATATTCCCCTCCTATCCGGGCTGGATAAGATTAACCTCGCCAGATTGATACCAAACTTTGAGCAACTCCGTGCCGAGTCGGGAGAGGTCGTGTTAAGGCATGGAGAACCTTGGGATGCCCTCTATATCATTATTGAAGGAATCGTGAGGGTATTCTTACCGGCGGGGGGAAGGACAAAGGAAATTGCCTGCCTGGGACCGGGAGATTGTTTCGGGGAAATGGCGTTATTGACAGGAGAGCCTGGCTCGGCGGATATCGAGGCGATGACGGATCTATCCCTTTTAAGGCTTTCCAAGGAATGTTTCGACCAGTTGATTGCGAAGCACCAATCCCTGGGCGTAAACCTCGCTGGCATGCTGGCAAGCAGGCTCTCGTTAACCTATGCTGTTGTCTGTGGCCGCAAGGAAGTGGTCATCCCAGAGAGATCATGGATAGAAAACACCGAAAGTAGAATTTCGGTGGTTCCTGCCATTCCAAAATCAGCCGCTTCGTTATGGCTCCCCATAGGATTTTTGGGAGATAAGCGGATTCTGAGCCTTTTATTAACAGCGGCCATCTGTGTTTTTACAGGTCTCATCCTAAGGACGACTCTTCTTAGTCGATCCGATGTCATCCTCATTGAATTATTATTCGCTGCAACCATTATGTGGAGTCTTAATCTGTTTTCATACCACGCCATTGCCATTGCTGTAACGGTCCTTGCCATGCTTTTGGGCATCGCCGCTCCTGAAAAGGCACTCTCCGGGTTTTCGAGCTCGTCTTGGTTTCTGGTGCTGGGTATCTTTGCCATTTCAGCTGCGATTTCGAAAACCGGGCTTCTGTACGGCATCGTCCTGATGGTAATGAAGCGCTTTCCTCCTAATTATGTCGGACAGACCCTGGGATTGTCGTTATCAGGGCTCTTGCTGACTCCTGTGATTCCGTCTCCTAATGGAAGAGTCCTTCTTGCCAGCCCTCTGGTTTTAACCCTGAGCGAGGTCCTTGGATTCAAGAAAGGATACCCTGGTGCAGTGGGAATGGCAATGGCTTGCCTTTTAGGTTTCGGACATATGTCCTTCATGTTTATGAATGGAGCATCAACCTGCTTCCTCGTGTTGGGATTTCTGCCAGCGGAAGTCAGCTCCTCAATGAGTTGGGGCTCTTGGCTAAAGGCTGCCCTTCCTTTGGGTGCCTTTTTCTTCATTTTCTCTTATTTGGGGATTATTTTTCTCTATCGCCCTAAGGAGAAAAAAACATTAAATACCTGGGTTATCGAAACCCAGCTAAAAACACTGGGTCCCCTGACCGTTGAGGAAAAGATATGCCTTGCCACTGTCGTCGTTTCCCTGATGGGGTTTTTGACCCAGCCATGGCATC
>Ga0326726_10001987_pt1 | contig 18993 bp, 17 predicted proteins | sample MHFenrmetagenome_2_FD_207603 | JGI IMG/M metagenome (GOLD analysis project Ga0326726, IMG submission 207603) | Lab enriched peat soil microbial communities from Michigan Hollow, Ithaca, NY, United States - MHF15MN | ecosystem: Environmental > Terrestrial > Soil > Wetlands > Peat | place: USA... | reverse complement strand
TGAGCCGGCATATGCACCAGGTGCCCGGCGCCCGGCATCAACTCCGGCAATCGTTCTGCACAGGTAAGCGCCCGCTCCGGGAACGGCGATGCTTCGAGCGCGTGGATGTAGTAGTGGCAGGCCCCCGGATGATCGGGGTTTCTCGAGAGCACGGACTCAAGCGTGGTGACGATCTCGTCGGTGCCTGGCTGGGGCTTTCCATCTCCCTTCCAGAAATCCCAGGGCCGCAGATCCATCATCGCTTCCGCAAATAGCGTGGAGGCATCGTCATCCTCCGGGAATCGCTGCGCCACCGATCGCATGGCCTTCGCATAGGCCTCATTCAGCCCCTTGCGCTTAGCCCCCTTCCGGCTCACATATCGTGTGACCAATGCCTCGATGTAGGCTTGCTCTTTGGAAGTGGCACGGTCTGCCAGCCGGCGAGCCTTCTGGACTATCTCGATGGCCCGACGTTCGTCCTTCTTCTCCATGACATTATTGATGTTGGGGCCGAGCGCGAGCGCAATTCCCCAATAGGGCATGGCCGCCTCCGGATCCCAGTCCGCAGCAGCCTCAAACGATCGGATCGCTTCTTCGTGGTTGAACGCATAGACGAATCGGAGCCCCTGATCAAAATACCGTTGGGTCTGTTCCGATGTGGTGGTGATGGGATGGTGGAGAGAGCCCAGATTGTCGAAGAGAGGCGGAGCGGCTGTCTGCTCGGCGGGCGCGGCTGCGGCCGGTGAGAACATCGCAAACCAGCTCGACATAACGACAACGAAGAATGTAGCGAACATCGATCCTCCCCTCACCCGCATGAACTTGTTACTCAGCCCAAACCCAATGCGATCTTGGTCCGCTGCGATCGCTCGCCTTGATCAATGTGACGAACCTCAGAATCGAGTGACACTGGAAAAGTGGAAGTCGTGGAGTATCATCGCCGGCACGAGAAGCTTGCCGGTTTCGGACGTGATCGCTTCCGCAGGATTGGTGAAGGATGCGATCCGGTTGAAGACCTGCAGTGGGCTCTCATGAAACCGAAAGTTCTTCACCGCTGAGACGATCGCTCCATTCTCGACGAGAAACGTGCCGTCTCTCGTCATACCGGTCAAGGTGAGATCAGTCGGATTGACCGTTCGAATGTACCAGAAGTTCGTCACGAGGATGGCACGCTCCGTGCTTTTGATGAGTTCCTGTAGCGTCGGCAAGGACGGTCCTTTTCCTGAAAGGCAGGGCGCGTCGAGTGTGGGGATCTTGTCGATCCCTTGCCCCTTCGCGGTGAACCGATCATATGCAAGCTGTGTGAGCCTCCCCTCCGTAATCCAGTCGGATGCCATGGTCGGCAATCCTTCCGTGGTAAACCCGATGCCCAAGAGATCCTCGTGCGCCGGCAGATTGCGGAGCGTCAATCGCTTATCGACGATCGATTGGCCCAATTTACCTGAGAAGGCACTTGTGCCTTTCTCGTAGGCCTTCGCATCGAGCGCCCAGAGTAGCGAAGACAATAGCCCCGCGACCGCAGCCGGCTCAAGAATCACGGTATAGCGCCCTCGCGGCAACTCGCGCACCTCCAGGCCCCGCTTGGCTTTATCAATCGCGGCGAGTGTCCGTTCCTGAACCCTCAGATGATCGATCGACCGATGGGCCGCGGCACCCCAGCCGGTAGCCTCGCCCGCCTGAGCCGTGAGGCTGAATCGTGCATCGGTCCGTGCTTCGTGGGCGAAGAGTCCCGTGCTTGCGGCCACTCCGACCGTTGCAATCGACGAGGACACAATCCCGGCTGCGCCAAGATTTTCCATGCGGCATTGCCCGATCGCCTCGTTCGTATACTCCAGTCGACGGGCCGGCCCGGCCGCGGACGTTTCGGCTCGCGTCGTAGGAAGAGTCAGATATGCCTGTGGCTCCACCGGGGGGAGGTATTCCGGATCTTCCGGCGACAGGTGCGCGATTTGCGTGGCTCTGGTTACCGCCTCTTGCACCGCCCCCGCGGTAAAGTCCGTCGTCACGGCGGTGCCGTGACGCCGCCCGCACGCCACCGTCACACTCAAAGATCCGCGCCTCGTATCGACGTTCTGGACAATCTGATTGTTCGCAAACCGTGTCGTCCCGCTCTGTTGATCCTGCAACGAAACAAGCGTGTGGTCGCCGGTCGAATGTTTTAGAACCAGATCCGCAAGAAACCGGAACTCATCCTGACTCGTCAGCTTTGGCCAGGTCTTGTGGCCGGTTGTACTCATGATCCGGCCTGCCCTCCGATGACGTTGACGTTGCGGAACCGCGCATGGGATGCCGCGTGGGTCATCCAACCGGACTGACTCGGCTGACCCTTACCGCACGTGATGAATCCATATCGCCGTCGGTGCGACCGATCCGCAACCCCGTCGCAGCTCCTCCAGAACTCCGGCGTGATCCCGTGGTAGACGACATCGCGAACCATGTGGGTCCGCTTCCCCTTCTCAATCAGCCAAAATGCGTCTCCGCCGAACTGGAAATTATACCGTCGTTGATCGATGCTGTAGGACCCGTGGCCTTCGATGTAGATGCCCCGTTTCACATCGGCGAACAGCTTGTCGAGGGTGGCAGTGCCCGGCTCCAATCCGATGTTGGCGATGCGGACGATCGGGACGCTGCCCCAGCTATCCGCCCGATTGGAGCCATGCGAGCGGATTGCGCCGATTTTTTGCGCGACCTCGCGGTTCGTGCAATACCCGACAAAAATGCCGTCGCGCACAATGTCCCATAGCTGGCAGGCCACACCGTCGTCGTCGTAGCCGGTTGCGGCGAGGGTCTCCGGTTCGCAATTGTCAGCCACGAGACTGACGTGCGGCGAGCCGAATCGAAAGGTCCCTTTCTTTTCAGTCGTGAGAAAGCTGGTGCCGGCATAATTGGCTTCGTACCCAAGCGCACGATCGAGCTCACTCGGATGGCCGCAGGTCTCATGCATCGTGAGCGACAGATGTTCAGGATCGAGGACGAGATCGTACAGACCAGGCTCGGTGGTCGGCGCCTTCACTTTCTCGACGGCCTCAGACGCGACGCGCGGAGCCTCGGCCAGGAAATGAGCGTCCTCGATCAATTCGTAGCCCATCCGAAGATGCGGCGTATTGAAGCTCCGCGAGGCGAATCTCCCGTCATGAACCGCCGTCGCATCGAAATCACCGCTCAGGGCTATAAGATCGAATTCCAGGCGCGACCCCTCGGTCGACACAAAAAGCTTGCGGTCTCGACGAGCCCAGAGGCTCGCACTGCTCCGCACAATACCCGGTTGCCGATGGACAGACTCCATCGTCTCCAGGAGCAGCGCTGATTTGTTTTCGAGGGCGACAGCGAACGGATCGATCCGCCGTGCGGTGACGACCCGGTCTCGATGGACCGGCTCATCGGTGAGTTTTACTTTTTCACTCGCGAGGGACGCGGAGCCTTTGGCGATCTCGATCGCCAATTCAGCCACGCGGGGGGCTTCCTCCAACGACAGCACCGAACTGGCTGCAAAGCCCCAGGCGCCGTGATAGAGGACGCGAATCCCAAACCCACTGTCCTGCGCTTCACGAATGGACGCGATGCGGCGGTCTTCGCCGCGAATGGTCTGGGTCGTGCTGTCGATGAGGCGGATATCCCCGTACTCGGCACCGGAGGCCATCACGCGTTTCAACGCGAGTTCGGCAAGTTCGTCCTGATGAGGATTCGGATGTGCGGGCATAGTGTCTGTATCCTGCCAGACGCACCGGCGCCGTTCAACTCACCCTAGCCCGCATCATTCATGAAGCTTCTGCTGCAAACGTGGATACGCGGCTGTGACGGGCAGTCTCGCCGTTCAGCCCTTCGACATACTGGACGAGTATGCCTCAGGGCTTCACGCCTCCGAGTGCCCGTCTCGCTTCACGTCTGCACGCTTTCGCAACGAACCTTCATGAATCATGCGGGCGACTTGGTTTTTCTCAGGCGATTCCCTACGATGCCACGTTATGCTGCCTCCCGAACGGACGCCGCGTCAACGAATCATCGACTTGATCGCGGGTACCAGGCGATCGTCTTACCAGTTGGCACAGATGTTAGGCATTCCCGAGCGACAGGTCGAGGCGCATCTGACCCACGTCGTGAAAACCGTTGCACGAGACAAGACAAAGCGATTCATTCTGGACCCGGCACGCTGTCAGGACTGTGACTTTGTCTTTCGTGACCGCAGCCGTCTGACGAGCCCAAGCCGGTGCCCACACTGCCGAAGCGAAGCCATCGCGGCACCCCGTTATGGCATCGATCTCGCTGCGCCGCAGGGAGAGTGACCCTCCGCCTGATACGGTCTGCATATTTTTTTGGCCCCTCGTCAGTTCATTTTGGCGTAGAATAGAAGACCCAGGTGGGATGGCGCTTAATCGGATGCGATCACCGCCGGTGGCAGCCACTGCGAGAGCGACCGGAGTCTCAATGAGACAATGGATCCACAGAGGGGCTGTTGTGTTCTGTCTTGTGCTCGCCGCCTGCGGCGTGGACAAGCCGAAGGAACTGCTCGAGATCGCTGAGTTCGAAGAACGCCAGATGAACCTGCCCCACGCGAAGCAATTGTACGAAGATGTGATCCGTCTCTATCCAACCAGCAAAGAAGCCACCAAGGCCCGGACGCGCCTCGCCGCTCTCAAGCATGGTCAGTAGCTCACCCTGCCTCGCCATTCCTTAACCTGTCCCCGCAGTCACTTCATCCGATCGAACTGCGGTAGGGCTTCCTTCTTAAGCCTACCGTCCCCCATAACTCACCCTGGCGCTTACGCGCAAGCCTGCTATACTTAAGTAGACACCATATAAGAATGGACGATCACCAGGGAGGGTAAGGTGTCCAAGAACTACGCTGTTCGAGCCGGGCATCGCGTGTCGATCCGTTGTCCCTTCCTGTACCATGGAGAGGGATTCCACGGAAAAGGGCAGCTCTGGAATCTGTCGACATTCGGCTGGCGAGCCACAGGAGATCACCCGGTCACACCGGGTATGAGTATGCCGGTCTACCTCGAACTTGCCGATGGTGGAGAGCCCAAATATTTACTGATCGACTCCGCGATCGTCCAGTGGGCGAATGGACGCGATGCTGGGTGGAAAATCCAATCGATAGACCCGACTGCGCTGGCTAGGCTGAAACGTTTTCTCGATCAGGTGGGGACTGAGTCGTCCAACAAGGTGACAGAGGCAAAATCTCGGTAGCACACTTTTCCTGCATTCACTGCGGATCCCGAGGAAACCATGGGAAGAATGCGTTCGTCCTCCGTTGATAGGCTCGATAGTCCTCCCCCCGGCTCGCGAGGGCTTGTCGCTCCGTCCAGGGAATGCCCGTGACTTTCAGAAGTGCCCACCCCATCCCCATTGGGCCAATCCAGGTCAAGATCCATCCAGGCGCGTTCACTCCCATAATCACGTAGGCCCACCAGTGCAACCATTCGAAGAAATAATTCGGATGGCGTGAATAGCGCCAGAGTCCTGTGCAACAGACCTTGCCGCGATTCCACGACTTGGATCGGAATTGCGCGAGCTGCCAGTCCGCCAAGGCCTCCCCGGAAACCGCGACGATCCAGATCACCAACCCGACGAGCTCAATCAGCGCGAATTCGGATCGTGGGTTGTGGATCAGAACCAGAAACGGGAGGGAGAAGACCGCCACAGCCAGCGCTTGCAGTTGAAAGTACCCGAACATCTTGAACCGTTCGGATGCACCCCATTGCTGGCGCAGGCGGTGATAGCGAGCGTCCTCCGTCCTACCGATCACCCGATTGATGAGAATGTAGAATCCCAGCCTTCCTGCATAGAGCAAGGCCAAGGCAGCCACCAGCATTGTTCGCGTTGGTTCGCCGGTGGCCTGCGTGGTGTACCACAGCACGAACGCGATGAGACCCGCACACCATCCGACGTCCGCGATCGAGGCATTGCGTACTCGCAGTTGCAAGACCCATAGGCCCACCATGACCACCACCATCACAAGGTAAGCCATCAGGACGAGTGTGAGCGGATCAGTTGTCATGGCCCGATGTAATCCCACAAGTCTGTACCTCGACGTGAACGTCCGGCGAGCCATTCACGAAATCCTGGAATGCGAAACGACAGGAGACGCTGGATCTTGTCGCAGCGGAGCGAGAGGTCGGCGGGCCGGAGGCTCCCAACGTGGTTCCGTGCGGATCCTTTCATCAGGTGGCCTTTCAACTCCGGACACCAAGCCAACAACGTTTCACCGATTTCCCAACGCGAGAGCCGCTCGCTTCCGCCCAGGTGATAGAGACCCGGCTGCTTGCGATCGACTAATTCCCAGATGACTCGGGCAATGACACCGGCAGGAAGCGGGCAGCGGAACTCGTCGGTGTAGAGCGTCACCTTCTTGCCGGCCTTCGCGGTCCGACACATATCTTCGACAAAACTTCTGTCGCTTGTGGTCGAAGTCCCGGCAGTCAGGACAATTCGAACGACGGTATGCTTGGGATTCTGCAAGACGGCCTGTTCGGCTTCCAGCTTCGTCTGGCCATATACATTGATCGGGTTCGGTTCATCCGTCTCGGCATACCAGCCGGTCTTCCCGTCGAAGACTTCCCCGCTGGACAGGAAAATAAAAGGAATGTCCTGGGAGAGCTGCGCGAGATGCGCGGTGGCCTCGACATTGATGCGGCGGGCTTGTTCAGGATCTTGCTCGCAAGCTTTGGTTCGGCTGAGAGCGGCACAATGGATGAGGAGATCTGGCTTCAGCGCATGAATTCGCGCGTCTACACTCAACGTCTCGGTCAGTTCAAGCTCCGCACGGGATAGTCCCGTTACATCCCAACCGAGAGCCCATCGCGGGGCGGTCTTCACAAGGTACTGTCCGATCAATCCCGCCGCCCCGGTGATGATCGCGCGAGGTGCCATGGTGAGTGACTCTCAATAGGCTGCGAAAAACTCCTAGGCACCCAGCATCTTACTGGTCTGCACGTCCTGGGCAATAGGGACAACGCAACGCAGGATGTTCAAAAAGGCTATCCAGCAAGGCCGCAGCGAGCGAAGAGGCGAGGCGTACGCTTCGGTACGTTGAGCCTCTGAGCGACGCGAGAACGCCGCTGGGAGACTTTTTCAACATCCTGCTAGCGGGTCAGTTTGCGGTAGCGAATCCTGTGCGGCTGATCGGCTTCCTTGCCCAATCGCTTCTTCCGATCCGCTTCGTATTCGCTGTAGTTCCCTTCGAACCAGACCACTTTACTGTCGCCTTCGAACGCCATCATGTGGGTCGCGATCCGGTCCAGAAACCAGCGGTCGTGACTGCTGATGACGGCGCAGCCGGCGAAGCTTTCCAATCCTTCTTCGAGTGCGCGCAAGGTGTTGATGTCGAGATCGTTGGTCGGCTCGTCGAGGATAATGAGGTTCGCCCCTTCCTTCAACATACGGGCCAGGTGCACCCGGTTGCGTTCGCCGCCTGAGATGTCCTTCACTTTTTTCTGTTGATCGGTGCCGGCAAAATTGAACCGGGCGCAGTAGGCCCTGGCGTTGACTTCGACCTTGCCGAGCATGATGGTTTCCTGGCCCCCGGAGATGATGTCGTAGACGGATTTGGTCGGATCCAAGCTGCGATCCTGGTCCACATATCCCAGCTTGACCGTCTCACCAATCTTGATCGTTCCCGCATCCGGTTTCTCTTTCCCGATGATCATGCGGAACATTGTCGTCTTGCCGGCGCCGTTCGGACCGATCACGCCGACAATGCCGCCCTTGGGGAGGCTGAAATTCACATTCTCGTAGAGGACCTTATCTCCATAGGCTTTGCTGACACCCTTGCATTCGACGACCACGTCGCCCAGCCGGGGACCCGGCGGGATGTAGATTTCTAAATCTGCGGCCTGCTCGTCCTGTTTCTGATTAACCAATTCCTCATAGCGGTTGAGTCGCGCCTTGCCCTTCGATTGCCGGGCCTTCGGTGACATGCGAATCCACTCCAACTCATGCTCCAAAGACTTGCGGCGCTTCGATTCAGCTTTTTCTTCTTTTTCCAGCCGTACCTGCTTCTGCTCCAACCAGGACGTGTAGTTCCCCTGAAATGGAATGCCGTGGCCTCGATCGAGCTCAAGAATCCAGCCTGCCACGTTGTCGAGAAAGTACCGGTCGTGCGTGACGGCGATAACCGTGCCTTTGTATTGCTGAAGATGCTGCTCAAGCCATTGCACGGACTCGGCATCGAGATGATTCGTCGGCTCATCGAGCAATAAAATATCCGGCTCCTGGATCATGAGTCGGCAGAGCGCCACCCGGCGCTTCTCGCCACCCGAGAGCACCCCGACCTTCGTGTCCGACGGCGGACAACGCAAGGCATCCATGGCGAGATCAAGCACGTTTTCCAATTCCCACCCATTCGCCGCCTCGATCTTTTCTTGCAGCTGAGCCTGCTTCTCTAGGAGCTTTTCCAATTCGTCGGGAGTCGCCTCGCCCATCTTGTTGCTGACCGTGTCGTATTCGTGCAGCATGGCTACGAGTTCTCTCTTTCCCTCTTCGACGATTTCTTTCACCGTCTTGTCCGGATCGAGCTGTGGTTCCTGTTCAAGCAGACCCACGCTGTAGCCCTTCGAGCGGGTGATCTCGCCGGTGTAATTCTGATCGACTCCGGCAATGATCCTCAGCAGCGAGCTCTTCCCGGATCCATTGAGACCCAACACACCGATCTTCGCGCCATAATAGAATCCGAGATAGATCTCGCGCAGCACTTGCCTCTTCGGCGGATAGACCTTGCCGACATTGACGAGTGAGAAAATGACTTGCTTGTCGTTCGTAGTCGCCATGTAGTCCTCTGATGATTAAGATGGTCACAAGGGAGCCGCCACGATAACAAAAGCCTCTCCTGTTGCACAACCGGCGGGATGGAGTTTGAGAGGGAGAGCACGGCCCGTCAAATGCCCAATTCCTCGGAGAGCCTGACTTCCGATTCGTTGTCAATTTCTTCAAGGCAACTGAAGCAGACAAAGGGAAACCGGTCAACGGGGATGGCGCAGACTTCTCCGACCGGCGATTCGTCCAGCGCCGGCCCACCGCATTCTTTATGAATCAACGTCAGCATCATTGTGCCTCATGGGGTTTCTAGAACAAGCCGACGAAACCGTTCAACCTGCTCAGCACTGCTCAATCGATGATCGCCAGGAATCAGCTGGAGTTCGACGGGGAATGCGGGGTCGCGCGCGAGGAGTTGGTCGACGAACTCGCTGCTCCCACCAGGCAGAATTGCTGTATCTTGGAGACCGTGAAGGATCGTCGTGTTCACCCGCCTGAGCCAATCGAAGCTGCTCTTCCAGTAGGCGTCGCTTTCTTCGACCCATTTCCACGACAACGGCCAATCCTTATGAGCGGGTTCGTCGTCCCAGGGCATCCAACCGGAGGAGAGCCAGGCCTGTCGACGTTCTTCCGAGATCGACCGCGCACGGACACCCATCATGTTGAAGGCGGGAGCGATGAGAATCAGCCGCTCAATTTCCTGAAACTCCTGAGCCATGAGCCACGCAATCCAGCCGCCGAGCGAGTTGCCGACGATGGTCAGTGGTGGTCCAGCCTTAAGCATTGTGAGAACCGTTCGCGCATCGACGATCCAATCGGACAGCGTGTAGTCGGCAAATGTGCCTTCAGATTCCCCGAATCCACGTACATCGTAGCAGCAGAATCCCCAGCCTTTCTCCTCACACCACTGTGCGAGTGCTTTGCTCTTATTGCCCCACCGTTTGGACAAGAACCCCGTGATGAAGAGAATCTGCCGATCTTTCCCCAAGGTACGATCTCCACGAACGCGCTTGCCATCGTGCCCTGTGAGAATAAACGGTTCGAGCGCGCTCATGGTTTCGTGAGCACCTTCATGAGAAAGACACCCAGCCGTTGGAGGACTGGTTCTGTAATTTCGTGCCCGCCTCGGAAACTGTGCCATTCGACAGCGAGGCCGGACTTGCTCAGTGTGTCGCGAAGCCGCTCCGCTCCGACATACGGCAGGAGCTCGTCCTGCGTTCCATGGCTTTGAAAGACCGGCAGCCCTTTGCGTTTCTGGAGCAGCGGAGTCCATTCCTGTGCGGCGAGCAGCGTTCCAGACAGTTGGACCAGCCCGGCATAGGGCTGCGTCGTTCTGAGCATCACGTCACAAGAGAGCATGGCGCCTTGGGAGAATCCTCCGAGCACGATCTTGCGCGGGTCTGCGCCGAATTTGTGTTCGACTTCCTTGAGGAACCCCAACAGAGTCTCGCGCGCTGGAGCGAGGCCTTTGGGAATGTCTTGCGAGAGATCTCGCACCCGACCTGCCGCTTGATCCGCCACAATGCGCGCCATATCGATGAGCCACCAGGCACGCGCATCGCTCGGCCCAAAACTCAACGAGAGTGGGCCTTCGGGAAACACAAATCTCGTACCGGTCGGCACGTTCAAGACGTCTGCCAGCGAGACGAGATCGTCCCCCGGGGCGCCGAAGCCATGGAGCAAGATCACGACCGAGTCGTTGCCTCCACCCTTTCCATCTGTGCCGCCCGTAATTCTGGTCCGTAACCCGCCTATGTGTTCTTCGCGCATGAGTAGGCCGTTATCTCATGTACAAATATTGCAGCAGTGCCACGACCCCGTAGAGGGAGGATTCGACGACAGGTTGTTGATAGAAGGGAACGAACGCGCCCTTCTGGTTGGCTTCTACCTGGTCGATGATGTACTGGACTTGTTTCGCACGGATCTCGTGGTCCTTACCGAGCCCGAGGGCTTGGATCATCTGCTTGCTCAGCCCGATTAAAACCTCCCGCTTCGCTCGGTCGGCAGATCGATAGAGCAACAACGCGCCGCTCAGAGCCAGGACGACATTCAGCGCCCAAGCCAGCAGCAGCACGAGTGGGTAGTTCCAGATATCGAAGTAGTCGTTCCGCGCAGCGATCATGATCAGCAAGGCGATGAAGGGGTACCGAATTAGGCGATTAACCGATTCCGTCCGTCGGCTGATCAGGTCGATCCCGGCTAAGTACTTGAGCTTCTCAAACTCGGCCTTGTGGCTTTGGCTCAACCCGTACTCGCTCAGGTACTCCTGCTGCACCTGCTCCGACCACCCGCCGCTCGAGAGGCTCACCCAGCTGATCCACCGACGGCATAACATGACTTCATCGAACACCGCCAGATTGAGCAACACGACCAACGACATGGTACTCAGTGCCATGATCCAGTCCAGTTGACAGCTCAGCCAACCCCGACAGGGGTGGATCATCTCCTCGTTAAGCACCCAGTGGTCCAGGGAAAACATAATCGCGCCATACAACAGGGACAGGACCAACACGCGCGCGGTCCGTTGCAGCGGGCGTGCCGCGTCGAGGTACCAGGCCCATGATTGATCCACGGTAAGGGCAGCTCTGGTCGCAGCCGAATGATAGACCCGCTGCAGATTCGTCCAGAACGTCCCCAAGGTGAATCGGGAGCGATGGCTTTGATCAATACGGAACCGAAATTCTTCGCTGAGTTGGTCGCTGTTCTTGACTAGATCGCGCGCTCCTTTGACCAGAAAGACGACGCACAAGATCACTGCGAGAAGCCGGAGGCACTGGCTGGGCCAAATGCTGACGCCAGCAGTCCACGAAAAGGGTTCACCTTCATCGTGATGGGCCATAAGAGCCGTCACGCCACCCGTGTTCAAAAAGGCCGCCGACCCGACCAGGATGATGAGACCCCCTACGGCGAACAAACGCCAGGAGCGCGAAACCCTGAGCCAGAGTCGCTCATTGGTCCACGTCAATACCGTCCCGATCAAGAGCCCAACTCCGATCAGCGCCATCACCGTTGCTCTGCCGGGACCGACGCCCTGCTTCGACTGTCCCAGGTTGTCTGTATGCTCGAGGTCCCCCCGTAAGGGATGGATCGTTCTCACTCCTTCGACATCCACGACGCTTAAGTCCACGGCACCCTCTCGCCCCACTTCGAATATTCGAGGATGTTCAGCCGCGTCGTAGATCCGGTCTTCCGGGGTCATCGCAACGTGATATCCCCCCGGACAGAGGGCCGCCGGGTTCTGCCGATCACCCGCTGCGCGACAGGTTACGTGATTCACTGCACGGAGGACGGCAAAGTAGGTGGCCGTTTGATCACTGCCCCGGAACGGCGGGACATCGCGTTGCAAACCTCCGTCCAACTGCAAGCCGAACGATGAGGCGATGACCATATTCCGAGTCCATGTATATTCGCTCGCGTGAAGGTGGCGTGCATCGAGGTCGACGGTGAAGAAAACGGCGTATGGGAATGCCGGTCGTAGCGCTTTCAGAATGAGCAACGCATCATAGGGGTCCGAACCCAGGATACCGATCGCTTTCGCACCTTCTCCTTCCTCTTGAATCCGCGTGGCCAAGGCGCGCACATAATCAAGCTGACTGGTGCCTTCGGGGCGTTCCTTCAGCCCACCGGCCAGAGCATCCTTCGCCGTCTCAGTATTTTTGGGTCTCTCTAGACGTGCGGCTTTCACGCTGTCGTCGCCCGGCACTTCGCCGTCGAGACCGCTCAAGTAGCTATATCGAAACACGTTCAAGGTCAGGGATTCGTAGTCCGCCGTACGTTGAATCTGCAGATCAATTGCGCGCGGGACTGTCGGACACCAGGCCTTGATCGCCGTCGGCACCAGGATCTGCTTCAGCTCGGCCTCCGTGAAGGTCGCCACTTTCGCACACGCCGCTGCACGGAACTCGATGGGCAGCGCTCGACCATACAACGAATCCCACTCCCCGATGAGGATCACCGCGTCCCAACCGAGTCGTACCTGGCGACGTTCTAATTCTTCTATGAGCGCGTTGAAGAGCCGGTCGTCGGATCCGGTCTCATAGGCAAGCCGCACGTCCGCGGCCGCCAGGCGATAAAAAAATTCCTGCTCACAGGCTTCATAGGTCTGGCATGCGGGACCCTTTCCCCCTTCCTTCTTAAGCCCATAGGCCAAGAGCCCTTTCATCGCACTGGCCCATGGCGAATAGAGTTCTATGGTCCCGTTCGCGTTCGGCCAGACCCTGCCCCCTTCATGGGGCTCGCCATACAAGCTTCCAGCCTCTTCCAGGAGCGCGCGCAGAGCGGAGGAACTGCGGGGTCCCACGAGCTTGAACGTGACGGCCTGTTGCAACGTCGGATTCAGATAAACCTGTTTGCGCCGATCGTCAGTCAGCAGGCATTCGTTCTTCTGTTTCGACTCCTGACACACCATGGCCTGCGACAACGAGGTCAGGGTGGCCAAGAACCCTCGACTCAGGGCGTCATCGGGAATCCAGACCACGAGCGTGGTCTGGCTTCGACCCTGTTCTTCACCGCAGACTCGTGTCTTGCGGAGCCGAAACCACTCGTACGGCAATGCATGACCGGCGCCCTGAGTGTCTCCCTCGATGAAGGAGAGGTGTCCTTCGTCCTCCGGAACATAGCAGGCCACCCCCAGTGCGGTGCCGATCGCATAGCGATCTCGAATTCGGGACTCTGTACTCTCTGCATAGGGATCGCTGCTCAGGGTCACCAATAGGACTGTGATTCGCTCATTTTTTTTCACTCGATCGGCAATCGCCTGCCGCAGTGGTCTCAGACGTTGAGAGAGAGACGACTCAGCCGACTGGCCGGATTTGGACGACCCGGCTGCTGCTGGCCGAGTTCCTCGCAGACCCCGCTGCACCGCAGCCATCGGGTCTTCCCAAAGCCGCGCGCGGATCGATTCCTCACCAGTGGTCTGGTTGACATCCAGCCCAGTCCCTACCGGCCGCGAACTGCGCAGAGGCTCTTTCACCAACAGCACGCCGGCAAGTGCGACGGCAAGGGTGAGTACCCCCACCAGGGCGATCTTCGATTCTCCACTTCCTTTTGCCATTTAGGAATCCGTCTTCTGTAATCAGCCGCCGCACGAGCGGGGGGGCACTCGCCAAGTCACCGCGCCACTCTACAACAGACTGTGAGGGTGTCTGCAAGGTGTTTTACGGGAACCGGCTGACAGTGCGGGTGGGTTCGGCAGACCGATGAATAGAAAAGCGCTTGAGGCTTTACTGCGGAACAGCTTTGAAAATGCCACTGGTATTAGACACGTACACGTCCGCCCCGAGCATCAGGCTGAGCAGGCCGTCTTGCCTCCATTCTGAATTCCAACGACGGGAAAAGGCGGGGGGTCGCTCAATGAACCCACCGAGACAGTGAGTCGAGCGACCCCCCAAGGAGGAAGCAGTACTCATGAGGCAAAGCATAAAGAATGCCGGAAGAGTGTCGTGTCTAGGAGCCTGTGCGGCATTGCCATTCGCAACAAGGCGAAGGACGTGCGGCCAGATGCGAGGCCTTAGGTTTGGGAAAACCGGATGTGTACTTACTTGAGTAAATTGAGGATTTTTGGGCCAAGCCCGACGTAGATGGCTGTGGATCGTTCGCCGCCGCAGAACGGTCAATGCGGGGCAGGCTCCTAAGACGAGCAACTGACGGCTAAATGCTTGCCCCAGTTGGGAGGCGGGGCTGCGTAGGCGTCCATGCCTGGCTGGTCGCTGTAGGGATTTTGCAGCAGGGTGAGCAACCGATCGATCTCGGAGAAGTCCTTCTGCTGAGCCTTCTCGATGGCTGTCTGCGCCAGATAGTTGCGGAGCACATACTTGGGGTTGACGCGGTTCATGCGTACCAGGCGGTCCTCGTCTCGACTCCTCTCTTCGCGTAGCCGGTCCTCGTACCGATGGGCCCACTTGTCGAATGATTCACGATCCAGGAAAAAGTCGCGGAGCGGCTCGTTCAACGATGCGGTCCCGGTCTGAAACAGGCCCAATGCCCGAAAGACGCTCGTGTAATCGACATGGTGCAGATGCAGGAGTGCCAAGAGGTCTTGGATCAACGACGCATCATCCCCCTTCGTCTCGATAAGCCCGAACTTGGCCCGCATCAACTCCATGTATTGTCCTTCACAGAGCGGGGTGTAGCCGTCGAGGGCGGCCTTCAACTCTTCCTTCTGGGCCAGCGGGAGCAGCGCCTGCGCCAGACAGCTGAGATTCCAAAGCCCGATATAGGGCTGTTGATTGAAGGCGTAGCGGCCGTTGTGGTCGGAGTGATTGCAGATGAAGCCGGGATCGTAGTCGTCGATGAAGCCGAACGGTCCGTAGTCGAGAGTGATGCCGTGGATCGACATATTGTCGGTGTTCATGACTCCATGCGCCCACCCGACGGCCTGCCATTGCGCGATCAGCCTCGCCGTGCGTTCGACGACCTCGGAGAAGAATCGCACGTACTTATCTGTGCCCTCCACCAGATGGGGAAAGTGGTTCGCGATGACATAGTCGGCGAGGACTTTGAGCTGCTCGTGCTGCTTCCGATAGTAGAGGATCTCGAACGAGCCGAACCGCACATGAGACGGCGCCATGCGTACAAGCATCGCCCCGGTTTCGACTTGCTCGCGATAGACTTGATGGTCGCTGCCGACGATGCAGAGCGCCCGCGTGGTCGGAACCCCTAACCCATGCATCGCTTCGCTGCAGAGATACTCACGGATAGTCGAACGCAGCACCGCACGGCCATCTCCTTCTCGCGAAAACGGCGTAAGCCCCGCCCCCTTCAGATGCAGATCCCACTTCTCGCCCCGTTCGTTCCGTACTTCACCAAGGAGAATAGCGCGCCCGTCTCCCAGTTGTGGCACATACACACCGAATTGATGGCCCGAGTAGAGCATCGCCAACGGTTCCATCCCTGGGACGAGCATGCTCCCGCCGAACACACCGGCAAATTCCGGTCGCTTGGCTTGTTCCGGATCAAGGTCGATCAGTTCTGCTGCCTGGGGATTGAAACTGATGAGATAGGGAGGCGCGGCGAACGAAGTGGGATTCAGCTTGGCGTAGAAGGTCTCAGGCAAGCGAGCATAGGTGTTGTCGAATTTGATCTCTTCCAGTTGTCGTTGTCCGGCCATTCCACTACCATTCTTCTGAATTCTTGTATGGTATGTGAGCGAACAAGCGAATCGCAATGGCCCAATAGGCCCAGAGTTAGGTCCGGTGGTCGTCCTTGTCTTCCAAGGTCTGTTTGTCTAGAATGGGCCCACTCGTATGGCTTGCAGGATGTTCAAAAAGGCCGTCCATTAAAATGAGAACGAAGTTGACGGTATTTTTCACTATCCTGTCGAAGAGGAGTCGGTGAAGGGACTACGGTTCGAGCGCATCGGGAAAAACCGGCACTACAATGTGGTGTTCCACATGGGGAGCAGCTACGTGCCCGTCACCGATGAGATCGTGGAAGAACTCAAGGAGCAGAGTCTACTTCCCGTTGAACGGTTTCTCGAGCTCCTGATCGACCGTGTCGGATATTCCTCCTACCTCAAAGAGCAAATCCGCACAGAACTGAAATCCTCCGGCGATCCGGTGACGCAGATCACGGTTCTACAAGGCGCCATCCGCGACCTGTAATCGGCTGCTGAAAATCTCCCCCAGCTGCGTTCTCAGTCGCGTGCCTCCCTGCGACGTACCGCAAGGGTACGACTCAGTCGTCCCGCTCCCTGCGGCCTTGCTGGCGGAAATTTTGAGCAGCCTCCTTGATCTCCGGAAAAAACAACACCCAACTTCGTTCTCGGCTCAAAAAAATCCTCAACGTACCCCACCCGGGAAAAGAGCTGTTCCGACAGCTCGGGGTTGGGCGGGTGAGAATGCTACGCCTCCGGTGTTTTCTCGCCTGCGGTCTCGTTGACCACCTGTTTGAGCAGCCCTAGCATGCTGCCTGATGCACAATCTCAGCCACGTTCTTGCGGTCGTTTTGCGACGGCGAGAACGTAGGCTGAGGCCCTATGCTTACACCATTGACTTACCTGAGTTAGTAAGGTAAGTTTTCTGACCTATGAAAACAAAGAGTGCACGAAAACGCCACAAGACATTTCCTCTTGAGATGGAGGATAATCTGCATAAAGCTCTCAAGTATAAAGCGATCGAGTCCGATCAGACGCTTCATTCCTACATCATCGAAACACTCACAGCTAAGGTGCAAGAAGAGCCAGCGCATTACATCGTATCTAACCGCCAAGCCGCGAACTCCGGTGAGAGGAAAAAATGAGCGCTCCTTATGTTAATGGTTCGTCGGTGTGGCCTCTTCGGTGCTCTGAGGATGAGCCGGTACAAATAGTTATCGGGGACGTTCGAGATACGCTGTCATCCCTACCCGATGAGACGGTTCACTGTTGCGTTACATCGCCGCCGTATTGGGGAATGAGAGATTATGGTTATCGTGGCCAAATCGGCGCGGAAGTCACGATTGAGGAATATATTTCGAACTTGGTTTCCTGCTTTAGAGATGTGCGTCGGGTGCTGAAAGCCGATGGCACCTTTTGGCTGAACATCGCAAACACGTATACCTCTGGTGGCCGAGGCTGGCGAGATAAGGATCTCAAGAATCAAGGACGGGCGATGTCGTATCGCCCCGACACGCCCGAAGGATTAAAGCCCAAGGACTTAATCGGTGTGGCTTGGATGCTGGCGATGTCTCTCCAGCGTGATGGCTGGTATCTTCGCTCTGACATCATCTGGCATAAGCCTAATTGTCAGCCGGAGTCCGTCAAAGATCGAGTCACGGTTTCGCATGAGTATCTGTTCATGTTCTCGAAAAGCGAGAACTATTACTTCGATCAAGAAGCCATTAAAGAACCTACAATGGATGGGAAAGGACGCAAGAACAAGCGTACGGTCTGGCAAATCAATACCGAACCTTGCAAGGAAGCTCACTTTGCCGTGTTTCCACGCGCACTCGTTCGTCCCTGTATTCTCGCAGGATCTCCCAAGGGTGGGCTGGTACTTGATCCGTTTCTTGGAAGTGGGACAGTCGGCATCGTTGCGATCGAAACAGGTCGGCGATGCGTGGGGATTGAAGTGAAAGCGGACTACATCAATATTGCCAAACAGAGGTTGCTCGGGGTATCACCTGCATTGTTCACAGGGTGTCCGTAGGTGGATCGAATTTCCATGAGGCATGAACAAGACACAAATCTTTTCTTAGCCCCTTGATCTGTAGCTTCCGTTCGCCCCCTCCATCGAAATACAGGCTGTACAGAATCTTGCCTTCCTTTTCGACATAGCAGTAACCAGGCTTTGGAAATTGTTTGCTAGCACTCATCATCTTGAATCGGCCAGTAGCGGCTTTTTTAAGAAGCGCTTTGGGGACCTCGACCAACTCATAAAAATAGTCTGGAGTTCCTTTCCTTAGGGCTCGAAGAATTAGGATTCGCTGAACCCCGGCCAAGGCGCCAAGAAACTGTTTTCTCAATCCTATTAGGTCAGCAGGATTGTCTCCCCACTGACCTCCACCGAGTTCCATAAACTTCGAAATATGGATTGTAGCCAAACGAATGGCTTTTGCGGCTTCTGTCTTAAGGGAGAAGTTTTCGCCTCTGATTCGTATGTCGTAGCCCCTCTGTCCACGGTGTGCAAGGGCTGCGTCGATGCCGTCCGTTTTCAATACGCTCTCCAGCGCATATTCGAACTTGTCCTTTGAAAATGGTTCGCGAGAGAAGCAATGGTGGAGGCGCAGCACGTCGCCAAAGTCTTCCAGTACACGCTCAGAGATGAGCTCTGAAGTTTTAGGTTTCCAATAATCTCGCGGGAGAGAGAAAACTCTGACAATACGATCAATAAGTTGGAGCCTATAATCTGAGAGCTCCGGAATTGCGGTGAGGAGACGTTCTATTCTTTCTGATCGAGTCATTTGATGTTAACGATTTCGGGTTTTAAGCGGTACGATTCTATCGTGATCTGCCGCCCAAGCACAGCCCGCCGTGTGCGTCCTTGAATTCTTCCTCTACCTCCTCGCACATCAGCCTCCTGCTAATCCGCAATTTGGCCTTCTTGGAACAGCTGATTCAATATCGCGTTTTTCTTTTCGGGATCTTTGTAGTATTTGAGCGCCTTGGAAAAGTTGTCCAGTGCGCTCTCTCGTTTCCCCTTTTGGGAATAGTATTCGGCAATGCCGTGATAGGCCCGGGGGTCTTGATCGTTGAACTTGAGGGCTCGATTGAACGCATCATAGGCAGCCTGCATGTGTTGTCTGCCCAGCGCCAACCAGCCGAGCGCCGAATGGGCCGGGCCG
>Ga0326726_10001986_pt1 | contig 18994 bp, 19 predicted proteins | sample MHFenrmetagenome_2_FD_207603 | JGI IMG/M metagenome (GOLD analysis project Ga0326726, IMG submission 207603) | Lab enriched peat soil microbial communities from Michigan Hollow, Ithaca, NY, United States - MHF15MN | ecosystem: Environmental > Terrestrial > Soil > Wetlands > Peat | place: USA... | reverse complement strand
TGGTCCCACCGGTATGGCCCAGCCCCTGTCCCGACATCATGGGGACTGGTACGCCGCAGCTCGCCACCAGCGGCGCGAGCACCAGGGAAACCTTGTCGCCCACGCCGCCGGTTGAGTGCTTGTCGACCCGCGCCAGCGGCCCGGCGCCAAGCCGTTCGCCCGACTGGAGCATGGCGTGGGTGAGCGCCGTGAGCTCCTGGGGGGTGAGCCCGCGCCAGCAGATGGCCATGAGCATCGCGGCCATCTGGTAGTCCGGGATCTCGTCGGCCAGGTAGGCCTCGATCACCGAGTGCCACTCCGGCGGGGCCAGGGCGGCACCGTCGCGTTTGCGCTCGATGAGGGGAGTGAAGAGCATGGGCTCGGGGCAGTGAGCGGTAAGGGGTGCGGTGAACGGTGAACGGTGAACGGTGAACGGTGAACGGTGAACGGTGAACGGTGAACGGTGAACGGTGAACGGTGAACGGTGAACGGTGAACGGTGAACGCCGCCCCGCGAGGATATGGCCGGGCTCCCACCTCCGCTAGGCTTGCGGTCCCCGGGGACTGCAACGAGCTTCCCTCAGGAACCAACGGCCAGCGGTCAAAGACCGACGGCGCGTTATCTATCGCTGACGGCTGACGGCTGATGGCTGAAGCCTGACGGCTTCGACTCGAGGAGCGCTCATGCATCGTACCACTCAACTGGCCTGCCTGCTGTCGCTTGCCCTCCCCTGCCGCGCCATCGCCCAGGACGTGGCCGAGACGATCCGGCTGGGGGTCGAATCCCAACTCGCGCGCGACCCAGCCACCGCGCTGGCCCATCTGGAGGTGGCGCTGGCGGCCGATCCCAAGAATTACGAGGCCAACTGGCGGGCGTCCGAGGTCCTGATGGACATCGGCAAGCAGACCCCGGATTCAGTGAAGAGTCCCCAACGCGACTCGATCTATGCCCGGTCGGAGCGACTGGCGCGGGTGGCGGTGGAGGCGAATCCCGAGGGCCCGGAAGGGTATTTCGTGCTGTCCGCCTCGATTGGCCGCGCCTCGCTCACCAAGAGCAGCAAGGAGCGGGTTCGGCGAGCCGCGGAAATCCGGAGCGCGGGGCTCAAGGCCATCGCGCTGGACAGCCTCAACCACAAGGCCTACCACGTCATGGGCCGGTGGAACGCGGAAATCATGCGGCTGTCGGGGTTCACGAGGTTCTTCGCCAAAACCTTCCTGGGTGGCAAGATCTTCAATGCCGCATCGTGGGACAGCGCCACTGTCTACATGCAGAAGGCGGTGGCGGTCTCGCCGGACAACATCTACCACCACCTGGATCTGGCCGAGATCTACATCGACTTGGACCGGTACTCCGAGGCGCGAGAACACCTGAACCAGGTGGAATCGCTACCGGTGTTCGACGTGATGGATCCGGCCTACAAGGAGCGGGCGGCCTCCCTGCTCAAGAAGATCGAAGGGAAGAAGGACAAGAACGACTGAGCTCTGGTCCCTGCTAGTCGAGCCGGTCGGCGACCTGATCGATCCGGTCCTTGAGGGCGGCCTTCTTCTGCCGCAGCAGCCGGCGCGCCTCTTCCCGGGCCGATACCCACCCGCCCGCCGCGTCCCGACGGAGGGAATGGGCCCGGCGCCGGAGCACCCGACGGGTCTTCTCGCCGGAGGCGGGGGCCAGCAGCAGGGCCACCCCCGCGCCTACCGCAGCCCCGACGAGCAGACCGGTCAGGAAGCTGCCGGCGTGCCAGCCGGACCCCGAAGTTTCCTGGCCCGCCTCGGCTTCATTGAGTCCTTCGGACTCGTCGGACATGCGGTCTCCGCGTGAAAAGTGCCGCTCCAAAGGTACCTTGATTCTGGTCCCCTCCGCCACGTAACTTCGGCATCCTCCTCTAGGCCAGTCATGACCACGCCCGTCACGCAGGAAGAGGCCGAACGTCTGCAGGCCCGGATCCGCGACCTGGAACACGAGCGGAAGCACCTCCTCGCCATCATCGAGATCCTCCAGGAGATCGCCGGCTCACTGCATTTCGTCGATATCATGCAGTCGATTGCCCGGCGGTTGGGCGAGGTGTTCGGGCTGGACCGGTCATCCATCTTCCTGGCCGAGCGGGACGGCAAGACCGCGCGGCTGGTGGCCAGCTTCGAAGACCCGAGCATCCGGAACTACGTGGTGGACCTGGATCGCTACCCGGAGCTCCGCCGGGCGCTCACCACCGGCCAGACGGTCTACATCCCCGATGTGGAGCAGGACGCCTCGATGGCCCATCTCAAGGGGACCTTCGACACTCGCCGGGTGCGCTCCATCACCGTGGTACCGATCACCTGGCGTCGGGCCGCGATCGGCGTGCTGCTGCTGCGCTCGTTCCGCGACAGCGCCCCCTTCTCCGAGGCGGACGTGCGTTTCTGCGAGGTGGTCGCCAGCCTCACGGCCAAGGCCCTTCGCAACGCGCACCGGTTCGAGAAGCTGCAGCAGCGGGTGGGGGACCCGACCGGGTCCCGCGCGGTCGAGCGGGAGCGGGTGGCCCTGATCGGCTTCCTGCGCCGCCTGCTGGATGATTTCGCCGCCCGCGAAGGGCCCTGGAGCGAAGGGGTGCTGGCCCGGGCCAGCGCGGATGAGATCGAGCGCCTGGTCGGAGTTGCCCTGACTGTTCTTCAGCAAGAAGCCGCTGCGAGATAGTTCCAAGTTCCAAGTTCCAAGTTCCAGGTTCCAGGCTCCTCACGGGATCACGCAACTCGGAACTCTGAACTCTGAACTCTGCACATGCCCACCCCAGCCACCCGAGCCGCCGAACTCCGCACCCTCATCGAGCGGGCCAATCACGCGTACTACGTCCTGGACCAGCCGGAGGTCTCCGACCAGGAGTATGACCGCTGGATGCAGGAGCTCCTGGCCCTGGAAGCCGCCCACCCCGAGCTCGCCACCCCCGACAGCCCCACCCAGCGGGTGGGAGCGGAGGTGGCCTCGGCCCTCGCCAAGCACAACCACCTCCGCCCCATGGTGTCGCTGGGCAACGCCTTCGACGCCACCGAACTGGAGGCCTGGGAGAACCGCAACGCGCGGATCGCCCCCGAGGCACGCACCAGCGGCTACACCACCGAGGTGAAGATCGACGGAGCGGCGGTGAGCCTCACCTACCGCAACGGCCGGCTCACGGTGGGCGCCACTCGGGGCAACGGGGTGACGGGTGAGATCGTCACCGAGAACCTCAAGACCATCGGCGAGATCCCGCTGGTCCTCAAGGGCCGGCGCCATCCGGCCGTGCTGGAAGTCAGGGGCGAGGTCTATCTCTCCCAGTCCGCCTTTGCGCGGCTCAACCGGGACCGTGAGCGGGATGGCGAGCCCACGTTCGCCAACCCCAGAAACGCCGCGGCGGGGAGCCTGCGCCAGCTCGACCCTCGGATCACGCGCAAACGACGGCTCCGGATCTTTGCCTTCCATGTGGAGGTCATCGAGGGCAACCTGGGGGCGAAGACCCAGTGGGAGGTACTCGAGACGCTGGTCGCCTGGGGCTTCCCGGTGGAGCCCAATCGCGCCCGACTGGCGAACCTGGCCGAGGTCCAGGCCAAGATTGCCGAGTACGAGGAGCTCCTCCCCGATTTGCCGTTCGACGCCGACGGCGTGGTGGTCAAGATCGACCGGCTGGCACTGCATGACGAGCTCGGCCTGATCGGCGCGCGTGAGCCGCGCTGGGCCATCGCCCGGAAGTTCGCCCCCGAAGTCGCGGTCACCCGGCTGCTCGAGATCCGCATCAATGTCGGCCGGACCGGCGCCCTCAACCCGTATGCGGTGCTGGAGCCGGTAGAGGTGGGCGGGGTGACGGTCTCCAGCGCGACGCTCCACAACGAGGACCTGATCGAGGCCAAGGACATCCGGATCGGCGACTGGGTGGAGGTGATGCGCGCCGGCGAAGTGATCCCCCAGGTGCTCGGTCCGCTGCGGGATCGGCGCGACGGCAGCGAGCGGCCGTTCCGCATGCCAGACCACTGTCCGGAGTGCGGCACCAAGGTAGAGCGGCCCGCCGACGAGGCGATGCGGTTCTGCCCCAACGGCTCCTGCCCGGGCAGGATGTTCGAAGGCATCGTCCATTTCGCCTCGGGCGACGCGATGGACATCCGTGGCCTGGGATACGAGCGGATCCGCCAGCTGCTGGATGCCCGCCTGATCCACGATGTGGCCGACCTCTACCACCTCACGGTGGATCAGCTGACCCAGCTGGACCGCTTCGCCGAGCAGTCGGCCGGCCAGCTGGTGGCGGCGATCGCGGCCTCCAAGGCCCGCCCCCTCTCTCTGGTCCTGTTCGGGCTGGGAATCAGGCACGTGGGGAAGACCGTCGCCCAGATCCTGGCACGGCGGTTCGGCACCATGGCCGCGCTGGCCAAGGCACCGCGGGAGGAGATCGAGACGGTCCCGGGCGTCGGACCGACCATCGCGGAGGCAGTGGAGGAGTTTTTCCGGACTGACACCAACCGCAAGCTCATCGCGCGGCTTACCCGAGCCGGGCTCAACATGGCGGAGCCCCGCGCCGTAGAGGGCGGCGGCAGGCTGGCGGGAAAGACCTACGTCATCACCGGTACACTCCCGACCCTCAGTCGGCCGCAGGCGACCGAGCTCATCGAGCAGGCCGGCGGGAGGGTGACCGGCAGCGTGAGCCGGAAGACCGACACGGTGGTCGCCGGGGAGGAGGCCGGCGGTAAACTGGACAAGGCAAAAGAGTTGGGGGTCGAAGTGATTGACGAGACCGAGCTCCTTCGCCGGGTTGGTGCAAGGTAGTTCCGATTTCCCCGTTCCAGGTTGTGGTCGCCGGGCCCGGGGTGAAAAACACCGAACGCGGAACGCGGAACAGGCAACGCCGAACTTGCCGCGGATCGAGCCCTGCCCTAACCTTCGACGTCCCTTGCGAGCGCAATGTCATGCCGACTACAACCGCCGCCGCCCCGCCCCACACCCTGCTCTTGAGCCAGCGGAGCATCCATCATCTCCGGCAGGTGCTGGAGCGGGATGCCGGCATGCAGGCGGCCACCTGGCTGCAGGAAGCGGGCTTTGCCGGCGGCGAGGCGCTGTTCGAGGCGTACACCGACTGGCTGTCCGATCGATACAACGTGGACCGGCCGGCCTCGCTCGACGTCCGCCATCTGGGCGAGACGCTCTCGAACTTCTTCCGGGAGTATGGCTGGGGCACGGTCCGGGTCTCGCCCATCGCCTCCGCAGTGATCGCGCTCGATTCGCCCGACTGGTGGGAAGCCGAGCCTGCGATCGGTGCAGCCTATCCATCCTGCCATCTGTCCTCGGGACTGCTGGCTGAGTTCCTCACCCGGGTTTCGGAGACCACACTGGGCGTGATGGAGGTCGAATGCCGGTCACGGGGTGACGCGCGGTGCCGCTTCCTGGCCGGCGCGCCGGAGTCGCTGCAGATCCTGTACGAGCGGATGGCGGAGGGAACGGGGTACCTGGAGGCCCTTGGAGTAGAGTCCTGAGGCGAGGTTCGACAGACCACCGATGTGCGCGTATAACGTCCGCAAGAACAAGTCACTCGACCACGAGCCGGCCGCAGGCCACGCGCGCCAGATCAATCTGATCCGGGAAGCCGGAGCGTGGACCGTCGGGATCGTGGCGATGTGGCTGGTCTACCGGCTGGTGCGACACTTCTTGTTCTAGTGCTCGTTCACGACTTTCCGTCGGGGGCGGAAGGAGCGGAAAAGGCGGGAAAGGCAGAATGATCGCCCTGCTTCCCACGTTCTTCCGGCCGTTTCCGCGTGTTCCGCCCTTTCCGCCTTTTCCGCCCTTCCCGCCGCCTCAGAACACCGACGCGCCCTCAACGACCAGCGGAGGCGCCGATCTGCTCCCGGTCCAGACCGGGTCCCGTCCCACCGCGACCACCCGGCCGAGCAGATCGTGGGCGTTGCCGGCGATCGTCACCTCCTGGGCCAGCCCCTGGACCTCCCCGCCACTTACTCGCCAGGCCACCGCCGCCGGCTGCGCAAACGTCCCGCCGACCGCGTTCCCCATCGAGGTTCCGCGGGTCTCCTCCACCAGCAGGCCGTCGCCGATCACGCCGAGCAGCTCCTCGAACGATGAGGATCCCGGCTCCACCACCACATTGGTGCAGGCGGGCTGCGGCTTGGCGAAGGTTGATCGCCTGCCATGTCCGGTTGGAGGGGTGCCGACCCGGGTGGCAGTCTCGAGGTCGTAGAGAAACGCCTCGACCTGCCCGGCCTGGACCAGGAAGAGCGGACGGCTGAGCACGCCCTCGTCGTCCACCGGCCGGGACCCGGGCCGACCGTCAAGCAGCGGATCATCCCGCAGGGTGAAGAGCTCGCTGAACACGCGGGTGCCCCGCCGGCGGCCGAGCGGAGAGTTGCCCTGCAGCACGGTCTTGCCCAGCAGGGCCTGCTCCACCGGCAGCAGCAGGAGCGGGAGGGCCGAGGGGAGGAATCCGACGAGCTGCCGGCCGGGGAGCGCATCGGCGTCACGCTCGGCCCAGGACAGGCGCTGGCGGAGCCGGGCGATCAGCGCTTCGATCTCCGGGAGCGCCGGCAGGTCGGCTCCGGCGACCTGCCCGCGGATCACTACTCGGCGTCCGTCCCGGATCCGCGCTGCCTCCACCGCCACCGTCACCAGGGTGACATCGTAGCCCGCATCCACGCCGCGGGTGTTGGCCACCCGCACCGAGCCCAGGCTCCGCTCAACCAGGATCCCCAGATCGGCCTGCTCGGCGGCGAGCCGGTCGCGGACCATGGTTCCGATGGCGGCGAGGTCGGAGAGAGTGGCGGTAGCAGCCCGGACCGCATGGGTGACGACTCGGGGATGCGGGCCGGTGGGTCGGGGGAGGGTGAGCGAGGCGGCCTCGCCCTCGCGGGCCGAGGCCAGCGCCGCCTCCAGCAGGGCGGGCGCGTCCTCCGCCGTGGAACCAGCGAATCCCATGCGGCCCTCGGCCACGACCCGGAGGTTCACTCCCTGGCTCCGGCTGGTGGCCGCGGAGGCCAGCCTGCTGCCCGCAAAGCGGAGAGTGGTGGTCTCGTCGGTCTTGAGGGTGGCGTCGGCCAGCGCCGTCCGCCGGGCCGCCAGCTCGATGAGCGGGGCGATCACGTCGTTTCTCCGCCGACGGAAATCCCGTCGATCCGGACATGGGGGGCGCCCTCCGCCACCGAGACCCGGCCGCTCATGGCACGGGAGCAGCCGCTTGCGAGGTGGGACCAGCGGAAGTCTCCCCCTACTCCATCCACCCGCTGCAGTGTCTCCGCCAGATTCCCGGCCAGCACCATCGGCTTGACGGTCTCGGTCAGGTGACCGTCCCGGATCACCTGGCCCCACCCCGCGGTGATGGCGAACCGGCCGAGGTGGGTCTCCCCGCCCATGGCGTCACAGCAATAGATGCCGAAGGAGATACCCCGGAGCAGATCCTCGAGGCTGCCGCGGCCGTTGGCGAGGTAGGTGTTGCTGAGACGGGCCTCGGGCACCGACCGGAACGAGCTGGCGCGGGCACTCCCCGTGGGGCGCACCCCTGCACGGGCTGCGGTCTCGCGGGTATGCAGCCGGCCGACGAGCACCCCGTGCTGCACCAGCAGCGTGTTCTGGGTGGGGGCGCCCTCATCGTCGAACGCGAACGATCCCGTCAGGCTGGAGGCGCTGCCGTCGTCTCCCACGGTCAGCAGGTCCGAGCCGACCCGCCTGCCCGGCTGCATGAGCTCATCGGCATCGGGCCGCCGGGCCAGGGCGTCTGCTTCACTCAGATGGCCCAGGGTCTGGTGCACCAGCGCGGCGGCAAGCCGCGGGTCCAGCACCACGGGATAGGTCCCGGCCCGGACCCGCGGCGCGCCCAGCAGCGCGAGGGCGCGGCGCGCGGCCTGGCGAAACAGATGGTCGACGTCCTGGAGGCTCCTCCAGCCCCCATGGGCCGCCCACGACTCGAATGCCCGCTCGAGGAAGCTTTCCTCCCGGGCCACCGCTCCCGCCGACAGCCGGACCTCGGGTCGGATGTCGTAGACCAGGAGTCCGTCGGAGTTGCCGATCCAGCGTTCGGTCACCCGGTCGTCGTAGGTTGCCAACGTGTCGGTGACCCGCCGGTCGGTCGCCAGCATCTCCTGGTTGAGCCGCTCGAGCAGCCGCCGCTTCTCGCCCAGCGCGATCTCACGCACGTCGCCATCGAGATCGGCGACATAGTCGGCCTGCCGGATGGGGATGTCGGCGAGCCGGATCGGAGTGTCCAGAGTGACGGCGAGCGACAGCTCGTGAGCCTCGGCGAGCACGGCCGGGAGCCGGTCCGCCCCGGTGAAGCTGACCACACCCCAGCCCTTGCCGCGGTTGAGGCAGCGGACCATGCCGCCGGTCTCCACCGCGGTGGTCGCTCCTTCGAGCCGGCTGCCCCGGAAGGCGATCGCGGTGGCCCAGGTGCGCTCGAGCCGGATCTCGGTGTAGTCTGCGCGGGAGCCGCGGAGGGCGTCGCTGAGGCGGTCTTTCATGCGGCGTCAGGCGACCGGCGACAGGCATCAGGCGACAGGCGCCAGGATGGCTGGGCCGCCCAGGGTGTCAGCACACATCCCCTGCCGCCTGACGCCTCAAGCCTGATGCCTGGCCTCAACCGTTCGCCTTGAGCCACTTCACGTAGTCCGGCCGCGTCACCAGTTCGCCGTTCTCGATGATCTCCCGGTCCCAGGGAAGGATGATGAGGTTCTCGGTTTCGAAGGCGTAGAAGTCCGGCTTGTAGGTGCCGGTCTTGAACGAGACCGCGGTCTTCACCGCCTTGGGCTTGAGCGACCGGACCTCGTTCAGGGCAAGCTTGAGGGTCGAGCCGGTGTCGCAGGTCTCGTCCACCACGAGCACCCGCCGGTCCCGGATCGAAGCAGGCGGCCCGGCCACCAGGATCGGCTCGCTGCCCGCGTCCTTCCGGGTGACCGCCATCGAGGCGAACTCCACCTGGAGAATGGAGGCCACCACCACGCCGGGGATCACCCCGGCCTTGGCGATACCCAGGACGACCTCGGGGTCGAAGTCGCGCGCGACCTTGAGGGCTAGCGCGCGGGTCAACTCGCCGAAGAACGGCCAGTCGACCTCGAGCACACCACGAGGCTGGGGCGAGGGTGAAGAGCGTTTCATGAGGGCTGTGGGCTGTGAGCTCTGAGCTGTGGGCTACGGGCTATGGAATAATGTCATCCAGAGGGGCCTTTGGACCTCGAGAGATCCCTTGAGCGCTTCCCTCACTGTGCTCGGGACAAGCCGCGCATCGGGGATGACATGTGCTGATGGGTCCCGGAGCCATACCCCTGCGACGCACCTAACCTACCCGGCCGAGCTTGCCCCTTCAACTGCGTTGCGGCTCCCCCGGGGCGGGACTATCTTAGGATCAACCTACCTCCTTGACGCGCAAGGACCGTGCTACGTAATGAGTTTCTGGCGGCGGTTGTTCGGCGGCGACCAGACTCGGAATCTGAAGCCGCAGCGGCTCGACTACCTCAATGAAGCGCTGGCGCTGGAACGTCAGGGAGACTACGAGTCGGCCCTGACCTCCTATCGTCTCGCCCTGCGCGACAACCTCAACGATCCCCGCATTCTCCAGAACATGGCCATCGCGTTCACCAAGACCGGCCAGGTGGACGAGGCGATCCGGCACTACCGCAAGGCGCTCGCGCTGGACGACACGCTGGTCGGTGCCCACTACGGGCTGGCCTTCCGGCTGAGGGAGAAGGGCGAGTTGGCCGACGCGGCGAAGCACCTGCGCTCGTTCCTCGCCCGGCCGCCCCGTGGCCCGGACGCGGACCGCTGGATCCGGCACGCCGAGGCCACCCTGCGCGATCTGGAGGCGGACGGCGCGCGGGAGGCCGAGTGAGGATGTCGTCCCTGGCCGCTCTGGTGCTGCCGCTCCTGGCGTGCAGCGATCTCTCCGGCACGGGTGGCGGCGTGGTGGCGCTCGAACTCCGGCTGCCGAGCCCCGCCGTGGTGGAGCAGCACGATACCCTGGTGCTCTCGGCCCGGGCCCTCAACGCGAATGGCGATCCGGTGACCGCCCAGATCTTCTGGCGCTCTCCGGACAGCATCCTGGTCGTCGACAGTACCGGCCTGGTAACGACCGACTCCTCCTCGGGCTCCGGCCGAATCCAGGCTCGTACCGGCAGCCTGCTATCGGATCTGGTGCTGCTCGAGATTCACCGGCGGTCTGACACGCTGGCGCTCCAAGGGCCGACCACGATCACCGTTCCCGCGGCCGACTCCGCTTCGGCCGCCCTGGTGGCAGCGGTCCAGTCGCTGACACCGGACACCGCCGGCATCAGCAATACTCGGCTACTCTACGAAGTGGTGGAAACGGCGGACGCGACGGGGAAGCTCCGTTTCCAGGGGGGTGGCCTCTCCCTGCGCGCCGCGACCGGGTTGACCGGCCAGCCGCTCGTGCCGGTCACCCTGAGGAAAGTGCCCGGCACGACCCCGCCGGCCACCGTGACCGTGCGGGTGACCGCCAACCGCCCCAGTGGGCTGGCGGTGCCGGGGTCGGGCCAGGTCTTCACGATCAGTTTCCAATAGACGTTCCCCGTTCCGCGTTCCGCGTTTGTTGTGAGGCGTAAGAGGCAATCTCGGCCAGCTCGTCTCCAACGCGGAACGCGAAACGGGGAACCTTTCAGGGAGGCTCGATGCCGGACCCCCGTACGCTGAACGATCTGTTCTTCGGCGCCATGGATCGATTCGGATCCCGCCCGGTCGCCATGCGGGTCAAACGGGACGGCCGCTGGCAGGACATCTCCTTCGAGGAGACCCGTGAGCGGGTGCAGTGCCTGGCCGCCGGTCTCCGGGAGCTGGGAATCCAACCGGGCAGCAACATCGCGCTCCTGTCGGAGAACCGGCCCGAATGGGCCCTGCTCGACTTTGCCTGCCTCACCATCCGCTGCACCGACGTCCCGATCTACCCCACGCTGCCCGCGGGCCAGGTGTCTTACATCCTGCGGGACTCGGGCTCCGTCGCCATCCTGGTCTCCAGCAAGCCGCAGCTCGAGAAGATCCTCGCGATCCGGCATCCCGACGTGACTCCCGCCCTCAGGCACATCATCGCGCTGGACGAGGATGCGGTAGGCCCGGGGGTGATGCCGCTGGCTGATCTGTACCAGCGGGGGAAGGCGGCGCTGGCCAAGTACCCCCGCTGGCGGGAGGAGGCACTGCAGGCAACCCCGGCCGACCTGGCTACGCTGATCTACACCTCGGGGACCACGGGCGACCCCAAGGGCGTGATGCTGACTCACGGCAATCTCACCTCCAACGTGGTGTGCGGGCTCAAGGCGCTGGACCTCAAGAGCAACGACGAGTGCCTGTCATTCCTGCCGCTGTCGCATGTGTTCGAGCGGATGGCGGGCCACTACTGCATGTGGCAGTCGGGCTGCATCATCAACTACGCCCAGAGCATCGACACGGTCTCCGCCGATCTCATGGAACGGAAGCCCACGGTGGTGCTGTCGGTGCCCAGGCTGTACGAGAAGATCTATGCCCGGATCATCGAGGGCGCTGCGGGCTCCACCCTCAAGCGCAAGATCTTCGCGTGGTGCCGGGCGTCCGGCGAGGCGTGGGCCGAATACGCGCTAGCCAAGAAGCCGGTGCCGGGCGGGGTCGCATTCAAGAAGCGAATCGCGAACCGACTGGTCTTCTCCAAGCTGCAGCAGCGCACCGGCGGGAGACTCCGGTACTTCGTTTCCGGTGGCGCACCGCTCTCGGCCGAGATCGCGAAGTTCTTCTTCGCCGCGGGGCTGCCGATCTACGAGGGCTACGGCCTGACGGAAACCTCACCGGTGATCACGGTCAATTCCGCCGAGTACATCCGCATGGGGACTGTGGGTCCCCCGATTCCGGAGGTCGAGGTGAGGATCGCCGGCGACGGCGAGATTCTGACCCGTGGGCCTCACGTCATGAAGGGGTACTACAACAAGCCCGAGGCGACCCGGGAAGCGATCGATTCCGAGGGATGGTTCCACACCGGCGACATCGGGCTGATCGATCCGGACGGGTTCCTCAAGATCACCGACCGGAAGAAGGACATCATCGTCACGGCGGGCGGCAAGAACATCGCGCCCCAGCCCATTGAGAACCGGGTGAAGACCAACAAGTTCATCGTCAATGCGGTGATGCTGGGCGACAAGCGGAAGTTCCCCATCATGCTGGTGGTGCCCAATCTCCCTGAGCTCAAGGCCTGGGCGGAGAGCAGGAACATCCCGGTCACCAGCGACGCGGCCCTCATCGCGACGAGGGAGGCCGGCGACAAGATCGAGCGCGAGGTCAAGAAGACCCTGCGCGACCTGGCCCAGTTCGAAATGCCGAAGAAGGTGGTGCTGATCGAGAAGGACTTCTCGATCGAAGGCGGCGAGCTGACCCCCACGCTCAAGGTGAAGCGCCGGGTGGTGGAGAAGAACTACCAGGGCCTGATCGAGTCGGTGTATTCGGAGCCCAAGGGTGGGGGGCACGACGTGTGAGAAGTGAGACGTGAGACGTAAGACGCGAGCGGGAGACCGGTGGCTGCCTGCCAGAAGTGCGACCTGACCCGGCTCCTCTGTCATTCCGAGGAAGCGGAGCGACCGAGGAATCCCTCAGGGTAAGAACGGTGCCAACCCGGAGGGATCCCTCGTGCCCGCTTCGCGGGCCCTCGGGATGACAGACCCCTCCACCACTCCACGTCTCACGTCTCACCTCTCACGTCTCACCTCTCACGATCACCTCCCCACGCGTCGCCCGACCCACCATCCCTCGGCCTCACCCAGCAGCTCGAACTCCGCCACCTCCGGCACCGGTCCTCGCCCCACCGCCCGAAGACCAGGTAGCACCGATTGAACGGCCTCGTCCGGCCACGGGGGCCGCTGCCCGTAGGGTGCTCCCAGGACAACGCCGCGCAGAGCGCGGGTCTTGACCGGCAGGCGCGGCGCCTCGAGGACGCTGAGCGAATCGGTGGGGGTGCTATTCCACGGCGGATTCACTGCCACCAGGTGAATCCCCGGCCACAGCCGGCTGAGCCCCGCGGCGAACCCCGCCGCATCGCCCACCAGCGCCACGTAGCCGCCGGGGCCCTCGAGCCCCAGAAATGCGGCGATGGCGCCGGCATCCACCCGGCCCACCACGGGCATCGGCTCGACCGGTTCCTTTTCTTCCATGAAGTGCACCACCCCCTGTCTGATCCGGTACTCCCGCCGGCACACCGGACAGCCAAGCACACCCCGATGCACTGTCCGCCCGGTCATCTCGTCCGTAATGAGGACGCGAAACGACTCGGCGTGATCAGCCGGGCAGCGGAGGTGGTCGGTCAGCTCGATGAACATCTGAGACGTAAGGCGTGAGACGTGAGACGTGAGACGCGAGGTGTAAGACGCGAGACGCGAGACGTGAGACGTGAGCGGGAACGGCGAGCAGTGATGTATCAGTCATCCCCGAGGGCCCGCGAACCGGGCACGAGGGATCCCTACAGGCTGGCACCGTTCTCACCCTGAGGGATTCCTCAGGCGCTCCGCGCCCTCGGAATGACCAGCAAGGCCGAATCACGTCTCACGTCTTACGTCTCACGTCAGGGCTTGAACACCACCCACGTCACCTTCCCCGCCTCCACCGTCACTGACCGGGTGATCTTCTTGCCGCCGATCTCGGTGCCGAGGATGTAGTTGCCGGGCGGGACGTCGCCCACGGCAAAGTTCTCGCCGTAGAGCGGATGCTGGTGCGCCTTGTCGCCATAGGTTTCCGCAAACGAGAATGGTGTCTCCACCGGTTCGGGCTTCACCAGGCCGTAGACCCGGGCCGTTTGCACCGGCTGACCGGTGGCATCCAGCACCTGGCCGGCGAGGATACCCGTGCCGGCAAGCGGCTCGATCCACAGCTCCGGATTGGTCGTATAGGGCGGGAACCGCTCCAGCGAATCCACGATCGATTTTACGTCATCGACCGGGGAAGCGTGGACCTCGAGGTGCAGGTGGTCGTTGGTGGCACGGCCGGTGTTGCCCACGAGTGAAATTACCTCCCCCGCGGCGACCTTCTGTCCAACCTTCACCTTGAGCGCGGAGTTGTGGTAGTACACGCTGAAGATCCGAAGCGGACCGCGGGGCCCTGCCACGGTGGTGTCGTGCCGGATGGCGACGGTGAGCGCTCCCTGCTCCGCCGGGCCGGCGTAGACCACGCGGCCGCCGCCGATGGCAGTCACCGGAGTACCATCCGGGTTGTTGAACTCGACCCCCTGGTGCTGCTGGAAGTTGCCTCCCATGGTGGAGCCATAGCGATAGGTCTGATCGATGTAGGGATTGTCGGTCAGCGCAATCGGCCGGCGGAACCAGGTGGTCCGGGGTGTCTCGGGGGCCTTGGCGGCCGCTGCCGCGCGTTTGATACACGGCAGAGTATCCTGCAGCGGGCGCAGGCCGCATGGAGTGCCACGCCACGGCCGTCCGCCAAGCAGAATCCGGTTCCGCGGAGAGAAGGCAGCAGAGGCAACCGGCTCGGTGCTCCAGCCACCCACTCCCGACGCCAGTCGCACGTTGCCCTTGAGCGTAGTGATCAGGATTCCACGCCGGTCCAGGCCGATGCGGCGCACGTACTCGCTGGCCAGGATGACGATGGCGGTGTCGGCCGGGCCTCTGGAGGGCGGGCCGGCGCCGTCCACCAGGGCGGTCCAGTGCGTGCCATTGTCGGTGGTGAGCTGAATTCCGTCCGCGGTGGCCACCCACACCGTGTCGCCGCGGGTGACAATCCCGTCGGGCGCCACGTACTGCCACTCGGGGCCCAGCTGCGAGAAGGTCCAGTTCTTCCAGGTGGCGCCGCTGTCGGCCGACATCCCCCAGCCGTTGCCGACGGTGCCGTACCAGATCTCGCCCCGCTGCCCGAACCCGAAGGCATGCACGAAATCCCAGGAAATGCTGGTGCCGCTGGTATCGCGCCGGATCCGCTGCCAGGCGGTGGCGCCGGGAGGAAGTCGGAAAATCCCCTGACCGTAGCTGCCGACCCAGACCGCGCCCTGGGGATCACGCGCAACGGCGAGTACGTGGACGCCCCAGCCGGCCGAATCCGGGAGAGGGGGCAGAGTCTGGGCCGTAAGAGGTGAGGCGTAAGACGTGAGACGTGTTGCCGCCAGGATGCCGAGCAGAACACGAAGGTTGGCGGGAATCATCCCGGCGACTTGCTCGCGGCTCACGTCTCACGTCTCACTTTCTGTCGGACTCGGTGACAGCTGGAGCCAGTCGATCGTCATCCGAGGCGGCCGGGTGGCGGCGAAGAGCACCGCGTCGGCCACGTCCTCGGGGCGGAGCATCAGCGCCCGCCGGAGAAAGCCGGGCCGGGCGTCCGGGTCAAACGGGTCCCAGATGTCGGTATCGGTGGCACCCGGCGAGACCAGCGTGAATCGGACCCCCGTGCCGCGGTACTCGGCTGCGAGTGCCTCGTGCAGGCCACGGACGCCGAACTTGCTCGCGGCATAGGCGCTATTGTCCGGGAAGCCCTGGTGATCGCAGACGCTCCCGATGGTGATGAAGAGCCCGTCGCCTTTCGCCCGCATGGCGGGCAGCAGCCCCCGGGCAAGGAGGAACGGGGCCTTGAGGTTGAGCGTCAGCTGGCGATCCAGCTCCGCCGGCTCGGTGGCCTCGAACGGCTTGAGCAGGAAGGCGCCTGCGTTCTGTACCACCAACGCGGGCGGGCCGTGCTCCTCCACGATCCGGAGCGCGGCGCGCGAAATTTGCGCCGGATCAGCCAAGTCGGTGGGGAGATCCCGGAACGAGCGGCCGCCCTCGGCGAAGTTGCGGGCGAGCCGCACCACCGTGGCCCCGGCATCCGCGAGCGACCGCGCTATGGCGAGGCCGATGCCACGCGAGGCGCCGGTCACCACCGCCAGACGGCCCGACAGGACCGTCAATCCCCGTTTCTCCCGTGCACCAGCCGGAGGAACTCCTCGCGGGAGCGGATGTCACTGCGGAAGATTCCCCGGACCGCGCTGGTGACGGTGCGGGAATTCTGCTTCTCCACCCCGCGCATCGCCATGCACAGGTGCACCGCCTCGATGAGGACGCCGACGCCGTGTGGCTCCACTACATCCATGATGGCGTCTGCGATCTGGTCCGTGAGCCGCTCCTGCACCTGCAGCCGGCGAGCGAAAATGTCCACGATCCGGGGCAGCTTGGAGAGGCCGACGATCTTGCCGTTGGGGATGTAGGCGACGTGGGCCCGGCCAAAGAACGGAAGGATGTGGTGCTCGCAGAGCGAGTACAGCTCGATATCGCGCACCAGGATCATGCTGTTGTGCGCCTCCTCGAACAAGGCGTCGCCGACCGCGTCCATCACCGAGAGCTCGTAGCCTCGGGTCAACCAGCGAAGCGACTTCTCTACCCGCTCGGGGGTCTTGGACAAGCCAGGGCGGTCCGGGTCCTCGCCCAGCGCGGCGAGCATGGTGCGGACCTCGGCTTGGAACGAGTCGGGACGGACGGGACGCAGCTTAGCGTCCTTCGTAGTCGACATAGATGCGGGGGGTCTCCCAGAGACGTATCCGGACCAGGCGGCCAGCGGGAAGGTGGTCGGCCAGCACCCGCCAGCAGTAGACCGCGATGTTCTCAGCGGTCGGGATCAGCTCCCCGAACGCGGGGACATCGAGGTTAAGGTTTTTGTGGTCCAGCTGGCTGAGGAGCTTCTCCTCGACCAGCCGCTTCAGTACGTTGATATCGATGACGTAGCCGGTCTCCGGGTCGACCTCACCCTCGACGGTGACATCCAGCTCGTAGTTGTGCCCGTGGTAGTTCGGGTTGGCGCACACGCCGAACACCCTCGCATTCCAGTCCTCCGGCTTGGCGGGGTTGTACAGGCGGTGCGCTGCGTTGAAGTGCACCCGGCGCGTCACGGTCAAGTTCGGCATGCCGGAGATCAGTCCGGTTGAGGTGGCTTGGAAGATGCCCCTGACCGCGGCCCGGTTCAACCGGCCATCCTTGAACAAACGGGGGCACCGGCGACTGGCCGGGGCCCCCGGGGGATGCCAGGGCGGCGCCGAAGAGGTTTATTGAAGCCCGACGAAGAAAAGTGGCGCCCTCACCTATGCGTCTGCCTTCCCCCGAGGGGCGTGACATCGGCCTTGGTATCTGGGCCCTTCACCGGACCTGTTGGCTCAATAACGGAGTTCTCCGACGCCGCTTGCCATCGAAGATAGGACCATGTGCGCGGAGCGTCAACGCGTAGGAGAGGCGTCAGGCGTCAGCCGTCAGCCGTCAGCCGTCAGCCGTTAGCCGTCAGCCGTTAGCCGTTAGCCGTTAGCCGTTAGCCGTTAGCCGTTAGCCGTTAGCAATGATTCTCGACTTTTCGTCAGCCGCGGTGAGCCAGAGCACACAGAACTCGGCACTGTTCCCGGACCCATCCCCTCGCCATGCCACTTACTGTGTTGGGCGCCATTGCGGCGCTGATCGTGTGGGTCTTGTTCACCTTCGTGATGCCCCTCGGACCGGCGGGGTCCGCCGTGCACCTGCTGCTGGGCGTGGCCGGGGTGCTGCTCGTAAGGTGGATTGCGTTGCGAGATTCCCGATGATGGGTTCCGCGCTCCGCGTTCCCCGTCCCGCGTTTGACCGGCTCAGCCAGGGACGCTCCGCTACCACTTTGCCGCCAGGCAACACAGATCGCGGAACGCGGAACGCGGAACGGGGCGTGTCGTGACCGACACCCCAAGCCGGGACGTCTTGCCCGCAGTCCTCGCCGGCCTCCTCTACGTTCTACTACTGGTCTCGTTGCGGGAGATCCTCGCGCCGCCGGTTGTCCTGCCACTCACGCTGCTGGCGCTATGGCCGCTCCGAGCCCGACCCGGCATCCAGGCCGGCATGGGGATCGCCGTCGCCCTTACCCTGCTCTGGGGACTCAAGCTGTACGGCGGACTGCTGGGACCCTTCCTGTTGGCGCTGGCGGCGGCGTACCTGCTCGCCCCGCTGGTGGGCGGACTGGAGCGCCGGGGCGTGAGCCGCGGCCTGGCGATCGGCCTGGTCGCCCTGCCGCCGCTGGCCGGCGCGGTCCTGCTGGCAGTGTTCGCGGGGCCGCAGCTGTGGAACCAGGCGGTAACGCTGGTGAATGCGCTGCCCCGCTTCGCCACCACCCTGCTGGACGTGCTCTCCGGTTTCCGGACCAGGATCGAGGCGCTGGCCTTCCTCACGGAGGAGCAGCGGAGCTGGGTGCACGATCTCGACGCCCAACAGCTGGCCGGGCTGCTGCAGCAGAACGCCCACGCCATCCTGGCCGAGGTCGGCCAGTGGGGGCTGGCCTTCCTGCGCCAACTCGGGACCATCGTCGGCTTCCTCGGCTACCTGGTGGTGACCCCGGTGGTCACGTTCTACCTGCTGCGCGACTGGCGCCAGCTGCTGACCTTCCTCGAAGACCTGATCCCCCCCGCCAGGCGCCTCGCGTTGGTGGCGTTCATCGACGAATACGACCGCTCGCTCGGGCGGTTCTTCCGCGGCCAGCTGATCGAAGCGAGCCTCGTGGGCGTGCTGACGGGAGCGGGGCTAGCCATCCTGGGAGTGCCGAGCGCGCTGTTGCTGGGGGTGATCGCCGGATTGTGCAACATCGTGCCCTATATCGGGCTGGCGATTTCAGTGGTGCCCGCGCTGGTGGTGGCGCTCACCATGGACTCCCCGATCGGGGGGCTGCTCCGGGTGGGCGGCGTGTTTGTGGTGGTACAGTTCATCGACGGTTCGGTGACCGGTCCGAAGATCGTGGGTGGCTCGGTGGGGCTGCACCCGGTGGTGATCATGCTGGCGCTGGCATTCGGCGGGGCGGTACTGGGCTTCGCGGGGCTCCTGCTGGCGATCCCGCTGGCCGTGCTGGTCAAGATGCTCGGTGTGCGACTGCTCGAGCGCTATCGGAGATCTGCGATGTACGCGACGTGAGTTCGGGGTTCAGAGTTCCAAGTTCGAGACATGGAAACCCGGCACTTCGACCTTGGGACCTCGAACTCAGATCTCCCAGTTCGAAAACCCCACCGAACCGGGTGCGACCGGCTGTTCGGGATGGCTGGCGAGAGTCATGCGCAGATCGGTCCAGTGGGTCCGGAACCCCTGTCGGACCAGCCGGAGAT
>Ga0326726_10001985_pt1 | contig 19002 bp, 16 predicted proteins | sample MHFenrmetagenome_2_FD_207603 | JGI IMG/M metagenome (GOLD analysis project Ga0326726, IMG submission 207603) | Lab enriched peat soil microbial communities from Michigan Hollow, Ithaca, NY, United States - MHF15MN | ecosystem: Environmental > Terrestrial > Soil > Wetlands > Peat | place: USA... | reverse complement strand
GATGGAGGCGCTCATCCCGCTCAGGGTCCGCTGGTCCACGCTGATCTCGGCTCACTTCTGCCTCGACCCGAAGTTCCTGGATCTGGCGAGACAGTCCGGGCTTCTGCACGTCAACATGGGTGTGGAGAGCCTCGACCAGAAGACCTTGAAGTCGATGCAAAAGGGGTTCAATCGCGTCCAGCAGTACGAGGACATCCTGCGCAATCTGACCCGGCGCAGCATCAGCTACTCGCTCAACTTCGTGTTCGGCTCCGACACCGAGGAAGAAGACGTGTTCGACACGACCCTTCGCTTCCTCGCCGAGCAGAAGGCCGAGACCGCCTACTTCAACATCCTCGTCCCGCTGCACGGCACGCCCCTCTACGACCGGCTCAGGACCGAGGACCGCCTGATCGACGAAGAGAACATGGAGAGATGGCCCGGGCTCTCGTGCCACTTCAAGCCGCTGCGCTACAGCCCCGAAGAGCTGGTGCGCCGCGTCGCCGGGATCCGGCAGGACTTCTACACGTTTCGCTCGGCCGCGCGCCGGCTCCCGATCCCCTACAGGAGCTCCCACTTCGCGGCCTGGAACCTGAACTTCCTGCAGAAGAGGGTCGCGAACAATCTCGACTCGATGCGCGACTTCACCGAGTACTAGGAGGCGAGGGCCCTTCGATCGCTGAGCGCGACGGCGACCAGCGCGACGAAGTAGGCCGGCACGGCGAAAGCCGCCACGACCACGAACCAGTCGGCCTTTCCGAAGGCGGACAGCAACAGGACGAGGTAGATGAAGTCGCGGCCGGACAGGGCGTCCACCACTCGCGCGATCGTCGAGCCGGGGCGGTTCGAAACGGACGTATAGAGAGGGCCCTCCTTCAGGCCCCTCATCGTCCGCGCGTAGACGAAGAAGGTCGATGCCGCCGTCGCCGCGACCGAGGCGGCGCCGCACGCGAGCGGCCAGGCCCGGCCCGTCGCGCGCGCAAGACCGAAGGACATCGCCGCGAACACGGCCATGTGGACCAGGTTGTCGCCCCAGAAATCGAGGACGCCGCCCCATCGCGACTCCTGGAACTTCAGGCGCGCGAGCTCCCCGTCGCACCCGTCGAGGATCGAGTGCAGGAGAAAGAGGATGCCCCCGATGACCTGGATCGCCGGCCGCAAGGACAGAAAGAAAGGCGCCGCGGCCAGCCCGATCCCGACCGCGACGAGCGTCATCTGGTTCGGGGTCAGGCGCGTGCCGGCGAGGCGGCGGCTGACGGCGAGTGAGACCGGCCGGTCGAGGTGTCGCGAGAAAAACCTCTCGGAGTCCTTGATGAGGCCCTTCAGAAGAAACGTCTCGGCGCCGCGAAGGTCCGCGGCCGAAACGACCGGTACGCCGGCGGCCGGCGCGCCGGCTCGGAGCGCCTAGAGCTCTTTCGCCTGCGCGACGACGTTCCAGGGCAACCGCACGGCCTCCACAGGCGCCTCCGCGACGAGCTCGGCGCCGGCGCCCTCGAGGGCGGCGACGAGAGCGGGAGCGGCGCCGACGACCGCGACCCGCGAAAAACCCGCTCGCCGGGCCGCCAGCACCGTCCGGCGCGCGAGAGGAAGGCCGAGGAGGACCGTCTCCGGCGCGACGGCGGGGCCCTCCGGGGCGACCAGGGCGAGAGTACTCAGTTGCGTTCCGCTCCGAGGCGCAACTCCAGGACGAGCCGCGGGGCCGGGGCGAACCCGAGGCGGCCGAGAAAGCGGTTCAGGTCGTGCTCGTCCCACGCAACTTCGGTCCGCAGGCGCTCGATCCCGAGCGCCGCGAGATTGCGGGTCAGGTTCTCGAGAAGCGCCCGGCCGACGCCGCGCCGCGCGTAGTCGGGGTCCACGAGGATCGTGTCGAGGACCGCAATCGGCTCCGGCTGGCCGAACTCGCCGTAGTGGAGCGACCCGAGCACCGCGCCGACGAGAAACCCGTCGAGCTCGCCTCCGAGCGAGATCCTGACGTCGGACTCCTCGAGCGCTCGCTTCAACTTTCCGTCGTACCAGGCCGAGCGGTTCCGGCCGGTCAGCCTCTGGTCCATGCGCACCAGCCGCGCCGCGTCTGCGAGCTCGAGGCTGCGGATGATCACGCCGTCGCTTTCGCCGTCCATGCGGCCCCCTCCATGCCGACCCGTTGCCGGCGGAATGCGCCCCAGATCGCGGCCCCGATGGCGCCCGCATAGGCCGACATCGGGTGGCGCACCACCTCGATCGGCCGGGCTCCCCGCGACGCCCCCTGCAGCAGCGCCGCCTGCAGCGCCGCGGCCAGACCGTCGTCGGCCGCGAGCCCCCCGGAGAGAAACACGACGCCCTCGACGCCGAGCGAATGGAGCAGGCGCGCGAAACGACCCGCCATGCTCTCGTGGATCCCCCGCAGGATGTTCGCAGCACCCAGGCCGCGTGAGACCATGTTGATGACGTCGGTCTCCGCCAGCACCGCGCAGATCGAGCTGACCGCCTCGGGCTTCTCGGCCGCGAGCGAAAGAGCGCCGATGTCGGATTGCGCCACACCCAGATACCTCGCGATGTTCTCGAGGAATTGGCCCGACCCGGACGCACACTGGCTCGTCATCTTGTAGCCGAGCACCTTGCCCCGGTCATCCATCGCCACGGCCCGCGCGTGCAGGGCCCCGATGTCGAGGACCGCCCGCGCCCGCGGCTCGAGATGGAGGGCTCCCCGCGCGTGCGTCGTCATCCCGTAGAAGTGGCCCGTCGCGATCGGAGTCTCCTCGCCCTCCCCGGTCGTCGCGACGTAGTCGAGCTCCCCGACACCGGCGGCGGCGACGGCCGCGTCGAAGGCCTCCGCGACCACCTCGGCGACGCTGCGGCGGCGCACGCGCGCGATTCCGTGGCCGAGGACCCGGTCTTCGCCCTCGCCCATCCGGAGGATCGCCGCCTTGACGGCGCTCGAGCCGACGTCGATTCCCGCCGTCACGCTCACGCCGCCGCCCCCCGCAGCGCGAAGTGCGCGCCGCCGAGCGCCCCCGTGTAGATGCTGTCGGGCGAAATGTTGATCCGCCGCGCCCCGTAGTTCTCCGCGACGAGGCCCTCGAGGGCACGGACCGCCGCCGGGTTTTTCGCCACGCCTCCGGTGAACGTGAACTCGTCCTCGATCCCGCCCGACCGCGCGAGCAGGCTCATCGCGCGCAGGATGACGGCGCGGTGGAGGCCGGCCAGGATGTCTTCGCGCTTCTCGCCGAGCGACAGCCGCTCGCGCAGCTCGGCGCCCGCGAAGACCGTGCAGGTCGAGCTGATCTTGACGGGCCGGCGGCTCTCCATGGCCAGGGGGCCGAGCTCGTGCAGACCCATGTTCATTTCGTCGGCGATGTAGCCGAGGTACCTCCCGCAGCCCGCGGCGCAGCGGTCGTTCATCTGGAAGCTCGTGACGATGCCGCTGCCGTCCACCTGGATCGCCTTCGTATCCTGGCCCCCGATGTCGAGCACGGTGCGCGTGGCCGGGAAGAGCACGTGCGCGCCGAGCCCGTGGCAGAGGATCTCGGACCGGATCTGCTCCTTCGGAAACGGAAGTCGCGCCCGGCCGTACCCGGTTCCAACCGTTGCGGCGACGTCCAGAGGCGCGGTGATGGCCGCCTCGACGGCCGACCGCACGGCCGATCCGCTCTCGACGCGGTCGAGCGCCTTGCCGATGTGCTCCCGGAATCCGAGCTCGAGAGGCTCGTTCTCGACGAGCACGATGCACTTGTCGTAGAGACCGAGAAGGGCGTCGAACGTGACGCCGGCCCTGGAGACGCGGGCCGCGTCCTCCGCCAGGCGGGCGTAGGCCGAGCCGGCCGCGTCCCGGAAGAAGTCCGAGCGCGCGGGCGGATCCGAGTCCAGGAAGCGGGCCTCCTCCTCGGCGGCGAGCCGCTCGAAAATCCCGCCGACGGCGGCGCAGAGCGCGCCGCGGCCGGCCGGCCCCGGGCTCTTCTCGATCTCCGCCTCGATCCGGGCCCGCAACGCGCGCAGCTGAACGAGCATCTGCTCGAGGCGAAAGGCGCGCAGCAGTCGCGTCAGCGTCCCCGGCCCGGCGGCCCGCTCCACCTCCCGCTGCAGGAGCTGGAACCGCGCGCTGACGAATGCCTCCGTCCGGGCCAGCTCGGCGGCCAGATCGTAGTTGGACCGCGAGTTCGTGATGCCGCGGCCGAGCATCTCTCCCCGCTCGTCGAGCACGACGGCCTTGGTCGTCGTCGAGCCGAGGTCGATGCCCACGAAACACTTCATGCGACGACTCCCGCGCCGGCCCGGCGCGCCGCGAGCATCTGGAAGTAACTCTCCAACCGGTTCTTCAGATTCGCGGCCGAGAAGTAGCGCGGATCCACGAGGTCGGACTCGATGAAGGCGCCGGGCAGTCCCGTCCTCCGCTCGACCTCGCGCAGGATCGTCAGCTGGCCCGCCGAGAAGGAGTTGCACGACTTGACCGAGTGGATGAGGAAGCCGTCCGCGCCGTAGTCCTTCGCGTACCGCGCGAGCATGTCGACCCGCGACGACAGGTTGCGGTTGGTGTAACAGCCGCTGCAGTAGTCGGCGAGCGTGCCGAGCGGGTCGGCCGGGTCGTGGCGGAAGCCGAAGTCGTACGTCCCGCCGACCTTCGAGTAGGTCGAAGCGACCACGACGGCGCCCTCCTCGGCGAACATTCGCCAGAACTCGCGAAAGTGGGTCCAGTTGGGCGGTCCCTCGACGACGAGGCGGTACTTCTGGTCGTCGAGACGGCCCGCCGGCGTCGAGGGCCCTTGCCCGCGCGCGGCTCGCTCCTCGACCTCCTGCCGGAGCGCCCGGTAGTACGCGAGCCCTTCCTCGGTCCCGCGGAACGCCGAGAAGATGGGGCCGACGTAGTACACCGCGCCGAAGTAAGCGTCGATGGGGCTCGGCGTCTTCTGCGCGGACTTCAGAACCGCGACGAGGTCGTCCTCGGCGGCGGCGCTGCGGCCGAGGTTCTCGCGCAGCCGGTCCTCGTCGTAGCGGCGGCCGGTGGCCTTCTCGAGAGCCGGGACGAGGCTCTCGCGGATCTGCCGCGCGACGTACGCCCGCATCGCCGGCGACTGCTCTCCGTCGCCCTGGTACGGCACCTGGAGGAACACCATCGGGCAGTCGTACTCCTCGCGGAGCAGCTCGAACCACTTCATGAAGGTGTAGCAGCCCGTGTAGGACAGCAGCAGCAGGTCGGGCTTGGGCAGCCGCGTTCCCGTCGGGCTCACGTTGCCCGCCTTCAACATCCCGATGTCGCACTTCACGTACGAGCAGACATCCTCGGAGTGCCCGCTTTTCTCCGCGGCGGCGATGTAGGCCCCGCTCTTGCCGCGCATGGCCGACTGCAGCGCGTTGATCTCGGGCAGCACCGGCAGCGCGCCGAACGAGCGGATGAGCTCGGTCAGGTTGCCCGGCACGAAGGTGTAGACGACCGGCTCGCGAGTCTCGGGCGCGGCCTCGAGGCGGCGATAGTGCTCGGCCAGCATCTCCTTCTGGAGGAGCATCGAACGGTCCTTGTCGTCGTCGGCCATCTTCAGGCGCCTCCCCAGAGCTTGAGCGCGTCGGCGAACGTGCCGGCCTGCTCGCGGAACTGCTGGAACTGGCCCGTGTTCTCCGCGAACTGGAACGCGATGCACGGGATCCCGGCCTGCTCCGCTCCCGCGCGCAGCATCGGCCGGTCGAGCAGGGCCGGATCGCAGAAGCTCGCGGACGCGAAGATCACGCCGTCGGCCCGCGCCGCCGCGACCCGGTCTCGGATCAGCCGGCGCTTTCCGGCAGGGTCCGGCTCGTAGAGCGTGGAGTTGGAGACCGAATGGCGCACGAAGGCCTCCGCCAGGTTGCGGAGCGGATCTCCGGCGAGCGCAACGTCCTCGTCGAGCATGCGATTGCCGAGCAGGAAGTCGTCGTCCACGATGAAACACCCCGACCGCTCGATCGTCTTGATGAGGCCGATCGGCGGCTGCTCGCAGAAGGACCCGACGACGACCACGCGGGCCCGGTCCCGGACGCGACCAGGGTCCGCCTCGACCGCAGCCAGGTAGGCGCGCGCCCGCGCGACGAACTCCTCGAGCGGGACGAGCTCGCCCGCGCGGAGCAGGAGATACAGCTCCTCGGTCGGCACGCTCCAGGGCGCGTCCCGCCGCGCCCGGTAGAGCTCCCGGATCAGGGAGCGCGCCGCGTTGTACGCCGCGATCGCTTCGCGCAGAGCGTCGTCGGTGGCGGGTACCCCGCCGATGCCGCCGAGATCTCCGGCGAGGACCGCCAGCTCCTCACGCCAGAAATCCGCGGCCATCTCCGGCTCGCCGCCCTGCGGAAGGTCGAGATACCGGACGTAGAGCTTCGGGTACAGCAGCTGCCACATTCCCGACAGGTTGCGGATGACGTCGCAGGTTGCGGGAAAAAGCACCGCCGACAGGAAGTCGAGACGCCCCGACTGCGCCAGCTCCACGACCGACCGCGGCAGGTGGCAGATGTAGGACTGATAGAACGCGTCGCCGCGGATGATCTCGAGGCGGTCGCCGCCGCCGTGGACGCCGACCGGGAGCATTCCCGCCGCGCGAACGAGCTCGCGCGGAGCGTAGACGGGCAGATAGCCGACGGCCTTGCGCCCGGGCCCCTGCGAGATCCATCGCCGGGCCGCCCCGAACTCGAGGTCCTCGCAGACCTCCGTCGCCCAGTCGACGATCTCGGCGCGCGTCACGTGTGGGACCAGACCGGCGGACGGCGTTCGAGAAACGCGGTCAGGCCCTCGACCGGGTCGCGATGGGACATCAGGTCATTGAGGTATTGGGCCTCGAGGACCGGGAGGTCGTTGGCCAGAGACGCCGCGAGAATGCGCCGCGACGCCCGCCAGGCGGCGCGCAGGGCCACCGCGGACTTTGCCGCCAGACGCTCGTCGAACCAGCGCTGGAGCGCCGCCTCCGCGTCGTGGCTGCAGCCATCGATCAGGCCCCATGCCGCCGCGCCTTGCGCGTCGAAGGTGTCGCCCGAGAGGATCAGCTGGGTCGCGCGGGCGCCCGTCAGGCGCCACGGCAGCACGATGGCCGCCACCGGAGGAAACACCCCCAGCTTGGTCTCCGGGATGCCGAAGCGCGCGGAGGCCTCCCCGAACACCATCCCGCACCAGAGGGCGATCTCGAAAGCGCCGCCGAGGCACTGCCCGCGAACCACCGCGGCCGTCGGCGCCCCGAGGGCCTCGAGGTCGCGGAAGAGCCCGTGGAAGGCCGGCAGCAGCTGGTCCACCTTGCCTGGAAGGTGCTCCTGCACCGAGGCGCCGAAGCTGAAGTGCTCGCCCGCGCCCTCGAAGACGAGCAGCTTCAACGGCCCCGGCTCCCGGGCGAGATCCTGCAGGCGCGCGCGGATCGCCGAAAGCATCTCGAGGTCGAGCACGTTTCCCTTCGGCCGGTCGAGCACGATTCTCTGGATCTCGCCCGATCTTTCGGCGGAGCTGCGAATGGGCAACGTTGCAACGGACGCGGTCATGAGACCTCCTTGCGATCGGGCACCAGGACGATGCGGCGGTCCGCCCGGTGGGTGCGAACCTCTTCGAGCGCCTCGCCGATCTGCGACAACGGCTTGAGGGTCGCGTGCGAAACGACGTCGATCTTTCCGGCCAGAACGCGATCGAGGATCGCGGGGTACAGCTCCGGCGCACACCCCCAGTTGCCGAGGGCGCGGGCGTCGAAGGCCATGAGATTCGACAGGCGCACCGCCACGGTTTCGAGCGTGAACCCGACGACCATGAGGGTGGCGCCATGGACCAGGAGCCCGAAGGCCGTCTGCTGCCCGGCCGGCGTGCCGGAGCACTCGAGAATCGTCCAGCCGGTCGCGGGAGCACCCGCGCCGCGCGCGAACGCCGAGACGCGGCTGCGCAGCTCCTTGCCCGAGACCTCGCGCGGATCGAGCGCGAGACCCACTCCCATCTTCGGGGCCTCCGCGCGGCGCCGGGGATCGACGTCTAGCCCCACGACCGCCGCTCCGCGTTCGGCGGCGACCTGGGCCGCGAACGTGCCGACGCCTCCTAGCCCCACGACGATGGCCAGCTCGCCGCGCCGGAGACCGGAGCGCTCCACGGCCTGGTACGCCGTCGAGACCGCGTCCGCGACGACCGAAAGGTGGCGCAGCGTGAGGCCCGCAATCCCGCCGAGCTCGGCGTCGGGGTCCGGCCCGGCTCCCGGCACGGGACACAGAAAGGTGCCCGGCAGGACGACGTGGGTCGCGAAACCTCCGTCGCAGTCGTTGCCCGGCATGACCTGCGCCGCGCAGATCGTCGGGTGACCCGCGCGGCACAAGGCGCATTCGCCGCAGGGCAGCACGGCCGGAACGACGACGGCTCTCCCGACGAGGTCCCGGTGGCGGCTTCCCGCGTCCTCGACGTGGCCGCTGATCTCGTGTCCGAGGATCAGGGGCAGCGGGTGCCGCGTTCGGACTCCGTCGTGCAGAAACCCCAGGTCGGTGTGGCAGACTCCGCACCCGGCCACGCGGACCAGGACGTCTTCCGGCAAGAGCGCGGGGATCTCGCGCCGGACGGGCGCGAGCGAAGTCGCGCCCGCGACGAGCTCGAACCCCTGGATCGCCGTCATCGCCTCAGGCCCCCAGCGCCTGCCCGCCATCGACGGCGAGGGCCTGTCCCGTGATGTGCGCCGCGCCCGGGCCGGCGAGAAAAGCGACCGCCTCGGCGATGTCCTCGGGCCGGGCCGCCCGGCCGAGCGGCGTCTCGGCGAGCGCCCTCCTGCGGACCTTCGCCGACAGGCCCGCGGTCATCGGCGTGTCGGTGAATCCGGGTTCCACGATGTTGACCGTGACGCCGCTCGCGGCGAGCTCGCGGGCGGCCGAGCGCGCGAGACCGAGCAGCCCCGCCTTGGCCGCGGCGTAGTTCGCCTGGCCGAACTTGCCCCGCCGGCCGTTGATGGACGAGATGATCACGACGCGGCCGGCGCGGCTGACGCGCAACGCCGAGGCGGCGGCGCGCAGGTAGTGCGCCGCCCCCGAAAGGTCCACGGCAATGACGCGCTCCCACGCCTCGTCGCTCATCTTCCAGAGCACGCCGTCCCGGCAGATGCCGGCCGCGAGAACGAGCACGTCGACGTGCCCGCGGCGCCGCAGGAGGTCCGCAACCGTGTCTCGCGCCGCAGCGGCATCGGCGACGTCCACCGGATACAGGTCGGCCGCGCCGAAGGAGCGGCGCAGCGCCGAGAGGCGCCGCGCGTCGGCGTCGGCGATCGCGACACGGGCGCCGCCGGCCTTCAAGCGGCGCGCCGAGGCAAGGCCGATGCCGCTCGCGCCGCCCGTCACCAGCGCCACCCGGCCGGAAAGGTCGCGGCGCGGAATCACTCGAGCCTGGCCCCGCATACGCCGCAGTGCGCGAAGGACGCCGGCAACCCTTCCGCCCCGCAGATCTTGCACTCCCTGACGTGCGCGCCCCAGGGCGTCTCCGGCGAGCCTCCCGGCTCGACCGCGCGCCGGCGCACCGCCGCGAAGTCCACCGGGCGCTTGTGCGCGAAGGCGCTCATGCCCTCGAGCGGTTCGTAGTCCGTGTAGTGCAGCGCCAGCCAGTCCTGCGCGTGCCGCACCGTGAGCGCCCAGGAGAAGTCCTTCCAGAAATTCACCTGTTGCTTCGTGTAGCGCACGCACTCGGGGAACGTGCGCAGCAGCTCCTGCGCCAGGCCGTCCACCTCGGCGTCGAGGCGGGAGAGGTCGAGCGCATACCCGCCCTCGCCCTTGCGGGCCATCTCGATCTCCTCGGGCGACGGGTCCGTCACGAAGCCCGTGCCCCGGCGCACCGACGGCGCCACCCGGTTGACGAGCCCCCACTCGAGGGCCTGCCGCGCCGGGACCTGCTTGTTCGTGAAGAGCATCTCCCGCGCGCGCTTGTCGCCGGCCGTGATGGGCAGCCACTGCGTGGCGCCGCCGCACGCGACCGAGCCGACGCGCACTCCCACCTGGCCGACGTACGCGTGCTCCGCGATGACCGCGAGGTCGCACGCGAGCACGGTCTCGTTGCCGCCGCCGACGGCGACCCCGTTGATCCGGGCGATCACGGGCTTGCCCGTCGAGAGGATCGCGTCGATGTAGGCGCGGAAGAGCGCCATGTACTTCCAGTAGTCGCGCGGCGCCGCGACGTAGGTTTCGGCGTACTCCTTGACGTCGCCCCCGGTGCAGAAGGCTCGGTCCCCGGCGCCCGTCAGGACGATCACGCCGACCGCGTCGTCGAAGGAGGCGTCGCGCAGGGCGCTCGCCAGCTCCTGGAGGCAGTCCGTCGAATAGGCGTTGTAACGGCCGGGGCGATTGATCGTGATGCGGGCGATGCCCGCCTGTTTCGCGTAGAGAATTTCGCGGAAGGCGAAGTCGGACGCCGGGCGGGCCGCGACGGCCTTCGCCGGGACGCGACCCTCCGCACGGACTCCGGCAACTTCCTGAACGTGGTTCATGAGCTCCGCCCCCTTTCGGTCCTCGGCCATCTTGGCTCCGCACCGGGCGCCCGAAATGATGCGTTTGCACCACGCCGGGCCGGGGGACGATCTTTCGGACCGTCGAATTCGCGGCCCTGGCGCGGCAGGGCGCGGGATCCCGGAGCGCTTGGCCGGGAGACCGGGCCTTTCTTCCCGGCTCGGACTGCGATAAAAACAATGAGAGACTAAGCGGCTATGACTGAAGCGACGAGTGCTGCCTTCCTGACGCCGGCTACGCCAATCCCGCATGGCCGGCGGGCGAAGCGCATCCTGAAAGAGCACCCCGACGTCCGGGCCCTGATCGGCCGGAATTCCGCGACCTTCTGGATCACGGCCGGGATCGTCGTGTTCCAGGTGGCGGTGGCGTGGCTCCTGCGGTCGAGCCCCTGGTGGGTCATCGTGGCCGCCGGGGCGCTCGTCGGCGCCTTCGCCGACCACGCGCTGTGGGTGATCATCCACGAGTGCACCCACAACCTCGTCTTCCGGTCTCCGGCGGCGAACAACTTCACCGGCATGCTCGCGAACTTCCCGATCGTCGTCCCGAGCTCCGTGTTCTTCCAGCGGTACCACATGAAGCACCACGCCTACCTGGGCGTGTACGACCACGATGCCGACGTCCCCAACCGCTGGGAAGCCAGGCTGGTCGGCAACTCGACCTGGCGCAAGGCGGTCTGGCTGCTGCTCTTCCCCTTCGTTCAGCTCACCCGGCCGCCGCGCTTGAAGGAGTTGCGGCCCATCGACCACTGGGTCGTCATCAACTTCGTCATCCAGATGGCCTTCAACGTCGCCATCTGGGTGCTGATCAGCCCGGCCGCCCTCGGCTACCTCTTCGCCTCGTTCTTCTTCAGCGTCGGGGCTCACCCGCTGGGCGCCCGCTGGATCCAGGAGCACTACGCGCTCTTCCCCGGACAGGAGACGAACAGTTACTACGGGTTCCTGAACCACTTCCAGCTGAACATCGGGTACCACAACGAGCACCACGATTTCCCGTCCGTGCCGTGGAACCGGTTGCCGCAGGTCAAACGGACCGCGCCGGAGGCCTACGACACGCTGAGATACCACCCGTCCTGGGCGCGACTGACCTGGCAGTTCATCACCGACCCCCGCATTTCGCTCTACACGCGCAACGTGCGCGCCGACCGCGGCGACTTCCGCCTGGCCGAGGAGATTCCGGCGGAAGCGAAAGAGCTCGACGTCCCCGAGTACCACCCCTAGCGAGCCGTCGCTGCCCGTTCGCCCGGCGCGGCGCTCGATTCGGGGCGCTCGTCGGGGTCTTTTCGGTGTGCACGTTCGTCGTGCACAACCACGTCAATCTGAACATCGGGCTCGACCTGACCCTCAACCAGGCGGTCGCCTACTTCGTGGAGTGGGTCGCGACCGGCATCGTGATCGGATTGATCTACCGGCCGGTCGCCCCCCGCTGACGGTCGCGGAAACCGTCCCCCTCAGCGGGCCGGGCTGACCGAGCACGGCGGCTCGGAACCGAGGACCGTGCGCGCAAGCTCGCCGCGCAGGGCGAGCAGCAACACCCGTTCCTCGAGCACGGCGAGCGCCGTCTTCGTCGTGTCCTCTTCGGCATCGGCCAGAAGGAGCCGCCGCTCGTCGACCGCCGCCGCTTCGAGGCGTCCCTCGCGCGAGAGAAGCTCCGTGGCCGCGAGATCCTGCTCGGCGATTCCCTGCGCACGGCGGGAGAGGCTGTGCTCGGCGTCGGCGCGAGCGACGGCGGCTTCCGCGCGCCGCACCGCGACCTCGAGGTCCGACTCGCGGGCCGAGCGCTCGGACTCGACACGGAGGGCGCTCGCCTTGGCCTTCGCCTCGGTGTCGTCGATCCTCCCGCCGGCCCAGATCGGAATTATGAAAGAGACCCCGAAGCTGAAGTCGTTCTCGTTGAAGCTGTTGTAGTACTTCGAGTAATAGGACGGGAGCCGCTGGTATTGGACGGACGCCTCGATGGTCGGCCAGCGCTTCTCGGAGATCCGGGCCGAGCGGGCGAGCAACTCTACCTGCCGGCCGAGCGATTTCAGCTGGGGATCCGCGGCGCGGGCCGCGGCCAGGTTGTCCGCGGCCGAGACCTCGGTCAGGGCCGTCTCCGTGTCGCTCGAGAGGCGCATCGGCGCGGTGGCCGGCCAGCCGATCAGCCGCTTCAATTCGAGGCCGTCGAGGTCGCGGTCGGACTCGGCGTTCAAGACCTTCTGCTTCGCGCGAGCCGCCTGCAGGCGCGCCCGCTCGACCTCGATCTCCGTCCGGCGGCCCTCGTCGAAGAGGGCAATCGTCCGCTGGAGTGTCGCCTCGGCCGCGGAGAGCCCACGGCGGGCGGCTTCGGCCCGGCGCTCGTCGGTCCAGCACTTTGCGTAAGCGGTGACGGCCGCGCGGACGGTCTCGGCGCACCCGCTCTCGAGCGCGCCCTCGAGATCGGCGGCCCTGGCCTCGGCCTGCAATGCGTCGTTCTTCTTCCAGGGGTCGTAGATCGTCTGGCGCACGAGGATCGAGCCGTAGGCCGGGACGCTGCCGGCGACCAGCGTCGGCAATCCGGTCGAATAGCCGGGCGTCGTCGAGAGCCAGACCGAGGGGTGCAAAGCGTCGGCGGCGATGCGCGCCGAGGCGCTGCCCTCGTCCCGGGCCGCCCGTGTGGCGGCCAGCTGCGGGGCCCAATCGAGCGCGAGCTCGGCCGCGCGTCTCAACGTCAGCGGTTGCGGCTCGGCCGGGACGGTCTGGCCGCGGGCGAAGGCCGAGGCCGCGAGACTGGCCGCGAAAGCGAGGCCACGGGCGGCAAGCCGGGCATGGGAGAAGCGACGATCATTCATGGTGCAAAGCCTCCGAAGGGTTCAGACTCGAGGCGCGGTATGCCGGCACGGCGCCGAACACCACCGCCACCGCGCAGGAAAAGACGAACGCGATCACGGCCGACAACAGGGAGACGTGGATGTCCACGTTTTTCACGAAGAGTCGGGTCAGATACGGCAGACCCAGGCCGATCGCGACGCCGATGGCCGAGCCCGCGATACCGAGCGAGAGCGCTTCGAAGAGAAACTGGCCGAGGATGTCACGCCGCCGCGCGCCCACGGACATCCTCACGCCGATCTCCCGCGTGCGTTGCTCGACCGAGGCGAGCAGGATGTTCATGATCCCGACGCCGCCCACGACGACCGAGACGGCCGCCGCGAGGATGAACACCACGATGAGGGCGACCGAGATGGCCCTGGCCAGCCGCACGACCGAGGTCATGCTCTCGACCTCGTAGACGGACCCGGTGCGGTGGCGTTCGCGCAGGGTCTCCTGAACGGTCCGGACCGCCACCGGCAGCTCCGAGAACTCGCGCGCCTCGGCGAAAAGCGTCTTCACCTGGTGAATCGGCGTGTAGGACCAGGCGACCGTGATCGGCACGAGGATCGTCTCCGGCACGACTTCGCCGCGGCCGAGCGTGTCCACCGGCTCGTCGAACTCTCCCACGACCTGGAAGGTCGTGCCGAGCGTGCGGATCGTCTTGTCGGGCGCGTCGTCGTTGGCGTAGAGCTGCTGGTACAGGTCCCGGTTGACGACGCAGACGCGGGCGCGCTGCTGCAGGTCGTCCTCGTCGAGAAAGCGGCCGCGCAGGATGCGCATGTTCTTGCGCACCTGGCCGTAGTTGGCCGGGACCCCGAGGACCGTCAGGGTCCTGACCTGGGACTGCACGGTCACGGTCCCGCGCAGGGTCAGGATCGCCGTCACGCCGGAGAAGAGGTCGGCGCGGGCGGCGATCGCCCGCACGTCTCCCTCGGTGATGAAGTCGTCGGCAATGCGGGACACGCCGGCTGTGACCGTGCCGCGGTAGTTGGCCCAGACGAGATGGGAGCCGACGCCCTCGATCTGCCGCAGCACGTAGCCGCGGCCCGTCAGCCCGAGCGACACGACCAGAATGATCGCGGCCGTTCCGACGACGAGGCCCGCCAGCGTCAGGGAGGTCTGGACCGGGTGCTTGCGGAACCGGTCCACGGCCATGCCGAAGACTTCTCGGTTGAACATCGCGGCCGGCTCGGGGCTACCCTCTCGCGTTCGCGGAGCGGACCCGGACTCCGTCCGAGAGCGCGGTCGCGCCCGGCAGGATGACGGTGTCCTTCTCGGCCAGGCCTCCCACGACCTCGACCTCGCTCAAGCCGAGCAGGCCGACCGTCACGTCCTGGCGGCGGGCGCGGCCGGCGTCGAAGACGTACACGTAGCGCCGGTTCCCATCCCGAAAGAGGCTCGCCCTCGGAATGACGAGCGCGCCGGACTTCTCTCCCGTCACGATCTGGACGTCGACGGCCGCGTTGGACGGGAGCTTCGCCTTCGGGTCGGCGACCTCGCCGAGCACCTCGCCCACCTCGCGGCCGCCCACGTCCCGCAGGCCCGGATCCACGAAGGTGACCGTGCCCTCCCAGCGTTCGCCCGGCAACCCGTCGAACGTGACCAGGAGGCGCTGGCCGGCGGTCGTCTGCGGAAGGTCCGCCTGATCCACGCGCGCCCGGAGTCGGCGGTGGGCGGGGTCGATCACGTTGGCGACGACCTGACCCACGGCGACGGATTCCCCGACGCGGCGCGGAAGGCCGTAGACGAGCCCGTCGCCCGGAGCGCGCACGGTCAGGGCGGCGACCCGCCGGTCGAGGTCCGCCGCCGACTGCCGGGCCAGCTCGATCCGGGAGGGTTCGCCCTTGCCCGCCCCCTCGAGCGCCGCCAACCGCGCGCGCGCGGCGCGCAGGCGGTCGCGAGCCTGCGAGAGCGCGAGCTCGTCGCCTTCGTACGTCATGCGCGTGATCGCGCCGCTCGCCAGCAGGCGCGCGTCGGCCTCGTACACGCGCGCCGCATGTTTCTCGGCGCGTTCGAACTCGTCGGCGTCCGCCGCGGCGGCCGCGTGCTCGCCCTCGATCCGCAGGGCCTCCGAGCGCGCGTCCAGGGCCCTGCGCGAGAGGTCCGCGTTCTCGAGCCGGACCAGCGGCGTGCCGGAAGCGACCCGGTCGCCATTTTTCGCGAGCAGCTCGGCGACGGTCGCGGCGTCGGCCGCGCGCAACTCGCCTCCGGGCGGGGGCTCGAGCGTGCCGTCGCACTGAACCGGCACGAGGAGGTTGCTCCGACGCACGGCCGCCGTTTGGACCGACAGTCCCTTCGGACGGGCCACGGCCGCCACGAGAGCCCCGAGCGCGGCGACCGCGGCGAGGGCAATGGCCCAGCGCCAGGCCGGGCGCATCCCCGTGTCGGAGTTCTCGGTCAGAGGGCTCATCCGGCCCATTTTATCCGTCGCCGGGTCGCGGGCCCCGAGGCCGCAGGGGATGGCCGGTCCGGGCCCGTGTTCCAAGCGAGGGCGCGGCCTACTGCCTCGGCAGCGCCCGCGGCGCCGGCGGCGGGGCCAGGCAGCACGCTGGATGGCGGCCCGAACCCGCGACGACGACGAAGGCGGGCTTCTGCCGGGCAGCGGGTCCGCCCGTGCCCGTCACCGTGAGGCGCACGTCGTAGGTCCCCGCGGCGAGATACTCGTGGGTCGGATCGCGCTCGTCGCTCGTCCCGCCGTCGCCGAACTCCCAGTGCCACGCCGACGCTCCCGGGACCGACGAGGCGTCGTGGAAGGCAATGCTGACGGGGTACCCGACCGGCGCCGGGTCGGCCGTGAAGTCCGCGACGCCGACGTAGCGGATGCGGAAGATGTCCGCGCCGGGCTCGATCGCCGAGGCTGCTCCGAAGTCGGCGTAGAGATTCGAGAAGTAGAGCCCGTCCGGCCCCGCGGCCAGGGCGGCCGCCGTCGAGCGCCCCGCGCCGACGTACTCGACGATGGGCGCGGGACCGGCGACGAGCTTGCCGTCCAGGTCGAACCCGAACTCGGTCACGCGCTTTCCGAGGGCGGCCGGTCCCGGCGCGTACGTGGCGCCGGACTCGGTGACGAACGCATGGTCCTGGTGCTCGGGAGGGAACTGGCTTGCCCCGAAGGTCGACGGCTGCACGAACGCGAGGTTGATCGGCGCGGCCGTCTGCTCCCAGTTGTACGCGGCGAAATTTCTCATGCTCAGGTCCGTGCCGTCCCATCCGTAGCTGCGGCCGGCGACGACTTTCGCGAGGCGATCGATGCCCGGGCCGTTCTCGACTTCCCAGTGCGCGCCGTCGGCCGCCCGCCAGGCTCCGCCGAACGGATTCCGGAAGCCCGAGGCGTAGATGAGGTCGGTCGCGGTCAGGCCGTCCGAGGCGTCGTAGTACGGATTGTCCGGGGGCACGGACCCGTCGAGGTTCAGCCGGAGGATCTTGCCCCGCGCCGACGTCAGATCCAGCGTCACCGGAGAATCCCCCTGGCCGTCGCCCATGTGGACATAGAGCTTCCCGTCGGGCCCGATGCTCACGTTCGAGATCTGGTGCGAAGGGCCCATGGGTTCGTTCGGGAGATCGAGGATGGTCGTCTGCGAGGACGCCGTCCGGCCGCCGTCCGTGCTGTGCAGGCGCAGGACGCGCGGAAAGTGATAGTCGGTGATGCCCGCGATCGCCTCGACCGCTGCGGCAAAGACGTCGCCGGAGGCCGGGTCGACCGCGATGCCCGCCAGTCCCTTCTCCCCCGACCCGGGAAAGTTCCCTACCGGGTCGAAGTTCAGAAGCCCCGAGGCATAGACGGAGACGGTCCCGCCGCGCGTGACGGCCTTGATCGTGCCGTAGAGTTCCGAGACGTAATAGAGGGGATCGTCGGAGCCGGGGCCGGGATTCGGCAGAAACGCGATCTCGACGGGCAGCTGAAAGCCCGTCGCGACCTTTTCGACCCGGAACCCGGGCTGCTTGACGGCCCACGGGATCGGAACGGCGCTGACCGCCGTCTTGTAGCTCAAGGAGGGCGGCGTGCCGGTGCCCAGGACCGGATCGACCGTGAAGGCCTCCCCGGCGGCCGAGATCCACCAGGCGACCGACTGTCCGACACCGAGGTCGATGGGCGGAAGCGCGACGACGCGATCCGTGCCGCTGCCGTCGGTGAACGTGAGCAGCGAGGCGCCGACCTTGAACGCGATGGGTCCCGCCGCGCACTCGACGACGGCCGGCCCATGAACCGGGAGCGAGGCCGGATTCGAGACGGAGTTCACCCAGTCGTCGAGGCCGGAGAGCTCGAGCAGGAGGCCGGCGCCGGGGACCTCCAGCCGCAGCCGGGCCGGCCGCGCCTGGGAGGCCGGGAGAACCACGGGGCGGCCGGCGGCGTCGAGCCAGCGGGGCGCCGGGACGTTCGAGACGTCCGAGAGAACGAGCGGCTCGATCTCGGTCGCGAGGGCCGTCGTGAACCCTCGCTCGGACCAGTCACTCCAGTCCCCGCCGGGGATCGCGTCGCCCTGGAAGCGCACTCGCACCCGATAGTTCTGGCCGGCGTCGAGCTGGTGGAGCCCCGCCAGCGAATTGCCGAAGGTCCCGTCGCCCAGGTGAATGTGAACCGCCAGCGTGCCCTTGACGCACGACGCGCTCCAGACGGTCACGAGCGACGGAACCGAGCGAATCTCCCAGTCGCTGCACACGTGGCTCTCGCCGGGGTCGCCGACGAACGGCCCGGCGACCATGTGCACGTCGTAGGGGCTGACGACCTGGCCCTCGCGCTCGGGCTCGGTGATCGCGGGAGCGGCCACGGAGGCGAGCGCCAGCCCGCCCGCCGCGGCAAGGGCGAGAACCGCCGCGAGGGCCGCGCGCAGGGCGCCGCCCGGACAGCCGCGCATGCTCGGGATGCTCATGCCTCTGAACTCACCAACGCCGACGGCACGCCGGGGATTACGTCTTCCCCCGGCCGCGGAGCACCCGGCCGGGCCTGGCGCCGGTCGGCTTGCCGGCCGACCAGACGGTCTCGCCGTTGACGACGACGAGCTCGATCCCCTCCGAGAGCCGCTGCGGATCCTCGAAGGTCGAGCGGTCGATCACCGTTTTCGGGTTGAACAGGACGAGATCCGCCTTCATCCCGGGCGCGATCCGGCCGCGGTCCGAGAGCTTCACGCGCGAGGCGGGCAACGAAGTCATCTTGCGGACGGCCTCCTCGAGCGTGAAGAGGTGCCGCTCGCGGACGAAGCGGCCCAGCACGCGCGGAAAGGTGCCGGCGCCGCGCGGGTGGGCGGCGTCGATGCCACCGTCGCTCGCGACCATGACCCAGGGCTGGCGATAAAAAAACTCGACGTCCTCGGTCTTCATGGAATGCCCGATCACGTCCGCGCCCCCGTCTTTCACGATGCGGGAAAAGAGCGCGACGGGCGTGATCCCTTCGGCTTTCGCGATCTCCTCGAGGTTCCGGTGCGCGTACGCCGGGTGGGCCTTGCACGCCGTGATCGTGACCCGCGACGGGCCCCCGACGTCCGAGAGCGCCCGCTCGACGCTCGGAGGGTCGAAGTACTGCTTGTTCGGAACCAGCACCTCGATGTTCGCGTGCCAGGCCTCGTACGGATAACAGTCGGCCGTGACGTCCTGGCCCTTCGCGCGTGCTCGATCGATCAGCGCGACGGCCTCTTTCGCCTTGCCCCATACGCCCACGGTCGCCAGCTTGATGTGCGAGATGTCGAGAGGCAGTCCGCCCCGGTCCGAAATCTCGATCGCCTCGGCCATGGCCTCGAAGCTCTTGTCGGCCTCGTCGCGGGAATGTGTCATGTAGAAA
>Ga0326726_10001984_pt1 | contig 19011 bp, 16 predicted proteins | sample MHFenrmetagenome_2_FD_207603 | JGI IMG/M metagenome (GOLD analysis project Ga0326726, IMG submission 207603) | Lab enriched peat soil microbial communities from Michigan Hollow, Ithaca, NY, United States - MHF15MN | ecosystem: Environmental > Terrestrial > Soil > Wetlands > Peat | place: USA... | reverse complement strand
CGCCGCTGACGTGCGCGTCAAGGCCGACGACGGTCGTGAGCGCGGCAATCGCCGCGCGGCGTGTTGGCACGTTCGTCTCGCTCACCGAGCACGCGTGATAGCTGCAGCGAACCCGACTGTTGCGCCCACCGACACGGTCACGCGCGTTGCCTCGATTCAACAAAGCGGCGCATCGATCGATGCGCTGCTCGACGACGCGCTCGCGTCGTCGGGCGTGTGGGACGTGCTCCGGCAGCGGCGCGCCGCTCGCCGCCGCCGCAAACGCGATCTCGCGATCGCCATCAAGCCGGATCTCGACTTCTTCGCGCTCGACGCGCACACCGGCACCGACCCGGCGATTGTCGAGGCCGTCATCGTCCGTTTACGCCGCAACGGCTACACCAATGTCGTCGTGTGCGACGGCCGCAATCGACCCGACGCGTGGTTGCGCAATCGCGACGCGTTGTGCGTGCCCGACCTCGTCGGCTACCACTTCGAGGCTCCCGCGGGCGAGCCGTACGACATCGCGTGGGTCGATGACGATCCGAGGCCGGTACGCATGAGCTCGTTCGACACGGGCGATGCACTCCGCGTCCACGGCGCGTGGGTTCACGCCGACGTACGCATCTCGATCGCCAAGGCGAAGACGGACGACACGTGGGGTTACGCGCTCACGGCCGCGAACCTGCTGGGGCTCGTCTCGCCGTCGTGCGCCGCCGCGCGGTGGGACGCCCCCGAACGCGCGCTGCATCTGCTGCGGCACGCTCCGCCGCACGCGGCGATCATCGATGCGGTGATCGGAAGCCACGGCCGCGCGGGTTCACGACTCTCAAATCCCATCGCGACCGACACCATCATCGCGTCACCGAATGCGCTGCTCGCGGACTGGATCGGCGCACTCAAGATGGGTGCGGACCCGTTCACATCGCCGCTCAACGCCCTCGCGCTCGAGCGCCTCGAGTTGCCCCTCGACTGGCAGATCCACGGCGACGCGTCTGCATGGACGGGATGGCAGAACCCGTCGCCGACGCTCGTCGCGTCGGTGCAGGGACGCGCGCGGTGGCCCGAGCTCGACGCGTTCGCTCGCGCGGTGCTCCAACCCACGGATCGCGAACACTTCGGCTTTCGCGACGTGATCGTCGACCAGATCTCGTCGACCGTGCTCTCGCGGCTCGATCGCGTGACGGACGCGCACGTGCGCGATTGGGTCGAGACGTGGATGGCCGGCGCGCTCAACGTGCTCGCCGGCGCGCGCTACGCGTTCGCGACGAACGTCACGAAGGGCGACGTCGTCCAATCCGACGCGCCGGTCACGCTGGACGTCGACGCGCTCAAGCCGAGTGAATTCGTGAAGACGACGAAGCTTGTCGGCGCGCAGGCGCGCGTGCTCCAGGGTGCGCCGGAGGATGCGCGCGGCTTTCGGTTCCGGACGGTCGACGGCCATATCCACTTCTCGGCGTCCCGCGCGCTGCCGATCGCCTTCGACGAGTTCGTCGACCGCGTCGACGTGTCCGCGTCGATCCGCCACATGAACGACTACATCGGCGGGTCGTGGGTCGTGCTGGCGGCCGACAAGCGCGGACGCGCGCTGCGGCAGGTGGAGCGCAATCTCTATTTGCCGCAGCCGAACTGGACGAGCGTGTTCGCCGCCGGAGCGATCGACGTCGAGAAGGTGGAGCAGATGACGTACGCGCCGGACCGCCACGAGATCCGGTGGAGAACGGTCCTCAGCCCGAACCAGTCGGCCGATTCCGATGACGGATCCGTCGTGTTCGCGCGGAATGGCGCGGGCCAGGTCGACGTGCGGATTTTCGCGCGGCAGCGCTTTCGTCTGCCGACGATGCTCGCGGCGGCGCGCATCGATCGGTGGCCGTCGGTCCATCAAGAGCTCGCGTCCGATGCCTACGCCCGGTTCGTCGACGGAACGCTCGCGAATCTCCGCGCGGCGTACGAAGGCAGGCCCTTTCGCATCGGCGCGCCGTCGCCGGCGTTCGGCGTGATGGAGGAGGGATCCGACCTTCGCGCGTTCCTGGCCGGCGCGATCGCGCTGGTCAGCCGCGTGCTCGGCTGGGCGACGCCGGAGAGCAGCACCGCACGACATGGCAAAGTCGATCCGCTGTTCGTCGACGAGTTGGGCTTCGCGCACTTCTCGGGGCCGAGCGGACCGATCGTCGTCGCGAGCTCCGGCCGAACGACGACGCAAACCGGTGGTCAACTGACGCCGTTGACATTCCTCAGCGAGTTGGGGCGCGCGGTCGGGAAGGACGTGGCGGCGTTCAGTGCTCCGTTCAACGCCGCCGCCTTGCATCTGCAAGGCACCGGTTCGTGAACGCGCTCGTCACGGGTGGGTCGGGCATCGTGGGCGCCAACCTCGTGCGCGAGCTGCTGGCCAGCGGCTGGAACGTGCGTGCGCTGGTCCGGCCTGGCCCGGCGCGGCGCGCGCTCGTGGGCCTTCCGATAGAAGTGGTTCCCGGCGACGTCCTCGATCCGCGTACGCTCGTGGATGCCGTGAGCGGCGTCGACGTCGTCTTTCATGCGGCGGCGCGATTCTCGTACGACGCGGGCGAGCAGGACGCGCTCGAGCGCCTCGCCGTCCAAGGAACGCGCAACGTGATCGCCGCCGCCGCAGCGGCCAAGGTTCAGCGTGTCGTGCTCACGTCGTCATCCGTCGTGTTTGGGTCGTCAGCCACGCCGGACGCGCGGACCGAGGCGTCGTCGTTCACGCCGGACGACGCGTCGCGGTACGCCGTATCCAAGGTGCGCCAAACAGCCGCGGCGTTCGTGACGGCGGCGGCGAGTAACATCGAGCTCGTCGCGGTCTGTCCCACGTTGACGGTCGGCGCGTGGGACTATGGCCTCTCCGAGAGCAACGCCATCATCGTCAAGTATCTCAACGATCCGTTTCGCGCGACCTTCCCCGGCGGATGCAACATGGTGTCGGCGCGTGACGTCGCACGCGGACACGTGCTCGTCGCCGAACGCGGCATCGACGGCCAGTCCTATCTACTCGGCGCCGACAACCTACATTGGCGCGACCTGCACGCCGAGATCTCGAGCATCTGCGGAACGCACGGTCCGCTCATGACGGCGTCGCACACCGGCGCGTACCTCACCGCGGCGTGGGCCGAATGGTCGGCTCGATGGACCGGAGGAACGCCAACGCTGACGCGGGACGAAGTAAAGATGATGGGACGCTGGTACTGGTACGACGATCGTCGCGCGCGCGCGATCGGCTACGACCCGGCGCCGACGCGCCGCGCCTTGCACGAGGCGATCACCTGGCTGTTGCGCACGGATCACGTGCGGCCGGACGTCCGGGCGATGATGCGAGTTCTCGAACCAGCGCCGGCGGCGGGAGCGGCAACCGCATGAGCAGCAACGGAAACGGAAACGGCCACGTCAACGTTCGCCGCATGGTGATGTTGCGCCAGCCGCCGCGCGGTGTGTGGACGACGCTTCGCGACGAGCTGCCCCAACTGGCCGCCTCGATGCGCGGCATCGAGGCGGTGTATCGCATGGAGCGGACCGACGAAGCGGCGGGAATCGTTCGCACCGTGCACGAATGGCGTGCGGCGGCGAGGTTGCCGGCCGGCCTCGATCGCTATGTCGACGGCGGCGCGTTGGCGTGGACGGAGACGGCGCGGTGGAACGACGCGACGCTCGAGTCGCGTTGGACGGTGGAATCGAAGATTCTCGCCGGCGGCCTCACGGGCTCGGGCACGACACGCATCGAGCCCGCCATGGGCGGTCGCGGCACTCGTATGCACTTCGAGATCTCCGCCACGCTCGGACCCGGGGCGTTGGGCCCTCTCGGCCAGGGGAAGCTCAAGAGTGGATTCGAGGATGCCGCGGCGAGCTTGCTCGCGAAGACGCTTCAGGATCTTGGCGCGGCGGTCGACGTGTATCTCTCGAGCCGTCCCGCCGGCCGATGACGGGGCTAGCCGCCGAGCCGGCGAAGGACCGCGGACGCCGCCGCGAGCAACGAAATCGCCTCGCGCGGCGAATCGGTCATCAGGTGCATGAGCGCGCCCACGGGACCAGCGTGTGGATCGAACCGGTCCCAGTGGAGTCCGCTCGTGCCGTCCGCGTCGATCACGAGGTGAAGCCCGCGTCCGTCGGGAAGGCGGCGGCGGAAATGCTGCGCGTGCGCCGGCGCGCCAAGGCTCGAATGATAGGCTGGATTCGCGAGCACCGTCTCCACCTCGCGCGCCGAGAGCACCAGCGGCGCGGCGACGTCGAGCGCCAACGCACGCTCCTCGATCGAGGAGAGGTCAGTCGTCACCGGCGTGCTCCGCTCGCGGCGTGGGTGGTCACGCCCCAAGTCTGCGGCGCGCGATGCGATCGACGCAAGCACCGGGGGCACCTGGCATGAAGCACTATCCGTATGCGTTCCACGTCGCGCTCGACGGAAACGGGATCAACGGCCTCGAGGGGCGCGCCGGGTTGTGCATCTTCCTGTTCGACCCCGCGGACAACAGTTACGCGTACAACATCCGCTATCACGACGGCATCGGCGGTGGTCACGCGACGACGGTGGACCCCACGGGATCCATCGGCTTTCTCGGCAACGCCGGCCAGCACATTCTCCTCTACGACACGCGCACCGGCCAGGAGTTGGATCGCGTGTCCACGCTGCGCTTCGAGATTCCGGACAGCTCGCTCCGCGGCAGCACGCACGCCGTGTGGCTCGACGAGCGCCGATTCGTCACGTCCGTCGGCGATCATCTCTACCTGTTCGACTCGCAGTCGCTGACGAACCCGGAGCCGCTGGCGCGCCACGGCATGGCGATCGTGCACGGCATGCAGCAAACGGCGTCGGGCCGGTACATCGTCTTCGGCGCGATGGACAATCCCGCACGCGGCCGCCGGGGAGAAGCGCGGGAGATGGGGATTCTCGACACGACCACCGGCGCCATTCGCCGCGTGAAGCTGCCAGCGACCTGCTGGCACACCGTGCCGCATCGAACCGACGATCTCTTCTACGGCGTCTCGTTTCGTGTCCATCCCAACGAGCGCGTCGACTACCATGAATGGGCGATCGCGTATCTCCGCGAGTACGCGTTCGAGGTCGACGCGGCGACCGGTCAAGTCGTGCGCCATTGGAGCGCGGGCCGAGACATTCCGGCGCACATCAACTCCGACCTCACGATCTCCGACCAGGAGCTGATCTTCTGCAACGGCGCCAGCCAGACGATCGTGATGATCCGGCTCGACGATTTCGCGACGTACCGCATCATCGACGAACGGCCGAATCTTCGCGGGCAGCTGGCGAATCGGCGCCAGGTCAGAACGCAGGTCTACGACGTGCTCGCGCGCGGCGGTCTGTTCACCCAGACGCAACACCTGCTCGGCGCGATGCGCGTGAGCCGCTTCACGTTCGTCGACTCGGTGCACGCGTGCAAGCTGAGCGCTGATCAACGGTTGCTCTTCACGGCAAACCGCGGCCTGAATCACATTACGATCTACGATTATCCGTCGAATGCGATTCGGCTACGCGTGAAGATGCCGGACATCCAGGAGTACATTCCGATGTCGCGTCACGCGGATCCACGGCTCGGCTTTCACCACGGGCACTTGGTGGATTGTCCAAAGACCGTCGAGAGCCCGACGCCGGCGCACGCTTAGTCGGCGGATGCCGGCGCAGGATGACTCCGAACGCGCGCCTCCCGATCCGTGAGGGCTGATGCGTAAGGAACGCATTCGCGCCTCGCCGCAGTTCCGCGACGGCCGCTTTCACAACACCGCCGGCGTCGGCCCCGATCTGCAGGGCCGCTCGCTCCCGGTGATGCGCGATTTTCTGTTCGGCGGTCGCTCGCGCCGGCCGCGCATCACGATTCCCGTCGATGATCCTCGCCCCACGTGGGTCGCGCCGGCGGCGTCGGGCCTCCGCATCACCTGGCTCGGACACAGCACGCTCGTCATCGAGATCGACGGCGTGCGCGTGCTCACCGATCCGGTGTTCGGCCCGCGCGCGTCGCCCTTCTCGTTCATCGGACCGAAGCGCTTTCACCCGGTGCCGGTCACGATCGCCCAGCTCCCGCCGCTCGACGTCGTCCTCCTCTCGCACGATCATCACGACCATCTCGACCCGTCGAGCATTCGCGCGCTCGCCGAGCGGCGCGTGCCGTTCGTCACCTCGCTTGGCGTGGGCGCGCGACTCGAGCGGCTCGGCGTCGACCCGCGCGTGATCACCGAGCTCGATTGGTGGGAGGAGTACACGCTCCCCGCCGGCGCGCTGTCGTTCACCGCCACGCCGGCGCAGCATTTTTCGGGGCGCGCGGTCTTCGACCGGAACACGACGCTCTGGTCTTCATTCGTCATCGCGAGCGAGCGGCGGCGTCTCTTCTTCTCCGGAGACACCGGGCTCACTGACGAGTTGCGCGAGATCGGCCGCCGCTTCGCACCGTTCGATGTCAGCCTGATCGAGATCGGCGCGTGGCATCCGGCGTGGGGCGCGATTCACCTGGGACCGGCCGGCGCGGTGCGCGCCCATGAGATGCTCGGCGGCGCGAACCGCGCGGGTGCGTTCATCCCGATTCACTGGGCCACGTTCGACCTGGCACTGCACGCGTGGGACGAGCCCATCGAGACGATGCTCTCGCTCGCCGCGCCTGCGGGACTGCGGCTGCTCACGCCGCGGATCGGTCGTCCGATCGAGCCGAGGGACGTCGATGGACCGACGCCATGGTGGCGCGCGCCGTCGTCGTCGAGCTCGCGAGTCAGCGACGCACACGCCTGAGCGTCGCCGTCATACGAGATAAAAATCGCTGGCGCAGACGGCCACGCCATGGAAGGTGGAGCCGCTCGAGCAACGATGCTGCAGCTGATCTTCCAGTCGTTCGAGTTCTGATTCTTTCGGCGTCCTCCCTAGCGCGTATCGCCCCGTTTCGGCCTGACCGCGGTGGGCAGCGTCAGACGCGTGTCGTGGGTGACCGCGCTGATCTGCAGGTCGAATCCGTTCGGCGTCGTCGTGTGGTAGCTCTTGTACGCGGCCACGTGGATCTCGTCGCCAGTCGACGTGTCGACCCGCGCGCGGAGGCCGCGCTTCTCGAGCTCCTCTTTGACCTTGTCGGTGTCCCACGGCTGGACGCCGAACGAGATGTGATCGATGCGCGCACGCCGCGCCGGGGCGGCCGCCATGGAATCGGGCCGAGCACCACCCCGGCCGCCGCCGCGGCCGAACGCGGGATCGAGCGGATTGCCGCCACGGATGATGATGTCGCCGACGTCGCCGATCAGGCACTCGTTCTGACTTCCCTCATCGTACGTCGGCTTCCATCCCAGCAAGTTGCAGTAGAAGGAGGCGCTCTCCTTGTAGTTGCTCACGGAGAAGGAGATGTGGTCGAGCCACACCGTCCTCCATCCCGTCGACTCGAATGGAGCCGGCGCGGCCAGCGTCGCGCTCGCCGGCGCGCGGTGCCGGTTCCGTGAGACGCCGTTGCTGATCTGAAGGTCGAACCCGTCCGGATCCTTGACGTGAAAGCTCTCGAGGCCCCGGCCGTCGTTGTCGGCCACGGGCGATAGCCCGCGGCGCCGCAGCTCGGCTTCGACAGTCTTCGCATCCCACGGCTCGATGCCGAAGGAGAACCCCGTCACCACGGTGCGACTCGGCGCGCCGCCGCGACCCGTCGTGTCGGGTGGCGGACCCGGAGGTCCCTGCTCGAGGATGACCGAGCCCCAATCGCCGACGTCCATCACGGCACGTTTGCCATCATCGCTCCTGAGCGTCCAGCCCATGAGAGCGTGATAGAACGCCGCCTCCTTCTGATAGTCGGCGACCTGAAAAGCGATGTGATCGAGCGACACGGTCTTCCAGCCGGTCGCGTCGAAGACGGCCTTGATGGCCGTCGTGTCGCAGCCGGGCGTGCCGAGCCGAAGTCGACATCGTCCCTGACCGAGCGCCGTCGCGAGGGGCGCGCCGACGGCGGCGACGCCGAGAACGCGTAGCAATTGGCGCCGGGACATCGGCTGCGGGCCGGAATCGTCGAACGAATCAGTGGGCGCATCGCGCATGGGACCTCGTTCGCCTGGCAGTGGATCGAGAGCGCGTCCTGTCTCCGGTCGCGCGGGACCGCCGAGAGCATGCGCCCAACGCGCCCTTGCGGCAAGCGTCCGGCGAACCGCTTGACGCCGCGATCGAACGCTGACATTCTGATGGCGGCGCCGATCCGCGCCAAACCTCTCGAGACTCCGCCCCAGCCGGAGTCGAGTGCGAGGCAAAGGGGGGCATACTCCCGGATCGCAATCGTCAGACCTTTGCGTCCACCATGGCGCACTGCTGGGGAGTGGCCCGTGGTGTACCCAAGGGAGACATGACGATGACCAGCCACAAGGATCTCAAGCGCCTCGTTCGCGCTCGCATGCGCAAGACGGGTGAAGCGTACACCGCCGCCCGCGCGCACATCACCAAGAAGCAGCAACCCCCGCCGTCCGTCGCGCCCGCGACGGCGTCGCCGGCGATAGCGACCACGCCGCTCGTCGTTCCCACGCCCAAGGACTATCCGGCGCTCGCCGGGATGAGCGACGCGGCGCTCAAGGCCAAGACCGGCTGCACGTGGGAGCGGTGGGTGCGCTCGCTCGACCACCATCATGCCGACCAGATGACGCATCGCGAGATCGCGACGCTGGTGGCGGAGAAGTACAAGGTCGCGGGGTGGTGGGCGCAAAACGTGGCGGTGGGCTACGAGCGCATCAAGGGACTGCGCGGGCGCGGCCAGCAGCGCGACGGCAGCTACGAGGCGACCCGCTCGCGCACGTTCAACGTCCCCGTTGCGACGCTCTACGCCGCGTGGGCCGATAGGAAACTTCGACGCCGGTGGTTGACCGGCGCGGTCACGAAGGTGCGGACGTCGACGGCCCCCAAGTCGATGCGGCTCGACTGGACCGACGGCACGGATCAAGGGATCGTCGCCGTGGGGTTCACGGCGAAGGGTGCGTCGAAGAGCGCCGTCGCCCTGTCGCAATCCAGGCTCCCCGACCGCGAGAGCGCGAACAAACGCAAGCAATACTGGTCGGACTGTCTCGACGCGCTCGCGGATCTCCTCGACGCTGTCTCGTGACGAAGCTGACGTCACAGGCCTTCCCCGCGTTTTTCGGGCGCTTGTCTTCCAGGGGAGGCCTGACATGCGACGCCTGACGCAGGTCGTCAAGAAGCTGCTTGGCGCTTCGCCACCGCCGCCGGCACCGCCCGCTCGATTCGCCCTGTGGTCCATCGGCGTCTACACGGGCGCCTCGCCGCTCGCACTCGGGCCGGACGAGAGGATCGCGAACCCGGTCATCACGCGCGAGAGCGTCACCGACGCCGCCGTGTCCTTCGTGGCCGATCCGTTCATGATGCTCGCCGACGGCACGTGGCATCTGTTCTTCGAGGTGCTGAACCGAAGCAGCGGACGCGGAGAGATCGCTCTCGCCACGAGCACCGACCTTGCGCGGTGGAGGTACGAGCGCATCGTGCTCGCGGAGCCCTTCCACCTGTCCTATCCCTTCGTGTTCGAGTGGCAGGGCGCGCGCTACATGGTTCCCGAGTCGCACGAGGCTGAATCGATTCGACTCTACAAGGCAGACCCGTTTCCCGGACGCTGGAGGCATGAGCATACGCTCATGAGCGGCGAGCGCTTCTCCGACACGACGCTTTTCCGGCACGACGGCCGGTGGTGGCTGTTCACGCAGACCAGCCCCGAGGGAAAGCACGACAACCTCCGACTGTACTTCGCGGACGACCTTTTCGGCCCATGGACGGAACATCCCGCAAGCCCGGTCGTCGACGGCGATCCGCACTCGGCGCGCCCCGCGGGCCGCGTCGTCGCTTCGCCCGCCGGATTCTTCCGCTTCGCACAGGACTGCGCGCCGCGCTACGGCCTCAACGTCCTGGCGTTCGAGATCACGACCCTGACGACCACCGAGTACACGGAACGTCCAGCAAGCGACGCGCCGATCCTCGGCGGCAGTTCCACGGGGTGGAATGCGGCCCGGATGCACCACGTCGACGCGCACTTGGTCGAGCCCAACCGATGGGTCGCCGCGGTGGACGGTGCGTTCAACACGACGTCCGCCAACATCCACGGGACGGCGTGATGGTCACGATCGATCGATATCGCCCCGAGGACCGCGCGGCGGTCGATGCGCTCTTCCGTCGCATGCATGGAGAGGTGTCGGCCGAAGCCTACCTGCGGCGCTGGCACTGGCAGTACGCGCGCAATCCCAACTTGCCCAACGGGCTTCCGCTGATCTGGGTGCTGCGTCTCGACGGTCAAGTGATCGGCCAGTACGCGACGATGCCGGTGAAGCTGGCGGTCGACGGACGAGAGATCGACGCGGCGTGGGGCATGGATGTGATGATCACGCCGGAACACCAGGGTCAGGGCCACGGCCGGATCCTGTTCGAGACGTGGGACCGCAACGTGGGCGCGTCGATCGGGATCGGCTTGACGGACGCGTCGCACGGTCTCTTCAAGAAACTGCGCTGGCCCGACATGGGGCGTGTGCCGCGACTGCTCAAGCCGCTTTCGGCGCGCGCGCCGACGCAGGGCGCACCGAGTGTGGTCCGGCGGTTGATCGGCCGCGTGACGCGGCCGCTGCGCAATATCGTATCACGACTGCGTCCGCTGGGCGGCGACGTGCGCGAGGTCCGCCAGTTCGACGAGAGCCTGACCAGATTGTGGGAGCGCGTGGGATCGCGCTTCGCGTTCGCCGTGCGGCGGGACGCGCCGTACCTGAACTGGCGGTTCGTCGAGCCAGCGCACGTGAGATACTCGCTCGCGACGCTGGTCCGCGACGGCCAGACTCGCGGCTACGTCGTGATTCGGCACGTCGAGCAGCAGGATCTGCGGGTCACCATCATCGTCGACTTCCTTGCCGATCCCGACGACCCGGGGGCGCTGCGTCCGCTGCTGCGATGGGTCGATCGGCAGGCGTTGGCCGAGCGCTCCGACCTCGTTCGCGTCTTCACGACACACGCCGGCTTCACCGAGCTCCTGCGAACGGAAGGTTACGTTGAGGGGCCTCCGGGCATGCGATTCGTCGCGAAGATCAACGCCGTGGACGTGCCGAGCACCTACTACGACTCATTCGCGGCGTGGCACGTGACCGTCGGCGACTCGGACAGCGACCGCTAGCCGCTGCGCCTACGGGCCGTTCGAGCCGGCGCCGGCGGCACTCATGGTTGCATTGAGCTGCACGGTTCCTATGAACTCGTTCGCACTGACGACTTGAAAGACGGCGGCGGGACCGTTGGCGACGTCCCGCTCGCCGGGCATGTCGCGCGCGGCCACCTCGATCATGTAGCTCGCCGGCGGCAGATTCGCCTGCAGTTCGACCCGCACCGCGAGCGGTCCGGGCTTGACGTCGAACCCGAGACGCTTGGATCGAGTGACGTACACCTCGGCGCCCGTCCGCAGCGATCGCACTCGCACGAGGAGCGGGTCCACGTTGGCGGTGAGCGACTCGCTCACGGTTCCCGTGATGAGGACGGCGCACCGCTGACCCGACTGCACGGTGTCGCCCTCCAGGAGACGGACGCCATCGAAGCTGACGACCCCGGTGCTGCCGACGCTGCGCGTGACCTCGTGCTGTCGCACGTACGCGCCGATCGCCTCGTCCGCGGTGCCGCGGCAGACGGCCGCGCCTTGATTGAGCAGGATGGCCTCGGAGCAGAGCTGGGCGACACGATCGAGCTGGTGCGAGACCAGCACGACGGGAATGCCGCTCTGCGCGAGCTCGCGCAGACGCCCGAACGCGCGCTCCTGGAATTGCAGGTCGCCCACGGCGAGCACTTCGTCGATGATCAGCACGTCTGGCTCGAGATGCGCAGCGATCGAGAACCCAAGACGTGCGCTCATACCGCTCGAGTAGCGCTTGACCGGCGTGTCGATCGCGTCGGCAATGCCGGAGAATTCCACGATCTGATCGAACCGTTGCACGATGTCCGACGTTCGCATCCCCATGATGGCGCCCTGGAGATACACATTCTCTCGGCCGGTGAGGTCGCCATGGAATCCCGCCGAGATCTCGATCAGCGCGCCGAGGCGGCCCGTGACCAACGACCGCCCGCGGTTCGGCGCCATGATGCGCGTCAAGATCTTGAGCGTCGTGGACTTGCCGGATCCGTTCGGGCCGATGATGCCGAGCGTCTGGCCAGGTCCGATCTCGAACGAGAGATCGCGCACCGCCCAGAAGTCGCCCTCCTGAAGCTCGGCGTTCTTGGGCGCGCGGCCAATGACTCGCCGAGCGATGTCGGGGATGAGATCTCGCAAGCTGTCGTGGATCGCGCCGCGGTGGAACTTCTTCCAGACGCGGTCGAACACCAGGCGGGGCTGGGTCACGTGAGCACGGCGCCCCGCATCAGACGATCTCCGCGAAGCGCCGCTCCGACCGGTGAAAGAGAATGGCGCTGAAGAACAGCCCGCCGAATGCCCACGCCGCGGAGTAGCCCAGGAACCACGGATGCCAAAAGACGAACGGTTCGGTCGCCTTCGTCGTCGCGACCACCTCGACGAGCAGATTCTGATGATCGACGATCGCGAGGCGCAGCCCCTCGAGGATGGGCGCGATCGGGTTCAGCATCATCAGCTGAGACCCCCGGTGTCCGTACACCGTCGCGTCGAGAATCACCGGCGTGATGAAGATGCCGAACATCAGGAAGACCTGAACGAGATACTTGACGTCTCGAAAGAAGACGTTGGCGCACGCGAGGAAGAGTCCCACCGCGAGCACGAGAATCCACAGCAAGACGAGCAGTAGCGGCACCCACAAGAGCTGGATCGACGGCGTCACGCCAATGAAGGGCAGGAGGAGCACGACCAGCACGGCGCCGATCATCGAGTCGAAGCTCTGGGCGAGAATGCTGCTGAGCGGAAGCACCTCACGCGGGAAGTACACCTTGGTGACGAGTGCCATGTTGCCGAGGAGGCTCGCCGTCGACGCGTTGATGGAGCCGACAAAGAACCCCCACGGCACCGATTTGATCGCCATGGCCGCGAGCTCGCTCGTGAGGAATCGGCGGTTGGCCGCCGTGGCGAGCGCAAAGCGGACCACCAATCCGGCGCACACCACCGCGGCCGGAATGAGCACCGCCCACCCAAACCCGAACACGGCCTGCTTGTAGCGAACCCGAATGTCCCGCAGCGTGAGCTGATGGATGAGATCGCGGGTAGTCGAGAGCTCCGTGACGATCTCCTTGAGGTCGCCAAAGATCGTCCGCCGGTTTTCCGGCGGAAGGGACTCGACGGGCACCGACGAATCGTGTGCCTCGGAGGCTGACCCAGGTTGAAGCACCGAAGAAGATGAAGTCACGTAGGGGAAGACCCGGTGGTTTGCTGCAGGCGTACGTCACCCCTACCAATCACGAGTGAGGCGAGCGGTGGCAAATTAATTATCGGCCAAAGGACGTGACAGCCGAACCAAGGACGCTCTCCGCCGACGGGCGTGACTCCCCATCGACCGCGGCGTATATTGGATGTCCCCGGAGGGTCCATTTTTCAGGCCGCTCGCCCGCGTGCGGCCCTCCCCGCCCGGTTCCTGTTCGTCTCCACAGCTCGGGTTGCCGACATGACCGCTACCGCAACGCCATTGGCCGCCGCCCCCGCGGGGGTCCGCACCTACACGATCGGCGAAAGCCGTCTGCCCCTGGTGATCGAGCCCGCGGCCGAGGGGATCGTCCTGGCCGACTGGAACTTGAAGAACCGGGAGTGGGTGGAGCAGCAGCTGCTGATCCACGGCGGCATTCTGTTCCGGAACTTCAATCTGCCATCGCCGGCTGACTTCGAGCGAGCGGCCAAGTCGGTCTACGGCGAGCTGTTCGCGGACTACGGCGACCTGCCGCGCAACGCGGCCGGCGAGAAGATCTACGAGTCGACGCCGTATCCGCCGGACCAGATGATCCTCTTTCACAACGAGAGCTCGCATCTGCCGAGCTTTCCGACGAAGATCAGCTTCCACTGCGTGACTCCGGCGAAGAAGGGGGGCTGCACGCCGATCTTCGACACGCGCGAGGTTCTGAAGCACATCGATCCGAAGGTGCTGGAGGCGTTCCGTACGAAGGGCCTGATGTACGTGCGCAATTTCTCCAAGGGCGTGGATCCGACGTGGGAGGAGTTCTTTCACACGACCGACAAGGCGAAGGTCGAGCAGATGTGCCGGGACGCCGGAAGCGAATTCGAATGGAAGGCCGACGGCGGGCTCCGCGTGATCAACCGCACCAAGGGGACCGTCAAGCACCCGAAGACAAAGGAAGAGATGTTCTTCAATCAGGTGCAGATCCACCACATCTACTGCGTCGACGAGGACACGCGCGAAGGCCTGCGCGCGCTGTTCGACGAGCAGGACCTGCCGCGCAACGTGTACTACGGCGACGGCTCGCCGATCTCCGACGAGACGATGCAGCACCTGGGCGACGTGTTCGAGAAGGTGTGCGTGCGATTTCAGTGGCAGAAGGGCGACGTCGTCATGCTCGACAACATGCTGACGACGCACGCGCGCGACACGTTCGAGGGACCGCGGCAAATCGTCGTGGCGATGGGACAGATGATGCAGGCGGCCGATCTCCCGAACTGACGCAACAGTCCGGGCACCGACCCTCCAGGCGATCGGTCGCGTACGGCTACGCCCTCACCGGCTGCCCACCTGCCGCCATCGCGTGGTCGAATCGCTCTTCGTGACCGCGCCGGCGAACTCGGTGGGATGCTGGTCGAAGTAGAGCACCGTAGCAAACAGCGCGTCGAGCTCCGCCTGCGCCGCACGGTCGGTCACGGCGGCGCCGGCATCCGCCACGTGGAAGCCGCGCGCCATCGTGGCGCCGTCGTCGGCCTGGCCGTGCGAGTAGAGTTCGACCCCCTCGCTGAGAGCACGACGCCAAAGATACCCCGTTCGTAACGGACGCGTATCGGCGCCTCCCGCACGCGGGCACCGCCTCCCTCGCCTGAGCCGGCTAGCGGGCCACCAACGCAGTTGCCAACCGACCCGTCGACTCGGTGTCTTCTCGGCCTCGCTCAGGCGATCGGTGGTTGCGGCGCCGAGTTCGCACTCGTCATTGCCGGTACCATGCGTCGGAATCGCGCCGCGTCCAACCCAGCCTTCCGCTCATGATCAGCGAACAGTACGACGCAATCGTCGTCGGGTCGGGAATCAGCGGCGGGTGGGCGGCAAAGGAGCTGTGCGAGCGAGGGCTCAAGACGCTCGTCCTCGAGCGAGGGCGCAACGTCAGGCACATCGTCGACTATGTGAACGCGACGAAGCAGCCGTGGGAGCTGCCGCATCGCGCCATGACCTCGCGGCAGGTCATCGACGCGCACCCGCTCCTGCGTCGTGCGCGACTGTTGTGGGAGCCGAACGCGGACTTTTTCGCCGACGAGCGCGAGTGTCCGTACGCCGAGGTGAAGCCCTTCGACTGGGTTCGCGGTCACCAGGTCGGCGGCAAATCGCTGACGTGGGGGCGGCAATGCTACCGCTGGAGCGACTTCGACTTCACGGCCAATCAAGTCGACGGCATCGCGGTGGACTGGCCGATCCGGTACGCGGACATCGCGCCGTGGTACGATCACGCGGAGCAATTCGCGGGCATCAGCGGCACCGTCGAACATCTGTCGCAACTCCCCGACGGGATCTTCCAACCGCCGATCCCGCTCAATTGCGTCGAGGAGTCCGTCGCGGCGCGTGTCCGCGAGCACTATAAAGACGCACGACGCATCATCGTGGGTCGTTCGGCCAATATCACCAAGGCCCTCGAAGGACGGAGCGCGTGCCAATATCGCGACAAGTGTGAGCTCGGCTGTCCGTTCGGCGCGTATTTCAGCACCCAGTCGTCGACGCTTCCCGCCGCGGTTCGCACGGGGAAGTTGACGCTGCGGCCGTTTTCGATCGTCCGGCGCGTGCTCTACGACGCGACGGCGCGACGCGCGACCGGCGTGGAAGTCGTCGACGCTGAGACCAACACGACCTACGAGTTTGGCGCGAAGGTCGTGTTTCTGTGCGCCTCCGCGCTCGCGTCCACGTGGGTGCTCCTGAATTCCGCGACCGACGTGTGGCCCGGCGGTTTGGGCAGCAGCAGCGGCGAGCTGGGTCACAACGTGATCGACCATCACAGCCGCGCCGGCGCGAGCGGTCGCGTGGAGGGCTTCGACGATCGCTACTACACCGGCCGCAAGCCAACCGGGTTTTACGTTCCGCGCTTCCGAAATCTCTTCGGCGACAAGCGCTCCTACGTCCGCGGATTCGCGTACCAGGGGAGCGCGAGCCGCCAAGACTGGACACGCGACATCGCGGAGCTCGCGATCGGGGCGCCGCTCAAGGCGGCGCTTACCGAGCCGGGACCGTGGACGATCGGCTTGAGCGGATTCGGAGAGACGCTGCCGTATCACGACAACCGCGTCTTTCTCGACCCCGAGAAGAAGGACAAGTGGGGCCTCCCGGTGCTCGCGATGGACTGCAGCATTCGCGAGAACGAGAAGCAAATGCGCGTGGACATGCTCAACGACGCGGCCGAGATCCTCGAAGCCGGCGGCGTGAAGGACGTCGCGCCGCTCGACCGCGGCTACCGGTTCGGCCAGACGGTGCACGAGATGGGAGGCGCTCGGATGGGACGCGACCCGAAGACGTCGGTCCTCAACGCGCACAACCAGGTCTGGGACGCGCCCAACGTCTTCGTCACGGACGGCGCGTGCATGACGTCGTCGTCGTGCGTGAATCCGTCGCTGACTTACATGGCGCTCACGGCGCGAGCGGCCGCCTACGCCGTCGGCGAGCTCAAGGCGAGGAACCTCTCATGATGAATCGGCGGGATGCGATCGCGCGATTGATGGCGTTCACCGGCGTCGCGATGGTCGGCGCCGACGCGTTTCTCTCCGGCTGCAGACCCGAGAAGCGCTCGTGGACCGCGTTCACGCCCGCCGACGTCGCGACCCTGGATGAGATCGGCGACACGATCCTTCCCGCCACCGACACTCCGGGCGCCAAGGCCGTGGGCATCGGCGCGTTCATGGCAAAGATGGTGAACGACTGTTACGACGACCGGTCGCACGGCGTGTTCGCCGACGGCCTGCGGAAGATCGACGATTTGAGTCGTGCCCGGCACGGTCGGGCGTTCGCGCAGTGCTCGCCGGCGGAGCGGACCGCGCTGCTCGAGGAGGTCCATCGCGAAGAGCGCAGCTCCAGCGCGGCGCAGACACCCGGCGCCGCGCCGCACTACTTCCGCCTCATGCGTGAGCTGACGTTGATCGGGTACTTCTCGTCCGAGATCGGCTGCACGAAAGCCCTTCGCTACGTCGAGACGCCGGGGTCGTACAACGGGAACGTCCCGTACCGCCCGGGAGACCGGGCGTGGTACAATCCGATGCATCGACTCGGCTGATCACCCTGATCACCCTGCGCGGGTGCTCACGGCGCGAGCCGCCAGGCGCGTAGGCTGTCGGCGAGCAGCCGCACGGCGATCGCTTCCCCGGCAGGCTTCCAGTGCAGATCACCGCCATGATAGTAGAGCGAGCACGCACCGGCGGCGCGGAACGGTTCCCACAGGTCGATGCGTCGCATGGCATGGCGCGCCGCGAGCGAGTCGACGGTCCGGGAGAGTCGCCGCCGATCGTACTGTGGATATCGCGCCGGATCGATCTTGACGTCGTACGTGTCGCACGCATCGATCGGTGAGGGGATGGTCAGGAGCACGAGCGGGACCCCACGACGGGCCAGATCGCGCTGGATTTCGCCAAGCAGCCGGTCCATCAGCGCGACCTTGTATCGCGCCGACGGTGCGTCCGGGGTCGCGCTGACGTCGACGTCGTAGCTGTCGCCCAGCAGGTCGAGGACGGTGTCAGGATGCTCGCGCATGTCGGCGAACTGGCGCGTCGCGTTGAACATCGCCCACTCCGCGTACCCGGCCATCGAGAACGGAGGCTCGTTGGCGCGCGCGCGCGTGACCGGAAGACTCTCGGTGGCGCGGCGTCGTTTTCGCTCGATCCAGCGCACGATCGCGAGTCGTCTCAACCCCGACGGGTGCGCCTGCGAGGTCAGCGCGCGTTCGAGCATCGGGTGCAGCGTCACGTGCGCTGCCTGGAGTGAGCTGTCGGGACGGAGCCGGAAGAGACGATCGCGGACGAGATCGCCCATGTCGTTGTCCGCGAAGACGGCGAGAATGACAACCTGCGGCTTCAGCACGGGCAACTCCTGCTGCATGCGCAAGTATTCCTGATCCGGGCCCCACCCAAGCACGCCGGCGTTGACGACTTCGGTGGGGGCGCGGTTGGCGAGCACCCGCTCCAGCATTCGCGGAAGGGTCAGACTGTCTTCGGCGAACTCCCCCTCGATGAATGAATCGCCGTAGACCACGATGCGCCGGGAGCTGCCGGCCGGGAGCAGGCGCGGACCGCGGAACCCGTCGGCGTTGATCTGCACGCGGACTTTGGCGCCGCCGTTCGCGGCGTTGTGCACGAAGGTCTTTCGCCCGCCGGGAGCGAGCCGGTAGATGAGCGTCGTGTCGGCCTCGTAGATCGACGGCGGCGCGGCATCGGTGACGCGGAGGCCGACCTCGACCGCCGCCAGGGAACCGAGCGTCGACGCGAGGACGAGCGTGGCGTTGGCAAGCCAACCAGAGGAAGCGGCCATGCAATCAGGCTCAGTTAGCGGTGATTCGGACGGACTTCGAGAGAGTGGCGCGGAGCGCCCACCGCGCCGCGGGCGAGACCGGATTCAGAGCGATCGCCACGAGCGCGCGTGACACTGCTCGCGGGCGCTGCCCGGAGTAGTGCGCGAGGAGCGCCCGATCGGTCCATCGCTCGAACGCCTTCATCGGACGCGGCGGCCGCTTTTCAGCCACGCGATTGGTGATGCCGCGCCGGGCGAAGGCGCGAGTCAACGTATCGAGGGTGACGGGGAGACGCTGCTCGGTCTTCCCCGCCCCGACGCTCACGTTGGTCTCGTGTACACGATACCGCATCAGCACGTCGGGCAGATTGGCCAAGCGGCCCACCTCCGCGAGGCGCAGCCACAGGTCGTGGTCCTCGCCGGTGCTGCGGAGGTGTGGAGCGTAGCCGCCAATCTCACGCGCCG
>Ga0326726_10001983_pt1 | contig 19015 bp, 14 predicted proteins | sample MHFenrmetagenome_2_FD_207603 | JGI IMG/M metagenome (GOLD analysis project Ga0326726, IMG submission 207603) | Lab enriched peat soil microbial communities from Michigan Hollow, Ithaca, NY, United States - MHF15MN | ecosystem: Environmental > Terrestrial > Soil > Wetlands > Peat | place: USA... | reverse complement strand
TTCCATCCCACTGTAAACCTTGGCATCCTTAAATTCCTTGCATTTGAGCAGGTATTTAAAAACAGTCTCACCACCCTGCCTATGGGAGGAGGGAAAGGGGGTTCGGATTTTGATCCGAAAGGAAAATCGGATAACGAGGTGATGAGGTTCTGCCAGAGTTTTATGACAGAGCTTTTCCGTCATATCGGAGCTGAAACTGATGTCCCGGCCGGTGATATAGGAGTAGGCGGACGCGAAATCGGATATCTGTTTGGTCAGTATAAAAGACTTAAAAATGAATTTACTGGCGTCCTGACGGGCAAAGGGATTGAGTGGGGAGGCTCACTTATCCGGCCCGAAGCGACCGGATACGGTGCAACTTATTTTGCCCAGGAGATGCTTGCAACTCTCGATGACTCTCTTGAAGGAAAAATCGTATGCATCTCTGGGTCAGGGAATGTGGCTCAGTATGCCACAGAAAAAGTTACTGAACTAGGGGGTAAGGTTGTTACCTCCTCCGATTCAAACGGATTCATTTATGATCCGAAAGGGATAGACGCCGAAAAGCTTAAATACATTATGGATCTGAAGAATATCCGAAGGGGCAGGATAAAAGAGTATGCCGAGAAATTCGGAGTTGAATATTTTGAGGACAAGAGACCCTGGATGATAAAATGCGATATAGCAATGCCCAATGCAACCCAAAATGAGATAAATGCAGAAGAAGCTAAAACCCTTGTGAAAAATGGCTGTATCTGCGTTGCTGAAGGAGCTAATATGCCTTCGACAATTGAAGCTGTTGAAGTATTCCTTAAAGCCAGGATCCTCTACGGCCCCGGAAAAGCTGCCAATGCAGGCGGCGTTGCCACTTCAGGACTGGAGATGACCCAGAATTCCATGAGGCTCCCATGGTCACGCGAGGAGGTGGATAGCAGGCTGCATACAATAATGAAAAATATTCACAGTACATGCGTCAAATACGGCAAGCAGGATGATGGATTCGTAAACTATGTTGACGGTGCCAATATCGGAGGTTTCGTAAAAGTTGCCAATGCAATGATTGCACAGGGTGTAGTTTAATGCAGCTAATTGACACACATACACATATTTATCTTCCGGAATTCGATGCTGACAGGGACGAAGCAGTAAAGAGAGCTGTTCAATCAGGTGTCGTTAAACAGTTGATGCCAAATATTGATATTGATTCTGCATTTCAAATGCTCTTAACTGAGAATAATTATCCGGGGATCTGTTACCCCATGATCGGATTACATCCGACTTCAGTTAAAGAAGATTATGTATCACAGCTTGATAAGCTTGAAAATCTTACTGACAGCCATAAGTTTTATGCCATCGGCGAAATAGGCATCGATCTTTATTGGGACCAGTCACGCCTGAAAGAGCAGGTTCTGGTATTCAGGAGACAGCTTGCCTTTGCTCTCAAGGCAGAATTGCCGGTTGTTATTCATTCGAGAAACTCATTTTTTGAAGTCTTCAAGACGCTGGAAGAATTTAAAGGTTCCGGTTTAAAGGGTGTTTTTCATGCATTTACAGGTTCATTACAGGAGGCCGAAAAAGCTATAGGATTAGGATTTAAGCTGGGGATCGGCGGTATTGTGACCTTTAAAAATTCAGGACTTGATAAAGTTGTTGGTCAGTCCGGACTTGAAAATATTATATTGGAAACTGATTCACCATACCTTGCCCCCGTGCCCCACAGGGGAAAAAGAAATGAGAGTTCTTATCTTTGCATAATAAATGACAAGGTTGCAGAGATATTAGGATCAAGCAAAGAGGAAACCGCGTCAGGAACCTATGGCAATTCCGTTCAGCTTTTTGGCTTATAACTTTAACTTATGAAAGATAAAAGAGAAACGTCAATACTGATAATTTACACCGGGGGAACTATTGGAATGGTACATGATCCGGTGACGGGTTCACTGGTGCCGATCGATTTTAAACATATCACCGACCATGTCCCTGAACTTCTGAAGTTTGGCTATGATCTTCAGTCAGTCTCTTTCGATCCGGTCAAGGATTCATCCAATATTGATCCGGGAATATGGGTCAAAATGGCTGAAACAATCGAAGAAAACTACGATAATTATGATGGATTTGTAGTACTGCACGGAACAGATACCATGGCTTATTCCGCTTCAGCCCTGAGCTTTATGCTTGAGAATCTCAGAAAGCCGGTCATCCTGACAGGATCACAGCTGCCCATAGGACTCCTTCGTACAGACGGCAGAGAGAATCTTATTACCGCAATTGAGATTGCCGCAGCAAAGGATAGCGGATTATCGATTGTGCCTGAGGTTTGTATTTATTTCGATAATGAACTTACTCGGGGCAACCGTACTACAAAGTTCAGTGCTGAGCATTTTGACGCGTTTAATTCGCCAAATTATCCTCCGCTTGCAGAAGTAGGTCTCCATCTGAAATATAATTACAATCTGATCAGATATTCTGATCCTGATAAGAATCTCGTCGTTCATAAGGTTTTTGATACTAATGTGGCAATTCTTAAATTATTTCCCGGAATTGGCCGTAATCTTGTGCAGGCTGTAATAAACACAAAAGATCTTAAAGGGTTGATAATTGAAACCTTCGGATCAGGAAATGCGCCGACTTACCCGTGGTTTATTGAGGAACTCAGGAAATTTATCAAAAAGGGAGGAATAATATTCAATGTAACACAGTGTCACGGTGGAAGTGTGGAGATGGGTTTGTATGAGACCAGCAGAGAGATGCTTGCATCCGGGGTTGTAAGTGGAAAGGATATAACCTCTGAAGCATCGGTAACCAAATTGATGCATTTGCTTGGCGTTTGCGGATCGAGGGAAGATGTCGTGAAATGCTTAAGCAGATCACTGGCGGGAGAGATTAGCTGAACCGGTTCGGGGTACGGGGTAAGAGGTGCGGGGTAAAAATGCTGTAAAAAATCTTCACATAAAAAAAAATTCGTATTTTGCGCCACCATTTTTTATATTCAGGAGAGATGCAGGAGTGGTTTAACTGGCACGCCTGGAAAGCGTGTGTACCTCAAAAGGGTACCGGGGGTTCGAATCCCCCTCTCTCCGCAAAGCCAAAGCAAATCATTCGCCATCCGGCGGATGATTTTTGTTTTCAGAATGACTGGACAAAACTTGTTTTGTGAAGATCATGATGAAAACAAAAATTCTGGTTTTTCGATATGAAAAACCAGATTTGCTTTGGCTTTGCAGGATCCTCTTAAAGGGATCGCCGAAGGCAATCCCGAGAATTCTTCTTAAAACGAAGCCTGCACCAGTACATTATTCTCATACCGGAAGTTGCTCATCCTGTAAACGACGGATGAATCGTTTTCAATCTGATACTCCCAGTTGCCATAAGGCCCGGGAGTGGAATACATTCTTTTTAAATAGATTTTTTCGCCGGGTTCGAATTTGCAGTCTTTACCATATGCTGAAATTTTCCCATATGAGTTAAACTGAGTTGTCCTGATCCAGATAAGATTGACCCCTCCGAATATCTCTGGTCCCGTGTGGCTATAATCTAGGAAATTACCGATATATCTTCTTGTGACCGACAAATCGTTGTTCCTGAGATGTGAGTACGACTTTTTTTCTGATGTACATGAAATGAGCAGAGGGATGAATATTAAAAAAAACATACGTTTCATGTCTGAATCAGTTTTTGTTTAAACAATTGTCTTTCCACATAAAATGATCTTTCTGATCATCAGAGTCTGAGCTACTTTTTAATACCTAAAATTACGGTTCTGAAAGATCATTTGAAATATGGTATCAGCTAATTAGTGGGTAGATGAGACAGTTTTGAGGACACCTCGTCACTTAAATCAGGATTCTGATTTACTCTAATAAGCAGGTCGTAAAAAGTGAGACCATATTCGTCAAAAACAGGTAAATATTTACCACGAATCATGACTAAATTAGGATTCCCAATCTATCCAATCAGCCAAAGTGTTAAATATCTGATCAATAGATATGTTTTGTTTTAATTGTCCCGGGAGTCAGCTTTTTGACAAACGGCTGATTTAATATGACAATATTTACTGTGACCTTTAATGAACAAAGATGACAGGGGCAATATCATTGGGGAATTTACACCTCAATCCCCCAAAGGGGGGTTTTTAAGTTATTTTTAAAGCTCTTACCCTCGACTAAAAGTATTATTTAACTTTACAGTAACCATAAATCAATATTATGAATCCGGAACTTAAAGAATCATTCCTCCGCCAATGGAAGAAATATTTCGGTAATGCTGAACTGCCGATAGTATTTTATTATACTGAAGGAACCGGAGGCGCTGAACTTGCAGAGAAACCAAAAGGCAGAAGCTGTCTCATATGTGAGCTGGCAAAAGTCAGAAAAGGGGCATCATTGGTTTTTAATGCTGAAAGAATAATGTGCGGCGGTGGCAAAAGATATCTTGGGTATACAAATAAAATGAGACCGGGATTTGAATACTTTCTGTCGTGCGGGAACAGCCGGATGGACGGAGAAAGATATCTTCGCACACCTGAACAGGTAAAGGAGTTTATGAAAGATCAACAGATATTACCTGGTGCAGGAAGAAACATTGTCTTTAAAAGATGGGATCATCTGGATGAGAATGATGAACCGGATGTTGTGATCTTCTTTGCAAAACCTGATGTTTTATCCGGACTCTTCACTCTTGCCAATTTCGATCAGTCTGAACCGAACGGGACTTTCACGCCATTTGGTGCAGGATGCGGATCAATAGTCTATTATCCTTATAAGGAAAGTAAATCAGAAAGGCAAAGAGCTGTGATCGGTATGTTTGATCCCTCTGCGCGGCCATGTGTTCCTGCAGATGTTCTGACCTTCGCCATCCCCATGAAAAGATTTGAGATAATGATCGGCTATATGGAAGAGAGTTTTCTGATTACTGATTCCTGGAGTTTATTAAGGCAAAGGATTTCAAAAATCACTTAATAATTCCCCTTACAGCTTTCCCGGCAAAAACACCAAGCTGCAACTGACCATTATTAACAACCACAGTTCCGTTTACCAGAACATATGATATCCCCCTTGAGTATTTTGCCGGCTCATCATATGTAGCCTGGTCAATTATATTTTCAGGATCAAAGATTGTAATATCAGCATCGGCTCCTTCACAAATCCGGCCTTTATTTTTCATGACAGGAGCGATTTTCTCAAGTCTCTGCGCCGGCATCAGGGTTATTTTACGCAATCCCTCAGATAGTGTAAGAAGTTTTTCCTCCCGGACATATTTTCCCAAAACTCTGGCGAAGGTCCCTGTGCCTCTCGGATGACCCTTTCCTCCCTCCAGCATTCCATCGCTAGCAATTAAAACAATTGAATCTGCAATTGTTGATTTCACGACATCTTCAGGTATTGAATGAGCAATGACCATTCCTCCTGTCTTTCTGTATTTTGCAAAACTCTCAGCTGTCAGCCGTTCGCCAGTTTCTGCCCATTGTAAATCGCTAAAGGTTATTCCAAATGATTCCTGCCATCCTTCATCATAAACAGCTGACTCAATAGTAGTTTGTGTTGCTGTGTAAGGATAACATTCAACTGTAATATCAATATCCCGGGAGCGAGCCTCTTTGATCATCTGCAGCATTAGCGGCGTATAGCTGAATCCCAAACTGGTTATATGTACTACATGGAGCGGAGCCCCTGTTATAGCAGATGCTGAAATAACTTCTTCCAAAGCGGCAATACAGCTGTTGGGTTCCCTCAGTCCCGCATAACGCATATGCACATAACATGGAGCTTTCGTCTTGCCAGCAATTCTGAACATTTCCAAAATCTCCCATCTGGTGGCGGCCGGAGTATACATCAAACCAAACCCGACTCCAAGTGCACCCCGGTTTAGTCCAAGTTCAATACCCTCTTTTAATATCACTATCTCCGAATCAGAAGCTGCCTTGTAAACTGCATCAGCAACAGGAGCAAATCCACCTGGATCATGCATTATTTTCATCCTTAACGGAACATGACCTATACTTACGCCATAATTTATAAATGCCTTGTCCTTCCTTTCCGAGTACCAGCGATCAACATCAGCTGTGCCCATTTCAAGTTCCAGGGCAGTCGTTACACCATCCATTACTTTATAGGTATAATTTTCCTGATCCTGTCCATGTTGGTGAATATCAATAAAACCTGGAGCAACCACAAGACCCTGGGCGCTGATCGTAATTTTTCCTTCAATTTGGTTTTCAGTGATCAGTTGAATTGAGCCTTCTTTTATCCCGACATTCCTGATTGCATCAAGATTTGATTCCGGATCGATGACTCTTCCGTTTAAAATGACAAGATCATATTCTTTTGTACCGGATGAAGTCTTCCTGTCGCAAAACTGACTGGTAACAGAAATAATCATAAGCAGACAGATTAAAAGTTTTTTCACTGATTGGTTTATCATTTTATACTCTTCATTTTATAAAGAAGCTAATAAATTTAGTACTAATTTTACTAATAATTCATTATTTAAAAGTACAAATTCCGTTAATGACATTTTGAAACTTAATTGATCCTAAAGAATGAAAATAGCTGATATCACACCTGAAACTGAAAGTCAATATTTCTGCTGTCTCGAGGAATGGTCTGACGACATAAAAGAAGCAGGAAATGGCAAGCAGAAATGGTACAATCAGATGAAAGACAAGGGTCTGAAAGTAAAATTCGCCCTTGATTCCAATAATGTAATCGGAGGCATGATCCAATATATCCCTATAGAACATTCGATATTTGAGGGTAAGGATTTAAATGTGGTTCTCTGTATCTGGGTGCATGGGCATAAACAGGGAAGGGGCGATTACAGGAAAAAAGGAATGGGGAAGGCCTTATTAAAAGCTGCTGAAGAGGATAGTATGCAGCTTGGAGCAAAAGGACTTGTAACCTGGGGACTCATAATACCAGTCTTCATGCAGGCTTCCTGGTTTAAACGCCATGGATACAAAGTGGTGGATAAAAGCGGTATTATGCGGTTGTTGTGGAAGCCGTTCATTGATAGTGCCGTTCCGCCACGATTCAGAAAACCTGTTAAAAAACCTGAGAAAGGAAAAGATATTGTCAACCTTACATTGTTAAGGACTGGCTGGTGCCAGTCAATGAATGTCACGTGTGAGAGAGCAAAAAGAGCGGCACTGGATTTTCCGGGGAAAATTGAGGTACGGGAATTTGACACAACGAACAGTGAAATCCTTAATGAATGGGGTATTAGCGATGCAGTTTATGTTGATGGGAAAGAGGTCATGACAGGACCTCCGATATCTTACGAAAGGATCAGAAGAAAGATCGAAAAAAGAGTCAGGAAATACTCTTAATTAATAATTCCCGGGAACTCTCTGTTTTTTTCTTAACCCTTCCCCCGACTTTTCCCTTAACCTTACTACCCTTTATACACATTATTTCAAAATAAAGTGTAATTGTTTCTGAATGAATAAGATTCCTCACTTCGTTCGGAATGACAATTACTATTTTGGGAATTAAGGGGAAGAAGCTGGAGCATGGGTTTAATTATTGATCTATTTTGTATCTACCATCATCGGCAGCCCTTTTCCGTTAGTCATTAAAATCAGTTTTGCATTCGGGGAATTAGTAATTGCCTTTATCATTTCATATTGCAGCAGCCGGTCACTGAGCCCCGAACTTAAAATTTTCTGATAATCGGCTATACCCTGTGCCTCAACTCTTTTCCTCTCGGCTTCCTGCCTTTCTTTCTGAAGAACGAATGTCATCTTCTGGGCCTCCTGCTCAGCATTTATCTTTGATTCAATGGCAGCCTTTACTGATTCAGGCAGTGTAATATTTCTGACTAATAGTTGTTCAAGCATCAGCCCACGCTCCTTGAAATTGGATTCAATAGCTAAAAAAATCCTGTTCTGAAACTCATCTCTTTTTGTTGAATATAATGATACTGCATCATAATAAACTGCATTATTCCTGATCCCGGTTCTGCAGATCGGACGAACGAGAACATTTCTGTAATCTGTTCCGACCTCCCTTAGTACGCGTGGTGCTTCTGAAGGAATAACTTTATACAAAACTGTCAGGTCGATAATTACCTCCAGTCCATCTGCCGACAAAACACGGATTGCATCATCTCCCCGGACAGTACCTTCATCATGAACCCCTGACATTGTATAATTCTCCGTTCTGATGTCGAACATGACAACCTTGACTAACGGATTTATAACGTTTAATCCACTCTCAAGAATGTTGTTGCTGACCTTGCCGAACAACTTTTTCACACCAACCATCCCGGGCTCAACCTGTTTGACAGATGCGAAAATAATTAGTAACAGAAAGATCAGACCGGCTGCTGTCAGGACTTTAGATTTATTATCCCTCATATAAGGAACAGTCTTGACAGCAAAAAGAGCTGCAACGATTATCATAAAACCGATTGTGATTAATTCCATGACTTTTTGTTTTAATGTTTTACCTCTAAATAATCTACCAAGGTAATCAGAAAAATAAAAAAATCTCAATAATTAAAATCCTCATAGTTAATTAAAAGTCCTTTTATTCTTACCGGGTCAATATCTATCTGTGGGTTAAAGTTTTCACTATTCATATAATTCAATACCGAACGTAATAATTGTTTTGATGTAAGCCTTTCATCAGAGATTTCTTTCATATCAATACTGCAAACCATCAGTTTACCATTACCCACTTTTCCCTCGAAGGCCAGTGCCAGTCTCCTGTTTTCAAACCAGGTATCGATAGGTTGAACTATGGGCTTAAGATCAGCCGGAAAGTCATTAATTACCATTGCCTGCGAATGTGTAACCGGATCCCACCATTGCCAGTTGCTGTGAAATTCGGTGGGGAATTCCCTGAACATGGGATGCTCCGGATCGCAAAGTATTCCCAGAGTATGCGGTGCCTGGTTATTTGTCCAGGCTGTATTCCAGAAGATGCTTGAAAACCCTATTGCAACCCGGGCTCCCTTATCTTTTGCCACATTGCCATACGTCAAAAGCAAAACTGAACCTCCTTTACTAAGGGTCTCCTCACTGTTCTTATCGAGCTTATCAGTAATCAGGACATTACCCTTATCAATCTCATTTTGTGAAGGATATATCCAGAAATCCCACCTATTTCTGTAAGGAGTATCTTCTAGCAATACTTCCAGTGTCAGCTTCTCAGCCTTCAGAATTCCGGCCGGATCAAATGAAAATGTTCCGACAGGAATACAGTTCCCGATTTTGATTGTGTCTTTAATAAAAACCTGTTGATGAATTGTTTCACCTTCGGAATTTATTAACCGACACAGGATCGCAGAATTATAAAGGGTATTGGGACCGAAATGAGAAATCTCGATATCGGCTTTCAGTACCTCATCTGTTTTATAGATCATTTTTTTCATCCTTGCCAGAGGGACTGTTTCACTGCAGAACATCCTGAATTCCTCAGGACTTACATATCCTTTATTCTTAAAGAATGGATTCAGGATCCCTACCAGGGCCGTACCCTGACCAGGGAAATCATGCAGTTGAAGCATTTGGAAACCGGCAAAGCCAGGGGTGCGTAAAGCAGCTTCAATGTCAGCCTTGTAACATAAAACCTGCAGTTTACCTGAGGCAATTAGAAAATCCTCTGCCTGTTCGATCATTTTGTTTTCCGCAAGTGTCTCTCTGAAAATCTCAAAGTTTGAGGGTTTTAATACACCTTTATATTGCAGGATTTCCTTAAAATCAGGATAAGCGCACCACTGTCCGATTTCATGACCTACAGTAGGGATATGGTACCGCGACACATAATCCCGGAAATCAAACATGGTCTGTGGAGGTTCAGAATTTATTATGCTCTTCAATCCCTCTCCCCAATGCTGTATTCTTGGTTCCGATGTAAGATTATAATCATTTTCAGGTATTATGGGCCATCCTGCTCCCGAGGTATAAACCCTGCGATTATCCTTTGCTTTCCAGTATGTTATCAATTTGCCAAGGAAAGCGTTCTGATTCCTCCCGGCAGGTTCATTCCCATAAGCCAGCATGCAGAATGAAGGGTGATTTCCATAAGTTCTGATAATTCTGTCGCCTTCTTCATAAATGAACTTATCAACTGGACTTCCGTCACCGATAGTGGTTCCACTATTTGCCCACGAACTGCATTCAATATGAAAATATATTCCGAGTTTGTCTGCCGCAATAAATGCTGCCTCAGGCGGGCAGAATGAATGAAAACGTATGTGATTCAAACCGTAATCTTTGCAGGTCTGAAGAACTTTGTCCCATGATGCAGTATCTGAAGGAGGATATCCCGTAAGCGGGAAAATACAGCATTCCGTTGTGCCCCTGAGGAAAACCGGGCGACCGTTTACTTCAAACCGGGTCCCTTTAGTTTTAAATTCCCGCATTCCAAAATCAACCGAACGTCGGTCAATGACTATATTTTTTTCTGAAAGACTTGCAGACATTTTATACAAAGCAGGAGTAAACTCACTCCATAACTGAGGATTCAGAATTTTATAATTCAGAACAATCTGCTGCTCTTCGGCTTTTGTAACAATTGTTACATTTTTCGCTGGTAGTTTAGTGTCTTTTGATGAATTAAAACTTTGTGCTTTCAATGTCAGCTTTCCTTTAAAATCAATGTTATCAGGATTCTTAATGCTAACAATAACTTTTGCAATTTTCTTTGCCGGATCAGGAAAGATCTTAACTTCATCAATAAACACTTTTGATGTTGCAGTCAGGCTTATCGATCCGGTAATCCCGTTCCAGTTCGACTGCGTATGGTCGCTGATGCTATGAGAATTGACTCCAATCGGAATAATGACCCTGTTATCAATTCTGACAGTTATCCTGTTTTTGCCAGTGATCAGCAGATCAGTTATATCGTATTCATGCGGCGTAGCCAGACTGTTCTGAGAACCTGCTTTTTTATCATTGATAAAGACTGTTGATTCCCAATGACATCTCTCAAGGGACAGCACGATCCGTTTGCCGCTCCATTCTTCAGGCATTTCGATTTCCTTCTGATACCATGCTGCGCCCTTATAGTACTTAACAGGCTTAAGCCAGAACGGGATCTTTATGTTCCCGGACTGCCTGTACTTTTCATATTTCTTTTCAGTGAAATAAGATCTGTCTACAATATCTCCTGTCCAGTCGGTATTAAGCGTAACCTCATCCCCTTTCCCGTTTTCGGCCATTGAGCCAGGCAGTGAAACCGTTTCTCTGAATTTATTATTAAACCACTGTTGTTCAACACCCTGGTCAAGAGAGTCAATGTTGAAACCCCAGGTTCCCGCAAGGGATAATTCATCGCGTATATATGTTTGCCGGTTGGTACATCCCGTTACCACCAGCAAAAGAAACAATAATTTTTTCATTTGGCTATTTGGCGTTCAATTTCTTCTAGTGATTTTCCTTTTGTTTCCGGAAGCTTTTTAAGAATGAACCAGAAGCCCAGAACGCATATAAAACCATAAAGCCAGAACGTTCCGGAGGCCTTTAGTATCATGTTCAGAAGCGGGAATGAATATGTGAGTACGAAACAGGCCGCCCAGAGAGCGAAAGTTCCTACCGACATTGCAAATCCCCTGATCCTGTTGGGAAAAATTTCAGACAGCAGTACCCATGTTACAGGAGCGAGAGTCATGGCATAACAGGCAATGGCTGTTACCACCATTATCAGCAATGGCAATCCCTGCAGATGCAAAAGGTACATTAATCCGGTAACTGCATAAATACAGGACAGGCCCCCTGCACCAATAAGCATCAGCGCTTTTCTGCCAAGCCTGTCAACTGTAAACATTCCGATAAATGTAAAGATCAGGTTAACACTGCCTGTAATTACAATATTAAACAAAGTGTCTGAAACGCTGTATCCGGCATTGGCAAATACCTCCTGGGCATAGTTGAAGATCACATTTATTCCGCACCACTGTTGAAAGATTGCCAGCACAATTCCAAGAACCAGGAGCTTTGATATTCCGGGCTCTTTTATTATCTCGAAGCCTGTTTTTGCAGATGAGTTTCTGAGGGTTTCTTCTATTGAAGCAATCTCGGAATCAGCATAATCGCTGCCTCCTATTTTTGAAAGGATTTTACGCGCTTTCTGATTGCTTTTTTCATTCTTTACAAGCCATCGCGGACTTTCAGGCACGAACCACATAAGGATAAAAAATAAACCAGCAGGAATTGTGCAGGCATAAAACATCCATCTCCATCCGGTCTGCCCATTCCATGATGCAAATATATCGGCAACCGAAGCATCAGCAGGCACAGGCCTGGCAATCCGCCAGTTGATAAGTTGTGCCGCAAGAATTCCTATTACTATTGTAAGCTGGTTTATTGAAACAAAAGCCCCTCGGACCTTTCCCGGAGTCACTTCTGCTATATACATTGGCGAAAGATTTGAAGCCAGTCCAATTCCGATCCCTCCCATCATCCTGAAAAAGACAAATGAAATAAATGAACCTGCTCCACCTGTCCCAAGGGATGCAATAACAAATATTACCGCCGATAATATCAGCAGTTTTTTTCTGCCAAACCGGTCGCTCATCCAGCCTGACAGTACTGCTCCCGCAAGACACCCGATAAGAGCACAACTCATTGCCCAGCCTTGCATGACAGCGTTATCCGTTATTCCGAAAAAAGGTTCATAGAAAGGTTTTGCACCTCCGATCACCACCCAGTCATAACCAAAAAGCAATCCGCCCATAGCGGAAATCAGGCTGATTGAAATCAGGTACTTCCAGTTATATAATAGATCTTTCATTAAGAAGAATTACTTTAAAACCACAGAGTTTCACAGAGTTAAAACGGAGTTTCACGGAGTGATTGTGATGTAATTACAATGTAATTACATTGTATAAGTCCGTGTAAATCCGTGTATTCCGTGGTAAAATGGATTTCTATATCGAGATCTTTCTTATACTTCTTTCAATGCTTCAAGCATGGCAACCACATTTTCAAATGGAACATTTGCCTGAATATTATGGATTGTATTAAACACAAAACCCCCGTTTGCATTCAGAATACTGCATTGTCGTTTAACCTGTTCCTTTACCTGTTGTGGAGTTCCAAATGCAAACACTCCCTGTGTATCTACTCCGCCACCCCAGAAAACAATCCTGTCCCCGAATCTTTTTTTAAGCTCTTTCGGATCCATGCCAGCTGCGTTTATCTGGACCGGATTAATTATATCAAATCCTGATTCAATAAACAGATCGAGCAATGTTACAATGGCACCGCAGGAATGCTTGAAAGTTTTCCAGCCTGTGTTCTGATGTATCCAGTCATTTACTTTTTTATAATATGGCAGCCAAACCCTTGCAAAGGTCTCCGGAGAGCAGAATGTTGAGTTCTGGGTCCCGAAATCTGCACCGCAGATATAGACCACATCGATCTTATCCCCAATTACATTGTAAAAGTCCTTAAGATTTTCAATTGCTATATCTGTCTGCCTGTCATATATTTCCTTAATAAAGTCTTCTCTTGTCAATGTGGAAATATACCATTCGGTAACTCCTCTGATTCCTTTCGGATCTTTCAGCTGGACTGCCGGGACAAGCGCTATATCACCAAGGGCAGTACCTCCCAGGTTTGCCAGCACAGCTTTGTCCGAGTCTATGGTTGTTCTGACCTGGTCATTCCAGAATGCCAGGTCATGATCTGTAACGCGGCTGAATTCTTCGAGGTTGTCCTCAAGCTTCAGGGTTGAATCGTCAACAGGTCCTTGTCTTTCAATCGCATCAAAAAAATACCCGGTTTTCGGCATCATTGCGCTTGGATGTACGGAAGTATCACCCTCCGGGTGTATCAGAATATCTCCGTTATCGTTATATGTGTAATTGAATTCACCGGGAAACAACACCTCCTGTCCCCAGAAAGTCTTATGCAACTTCCAGTCCTTATTCGGAATACCGAACATGTTCTTTTCACCTCCAAGTCCGATAACATCAATATTCATCTCCCTGATGAGATCTGAATCCAGTTCGCCCAGCATCTGATAGGGTTCAATTATCTTCACCGGTTTCTTTTCAAGTCCGTAGTATTCACGCAGTTTTTCGACTATCACAGCGTGTATGCCCGTAACCGGAGAGGAACCAAAATCCACAACAACCTTATCCGGTTGCTGGTGATTTACGGTCTTTTTGAAGTTTTCCCTTGATGATTTTGACATGTTGAATCTTTATTGATCATGTTTCAGGTTTATAAAGTTAAAGTATTATCGATAAATGTGAGTAATGATATAGAATTTTGTTTTATTTGGTAGAATTAGTATCTTAACTCATCGATGCGAGGTATGAGGTACGAGGTGCGGGGTCAGCTAGCGATTGCTGAAGACTGGAGACTAATCTCAATGCTCCCCTCCCTGGAGGGGTTGGGGGTGGGTTAATTAAAGCGACAGAAAATGGATCTTAAAATTTCCATACCAGAGCCTTTGCTGTTTAATCCCCTTAAACATTATCTTCCGTTTATAAGAAGTTTTATAATCAATCGTACAATATCTATAAGTGATCCCGGATTAAAGGAGCTTACAAGAGAACTTAAGCATATAGGCACATGCGTCATGGATATATATACCGGGGAGTTGGCACAGGAATCGATTTTTTCAGAGGTTCTTGAATTTCTTGAAAATAACATGTTGAAAGTAAAGGAAACTTACAAAAAATGGGCAGGAACTGATTTTAACGATTTCAAGATCATTTCTTTATCGGATACTTCCCAGTGGACCCTGAAATATCATGATAATGAGACAAGATATGTTCATATTTTTCCTGCCCGGTCGAGCCCTTATTCCTTCAGGATCAAAGCCAATACTCTAAAATCGGCAATCCTGTATATTATTATATTTGGGAAAGATTACGTTTCCGATGATGACCTCAATGCAGCAAGGGCACTGACGGGGTTATCTCCTGTTAAAGAAGTTGCCGATGCCGAGGCAGTGATGGAGATGATTGAGATATTAAGGGAATAAACTATCTTAGTAAAGTCTGGTAAAGGGAAGAGAGCTATGGACGAAACTGAAAAATTAAAGAATCTGGTGCTTGCACCCTACATTATCAAGGCAACTGCTTTAATAGGAAAGCAAAGAGGTGTTGGAGGCAACCAGTTCAGACATGCAATGGCCACCATGGCAATACTGCTTGATTACAAGCTTTTCGATGATTATATCCTTCTGAAAGCTTCCGTGATCCATGACCTTCTGGAAGACGTGCCTGAAACCAATGAGTTTGAAATACGGATAATCGACGGGCAGGCAGATCAGGTTCTGGAACTTGTCAAGGAAGTCACCAGGCCTAAGGATATGAAGAAGGCTGATTATTTGAAAAGAATTCTTGAGCAGGGATCGCGCAGGGCAAAACTTCTTAAGTGTGCTGACAGGATCTCGAATCTGACTGATCTTCATCGCGATACTCATACGGACCAAAAGATAACCGATTACCTGGATCAGACGGAAAAATATGTAATTCCAATGGCACGGGAGGTTAATGCCGACATGCTTGTCGAACTGACCGACCTGGTCAGGAGGCGCAGAAAACTGGTGAAAATACTGGAAGAGTTCAATCCTGAGGCAGAGAAAAACAAATAACAATTAAGATTTAGTTGTGTTTGAGATTTGTTATCCTGAAGAAATTTCAAAAAGAACATAACAGGACATTGTGAAACCAAAAATCCTTTAGGGAAATGTTGCAGAAATGTATTTAGGATGCAGCCAGGAAACACTTTCTTAATTCTAAGAAAAAACAATGGTTGGTGCAACCACCAATAAGGAAGCAAGTTATAAAACTATTTCAGCATTTTTTTAATTTTTCGCAGGGCGCCTGGTCTGTTGATGAGGTAAACACCTGCAAGAATAAGCAGTACGGATAAAAACATTGTGGATGCCAGGTGCTCATTATCTGAAAGTCCCCACAGAGTTGCCACAATTGGTATGAAATATGCTACAACCGAGGCAACTACTGGTGAAGTATCCCTGACAAGAAAATAATAAATTACATTGGCAAAGGCGCTGCCGATAACCGAAAGGATTGCTATATAGCCGAAGTTAAGAAGCCAGTGAGGCGTGAGAAATATTGCATGTATATCTGTACCCAGAAGAAGAGCCAATGCGAAGGGACTCACAATTAAGAAGGAAAGGGAGGTGATCTCTAACCCATTCAATCCTTCCACCTTACTTACCTCATTATTGCTCAATCCGTTCATAACTGTGGCAAGCACCACAAAGAGACCATAATAATTAAAAGTTAAGGAGCCGCTGTAAAGCAGTCCTGCTGCTCCTGCAAACCCCAGAAACACTCCGGCCATTTGCGATCTGATAGCTTTTCTTTTGTAAAATACAATACCTATTAACAGTGTAAATGCAGAACTTAGAGAGTTCAGCATACCGGTAAGAGAACTGTCTATCCTTGTTTCGGCAAGGGGATAAAGGAAAGCAGGAATTCCACTTCCAAAGAATCCTATTATAAGAATGGAAAGGAAATTTTTCTTATTGAATTTTGAAAGACTGCGCAGTGCGAATGGTAAAAGGCATACAAATGAAATTAGTATTCTGAGGGAAGCCAGCTGATAAGCTGAAAAAGACCGTAACCCTTTTTTCATTAGAATATAACTGGTGCCCCATATCAGGGATAGAAGAGCAACAGCCAGCCAATGCCATATTTTACTGTTTCTGTTCATAACGACAAAGCTGCAAAAGTAATAGAAGGAATAAAAGGATTGGCGATTGAAGGATATTTTTACATAATAATAATGGTGCACTCCTCACTAAAACATCAGTTCATCATAGTTTTATTGACACTGTTATAGTTTGGTAAATATATTTAAACTCCATTTAGTCTCTATTTGCAAATAATCTCGCATAAAGCTCATCTTGTGCGTATTCTGAGTTCAATTACATATTAAATAAAATTGGCATAGACTTAAACCGAATGAAAATTTGGCTACAAAAAAGGACGATCCTGATAAACTTATATCCATATATTTTGTTAGTATAAATGGATTTCAATTATTTAAATAATTATACACATGAAACCTTTATTTAAAATTTCCGTAATTGTTATCTTTTTATCCGGGACAGCAATTTATCTTCCTTCCTGCAAGAATGAAGCGACTCCACCTATTGTGATAACCACAATTGTCTCAGATATTACTAAGACAACTGCATCAACCGGAGGTACAGTGACTTCCGACGGGGGCTCCGAAATTATTGTTTTTGGCGTATGCTGGAGCACCTCTCCGAATCCAACTACCAGTTCCAACAAGACAAGTAATGTAACAGGCAGTGGCTCTTTCACCAGTAATATGACCGGATTGACAGCTAATACCAAATACTACGTACGAGCCTATGCAACCAATAGTACCGGTACAAGCTATGGAAATGAGGTTACATTTACTACAAACGATATTAACAAAGCCGCAACTGCCCCAACTTTAACAACAACTGTCGTTACTTCAATTACGGAGACAAGTGCTGTTTCAGGTGGTAACATAACTGATGATGGTGGAGGAGATATTACTGCCAGAGGCGTTTGCTGGAGCGCAAGTCCTGATCCATATTTTCATTCTGAAGGTATTACCACAGATGGAAGTGGTGCAGATCTCTTTGTCAGTTATCTATCAGGTTTAGATCCGGGAACAACCTATTATATTAAAGCCTATGCAGTTAATAGCATAGACATAGCTTATGGGAATCAAGAGAGCTTTTCCACCCCCGATTTGATCAATGGTTCAGTTTCAGATATCGACGGCAATATATATAAGATTATTCAGATTGGCACCCAGACCTGGATGGCAGAAAACCTTAAAACTACAAGATATAATGATGGTTCGAATATACCTAATGTAACAGGTGATGGTGAATGGATGGATTTGACCACCGGTGCTTATTGTTGGTACAATAACCAGGAAACAACATATAAAAACACTTATGGTGCATTATATAATTGGTACTCCGTCAACACAGGCAAATTATGCCCGACAGGATGGCATGTGCCCTCAAAGGATGAGTGGACGATTTTAGCGACATATCTTGGAGGTGTAGAACTTGCCGGCGGTAAGCTAAAAGAATCAGGTACAACTCATTGGCAAAGTCCAAACACAGGCGCAACCAACACAACCCGATTTACCGCCCTTCCGGGAGGAGTGCGGGATGTTTCAAGCGACTTTGGGGGATTCTTTCTCAGATTTGGTTCTAATGGATTTTGGTGGAGTTCAAATCCGGGAATTGAACCAACTGACCATAGTTTGTGGCTGGACTCCAATTCCAGTAAATTCTCTTTTGTCCCGTGGTGGATTTACTACAACTCGGGTCTATCTGTCCGCTGCCTGAAGGATTAAAAAATAACCGCTGTATTTTATTGTTTTACAGCGGTTTACTTTTTCTCTTTGTGATCCCGGAGAGATTCGAACTCTCAACCAACAGAACCGGAATCTGCCATTCTATCCATTGAACTACGGGACCGGATTGTCGTGCAAAAATAAGACCAAAAGGCCGGTTTTACAACTAAGTCAATAGAATAATGTTAATTTTTTCTAATTTCGCACGCTGAACGCTGATAGCTGACAGCTGATAGCTTAATTCTAACACTAAACATGGATTACAATTTTAAAGAGATCGAAAAGAAGTGGCAGAGATACTGGGAAGAAAATAAAACATTCAAAACTCCGGAAGACCTTACTAATCCTAAAAAATGCTATGTCCTTGATATGTTCCCCTACCCTTCAGGTGCCGGACTGCATGTAGGTCATCCTGAAGGTTATACAGCAACTGACATCTATACAAGGTTTAAAAGGATGAACGGATTCAACGTCCTTCACCCTATGGGATGGGATGCTTTCGGACTCCCTGCCGAACAATATGCGATGCAGACCGGAACACATCCTTCTGTAACTACAAAAAACAACTGTGATACTTTCAGAAGACAGATTATGGAATTAGGACTCAGCTATGATTGGGATAAAGAAATAAATACCACCGATCCTGAGTATTTCCGATGGACCCAATGGATCTTTATCCAGCTTTATAATACATGGTTCGACGAAAATCTGCAGAAGGGAAGACCGGTATCAGAA
>Ga0326726_10001982_pt1 | contig 19026 bp, 19 predicted proteins | sample MHFenrmetagenome_2_FD_207603 | JGI IMG/M metagenome (GOLD analysis project Ga0326726, IMG submission 207603) | Lab enriched peat soil microbial communities from Michigan Hollow, Ithaca, NY, United States - MHF15MN | ecosystem: Environmental > Terrestrial > Soil > Wetlands > Peat | place: USA... | reverse complement strand
TGTTCGGCCGTTTCAGCGAAGGCAACTGGCAGGGCGTCAACTTGTCGGCGGCGCGAATGGGCACCGATCGCTCGACGCAGGCGCTGCTGTTTCGCACCGAGCTCGCCGGCTGCGATCTGGCAGGCGCGAACCTCGCTGGCGCCGATCTCACCGGGGCCACCCTGGCATTTGCCGACCTCACGGGCGCCGATCTGTCCGGCGCCAACTTGACCGGCGCGGACCTGTCGCGAGCCGTTCTTACGGGGGCCAATCTGACGGGAACTGACCTTACGACAGCCGATCTCGATGGCACCGTGCTGAAGAACGTCAGAGGCTTGCATCAGACCAAGGGCCTCGATGCTGCGCGCCATCGCGCCGCGGCGATCGAGTAGAGAGCCGAGATGAGGGTCGCTGCGCTGGCGCTGCTCGGACTCGGCCTGATGGCGCCACGGCCGGCAATGGCGCAGTCGGCCATCGACCGCGTCGATGTCGCGCTCGTCCTCGCCGTCGATATCTCCGGCTCCGTCGACGACAGTCGCTTCGCGCTGCAGATGGAGGGCATCGCGCGCGCCTTCGAGGACCGCGAGGTTCAGAGCACGATTCTGTCCGGCCAGTATGGAGCCCTGCTCGTCACCCTCGTGAACTGGTCGCAGAAGCCGCAGATCGCCGTTCCCTGGCGGGTGATCGCCAGCCCGACCGATGCGATGGCCTTTGCCGCCGACGTACGGCATGCCCCGCGCCGGGCCGAGGATTTCACCTGCATGTCGCTGATGATGCAGGTCGTGGGAGAGAAGGTGCTGCCGCTCATGCCGGTGCCGGCCGACCGCATGGTCGTCGACATTTCCGGCGACGGCCGCGACAACTGCAATCCGCGGACGGCCGTCGACGGCGAACGCGATGGCCTGGTCGCCGACCGCGTCACGATCAACGGCCTGCCGATCCGCGAAGGGCGAGAAGCCGAGACCATCGCCCAGTGGTATGAGCAGCACGTCATCGGCGGCCCGGCGGCGTTTCTGCTGCCGGCAAACGGCTATCAGGACTTCGGTCGCGCGATCCGTCAGAAATTCATCATCGAGATCAGCGGCCGGCAGCCTCCCTTCGCACCAAGCGTCGCGAGCCGGTGAGGGGAGTCACATGCTCATCGAATTGGCCCAGGCCAGGGAGTGCTCGCCTGGAGACGTCTCCTTCGCGGCCCATCCTATGCCTGCCGACATTGCGGGCGCGCGGAGAACCGGCTAGCTTGCCGGCCGTCCAATTCGCATCAGACGCGCATCTTCATGGCACTTCCCGCCTCCGTTGACGAAACCCTCAATCTGCTGACGGCCGGCAAATATGTCGCGGACCGCAGCTTGGCGACAGCCCTTTATCTCTCGCTACGACTGCACCGGCCCCTGTTCCTCGAGGGCGAGGCGGGCGTCGGCAAGACGGAGATCGCCAAGGTCCTCGCCGACACGCTCGGGCGGCGACTGGTGCGGCTGCAGTGCTACGAGGGCCTGGATGTCGGCTCGGCTGTCTACGAATGGAACTATTCGCGGCAGATGATCGAAATTCGCTTGGCCGAAGCGGCCGGCGACAGCAACCGCGAGACGCTCGGCGCCGACATCTTCTCGGAGCGCTTTCTGATCAAGCGGCCGCTGCTGCAGGCGTTGGAGAAGGATATCGCCGGCGCGCCGGTCCTCCTCATCGACGAGCTCGATCGCACCGACGAGCCGTTCGAGGCCTATCTGCTGGAGGTACTGTCGGACTTCCAGATCACCATTCCGGAGATCGGGACGATCCGTGCCGAAGAGCCTCCGATCGTCGTCATCACCTCGAACCGCACGCGCGAGATCCACGACGCCCTCAAGCGCCGCTGCTTCTATCACTGGGTCGACTACCCTGATGCCGCACGCGAACTCGAGATTCTCAAGGTCAAGGCGCCGCGCGCAGCGGCCGAGCTGTCGCGGCAGGTGGTGGGCTTCGTGCAGGAGTTGAGGAAGCGCGATCTCTTCAAACTGCCGGGCATAGCGGAGACGATCGACTGGACCGACGCCCTGCTTCAGCTCGACCGCATCTCGCTGGACCCACAGGCGATCAACGACACTCTGGGCGTGCTGCTCAAATATCAGGATGACATCGCCAAGATCCGCGGCAGCGAGGCGGCCAGCATCCTCGATCAGGTCAAGACGGAGCTGGCGGCAGCGCGCTGACGCCTACGGCAGCTCCTGCTTGCCGCTGCGATTCGCCAGGAGAGTCCGCACCGCCGCCACGAGTTGGCTGCCCGTGAACGGCTTCGGCAGAGTCTGGTCGGCGCCGAACGATTCGGCAAATCGGAGGAGCTGCGTTTCGCCGCCGCCGGCACCACCGCCGGAGATGGCCAGAATCCGAATATCCGGGAATCGCTGCCGCGCCTCGCGGATCGTCTCCAGCCCTTCCTGTTCCGGCATGAGGATATCCGTGATGATGGCGTCCACCGGCGTGGTGCCGAGCAGCTCGAGGCCAACGCGCCCGTTGCTCGCCGTGACGACCTCGAATCCTGCCGTCTGCAGCATGTCGGTCAGGGCGGCGCGCACGAGATTGTCGTCGTCGATGACCAAGAGCCGCGTTGGGACTGCATTCTTCATGCTGCTGCGCCGGACCCTCGATGCCGGCCCCTCTGGCCGCGTTATGTCGCGCCGACGCCCAGTATATCCCGAATCTTGCGCGCCAGGTCTCCCTTGGAGAACGGCTTGGCCAGCAGGTCGCTGCCGGTGCCTTGGACGCCGCCCGGGCCAAAGGCGTTTTCCGCATAGCCGGACATGTAGAGAATGCGAATGCCAGGCAGCCGCTTGGCTGCTTCACGCGCAAGGGCGGGGCCATTCAGCTTTCCCGGCATGATGACGTCTGTCAGCAGCACGGCGATCTCCGGGTGCTGCTCGATCGCCTTCAATCCCGTCGCCCCATCGGCGGCCGTGAGCACGCGGTAACCCAGGCTTTGCAGCATGGCTACGATCGTCCCGCGGACGGAAGCATCGTCCTCGACGACGAGTATGGTCTCCTGCCCCACCGGCGCCTGTTCGGGAATGCCGGACTTGGCGCGTTCGCCCTCGCCCGCTGATCCACCTGCGGGCAGGTGGATCTTGACGGTCGTGCCGAGCCCGACCTCGCTGTAAATGCGGACGTGACCACCGGACTGCTTGACGAATCCATACACCATGCTCAGCCCCAGGCCGGTGCCCTTGCCCACCTCCTTGGTGGTGAAGAACGGATCGAACGCGCGCGCGAGTATCTCCGGCGTCATTCCTGTACCGGTATCGCTGACCAGCAGCGCGACGTATCGTCCTGGTGCGATATCGGTTCCCTGCCAGCTGACCGTCTCGTCGAATTGCTGATTGGCAGTCTCGATGGTCAGCGTACCGCCGCCTGGCATCGCATCTCTGCCGTTGACGGCGAGATTGAGCACGGCCGATTCGAGCCAGGTCGGGTCGACTCGGACGCGCCACAAATCGGCAGCGAGCTGCATGCGAATGGTTATGGATTCGCCGAGCGTCCGCCGCAGCAACTCGCCCATGCCCGCGACGCATTCATTCAGATTCACGATCCGTGGCGCCAGCATCTGCCGGCGCGCGAAGGCAAGCAGACGCTGTGTCAGTTCGGCGCCGCGCCTGGCCGCCTCGCTCGCCAGTCGGACGCGTGCAAGACTTTGCGCATCGTCGCCGACCGAATGCTCGAGCAGCTCCAGGCTGCCGAGAATCACGGTCAGAAGATTGTTGAAATCGTGCGCTACGCCGCCCGTGAGCTTGCCGACTGCATCCATCTTCTGGGCTTGCGCCAGCTGCTGCTCGCGCGCCTTGCTCTCCGTGATATCGAAGATAAACCCAAATCCGACACGGCTGCCGTCGTCGCGCCTCTCGACCTTGATGATGTCGCGCACCCACGCGACCCGGCCATCCGGACGCAAGACCCGGTATTCGAAATACTCGTCGCGCGGCCCCTCATTGAAGGAAGCCGCGTGATGACGCGCTGCCTCGCGATCTTCCGGCAGGATCATCGATAACCATTGTTCCTCATATTTGAGGACTTCGGGACGGACGCCCAGCATGCGTTCGATCTGCGGTCCGACATAGAGAAAGCGGCGCGAGTCGATGTCCCAGGTATAGGGCACAACATCGGACGACTCGACGAGATGGCGGAAACGGCGCTCGCTCTGTTCGAGCGCGAGTTCGGATCGGCGGCGGTCGGTTATGTCCAGGCCGATGCTCACGACGTAGCGGACTTTTCCCGCACCGTCCCTGATGGGGGCCCGGATACCGATCCAGCTGCTGAGCTGACCATCCGGGCCGCGATAGTCCGTTTCATAGAAGCGGTGCGTCTGCCCGGTTTCGGCCACGACCCGATCGCGCTCCTCGATCGTGCGCACATAGTCCGAGGGGTATACGTCGGCCACCGAACGCCCCTCGAACCAGTCGATCGGCCGTCCCATATATTGCGCCTGATAGGCATTGACGATGACATAGCGGCCCTTCAGATCCTTGACGGTCACGGTTGCCGGTACGGCATCGATGATCGCCCGTAAGAGACTCTGGCTTTCGCGGACGGTTTCCTCCGCCTTCTTTCGGTCGGTAATGTCGAGGCCGGCGCTGACGATGTACTTCACCATTCCATGGTCATCGCGCAGCGGGACCTTTCTCGCCAGCCATGTGCTCAATCGCCCTGCATGGTCGCGATACTCTTCCTCGAAGAGCGGCGTCGCCTCGCCGGTGGCGATCAGGTGTTGCTCGCGCTCGCGGACTTGCCGGGCATACGCCTCGGGAAACACATCGTCGGCGCGCTTGCCGATCAGCGATTCGGCCGGCTGGCCCAGCTCGGCCGCCATGTCGGCGTTCACCAGGACGTAGCGGCCATCGGTGTCTTTGACATGGACCGTCAGCGGTACGGCGTCGATGATGGCGCGCATCAGGTTTCGACTCTCTCGCACCGCCGACTCATTCCGCTTCCGCTCGGTGATATCGATCGAGGCACTGACGACGTACTGGGCCGATCCCGATTCGAGCTGGATCGGCACGTCGCTTGAAAGCCAGTTCGTCTGGCGCCCATCGGCTTCCGTGTAGACCTCCTCGTAGGGCCCGGTCGATCGCTCATGACGGAGCGCGCTCTTGTCCCGCTCTCGCAGCAGCCGCGCATAGTCGGGGGGGTGGACGTCTTCGATCAATTTGCCCGGGAACCAATCCGCGGCATGACGGTGATAGGAGGCGGCGTGCGCATTGACGAAGATGTACCGGCCACCGCCGTCGGTGACGCTGACCAAGGCCGGAACGGCATCCACGACCGCCTGAAGCAAGGCTTCGCTGTGCCGGGACGCCGCCTCCGCTCGCACGCGCTCCGTTATGTCGAGATCGATCGTGACAACGTGTGTAACGGCCCCCGACTCATCTCGAATAGGCGCCTTTCGTTCGACCCAGGTCCGCAGGCGGCCATATCTGTCAGTCGCCTCTATCTGCTCGACCTCCAACGTCTCGCCGCTCTCGATAACCGCGCGATCGCGGGCCGCGATACGCGCCGCGTCCCCCGGTGCGAACATGTCGGCAAGCGCTCTGCCCGTGAACCAGTCCACAGCCTGCTCGTGGTAGTCCGCCTCGTAAGCGTTGACCAAGACAAAGCGGCCCTCACGATCCTTCACCGTTATGGCGGCCGGAATGGCGTCGATGATGGCCCGCAGGAGGGATTGACTCCGGCGCAGCGCTTCCTTCGTCCGTCGGATCTCCGTGACGTCCTGCACAATACCGATCAGCGTCGTGATCTCGTCACCTGGACCGAGTTCGGGCTGCACCTCGATCCGGCAATGAATCGTCCGCCCGTCGCCGTGGAGCGCACGAACGTCGCAATACTGCGCGTGTCCGTCCGTGCCGACGATATGCAGCATGTCGACAAAATGCTGGCGATCGTCGGCATGGATAATCGCCGTCAACGCTGTGAGGCCCTGGTCCGCTTGTTTTCGATCGACACCAAGGAGACGGCAAAGGCCGTCGGTCCAGACAACGGTCGCCGCACCTACGACCCACCGAAAGCCGCCGAATTGTCCGTTCGCTGCTGGCTCGTCGCGCTGCGCCGGCTGCTCCAACATCTCCCCTCTCATTGCCGCAGCAGTGCTACTGCCAGCGACGGCCTTCCACAGCCGTTTCCAGCGTAGCGCGGCGCTCACACCTGCGCGGATCGGCCCTCGACACTGCGGTCGCGCCCAATGCGCAATTCCGCAACGCGGTCGAACCGCTGCAGGCCCATCCCGGGCGAATGTGCGCCCTCAGAGGGGAGTGCGGACCACCATCGAGCCGAGAGCAACAACGAGAACGCCCACAGCGCCTTTGGCGGAGGAGAAGGCAGCCATCATCCGCTGCCGGGATCCGGGCCGCCTTCAAACTAGCATACTTCGCACCAGCCGCCGCAGGGGTGATGGGCGGACTTGCGCGACCGCTGGGTCATCCTATGCTGCGGTACGCTGAAGCCGATCTGGCCATCAGTAGTTCTTTCTATGTTCTAGTCGAGTCCGAACTCCGATCCGCATGCCCGCTGCACCCGGCAAATCTCGCGACGACGCACTTTCCCGGTATTCCGCCCCCGGCGGTCGCCTGGCGGAAAACATCATGCATTTCGCTCGCACGCTCCGCGCCGCTGGACTGCCGGTCGGACCCGGCCGCGTCCTCGATGCCATCCGGGCAACCGAAACCGTTGGCATCGGCAACCGGCAGGACTTCTATTGGGCGCTGCACGCCACGCTCGTGAATCGGCGAGAGCAGCAGGAGATCTTCGACCAGGCGTTCCACATCTTCTGGCGCAACCCCCGCCTGCTCGAGCGCGCCATGGCCATGCTGCTGCCGCAGATACGCGGCAGTGCGGAGTCTGGCGAGGACCAGGCCGAGATGAGCCGCCGCCTTGCCGAGGCCCTGGCACGCGAGAGCGGCGGCGAAGGCCGGGGCGAACAGGAGCAGGAGGAGAAGGTCGAAGTTGACGCGGTCATGACCTACTCCGACCGCGAACTGCTGCAGAGAATGGATTTCGAGAAGATGTCGACGGCAGAGATGGCCAAGGCCAAGCGGCTGATCGCCGCCATGCGCCTGCCGATCATGGCGCTGCCGACCCGTCGCTTCCGTCCCGATCCGCTCGGCCGGCGCATCGATATGCGCGCCAGCTTGCGCGCCGCGCTGCGCTCCGCCGACAGCATCCCGCTGCGCCGGCGCATTCCGCGCCGCCGTCACCCGCCCCTGGTCATTCTGTGCGACATCTCCGGGTCCATGAGCCGCTACTCCCGCATCATCCTCCACTTCATGCACGCCATCACCAACGACCGCGACCGCGTGCATACCTTCCTGTTCGGGACGCGGCTCACCAACGTGACCCGTTATCTGCGCCACAAGGACATCGATGTCGCCCTGGAGAAGGTCGGACAGACGGTCGACGACTGGTCCGGCGGCACGCGCATCGGCAAATGCTTGGCCGATTTCAACAATCATTGGTCGCGCCGCGTGCTCGGCCAGGGCGCCGTCCTGTTGTTCATCAGCGACGGCCTCGACCGCGACGCCGGCGAGGGTCTCGCCAAGGAGATGGAGCGGCTGCACAAGTCCTGCCGGCGACTGATCTGGCTCAATCCGCTCTTGCGCTACGACGGTTACGAACCAAGATCCATGGGTGCGCGCACGATCATGCCGCATGTCGATGAGTTCCGCCCCGTGCACAGCCTCGAAAGCTTGGCCGACCTGACCCGCGTCCTGAGTGCGCCCGGCCGGCGCCGGCTCGAAGCGAAGAGCGAATGGGTCGAAGCGCTGCGGGCCTGATCTCTGCGGTCGCATGACAATGAGGAATCCGGACCAATGACAGCCTATCGCGATGACATCCTCGAACAGGCCGCCGCGTGGCGGACGCAAGGCAAGGGCGTGGCGATCGCCACCGTCGTCACCACCTGGGGGTCCTCTCCCCGCCCCGTGGGCAGCCAACTCGCTGTGGACGATAGCGGCGCCATGATCGGCTCTGTATCCGGCGGCTGCATCGAGGGCGCCGTCGTGCACGAGGCGCTCGCCGCCATCGAAGATGGCAAGCCGCGGCTACTCGATTTCGGCGTCACCAACGAGCAGGCCTGGGAGGTCGGCCTAGCCTGCGGCGGCAAGGTGCAAGTCTATGTCGAGGCCCTGCAATGAAGCGCGCCATACTGGAGCGCCTGCTCAAGGATCGGGCCGCGAAGCACGCCGTCGTGCTGGTGACGGAGTTGCAGTCCGGCGCGCAGGCGCTGGTGTATCCGCAGGAGGTGTTTGGCGATCTGCCGCTCGATGGCGATGCCCTCGTTCGCATCCGCGAAACCCTCGCGGCTGACGAAAGCGGTACGGTCGAGCTGGACGGAAAACGCCTGTTCCTGCAGGTGCAGAATCCGCCGCTGCGCCTCGTCGTCATCGGCGCGGTGCATATCGCGCAGACGTTGGCCCCCATGGCCGCCCTGGCCGGCTATTCCGTCACCATCATCGATCCACGCCGCGCCTTTGCGACCGACGCCCGGTTTCCCGACGTGAAGCTGATCGGCGAGTGGCCGGACGAGGCGATGGCGACGATGAAGCTCGATCGCCGCACCGCCGTCGTGACGCTCACGCACGATCCCAAGCTCGACGATCCCGCGTTGCAGACCGCTCTCAAGGCCGACGTCTTCTACATCGGCGCTCTCGGCAGCCGGAAAACGCATGCCGCTCGCCTCGGCCGCCTCAAGGCGGCCGGCTTCAGCGAGGCCGACGGCGCGCGCATCCATGGGCCCGTCGGCCTCGACATCGGCGCGCTGTCGCCGGCCGAGATCGCGGTCGCGATCCTCGCGCAGATTACCGCCGTCCTGCGCGGGGCAGGCGCCTACGGGCGGCGCGAGAAGGCGGCATGATCTTTGCCGACCTGCCGGTGCTCGAGGCCGAGGGGGCGCTGCTTGTCCACAGCATAAGAGTCGGCAAGCTCGCCTTCCGAAAAGGCCGCAAGCTGTCGGCCGATGACGTAAGGGCGCTGGCCGATGCCGGCCGCGCGACTGTGACCGTCGCGCGTCTCGATCGCGACGATATCGGCGAAGACATCGCGGCGACGCGCATCGCCCAAGCACTCGCTGGTCCCAACGTGACTCTGGCCACCGCCTTCACGGGCCGCTGCAATGTCTTGGCCACGGCCGCAGGCGTCCTGGTGGTCGATCGCGACCGACTCGACCGCCTCAATCTCCTGGACGAAGCCGTCACCATTGCCACGCTGCCGCCTTACGATGTGACGCAGCCACGCGAGATGGTGGCGACGGTCAAGATCATCCCGTTTGCCGTCTCTCAGGCAGTGCTGGATGCCTGTATCGCCGTTGCCGCGGATGGGGGCCCGCTCGTGCGCGTCTCCGCGTTTCGCTCGCGCTCTGTCGGCCTGATCCAGACTCGCCTTGCCGGCATCAAGGAGAGCGTGCTGGACAAGACGGTCGACGTCATCAACGGCCGCCTCGCCGCCCTCGGCTGCCCACCGGCCAGCGAGTCGCGCTGCCCGCATGACATCGAGGCACTGGCAGCCGCGATTGCCGAAATGCGCGGGCGCCGTACCGAGATGGTGCTGATCGCCGGTGCGTCGGCCATCACCGACCGGCGCGACGTGATTCCGGCCGCGATCGAGCGCGCGGGTGGCCGCGTCGATCACTTCGGCATGCCCGTCGACCCCGGCAACCTGCTGCTGCTCGGGCGCTTGGCAGACGGTACCCATGTGCTGGGACTGCCCGGCTGCGTGCGCTCGCCGAAGGTGAACGGCTTCGATTGGGTGCTGCAGCGCCTGATCGCCGACCTGCCGGTGACGCGGTCGGACATCATGCGCATGGGTGCCGGCGGCCTGCTGAAGGAGATCCCGACGCGCCCGCAGCCGCGCGCCGGCGCCGACGAGCCGGCGACCGCGGCCGCGCCGCGGACTCCAAGAATCGCCGCGATCGTGCTGGCGGCCGGGCGATCCAGCCGCATGGGTGCCGCCAACAAACTGCTGACCGATATCGACGGCACGCCCATGGTGCGCCGAGCGGTGGAGGCGGCGACGGCCTCGCATGCCCGGCCGGTCATCGTCGTCACCGGCAACGAGCAGGGCAAGGTGCAGGCGGCGCTCCGCGGCTGCAAGGCGACGTTCGTCCACAATCCCCGGTTCGCCGAGGGCATGAGCACGTCGCTGCAGGCGGGTCTCGCCGCCCTGCCGGCCAATATCGATGGCGCCCTCGTCTGTCTTGGCGACATGCCCCTGGTGAGCGCGGCGGCGCTCGACCGCCTGATCGCCGCCTTCAATCCGCTCGAGGGCCGCGCCATTTGCGTGCCGACCTGGAACGGCAAGCGCGGCAATCCCGTGCTGTGGGACCGCCGGTTCTTTGCCGCCATGGCCGATCTCGCCGGCGATGTGGGCGCCAAGCATTTGATCGGCGAGCACGCCGATCTGGTCGCCGAGGTCGCCATGTCGGACGATGCCGTCCTGACGGACATCGACACGCCGGAAGCACTGGCGGCGCTCCGGCAGGCCGGCACCAAGCAGGCCTAGGCGCCGCTCCTTCATGCAGTACGCCTGGACCTGCTCCTGCTGCGGCAAGCAATTCGATACCCTGCCGCTCGATTGGGCGTACGATGCGCCCAACTACTGGCATGACATTCCGGAGGCCGAGCGGGCGACGCGCGGCAGATTGTCGCCCGACTTTTGCGTCGCGGACGAGCACTTCTTCATCAGAGGATGCCTGGAGGTGCCGATCGTCGGCTTCGACGACAAGCTGGTGTTGGGTGTCTGGGTCTCGCAATCGGCTGCCAGCTTCAAGCGTGCCCAGGAGTTGTTCGATCGCGACCCCGATCCGGACGAAGCGCCGCGCTTCGGCTGGCTCTGTAACGCAATCCGCTTCTACCCGACATCGACCCTCGGCCTGGCCTCGAGCGTGCACTTTCAATCCGGCAACCAGCGCCCGCTGATCAAGCTGCATGCCGGCGATCACCCTTTGATCGCCGAGCAGCGCGACGGCATCACGATGGCGCGGGTACAGGAGATCGTCGCCGCCAGCATGCCGCGTCACTAGACTCGAACCCGCGGCCGGGACACACCGTCCCGGCATTCGCCACTGCCAAGACAAGAAAGGACAACCCCTATGAGAATCATCGTCATCGGCGCGACCGGCACGGTCGGCAAGCCCGTCGTGGCGGCACTGCAGGATCGCCATGAAATCATCAAGGTCGGCAGCAAGAGCGGCGACCATCAGGTCGACATCAAGGACAGCGGTTCGATCCGCAAGCTGTTCGAGAAGACCGGCCGCTTCGATGCGCTGGTCTCCTGCGTCGGCAAGGTGCATTTCGGCGATTTCGCCAAGCTGACCGAGGCCGAGGTGATGATCGGTCTCAAGGACAAGCTCATGGGCCAGGTCAATCTGGTCCTCATCGGCCGCGACTACGCCAACGACAATGGTTCGTTCACGCTGACCAGCGGCGTGCTGAGCCACGATCCGATCCGCTTTGGCGCCTGCGCCAGCATGGTCAATGGAGCGCTCGACTGCTTCGTGCGCGCCGCCGCCATCGAGCTGCCGCGCGGCCTGCGCATCAACGTCGTCAGTCCGGGATTGCTGGACGAATCCGCCGGCGCGCTCGGCGATTACTTCCGCGGACACGAAACCGTGTCCGGAAAGCGCGCTGCCAATGCTTTCGCCAAGTCGGTGGAGGGCCGTCTTACCGGCCAGGTCTTCCACGTGCTGTAGGGATACCGGCGGCCGGCGCCGCGGCTAACAGAGCGTTGCTCGGCGGCCGTCAGAACGATATGGCGGTCGCCGAAACGCCCTGCTGGATGTTGCCGATGCCCGTGCTGATCTGCGACGCGCCCCCGCTGCCGAGACCCATGACATTGCCCGTGGTCACCGACCCGTTGATGGTCAGTGGTTGGTCGATCGATGCAGTGGCGCTGGCGCTGGCATGCAAATTGCCGTCCTCCACGCTGACATCCGCCGCCGCGGTGGCTTCGCCACGGGCCGACGTCTTGGCCAACGATTCCGGCGATATTGGCGTCGGCAGGTTCAGGCTGTTGGCGTCATCGGCCAACGCGGTCGCCGCAGCGCCGACCCATGCGACCGCCAACACCATCGACAAAACATGTCGCAACATCTTCAGTCCCCACTCTCCAGTCCTGCGATACCCTGCTTAGTGTTCATTTTCTTTACACTTTAACGAGTCCCCCCAGCCTCCGCTAGCGGATTCTTTGCCTTTGGCGGGACGGTCGGCCGCCGGCTGAGCGGCACCATTGCGCGGGCCCCCGATCGGCCGAATTCTTCAGTTTTTGGCCCCAAAAAAGCCCCTTGGCTTCCGATTGGCGCGGGCTCAGATGAACTTGCGGCCGCCGGCCGCTTGGCTCGGCTGCCGGCCCCCTCGTCGAAGACCATGCTTCCAATCCTATTGGCGCGACTCCGAGGGAAAGCACTGATGACAAAGTTCCTCGCGACACTGGCAGCGGCGCTCGGGCTCGCGGCATCGTCTGCCGCCGCCGAAACGATCTCCATCTCGTGCAGCGCGCTCGGCAAGGAGTACGAGCTGTGCAAGAGCGGTGCCGAGGCGTGGGCGCGGAAGACCGGGAACGAAGTCCGCTTCGTCTCGACGCCAAACTCCGCCACCGATCGGCTGGCGCTCTACCTGCAGTTATTGGCAGCGCAGTCTCCCGATATCGACGTTTTCCAGATCGATGTCGTCTGGCCGGGATTGCTGGCCTCGCACCTGCTCGATCTCACGCTTTACGTGCGGCCTGAGGTGAAGGCCCAGCATTTTCCAACGATCATCGACAACGACACGGTCGATGGCCACCTGGTCGCGATGCCCTGGTTCGTCGACGCCGGCCTGCTCTACTACCGCAAGGACCTGCTGCAGAAGCACGGCACGAGCGTTCCCGACCGGTGGGCGGACCTCGCGGCGACGGCGCAGAAGATTCAGGATGCCGAGCGCAAGGGCGGCAATCAGCGCCTGTGGGGCTTCGTGTTCCAGGGGCGTGCCTATGAAGGGTTGACCGTGAACGCGCTCGAATGGATGGCATCCCAGGGCGGCGGCACGATCGTCGACGCTTCCGGCAAGGTGACCGTCGACAATCCGCAGGCCATCGCCGCCCTCGACCTCGCCGCCAGCTGGATCGGCAAGATCGCGCCCGAAGGCGTACTGACCTACGGCGAAGAGGAATCGCGCGGCGTCTTCCAATCGGGCGATGCCGTGTTCATGCGCAATTGGCCCTACGCGTGGGCGCTCGCAAACGCGCCCGACAGCCCGATCCGTGGCGAGGTCGGCATCGCCCCCCTGCCGCGCGGGGGACCGGACGACACCCATGCGTCCGCCCTCGGGGGCCAGCAGCTTGCCGTCTCCAGATATTCGGGACATCCCGACCTCGCCGCCGATCTCGTTCTCTACCTGGCAGGCGCGGCCGAGCAGAAGCGGCGCGCCATCGAGGGTTCGTTCAACCCGACGATCGCAAACCTCTACAAGGATCCGGAGATCCTGCAGGCCAATCCCTTCATGGGGCAGCTCGGCGACGTATTCGCCCACACGGTGGCGCGGCCGGCCCGCATCACCGGCAACAAGTACAACCGCGTCAGCACCGAATTCTTCACGGCCGTGCACGACACGCTTTCACACAACGGAGACGCAACGGCCAACCTCGCCAGCCTCGACAAGGTGCTGAAGGCGCTCAGCCGCAACGGCCGATGGTGAGGCCGGCGCGGCCCGACCATTTGGCGCAACGCCGCGCGCGTACAGCCTGGCTGCTTCTCCTGCCCCTGCTGACGGCGCTCGCGGGCGTGGCGCTGTGGCCGCTGGCGCGCACGTTCTGGTTCAGCTTCACCGATGCGACGCTGTTCGATCTGGCCGGCGCGCGGTTCGTCGGCCTCGGCAACTTTGCCCTCCTGCTCGCCGACCCCGAATGGTGGCGGTCCGTTTGGAACACGCTGGTCTTCACGGCCATGTCGGTCGCGCTGGAAGTCGGTCTCGGCTTCGCCATCGCTCTCACCCTTCACGCACAGTTTCCCGGACGCGGGCCGCTGCGCGCCGCTGTCCTCATTCCCTGGGCAATTCCGACCGTGGTCTCGGCCAAGATGTGGGGCTGGATGTTCCACGACGTTTACGGCGTCGTGAATGCGATGCTCCTCGACATCGGCATCCTCAGCGCGCCCCTGGCCTGGACCGCGTCGCCCCACTTGGCCATGGCCGCACTCATCGCGGTCGACGTCTGGAAGACGACGCCCTTCGTGGCCCTGCTGCTGCTGGCCGGCTTGCAGATGTTGCCCAAGGACTATTACGACGCGGCGCAGGTCGACGGCGCGTCAACCTGGACGCAATTCTTCGCGATCACGGTGCCGCTGATGAAGCCGGCACTCGCCGTGGCCGTGATCTTCCGCGCCCTCGATGCCATGCGCATCTTCGACCTGGTCTATGTGCTCACCGGCAGCAACCGCGAGACCATGACCATGGCGGTGTACGCGCGCCAGCAGCTCATCGACTTCCAGGACTTCGGCGCGGGTTCGGCCGCATCGACGCTGCTCTTCCTGGTCATCGCCATGGTCACCGCGATCTATCTCACGGCGGTAAGGCTCCGGTTGTCCGAGCGCAGTGCGCTCGCGGGCTGAGCGATGTTCGTCCGATTGATCCGCCGTGGCGCGTTCGGACTTCTCGTCTCCCTCATCTTCTTCTATGCCGTCTTCCCCTTCTACTGGGCGATCGTATCGTCATTGCGGACCGGGCAGGCGCTGTTCAGCACGGATCTCGTTCCCCACAGCTTCGATGTCCGCAACTATGTCGCCGTGTTCGCCGAGCAGCCGTTCGGACTGAACATTCTCAATTCCCTGCTCGTGGCCGGCACGACCGTCCTCTTGTCGCTCGCCCTGGCGGTGCCGGCCTGCTACGCGCTCGGTCGCATTGCTTTTCGCGGACGCGTGCCGCTGCTGTTCGCCTTCCTGGGCGTCTCGATGTTTCCCCAGATCGCCGTGCTGTCCGGCATGTTCGAGATAATTCAAGCCCTCGGCCTCTATAACAGGCTGCTCGGCCTTTCGCTCTGCTACCTTCTCGTCACCCTGCCGCTCACCGTCTGGGTGTTGACCGCCTTCATGCGCGACCTGCCGCGCGAGATCGAAGAGGCGGCACTGGTCGACGGCGCGTCGCCGCTGCTGCTCGTCTGGCGAATACTGCTGCCATTGATGGCGCCGGCGATCATGGCGACCGGCCTCCTCGCCTTCATCGCGGCCTGGAACGAGTTCCTGTTTGCGCTCACCTTCACGATATCGAGCGAGACGCGGACCGTGCCCGTCGCCATCGCCCTCATCAGCGGCGCCACCGGCTACGAATTGCCCTGGGGAAACGTGATGGCCGCATCGGTAACCGTGACGCTGCCGCTCGTCGTGCTCGTCTTGATCTTCCAGCGCCGCATCGTCGCCGGCCTGACCGTTGGTGCCATCAAGACCTGAGCGCCGGGGTGCGCCGACTATGGCGAGATGCCGTTTCGCTTGAGGAAGTCCAGCACCGCAGTGTCGACGGCGTATTGCCCTATCACATCGTGTCCGACATCCGGCAGCCACATGGCTTCCTTCGGCTCCGCCGCTGCCGCGAACAATGCCCGGCCAAACTTGACTGGGATGGTTCCGTCGCGCTCGCCGTGAATGACAAACAGCGGCACGCCAACGCGTGCGATCTTCTCCACCGAATCGAAGCGATCGCGAACGAGCCACCAGACAGGAAGGAGAGGGAAATCGCTTTGGGCCACGTCGGCGATCGAAGTGTAGGGTGCCTCGAGTACGAGCGCGGCGACGCGCTGCTCTGTCGCCATCTGCACGGCCACGCCCGTGCCGAGCGATTCGCCAAGCAAGATCCAATGATCGGGCGCAATGCCCTGCGCGGTAGCGAACGCCAGTGCGGCGCGTGCGTCGGCATAGAGGCCAGGTTCGCTCGGGCTGCCGGGATTGCCGCCATAGCCGCGATACTCCAGGAGCAGCACACCGAAGCCAGCGGCGATGTAAGTCTTGGCTTTCGCAGCTCGTATTTCCATCGTGCCGCCATTGCCGTGGAACAATACGATCAGCGGCGCGTTCCGATTTGACGGGCTATGATACCACGCGAGTAAAGTGAGCCCGTCGGCAGTCACGATCTTGACCGGCTCCATGATACCGACGAGCCCGGCCCGCTCCAGGCTCGGCGGCTCCGTGCCGGCGGGAAAAAGCAACTGGCGCTGAACAACGAAGAGAAGCGCCAGCGCAATCCCGTAGATGACACAGACGGCGATGACGAGCCGGATAGCCCAGCGCCGCAGCAGACCGCTCACGCGGCCACGCCTTGCCGTTTGAGAAATTCCAGCACCGCCGCCGGCCCGCCGAATTCGTCGAAGTTCGTGTGATTCCCCTCGGCGAACCACTTCGCATCCTTGGGCTCGGACGCGGCTTCAAACAGCTCCCGTCCGTACCGGATCGGTATGATCCGGTCGCGTTCGCCGTGCAGCACGAAGACAGGGCAGTGGACCCGGGCGATCTTCGACAGCGAATCGAACTTGTGAAGCACCAGGTGGCGAACGGGGAACATCCAGTATCGGCTCTGCGCCACGGCGGCGACCGACGTGTACGGCGCCTCCAGCACCAGGGCGCCGCAAGCGCGCTCGACTGCCATCTGTACCGCGACCCCCGTGCCCAGGGATTCGCCGTACAGCACGACACGCTCCGGCGTCACGCCCTGCTCCGCGAGGAAATCCAGCGCGGCCCGCGCGTCGCTATAGAAGCCGGCCTCGCTCGGCTGGCCTGGATTGCCGCCGTAGCCCCGATACTCCAGGAGCAACACGCCGAAACCGGCGTCGAGATACGGCCGCACGCGATCGGCGCGATGACCGATGTGGCCGGCGTTGCCATGCAGGTAGAGCAGTACTTCGCTGGGATTGCCGGGCGGCGGCCGATACCAGGCGAGCAGCCGAAACCCATCCGTCGTGAGCAGCTCGATCGGCCGCATATCGGCGTCGAGTCCGGCCTCCGCCAGGTCCGGACGCTCCCTGCTCGGCACGAACAGCAGGCTGCGCTGCATCAGGAAGAGCAGCGCCAGGATTGCAAGATAGATGGCGATGACGACGCCGAGCGCAACGCTCATTCGCGGCCGACTACGGCGAGGGTGCGTGATCGCGCTCAGCGAAGAGCTGGGCGTCTCGAAAGGCCAGAAAATGCCGGGCGGCATCAAGACCCTCGGTCCGGCACCAGTTGCGAATGCCGCCAAGGCCGCGATTTTCGAATTCCAGATCGGCGGCCACAATGCCGTCTATGCGCAGCCAGCGGACGGTCGATTCCGGCAACCGACCCTCGCGTGTGAGGTGACGCATCTCCCGCCGGTAGCCGTCATACACTTCAAAGGTGTTGAGGCTGCAATACTCGGTCACGTTGTACATGTAGGCGACTTTCTTGATCTCCGCCCCCCGCGAGCCCGACTCGGCATGACCGGGGCGCCCGGGCCACGGCAACGCCGTCAGGACCACGATCGACGCCAGCAGTCCGAATCTGTGTGCCCGCACCTGCATGGGGCAGTGTCTCCGAACACGCGCGGAACCGCAAATGCGGATAAGCCGTCTGTCGACACTTCGCAACGACGCTTCGGTGCAGTAAGGTCGCAACCCGAGTCTCAACAGACCTAAGCGATCCGGTCCGCCATGCTCAAGCACCGCCTGCCCGCCATCGTACTGAGCGCTACAGTCTTTTTCCTTGCAGCCTGCCAGAGCAACGAGGAGCACCGCGTCGCCAAACTGCTGGACGCGAACCCGACACCCGCCAAGTACAGCGTCTGTCATGGAAATTCCTGCCGGCTGCGGACGGAGGTGTCGCTGTCGCCGGCAGAATGGGCGCAGGTGCGCGCGCTCTTCGATCCGGCTCCGAAGGACGCGGCCGCCGAACGTCATCAGATCGCGCTGGCTACGGGAATGCTCGAGATCTTCACCGGTAAGCAGGCGGGTACGCTCGAGGACGCTCCCGGTATGGGCGTGCATTGGAATCCGGATGGTCAGCTCGATTGCATCGACGAGGCGACCAACTCGACCGCCTACATGCGGATGATGGCGGCGGACGGCCTGATCCGCTTCCACGACATCGGCCTGCCGGCCAACCGTTTCGTCATTACGGCCTGGGGCCCCAGTAACACTGCGACCATTACAGAGCGTGCGAGCGGCAAGGTCTACGCCGTCGACTCCTACTTCCGCGCCAACGGCGAGCCGGCCGATATCCTACCGCTCGATGTCTGGACCGCCGGATGGGTGCCGGAGGACGGCCCGCCACCGGGAGGATGATGGCCGGCGGCTAGTTCGCGTAGTCCGGTTCGTCGCGGTCGAGCAGGCGCTTCAGGGCCGAGAAATGCTGGTGGGCATACGGCCCCATGTCGCAGTTGCCGAACGTTGCCTTGGCAACCTCGTCCTTGACGTTCCGCAGCGGGCGCCCGGTCGACATGGCCAAGATCTGCACCTGGCACGCGCGCTCGAGGAAATAGAGGTCGTCGAACGCCTCGGCCACCGTGCGGCCGACCACGACCACGCCATGGTTACCGCAGAACAGCACGCGCTTCTCCGCCAAGCAGCGTGCCAGCCGATCGCCCTCGTCGACGTCGAACACGAGACCGTTGAAGGTGTCGTCATAGGCAACGTCGTCGTAGAAGCGCAGCGCGTTCTGGTGCGCGGGTTCGAGCCGTCCTCCCTCGACCATCGTGAGGGCGGTCGCGTGCGGCATATGTGTGTGGAGCACACAGCCGGCGCGCGGGCTGGCCTTGTGGATGCGCGAATGAATGTGGAAAGCCGTGCTCTCGGCCTCGCCTTCGCCCTCGATCGTCCGGCCGTCATAGTCGACGACGATGAGATCGCTGGCCTTGATCTCGGACCAATGGAAACCGAAGGGATGCAGGAGGAAACGGTTTTCGGTGCCCGGCAGCATGACCGTGAAGTGGTTGTCGATACCCTCGTTGAGGTCGAACCGCACGGCCAGCCGCAGGGCCGCCGCGAGGTCGATGTGGGCCTGCCGCACGGCATCCGTTGCCAGCTTCGATCCGGTATTGGGGACCAGCTTCATCGCACGCTCCTCGTTCC